>Ga0247734_1000897_pt1 | contig 23993 bp, 19 predicted proteins | sample UWRJL103311B2_FD_180933 | JGI IMG/M metagenome (GOLD analysis project Ga0247734, IMG submission 180933) | Plant litter microbial communities from Arlington Agricultural Research Station in Wisconsin, United States - UWRJ-L103-311B-2 | ecosystem: Environmental > Terrestrial > Plant litter >... | reverse complement strand
AACCTCCGAAGGTGTTAATTGAGTAATCAAATCACTCACAATGCTTTTCACTTTTAACTTTTAACTTAACTCTTATCTATCAGTTTATAAAACCCATCACGGTAGCTATCCCCCACCGGGATAATGGTTTCGCCTATGAAAATGCGGCTGCGTTCGATGTAGGTAATATGTTTTAACGCCACAATGAAGGATTTATGCACCCGAACAATATCGGTAACAGGCAGCTGCTCTTCAATCCGTTTAAGGGTTTGCAGGCTCAGAATGCGCTCCCTTGGGGTTTGCATGCTAATGTAGTTCTGCAGCCCTTCTATATATAAAATATCATCCAGGTTTACCCGTTGGATGCGGTGCTCGGTTTTTACGAACAGGTAAGCGGCTGTGTTTTGCCGTTGCGGATTCTCTGTAATAAAGGGTACAGCTTTAACGGGATCTGATGGGGTGAATATCTGTAAAGCCTTTTGCGCGGCGCGGTAAAACCTGTCGAACGCGATGGGTTTAAGCAGGTAATCTATCACATCGTGGTCATAGCCATCCAACGCATACTCTGTGTAGGCCGTGGTTAAAATTACCTTACTTTGCTTGCCTGCTATTTTAATAAATTGCAATCCGTTAAGTTCCGGCATCTGGATATCCAGGAATATCAGGTCGATCTGTTGGTTGCGGATAATGTTAAGGCCTTCTACCGGGTTGGTGGTAGTAGCTGCGAGTTCCAGGAAAGGGATCTTCCCGATATAATCCGCCAGTATGTCAATCGCAAGCGGCTTATCATCAATTACAAGGCATTTAAGGCGCATCAGTTGGCTTTCAAAATTAAGTTCACTTCATAAAAATCAGTTCCGTTCTTTATCACAAGTTCGTGTTTCTCAGGGTAGATCAATTGCAGGCGCCGCTGCACATTGCTGAGGCCTATGCCGCCCGTATTGTCCTTCAGGCTGTGGTTCTTTTTATTTCGCACGTTAAAAACAATGCCCATGTTATCGGCATGCAGATAAATTTCTACCGGGTTGCCGGCATCGTTTAGCACGCCGTGTTTAAATGCGTTCTCTACAAAAGCAATAAACAACAGCGATGCAATGGGCTGCGTACCAATATGCCCCTCCTGCACAAAATTAACATAAGCGCCGCCTTTGGCACCTATGCGCTGTAATTCGGCTACGTTTTCCAGGTACTCAGCTTCACGGTTGAGTGGCATAAAATCTTCGTTGCCATCACGCAGCATATACCGCAATATCACCGACAGCTTGAGCAATGCCTCTGGCGCCTGCTCAGATTTCTGGTAGGTAAGCGAATAGATATCATTAATGGTATTGAACAAAAAATGTGGGTTCACCTGCGATCGCAGGAAAGCCAGTTCGGTGCTCAGCTTTTCCTTTTGCAGTTCCTGGTGGCGTCGGTTGTTCTTATACCAGTTCTCGGCAAAAAAGTACATAATGCCGTACATAAAGTAACTGGGGAAATAATAAAAGAACACATTACTTACATAACGCTGCAAAGGCCACGGGTGGCCGCGGTAATTATCAAAACCCAACACCGGCAGCAGGAAACCATACTCCAGTGCATAACGCAACCCGCATACAAAGGCAATACTCAGCAGGCTGAGCAATACCGCCCTAATATATCTTTTATATACAAAAAGCTGCGGAGCTATAAAAAGGTAGCTGCCATAAAAACAGCTCATCATGGTAAGCGCATAACCAACCTCTATTAACAGGTATTTTAAATAAAGCGCAAAACCTGGTACGGCTTCTTTACCTGTAAAAAAAATACCCGCATTATATTTTGTATACGAGTTACTGCAAATGTACAGCAGCCAAAAAGCTATATGTAAAAGTATAATATACTTTTTCTTCATTGGGTAAATATATAAGGATGCGCCGGGCTTTTAAACTTCAATATACAAAGGCTTTATTGTTGGTGACGAACCCCTGTATCCGGCTGATGAACATGCAATACCGCGGTTTAAGGGTTCATCAATAATTAAACCCGGTTGGTCAAGTGTAATTGCGGGGGCAAACGTTACTTTGGATAATTGTGCAAATCAATCACGCAAAACAAATGAAAAGATCAATTACTATCACCCTGCTGTTCCTGCTGCCGCTGTTTGCCATTTGCCAGGACAAGCTCACCGTAAAAGTTCATCCGGGCGTTGAACTGTTTACCATTATACAGATCCTGGCTGATAAATATCCACAGCCAAACCCATCGGCCTACAGTAAAGAGGCGCTGGAATACTTCGGCAAGTTTAAAGATCATCCGGCTGTAAAAAAGGTGGCCTCCTTTGAGAAAACCTACACCGACCTGGTTGAACTGGGCTGGTGCATGAGCGATTTCCCCAACATTAAAATTTACGAGCCTGCCGAACTAAGTTGGTACAAATACTATGGGAAAGAAAATACGCTGGAATACATCAGACTGTGCCGCGACTTTTTTAACGATACCAAATTCTGGGATTTTTACCAGGCTCACCTGCCTCGCTACACCGCATGGGGCAATGAGATGAAACACAAGCTGGATTCGGTACAATACATTAAAAACCTGCAGGATTTTTACCGTTTTAACGCTGATGCCAAATGGTACATCTGTATCGACCCGCTGAACAGCTGGGGTTCGCACGCTATCATGACCAAAACCCTCAACCCGCAATTTTCTGATCTGCTAGTATACAATACCGGCTACTTCACCGGTAACGGCAAACCGGAAAACGACCCGGTTTTTGAATTTAAGGGCTTTGAGAACCTGGTTTGGCACGAAGGCAGTCATGTTTACATTAATGGCCTGCTGACCAAATACCAAAAAGAAATTGATGCTATGGACTACCTGTTTAATAAGGACGATGATGGCATGAAACGCAACAGCATCAGCAATTGGCGGTATTGTTTAGATGAAAACATTGTACGTTCTGTAACGGCTGCCCTGTACAAACAGCACCGCCCCGAGCGCCTTTACAAGCGCCAGATGGCTAAAGAAGTAATGAGCGATTTTATCTACGTGGAAGACCTCACGCCATTTATTCTGGAGAAATATGTCAACAGCAATAAGTATAAAAACTTTGAGGAGTTTTTCCCACAGATACTGAAATTCCTGAAAGAGAAATACCCTAAGCCGGCAAAGTAATTTTCAGGCTTCGCATCAGGCCGCTCTGAACAAGAGCGGCTTTTGTCTTGTCTCTTGATTCTTATTTCTTGTCTCTCCTCCCCGATTGTAACATTTTGAATATCAACCTGCCCTTGGGTTACTATTGTTTCATGAACGGTATCAATACTAAACCAATCCTAAAAGATCATGAAAACAAAAATTATCATCGCAGCACTTGCCGGCATGGCTTTGCTGGCAGCTTGCAAGGGGAAAATGCGTACAGATTATGAGGTAGTCAGCGCTGATAAAAGGGCACTGGCAGATTCTACCAGTGCTATGGAAGATAGCACAGCAACAGTTGAACCCAAACTGGTAAAGAGCGCCGATATCCGCTTCAAGGTAAAAAATGTACAGCAAACCGGCGACACCATTGCCATGCTTACCGGCAAATATGGCGGTATGGTAATGCACCACCAAATGGCTGCCAATATTGAGAACAGCCAGGATATCCGCATCAGCGACGATTCGTTAATGCGTGTATCGGCATTTAACACCAATGCCGATATGACGGTGAGGATCCCGAGCGAAAAGCTGGAAGATTTTATGAACCACGTGAGCCACCTGGGCATATACCTTACCGCGAGGCAGATGGATATTGCGGATCTGTCGTTAGATTACCTGTCTGACAAATTAAAACTCCAAAGCCGGGCAGAACTGGTTGCCCAGCAAAAGGCAGGCAAAGTTGTCATAAAAGATCCGCAGAAAGTGCTTTGGCTGAAAGACGACCTGGTTGATGGCCAGATAAACAATCGCCGGATAGATGCCGCTGTAAAATACAGCACCATCAGCCTCAACTTTTACCAAAGCAACACCATTGTTAAAGAGATGATAGCGAACGACGATCCTTCGGCATACCAGCTGCCTTTCTTTAAACGCCTGCTGATGGCCTTTGCAAACGGCTGGTTTATGTTTACCGAACTGATACTCGGCTTAGCCAACCTATGGGTGTTTGTACTGGCCGGGGTTGGGCTGTTTATGCTGTACAAGGTTTACAGGAAAAGGTATCCGGCGTTATTAAAAGCATAATAACTACTTAAGACTGGCGAGGAGCAATGCTTCTATACTTAGTGATGAGATTGCCACAGCCCGCCAATGCTCTTATGACGCGCGTGGGCTTCGCAGTGATGTTAAGCATCGTGATGACGCGGTGGGGAACGAAGCAGTAGTCAGTAAAAAAGGGCTTTGGCGTACGCCAAAGCCCTTTCCTGTTCTTATCTCTTGGCTCTTATCTCTTGATTCTAACCTCTTATCTTGATTCTAACCAACTACCCTACCAGTTTCTTATACCTGATCCTCTTAGGGTCAATATCGCCAAGGCGTTTTTTGCGGTTTTCTTCGTAATCGCTGTAGTTACCTTCGAAGAAGTATACTTGTGAGTTGCCTTCAAATGCCAGGATGTGGGTACAGATCCTGTCCAGAAACCAGCGGTCGTGGCTGATGATAACCGCGCAGCCGCCAAAGTTTTCCAGGGCTTCTTCCAATGCACGCAGCGTATTTACGTCAATATCGTTGGTAGGCTCATCCAGCAGTAACACGTTGGATCCTTTTTTAAGCGTGATGGATAAATGCACGCGGTTACGCTCACCTCCCGATAGTACACCAACTTTTTTCTGCTGATCGGCACCGTTAAAGTTAAAGCGCGATACGTAAGCACGCGAGTTAAGCGGGCGGTTACCCACCATAATAGTTTCCAGGCCGCCGGTTACGTTTTCCCAAACAGATTTGTTGGGGTCAAGGTCGTCGTGCATCTGGTCAACATAACCTAAAGCAACCGTTTCACCTACGCGGAAGGTACCGGCATCCGGCTGATCCTGTCCGGTTATTAAGCGGAACAAAGTTGTTTTACCTGCACCGTTGGGGCCTATGATACCCACGATACCGGCAGGCGGTAACGAGAAGGTAAGATTTTCGAACAATACCTTATCACCGTAAGCCTTAGTAACGTTATTAGCTTCGATAACGATATTACCCAAACGCGGGCCCGGCGGGATGAACAGCTCCAGTTTTTCTTCCCTGTCCTTTGTTTCTTCGGAGGCTAATTTGTCGTAGTTGGATAAACGTGCTTTTGATTTGGCATGACGGCCTTTGGCGCCCATGCGTACCCATTCCAGCTCACGTTCCAAAATTTTCTGGCGTTTGCTCTCGCCTTTTTCTTCCTGGGCCAGGCGTTTAGATTTCTGATCGAGCCATGAAGAATAATTCCCCTTCCATGGTAAACCTTCGCCACGGTCGAGCTCCAGGATCCAGCCGGCAACATTATCCAGGAAGTACCTGTCGTGCGTTACTGCAATTACGGTACCTTTATATTGTTTAAGGTGCTGCTCCAGCCAATCGATAGATTCGGCATCCAGGTGGTTGGTAGGCTCATCCAGTAAAAGCACATCCGGTTCCTGCAGCAGCAAACGGCATAAAGCCACGCGGCGGCGCTCACCACCCGATAGTACCGAAATTTTGGCATCCGGCTCGGGGCATCGCAGGGCATCCATGGCGCGCTCCAGTTTAGTATCCAGTTCCCAGGCGTTCACCGCGTCTATCTGATCCTGCAGTTCGCCCTGGCGGGCCATCAACTTATCCATTTTATCGGCATCGCCGTAGTATTCTTCGAGCCCGAATTTTTCGTTGATCTCTTCGTACTCCTTTAATAATGCAGTGGTAGCGGCAACACCTTCTTCCACAATTTCTTTAACGGTTTTGGTGGGGTCGAGCTCGGGCTCCTGGCTCAGGTAGCCAACGGTATAACCCGGGGAGAAAACCACTTCACCTATATTTGTTTTGTCGATACCGGCAATAATCTTCAGCAGCGACGATTTACCCGAACCGTTTAAACCGATAACGCCAATTTTTGCGCCGTAAAAAAACGACAGGTAGATGTTCTTCAATACTGTTTTTTGCGGAGGATAAACTTTGCTTACCCCAGCCATAGAAAAAATAATCTTTTCGTCAGCCATTAGAATTGGTTTATGATGTATGAGATGCCAAATATCTTGTAAATAAGATTTGGATACAAACCTAATGAAGCCTATTTTTAAAAAAATATTGCTACGTAGAGACGCAAAGTATTGCGTCTCTACGTAGCATTCAGTTCATTCTAATTGTAGTTCTAAAACAATTTTCATTTTAAATTTATCCAATAACTTGTATATTACAATGCAAATCGTTTGGTTTGCTATCGACAGATCAATACATGCTCGCGTAACCACCGCTATGCCGTATTGTCAGCCATAGAATGACTATTTGCCCTGTTATTATTAAAACCAGGGCTTATTCAAATAAAAGTTAAACTAAATCGGCAAAATCAAATCAGAGTATATAATATTTGTCGTATTTATAGTAATAATCAGCCGATTCAGCGGTTTTAAAAATAAAGGGCTCTCTATTTTAATTTCATTTAAACAGCCGGTATATCATTAAATTGTCTGTTTATAGTGAAGGGAAAAAGTTGGCAACATTGTTGATAAATCTTAAAGCAATCGGCTTGAGTAATAAAACAATTTTATAGATTAGGACGATTATAATCAGAAAGGTATATATGGAAGCTAAATTTTCGCCACGGGTTAAAGATGTGATACAGTACAGCAGGGAGGAGGCGTTGCGCCTTGGCCACGATTATATTGGAACAGAACACCTTTTGCTTGGCCTTATCCGTGACGGAGATGGCGTGGCAATTAAACTATTAAAAGGCCTAACTGTTGACACCGCTAAGCTGCGCCGTGCTGTTGAAGATGCTGTAAAAGGCACCATTGGCACCAACGTACATATTGGCAGTATCCCGTTAACCAAACAGGCCGAAAAAGTATTAAAGATCACTTACCTGGAAGCCAAAATTTTCAAAAGCGATGTGATAGGTACCGAGCATTTGCTGCTTTCTATCCTGCGCGATGAAGACAATATTGCTTCGCAGATACTGATGCAATTCAACGTTAACTACGAAGTGTTTAAAAGCGAAGTAGAATCGCATAAAAATGATGTAACTGACGAAATGCCGGGATCATCTACCGGCGGCGACGACGATTTTAAAGAAGACGACAACTTTACCCAGCCTAAAAAGGTATCAGATATTAAATCTAAAACCCCGGTGCTGGATAACTTTGGCCGCGATTTAACCAAAGCTGCCGAAGAGGGCAAGCTTGACCCTATCGTTGGCCGCGAAAAAGAGATTGAGCGTGTATCGCAAATCTTATCCCGCCGTAAAAAGAACAACCCTATCCTTATTGGTGAACCGGGTGTTGGTAAAAGTGCAATTGCTGAAGGATTGGCCCTACGCATTGTACAGCGCAAAGTATCGCGCGTATTGTTCAACAAACGCGTAGTTACTTTAGATCTTGCTTCACTGGTAGCCGGTACCAAATACCGCGGCCAATTTGAAGAGCGTATGAAAGCGGTAATGAACGAACTGGAAAAATCTCCTGATGTGATCCTATTTATTGATGAGATACACACCATTGTTGGTGCGGGCGGTGCCTCCGGCTCCCTTGATGCATCCAACATGTTTAAACCGGCTTTAGCCCGTGGAGAGATTCAATGCATCGGTGCTACTACGTTAGATGAGTACCGCCAGTACATAGAGAAAGATGGCGCTTTGGATCGTCGTTTCCAGAAGGTAATGGTAGAACCTGCCACACCGGATGAAACTATCGAGATCCTGAACCGCATCAAAGAAAAATACGAAGAGCACCACGGTGTTACTTACACCCCGGAAGCTATCAACGCCTGCGTTACCTTAACTACCCGCTACATTACCGACAGGTTTTTACCGGATAAGGCTATCGACGCGCTGGACGAATCAGGCTCACGCGTTCACTTAACCAATATCCATGTGCCGCAAACCATTTTGGATATTGAGCAGAAGATTGAGCAGATTAAAATTGAAAAGAACAAGGTTGTTCGCAGCCAGAAATATGAAGAAGCTGCCAAATTGCGCGATACCGAAAAGCACCTGTTAGAGGAGCTTGATCAGGCTAAAACGCTTTGGGAAGCCGAAACAAAATCTAAACGCTATACCGTATCTGAAGATAACGTTGCCGAAGTGGTTGCCATGATGACCGGCATCCCGGTACAGCGTGTTGGCCAGGCCGACAGCTTGAAATTGTTAAACATGGGTGAAACCATTGGCAACAAGATTATCGGCCAGAATGATGCTATCAAAAAATTAACCCGCGCTATCCAGCGTACACGTGCAGGGTTAAAAGACCCTAAAAAGCCAATCGGCTCGTTCATATTCCTGGGCCCTACCGGTGTTGGTAAAACCGAGCTTGCTAAAGAGCTTGCCCGTTTTATGTTTGATACCGAAGACGCCCTGATACAAATTGACATGAGCGAGTACATGGAGAAATTCGCAGTATCACGTTTAGTGGGTGCGCCTCCGGGCTACGTAGGTTACGAAGAAGGCGGACAGTTAACCGAAAAGGTACGCCGTAAACCATATGCTGTAGTATTACTGGATGAGATTGAGAAAGCTCACCCTGATGTATTTAACATATTACTGCAGGTATTGGATGAAGGCCAGCTGACTGATTCATTGGGCCGTAAGGTTGATTTTAGAAACACCATCATCATCATGACTTCTAACATTGGCGCACGCCAGTTGAAAGATTTCGGCCAGGGTGTTGGTTTCACAACTGCTGCCAAAACAACTCAGGCAGATTCACACTCCCGCGGTGTAATAGAAAACGCTTTAAAACGTGCTTTCGCCCCTGAGTTCTTAAACCGTATCGACGATGTTATTGTGTTCAACTCTCTTAACAAAGAAGATATCTTCAAGATTATTGATATTGAGTTAGCAGCCTTATTTGGCAGGGTGAACAGCCTTGGTTACAAAATTGAGCTTACGCTTGCCGCTAAAGAGTTTATTGCAGAGAAGGGTTACGATTCGCAATTTGGCGCCCGTCCGTTGAAACGAGCCATCCAGAAATACCTGGAAGACCCGATTGCTGAAGAGATCCTGAAAGGTGAATTGACTGAAGGTGATACCATGGAAGTGGATTACGACAAAGAAGCCGACCAGGTGAAAATCCTCGACAAAAACAAAGGCGAAAACAAAAAGCCTGAAGAAGAAGAACAAAAATAAGCTTAACGCTTACCAATATTACAAGCCCGTTTACGCAAGTAAGCGGGCTTTTTTGCTGAATAGAAATTGTACCTTGCCACTTTTTAAACATTTTAACCAATGAATAAAAAATACACCGTATTTAAAATCCTCTTCATACTTGCATTATCGGCCACATCATTTAATGCTATATCTCAAATCGGCAGCGCTATTAAGCCTGTTTACACTGCCATATTAAAGAAGATAGACGGGGAACTACCCGTACAAAAGAACATAACCATCTACCACACAATTACCGCCGATATAATAAAGGATCTCAATTTTAAACACCCCAATTATTACCTGCGTGATACAAGTGCATTTCATCTCGAACGGCAATTCAGGCAGTTTTTAAATAAGATCAAAAAGAAAAATATAAAAGACCTTGTGTTTGACCTGGACCTTAGCGCGATAAAGCTACGCCATGTAAAGCTAACAGATCAGAAAGGTGCGGCTATCCTGCTGCTTTCTCCTGTAATTATTTCAAAAGACGGCAAATATGCGGTTTGCTGCTATGTTTTCATTACCAGGCCAAACGATAGTTCGCCTGTAGTTTGCTTCTTTAAAAACAGCGGTAATAAATGGTTATTAAGTGAATCTATTAAAATCGGTGAGCAGTAGGTTAGTCTTAGTAATAGCCTCACTACTTTTCTATCTCAGGTTCATAATCTACCGGCAGCATTTCGGTAACACGGCTGGCTCCCCATCGGAAATCAAACACAGCACTCTCAGGGTTAACAATAGTTCCGTTGTTATCAAAAAATATGTACTTATCCAGTAAGGTTAATTTACCTACCATATCGCCGCGGCGCTTTTTAGGGTTTACAGGTTTGCCCGGTTGTACAGGCGCATACCATACGTAAATATTTTTGTCAAAACCAATCGCAAACATACCAGGCCTGTCTGTACGGTGTACAAAATCGGGCGTTGTTAAGGTATCCCTTTTTAATGTATCCCTGTCGCCATGTGGTAAGGCTGCCATTTTTATAATCACAAAATTACTATCAACCCTGTTAGCTACCACATCCCTAAAGAATTGCATGCCCGAACCTTCATAGGAGGCGTAACGCCGTTTCTTCCACCGGCGCGTCTGCGATGGGGTGCCATCCATAGCAGTAAACAATGCTGCACCTTCATAGTATACCCTACGGATTTTATCATCCTTTATGAATTTATAAAGAAAATATTTAATACTGTAGCCCAATGCCTTGTTCTCTATCTCTAAAAAGTCGTCGGTATTGGCAGTTAACTGTTTGGTATCCGGATCATAATCTATATTTATAATATCAGGGTTAAGTATTGTGCACTGCGCCGCCATATCCGATTGGCCCAAGAACTGCCTTTTAAACTCCGCCAGGTACTTTTCCCTATCAAACTGCGGGCGTACTTTCACCTCATTCAGCATCATTGTTTTAGGCAGCAGCTTTATTTCGGGCAGCGCTATATCATCGTTACCGGCCATAATGGTTTGTTTGTAAGCCTCATAACCTACAACAGATACCACCAGTTCGTATTGGCCTTGCTTTACATAATTGAGCGTAAAACTACCCGCCTCGGTAGTTTTATCACCAACAGTAGCATTGCTCAGGAATACGCTTGCACTGGCAATGGGTTTATTATCAATGGCGTTGGTAACCTTACCGGTTATGCTAATTTGTGCAAGGCAGGTTAAGGGTAGTAGTAAAATAAGCAGCAGATAGTATTTCATGGCAAATAAAAATAACTAATTGTTAAGTGTATTTAAACCTTTTTGCAAAATTTAACTCCTACCACCATATCACAACATAATATGAAAAAACTACTATCTATTTTATGCCTGGCAATCGTAGTGTTGACAGCATCTTCCTGCCAGAAAGAAACCACCGTTGCACCTAACAACAACATCACTGTTTTTAAGAATGCTAATAGCTCCGGCTGGACCAGCGCAGACGGCGGCAAAACATGGTCGCAGGCACTTAACGTACCGGAATTGGACGATTACTCTAACCACATCGGCGGTGTATTGGTTTACCTCTCTACCTTTAGTAACGATGTTTACGAGCAAATCCCCGAAGTATTTAACGGTGTAAGCTACAGCTATATCCACGAGCGCGGCACGTTAACACTGTATGCGCAATCTTACGATGGCAATTCGATTACCCCAAGGCCGGCGGGCTCTACCGTTAAGATCGTATTAATAGATTCTAACTAAAACGTAAGTAATTCAATAAATTTTCATAAACAGAAAAGACACCGGTTAGGGTGCCTTTTCTGTTTATGCTATTGCGGAACAATGTAGCTGCAATGCAAAGGGTTTACCTTTCTATCGAAAATTGCTTCGTTCCTTGCAATGACACGCGGAGGAAATAACTCATTCTCAGAAAAGTTCTTTTTTTACTTCTCCATCTGCTCTATCACCGCCTGGGTTACACCGGTGTAAGAAAAACCACCATCGTGGAACAGGTTCTGCATGGTAACCATTTTGGTTAGGTTGCTAAACAGGGTTACGCAATAATCAGCACACTGGTTAGCATCGGCATTACCAAGCGGACTCATTTTTTCAGCATAATTAACAAAACCATCGAAACCTTTTACACCGTTACCGGCAGTAGTGCGGGTTGGCGATTGCGATACCGTGTTGATACGTACGTGTTTTTTAACACCATACTGGTAACCAAAGTTACGGGCAATGCTTTCCAGGTAAGCCTTGTTATCGGCCATGTCGTTATAATCCGGGAATACACGCTGGGCTGCAATGTAAGTAAGGGCCAGTACAGATCCCCACTCGTTTATAGCATCCATTTTCATGGCCACCTGCAATACACGGTGAAAGCTTAGTGCAGATATATCTAATCCCTTGTGGGTAAAATCGTAGTTATTTTCGGTATAATGAATGTTTTTGCGCACGTTTAAGCTCATGCCTATCGAGTGCAGTACAAAATCAACACCGCCGCCAAAATGCTCCATGCTTTTGGTGAACAGGTTGGTAACATCCTCGTTGCTGGTAACATCAGCCGGAATAACAGGGGCATTACATTCCTCTGCAAGTTTATTCAGTTCGCCCATGCGTAGTGCCAGCGGCGAATTGGTTAAAACTATTTCCGCACCTTCTTCAACGCAGCGCTGCGCCACTTTCCAGGCGATAGACTGCTCGTTAAGCGCACCGAAAATAATTCCTTTTTTACCTTTTAATAAATTGTAAGCCATTGTATTTAGTTTTATTAATGCGGTAAAGGTATATTTTTATTTACGATTTTAGAATTACGATTTTAGATTGCTTGTTACGAGCCAATTAATGCGGGCGTTGCCTGCAGCCCGTGCTTTCCGCTGCAAATCCTCGCCCTCCACCACCACAAGCCCGGCAGGCTGTGGGTTTTCCGCTGCAATCACTAACGCAGCCTGGCGGAGAATGTATAACATGCTGTTCCAAGGAAGAAATACCCCAATTCGAATTATCTAACCTTTACAAGAATGACAAGAAATTGCTAAGAAACTTACCTTTATTTATCAGTAAGCTTAAACATAACAGTTACCGATGAAGTGGAGATCAACGGATAACCGTTAAAAATGCCGGGCCTCCAGAGCGGGCTGTTTTTCATAATGTTTATCACTTCTTCTTCGCAACCATACCCTATTCCGCGGATAACTTTAAATTTCCCCAAAGTTCCGTTTTGTGCTACAGTGAATACTATCTGCACCTCTCCTTCTATATTGTTTTCAATAGCCCTTTGCGGATAATTTATTTTTGATTGTATGTACTTTGCAAAACGAGGCGATGTTGCAAGATATATATTACCCTCGCCCACTACCCCGTACCAATCATTAATTTTTGCGTTGGTTATTACTTTAAATGTTGCGGGCAACCGTAGTGTTGTCCTTTTGGCGGCTACTTTTACCGTATCAGCAACAGCACGTTCTGCTATTAATGGCGGCAAGTGGATCTCTAAATAACGGCTTCCGTTAACCACCAGCTGCATTGGTTTATTCCAATAGAAGCTAAGGGTATCATTAAACAAAGCGCCATTTAATATAAACCTTCCTTCTCTGTCGGTATGGCTGTAAATAGGATAACCGGAATAAACCAGTTGATTGTTTTTAGAGTAAAATCTCAAATTAGGCACAGGCCGCCCCGCATCATCGTAAACCAGGCCCCTTATGTTTATCGTGTCCTTTTGTATTGTTTTATATTGGGGCGTATCAATAGAAATATACTGTGCACTTGCCTGCCAATAAAAGGTTAAACACAAAGCAATTACCAGTAAGGCTTTCATAGTTAAATCCCCAACAATTCCCTTGCATTTTGCAGGGCGCTTTCTCCGGGCTTGTCGCCGCTGAGCATTTTGGCAATTTCTAATACACGCTCCTGCTCATCCAGCTTTTTCATGCGGGTGTAGGTGGTGCTGCCGGTATTGTCTTTGTAAACAAAGTAGTGGCTTTTGCCCTTGCCGGCAATTTGCGGCAGGTGGGTAATGGTAATTACCTGTAGGTTTTGGGATAAGCGCTCCATCACCTGCCCTACCTTGTTGGCTACTTCGCCGCTTACACCTGTATCTATCTCATCAAAAATAATGGTAGGCAGGGCAGTGTATTCTGCAATGATAGATTTAATACTCAGCATCAACCGGCTCAACTCACCGCCCGACGCCACCTTGCTCATATCTGCCAGCCCATGGCCCTTATTGGCCGAAAACATAAAGCGGATAGTATCAATACCATTTTTCGAAAGAGGGTCCGAAAGTCCGGAAGTCCAAAAGCCCGCAGATGTTGCTTTACCATCTTCTGGACTTACCAACTTACCGACTACCTGCTCTATCTCCATTGCCGAGTTCCCCATACCCATTTCGGTAAGGTTGGCCAGTACTTTTTTGATAATTACCGGGATAGCTTTTTTACGGTTAGCCGAGAGCAGCCCTGCCAGTTTCTCCAGTTCTTTGCGGGCGGTATCTATTTGCTTTTGCAGTTTTTCTACAGCCTCATCGCCAAATACGGCCTGGGCTATCTTTTCGGATAGGTCTTCCTGTATCGCCAATAATTCGGCATTGGTATTTACACGGTGTTTCTTTTGCAGGTTGTATAACAGGCTTAAGCGCGTGTTCACTTCTTCGGCGCGAGCTTCGTTAGTGAATGTGCGCTGCTCAATGGTTTCTATTTCGGCAGCTATATCCTTTAGTTCTATCAGCGTACTTTTAAGGCGCTCGTGTAGCCCCTCTACTTCAGGGTTATATTTTTCTATAGCGGTTAATTGCTGGCCGGCATCTTTCAGCTGCACCAGGGCCGATGTTTCGCCCTCTTGCATCAGGTAAAAAGCGCCTAACAGGTTACGCTTTATTTCTTCGGCGTTGTTAAGGGTGGCCAGTTCTATTTCCAGACCTTCTTGTTCATCGGCGGCAATGCCGGCTTTATCCAGTTCATCAAACTGAAACTGGTAGTAATCCAGGTCGGCCTTAGCTTTGTCGCTTTGCTCAATAAGCTGTTGTAGTTGCGTAAGCGATTTGCGATACGCTTTAAACTTGGTTTGATAATCGGCCAACAACTCGTGGTGACCGGCAACGCCATCTACCACCAGCAGCTGAAAATCAGGGTCGTTAATTTCCTGTGTGGCATGCTGCGAGTGGATATCTATCAGCTTTTCGCCAAACTGTTTCAGCGTGGTTAGGTTAACGGGGGTATCGTTAATAAACGAGCGCGATTTACCATCGCTGGAGATCTCGCGGCGTAGTACGGTTTCGTCCTCATGGTCGAGGTCATGGTCTTCAAAAAATGATTTTAGATGAAAACCCTCTATCCTGAATGAGCCCTCTATCACACATTTTTTTTGCTGGTTAAAAAAGTAACGGCTTTCGGCACGTTGCCCCAGTATCAGCGATAGAGCCCCTAAAATAATAGATTTACCGGCACCGGTTTCGCCGGTAAGTATGTTTAGCCCCTTATCAAAACTGATCTCGAGGTTATCTATAAGCGCGTAATTATTGATGGTTAGCTTCTGAAGCATAAAAAAGTATCCCCTTTTTTTGAGGACACTAAATTACGGTTTTTGTTTAACAGCATGGTGCATTTAGTTGATTTGACGGGCCGCTTTCTCAACTTTATATTGCCGGCTGCTACTGCGCAAACTCTTCATCAACGGTTTGCCGCAAATCATACAACAGCCATTGCTTGCCGGCAATAGCGCCAGCTTTTGATTGCAGCAGTTTTATAAAATCGTTAACGTCAACAGGTTCGTTACCATTGCCATGGATAAGCACAATACTGCCCGCGTGTGGCTGCTGCCCCTTGGCCAGCCAGGCATCGGTACCAATAGGGATGAGCCCGAAAGCTGTAATGCGCTGCACCAGTTGCTGATCTGACACCAGCCCCGGAAACCTGAAGAATACCGATGGCAGCAAGCCGTTCCTCAACATAGTTTTCTCGGTTTCCAGTACCTCGTAATTAATATTTGTGCCGGGTTCCAGCAAAAAGTTTTCTTTTAACGGTGCTTTGGCGCTTACGCGGTGGTTATAAGAGTGATTGATCCAGGTGATGTAGATTTGGTGTTGTGCCTGCAGTTGCCGAAGCCATTGCAGATCGGCCTGGTGCTTGTTCATCCAGGTACCGCTCACCGAGAGGGCAATGGGCACCGGCGTTTCTACCTGTTTAAAGCCGGTGATAATATCGGTAAAAATACGCCTGTCCAGCGGGCGGTGCGAGGGGCATAAGTCGGCGGTTAAGCTAATGCCTGTTTCTTTGGGGATGCCTGTTTTCTATGCCTGCATCCTGTAGGGCAACAGATTGCTGCTCGGCCTTGCTGAGCGCCTTTTGGTAGGGCGAGTTCTTAAATATATTACGCAGCTGAGGCAGAGTAAGCGGCGTAAGCTGGTAAGATTCGGCCAGATCGGTACGGGTTTCCAGCGTTTGCGGGTTTACCAGTAACAGGTGATAGCGGTTATGATCTTCAAAGCGGCGAAGCGTAATCCAATCCTGCCCAAAACGCGTGGCCCGGCCATAATAAACCTGGTAATTGCTTAGCTGGGTATAATTGGCCTGGGCTTTTATTTCGGCAGCAAAGCAGGTTATGGCAAGTAATATAAATATTGGACTAAGTAATTTCATACAGTTACGCAGTAAAGTTAATTATCTCATAATCCATTCGGCAATGGCTTCGCCAGATTGTTCACCCAAAATAATGAACTCGCGCGTTTTACCGTCGTTTGTTTTAATGTAAACTCTGCCATCATGCGGGTAATAGCCCATCCCCCATTTCTTACGGCGATCATAAGTTACTTTAACTATATCTTTTTTGTCAATCCTGAAGTTGGCTTTATCCTGCGCCAGGATGGACGACGAATAAACGTCCTGTTTTAAAAGAGGTTGAAGATACTTGTTCTTGATATACGAAAACGGATTATCCAAATCTCCGCTTACGGCAAATGTGCCTGTTACCTTACGGGTTAAATTATCTTTTCCGCCTTCTACACTAATAGCACCATTTACTTTCAATGCTATCAAAAAATCATCTGTTATCAGCACCAGGTAAGTGCGGTTTAAAATGAGTGTATGGTATTGCATCGCTATAAAGTAGTTACCTTCCTGCAAAGCAAAATCTTGTAGTATCATGGTCAATATCGTTTATTATAACAACTCATACGATTGCCTTATCCAGCTGAATAGTTGCGGCCGCAGCTCATGGGTATTACTCAGCCTGATGTGGTTCTCAAACCGGCCGGCGGTGGCGGTACTTTTTATTACGGGTGCCTCTTCTATTTTGTTGAAAGAGTAAAACTTCAGGTCGAGTTGTTTTTGCATAGGGCGGATAACAAAGAAGGTTTGCCTGTGCACAAAGGTAATGCAGTTGGGTGTGGTACCTACCAGCACATTGGGCCAGTCGGCAACCTCGGCTAATAGCTTATCAAAAGTAAGCAGCAGCTCCGGCGATTTGCCTTTGAACAGGTCATCTAAACTTACCCGGGCGCAGTAATGCCTCTGGCTTTCGCTGGTTAGTTCGCGGTCGCATTTTGGGCAGGTGTAGGGCATTGGGCTTATAATGTTATGCTAATATAGTATGTTGCTGTTATTAAGATACGCAAACAGGGCGTTTTGTTTTATGGCACATGTCAGCCACCGTTCAATTTTAAAAATGCAAACCAATAAAAAGTTCCGGTTGTTAAAAGGAATAATGATATTTACCGCACATCTGCAAAGGTTATTATGACACGCTTATCTGTAAACATAAATAAAATAGCTACGCTGCGTAATTCGCGCGGCGGCAACAACCCCGATCTGGTACAGGTTGCTAAAGATTGTGAACGTTTTGGCGCCCAGGGCATCACGGTGCACCCACGGCCGGACGAGCGCCACATCCGCTACGCCGATGTGTTCGATCTGAAGAAAATAGTAACTACTGAATTTAATATTGAAGGCAACTGCCAGGAACAAAACTTTATTGACCTGGTGCTGGCCAGCAAGCCCGAGCAGGTTACCCTAGTACCAGATGTTTTGGGCCAGATAACCAGCAACCACGGTTGGGATACCATTGCCAACCAGGCTTACCTGCAGGATATTATTAAAGTATTTAAAGATGCGGGCATCCGGGTATCTATATTTGTAGACCCGGTTACAGAAATGGTAGAAGCCGCTGCAACTACGGGTACCGACCGTATTGAACTCTATACCGAAGGTTACGCCACCCAATATCACCAGGATAAGGCAGCAGCGGTTGCGCCTTATGTTAAAGCAGCCGAAGTTGCGCATAAACTTGGCCTGGGCATCAACGCCGGCCACGATCTGGATTTGCACAACCTGAAATACTTTGCAGAAAATATCCCCGCTTTAGATGAAGTGAGCATAGGCCACGCCCTGATAAGCGATGCATTATATTATGGTTTAGAGAACACCATCCAGATGTATCTGCGCCAGTTGGCTTAACGTAATATAGTAACATTGCCCGATACCCTGCAACCATTATCTAAAGTAACCACATAGTAATACACGCCGCTGGGCAGCAGCTTGCCATTATAGGTACCATTAAATGGCTGCGCATATCCACGCGATTGAAAAATCATTTGGCCCGAGCGGTTAAACACCTGTACCAGCGCATCGGTATATTTTTCTACGTTGTTAATTTTCCAGTAATCGTTAACACCATCGCCATTGGGTGTAAAGGTGTTGGTTACATCAGTAATTATCATCCCTATTTTTATATCTACCTCGGTGCGCGGCCCCTCACAATCGCCACGTACACGGCTTACGTAAAACTTCCGTTCGGTTATTACCTTTGGCTTAAACTCGCCGCTTACCTGCTCGTCAATTGCATTATATGCGCTCTCAGTTTCATACAAACGGTAACTGCTGTTGGGGTTAGGGTTGATTACTCTGAACACTGCCTCGCCGCTGCTGCATATATAAATATTATTAATAGGTGGTGCGGGAGGTATCACATCCACATTTTGCAGTATAAATGATTTGGAGGGGCCTTCGCAGTTTGTGGCATCACTTACGGTTAATGTGTATTCGCCCACGCTTAAGTTAAGCGCATCTGCCGATTGCGATACCACTTTATCAGCGCTATTGCGCCAGGTATAAGTAAACGGCGGGTAACCATTTACCAGTTGCACATTTTTTATACTGCCAGTGCTGGTGTTACAGGTATCTGCGCTTAGCTCGCCTGATTTATCAAGTATCTGTACCGGCGTGGTATCAAAAACAGTAAATACATCATAGTAGCGCTCACAACCTAATTCATCGGTAACATATAGTGTATAATCTCCAGGGCCTATATTTTTTAATGCCGGGCCAAAGCCAAAATCTGTATTATTCTTAACCCACCTAAATCTTTGTACTGTACCAGGGTAAGCATCAAGCGTAATTGAGCCGGTGGCCTGGTTAACGCAGGTGTTTCTAAGTGTGTATCTGTATTTGGCAGGATAAGTGGTATAATCCTGCCCCAGATTGAAACCAAACATTAAGCGAAATTCGGTATCGCAACGAGAACGCACGTTCAGGAAAAATTTACCGCCCGGTATATTTGTAAAATTAGCCTCAGTAGAAAGCACTTTGGAATTCAGCGAGTCGCGCCATTCATAATCCAGCCTGCCGGTTAAATACTGCTGCTCTGATATACCTGTAACTGATGCATAAGCTTCGCAGCTTGCCGTGGTCACTTTTATCAATTCGGGATAAAACACAAACTCGGATGCATCCCTTAACTGGTAAACCTCGCTGTAAACAGGCCCGCAGCCGCTATCATCCGCTACCCTTAAATAATAAGAACCCGCAGGGACCGACCTGAGCTCTAACGCATTACCCACCTGCACGGCAGGCCCGTCGGAATTATACCGGTACCAGGTGTACACCGCGTTACCCACGCTGCCCACTACATTAATATTTCTGATTGATCCGCCGGTAGGTAAACAGTTGCCCGCAACCTTAACAAATTTTGATGTATCAATAACCAAACTACTTGTAGTGCCAATAGCAACAGGACCATATGTTTTTATACAGGCGCCTGCGGCACCACCAGTAACATATAAAGTGTATAAACCAGCGGGCTGGCTGTTAAGATTGGGCGTGGTTGCTACTTCGGTTTCATCCTGGTTGCGCCAGCTGTATTTTAAGGGGTAATCTCCGCGTGGTACAACATTTGTAATTGAGCCAGTTGCTGCCCTGCAATCTGATTTTGTTATCACCACATCAGCAGCAGCAATAACTATATCTGTTGACTCGGGTATTACAAAACTAGCGGTAGAATAACAACCTGTGCTGTTGCCTACCGTTAACGTATATTTACCGGCAAATGCATTAATAAGGTCTTTGGTATTGGGCAATACCAGGTTAAGGTCATCATCCTTTGTCCATACAATGGATGTTATAGTACCCAGTAAGTTTATATTGGTAACAGAGCCTGTTGAAGCGCCACAACTGCTGGGCTGTATATCGTTATTAGTTTTATCAATTATACTTTCTACGTTCTTTAGCGCTATAGGCCCGTATGTATTTGAGATGCCTGTTGCGGGGTCGGTATAGAACAATGTATAAGAGCCGGCCGCTACATTTGTCAGGTCTATTTTGTTCCCCCGGGTATTCCCCGCAATGTCTACCCACCTGTAAGTATAATTTAAGGGGCCAATTATCCCGGTAATGCTTCCATTCCTGTTTCCGCAGGTTTCATCATTCTTCACTACCGCCGATGTATTAATATCATCGCCGTATGCTTTATTAATTAAAGCAGTAAACAATAATAAATAAGTAAGCAGTCTGCAGATCATAGGGTAACGTTATGCAAAATACGAATTTCGGCCCAAAAACGCCATAGGAAACGGCAAACACATCATAAGTTATAAATATATTACGCAGATAAGGGCGTTGCCGCTACTTTCATTACAGGTTTGCACGTTTTTATTACATGTTCAACGCTATAAACAATTGTAGCCCCTGTGTTTAATCTCATTGTCACTATAACATTACTCAATTGTTATTCAATACCTAAAATAGTACCTTTGCGCTAAATTTTAAGGGATACCCATTTCAATGAAGCTGAACATAGATTACCAGGAAAAATTCCAGCAAAGGCATATAGCCCCTAACCAAGCGGATACCGAGAAAATGCTAAAAACCGTTGGCGTTAATACGCTTGATGAATTGATAGAAGAAACAGTGCCGGCCAAAATAAGGCTGAAAGCGCCGTTAAATTTACCGGTAGCCAAAAGCGAGTTTGATTATCTGAACACGTTAAAGCAAACAGCATCTAAAAACAAGGTGTTTAAATCGTACATCGGCCAGGGGTATTATGATGTTATTGTACCGGGTGTTATACAGCGTAACATTTTAGAAAACCCGGGATGGTACACTCAATACACCCCCTACCAGGCAGAAATTGCACAGGGCCGTTTACAGGCGCTACTTAACTTCCAAACCATGGTTATTGAACTTACCGGGATGGAAATTGCCAACGCATCGTTACTTGATGAGGGTACCGCCGCTGCCGAAGCTATGTTTATGCAGTACAGCCTGCGCAAAAACACTAAGGCAAACGTTTTTTTTGTAAGCGAGGAACTGTTTCCGCAAACCATTGATATTTTAAAAACCCGCAGCGAGCCTTATGGCATTAAGCTGCAGATTGGCGATCATCGTACCGTTGAACTAACCGACGAGATGTTTGGCGCCATTGTACAATACCCGGCAGGTAATGGCGCGGTTTATAATTATACCGATTTTGCCAGCGCACTGCACGCCAAAAATATAAAGCTTACCGTTGTTGCCGATATTATGAGCCTGATCCTGTTAACCCCTCCGGGCGAATGGGGTGCAGATATTGTTGTGGGCAGCACACAACGCTTTGGCGTGCCAATGGGCTTTGGCGGCCCGCACGCGGCATTTTTTGCTACTAAAGAAGAATACAAACGCTCTATCCCCGGCCGTATAATAGGTGTTACTATTGATAGCGCGGGCAACTACGCCCTGCGTATGGCCCTGCAAACCCGCGAGCAGCACATTCGCCGCGACAAAGCAACCAGCAATATTTGTACAGCACAGGCTTTGCTGGCTATTATGGCCGGTATGTATGCCGTTTATCACGGCCCTAAAGGCGTAAAGCTAATTGCCGAACGCATACATGGGTTAACTGTATTGCTGGCTTCTTCATTAAAAGAATTAGGCTACGAGCAATTAAACGAGGCTTACTTTGATACCTTGAAGTTTGACTTAGGCAAACTGGCCGGCCCTATCCATTCAGAAGCTTTAAATAACGAGGCTAACTTCCACTACAGCGGCACAGAGGCTACCATCTCTTTAGATGAAACCACATCGCCGGAAGATGTTAAAACCATCGTTCGTTTCTTTGCAAAAGTTAAAGGCAAAACTTTAACTGATGCTAACTTTGATGAGCTGAAACAAAACGTAGAATCGGTTATCCCGGCAGATTTACAGCGCACTTCGGCTTACTTAAGCCACGCTATATTTAACTCGCACCACTCAGAGCATGAGATGCTGCGTTATATTAAATCATTAGAAGCTAAAGATCTTTCGCTTTGCCACTCTATGATAGCCTTAGGCAGCTGCACCATGAAACTGAACGCCACCACCGAAATGGTACCGGTTACCTGGGCAGAGTTTAGCAAAATGCACCCCTTTGCACCAACCGACCAGGTTGGCGGATACATGCAATTATTTGACGAACTAAACAAATGGCTGAGCGAGATCACCGGTTTTGCGGCCATGAGCTTACAGCCAAATGCTGGCGCACAAGGCGAATACGCGGGCTTAATGGTTATCCGCGCTTACCATAACGACAGAGGCGAAGGTCACCGTAACATCGCATTAATTCCTTCTTCTGCACACGGTACCAACCCTGCTTCTGCAGCAATGGCCGGTATGAAGATAGTAGTGGTGAAATGCGACGAGAACGGTAACATTGACGTGGCCGATATGAAAGCCCGTGCCGAGCAATACAAAAACGAACTGAGCTGCCTGATGGTTACATACCCATCTACCCACGGGGTGTTCGAAGAATCTATCATCGAAATCTGCGAGATTATCCATGCTAACGGCGGCCAGGTTTATATGGACGGCGCTAACATGAACGCACAGGTAGGCTTAACCAGCCCGGCTAATATTGGTGCCGATGTTTGCCACCTTAACTTACACAAAACCTTCTGTATTCCGCATGGCGGTGGTGGCCCGGGTATGGGTCCTATCGGCGTGGCTAAGCACTTAGTGCCTTACCTGCCGGGCCATGCTGTGGTTGATATTGATAACGGCAAAGCCATCCACGCGGTATCTGCTGCGCCCTGGGGTTCTGCATCTATCTTAATTATCTCTCACGCTTACATTGCTATGATGGGCGGCGACGGATTAACTAACGCAACCCGTTACGCTATCCTGAACGCTAACTATATTAAAACCCGCTTAAAAGATCATTACAACGTATTGTACACCGGCAAAAACGGCCGTTGCGCACACGAGATGATTCTGGATTGCCGCTCGTTTAAATCCTTTGGTGTTGAGGTGGTTGATATTGCTAAACGCTTGATGGATTACGGTTTCCACGCGCCAACCGTATCATTCCCGGTTGCGGGCACGGTGATGGTAGAGCCTACCGAATCTGAACCTAAGCACGAGCTTGACCGTTTCTGCGATGCTATGATCTCCATCCGCCACGAAATTGAGGATGTAGAAAAAGGCTTATCCGACAAAACAGATAATCCGTTAAAGAATGCGCCGCATACTTCTGCCGTAATTACCGGCAACGAGTGGGAGCACCCATACACCCGCCAAAAAGCAGGTTTCCCGCTGCCATATGTAGCCCAGTATAAATTCTGGCCATCGGTTGGCCGCGTAAACGATACTTACGGCGACCGTACGCTGATCTGCTCATGCCCGCCATTAACAGATTACGAATTTGAAGAAAGCGAAGTAACTACGCCCGAATTCGGAACGTGAGAATAATAGATGTGCAGATTTTAGATGTGCAGATAAAAAATGATAAGAGCCGGTGAATTGATCACCGGCTTTTTTATTGGGTGATGTTTACAAATATGCACTCGCTCAGCTCCGGCTGAGTGACTTTGTATTCGTTTAACGTTCTAAAGGTTGTTGGTGACGGCGGCATAACAGGTGTTCATTTTTTTGTGGGTGAACACTTTTGAACATGTTGAACACCTTGAACACTAATGCAATTCTTTAACACAACACAATTAACATATTAATAATAAGCATCTTATGAATTTTACGCCAATTTTACGTTGGTGTTCATTTTTTTGCCAGCCGGATGTTTTTGCTCTTGTTGATTCTGTCAACATAAGCACCATGCATCCGAACTTTG
>Ga0247734_1000896_pt1 | contig 24013 bp, 16 predicted proteins | sample UWRJL103311B2_FD_180933 | JGI IMG/M metagenome (GOLD analysis project Ga0247734, IMG submission 180933) | Plant litter microbial communities from Arlington Agricultural Research Station in Wisconsin, United States - UWRJ-L103-311B-2 | ecosystem: Environmental > Terrestrial > Plant litter >... | reverse complement strand
GGGGGGTGGGGAGTCGGCTGGGTGTTGGGGGAGGTTTCTACATGTTGCATTAGTAATTGTAAAAATAACTCGGGGAGGAGAGGGACATACGGAGTCTAGAGTCTCAATGCCCATTCCTTTCCATAATTCCTCTTTCAGGCGTCGGACGTCGACTTTCTTAGCCACGCGAGCATATTGTACATATTCTGGCCGTAGTCGTCGGCTTTGCGTCACGAGTTGTGAACCGAAGGCTCCTTCGCCGTCTGTATTTGGAGGAAGACCACCATTCAATAAATTGTTGAGACCGTTTGATGCACCACCGTCTTCAGCACCTGGGGAGAAGTGGTCACGTGCATCAGCGAATTCCATATCGTCGTCATCGTCAATTCCACCGGGCATAGCGAGCCCATCATCTTGGAAGAAATTGGCATCGTAGTCGCCTTGTGGAGGTGCATCTTCGTCGGCTGCAATGGGTCCTTCTTTGTTGGCCCAGTATGCTTCATCCATCTCGCCATCGGGGGCTGGTTCTTCCTTTGGTTGGCCGAAGTTTCCGGATTTCAAGCCAAAGCCTGAGCGCCGGCTACCCATACGTGCCTTTGGCTTTAGGAATAATCGAAGAAGCTGTTTGGAGTTGAAATGCTTATCATCTGGGAGGAGATTCCGGGTCTTAGATTTCCAGTCCTTTTTAGGCAGGGAGATAACAGTGTTGGAGGAGGCTTGAGTGTAGATAGTCTCTGCTAGGCTGGGGTTCAGAGGTGACAAGAAGTCTATCTCGAACACCTCTTTCTCCTTTCTTGTCTTGGCAGCTGTGGCTGGCTTATTGACGTCCTTTATTTTCCTGATCCGCCAGTGCTCAGGGCCAGCCCAGTTCTTCTGTAAAGCTTCATCGAAGTAGCTCAGGATGTCATCATGACCCCCTTGAGTTTTACCTAGACGGTCCATCGAAATAACATACTCTCCAGTCTCTGGATCAAAGGCTCCTGCACCCATTCCGTCACCATCTTCACCATCTCCACCACCCATACCGTCATTGTCAAGGCCAGCATCATGGACACGCATCCGAGTATCGATGGCAGCATCACGAGCCCATGCCTCACCACCCTCACCAAAGCCAGTGTCTGCTGGAATATCAAAGTTTCCAAGCAGTCCATCATCATCGTCATCGAATCCAGCTGGGTTATCATCATCGAGGTAGATGCCAGATACATCACCAGCTGCGTGTGAATCTTCTGGCTTATCTTTTTCTTGTCTCCAGTCCTCAGGGGCTTTCAAGAATGGAATGTCCATGGAACCGGTTGGATCCCCTAGGTCGAAGTTCTTGAGCGATGGACAAATATCTTGCTCCTCAAGTTTATCGAGGTTTGGGAAGAATTTCAGTCCCAATGCTCCGACATCAACCTCTACATCTTCGTCCTCGTCGTCTGCTTGAATTGTCGAATCTACCATGGAGTCAAGCTCGATTTCTTCTTCTTCTTCTTCTGGGATTTCCCCATTTTTTCGACGTGTTGCTTGTCCCTCTCCGGATGCATCCCCGGCATCGTCGCTACTATCGAAAACAATGCGTCCTTGTGAGTCAATGGCTAAATGATTCAGCAATAAACCCTTTGCGCCTCCCTCATCGAAATCGGCCGATGCTTTTTTAAATAGTGGATCTACTGAGAATTCGAGTTCGAACTTTTTGAGTTGAAGAGATGCGAATGATGGTGCTAGTGTGATTTCCGAAGATCGTTGCGCCTGTTCGGATAGGAGTTAGTCACGTGATTTATAGAGTTTGATGCGACCGTGGACTGAGGAGAATTGGACATTCTCTAAGCTCCAGGCATACACAAGCCTCAGATCCGCCAAGCCTAGCAAAAACTTGACAGTTGGTCCTTGCACAACTTTAGAAACGAAATTAAATTGCGCGCAATTATATTATTGCTTCTGATGAACTTATCAGATCAACAAAATTATTTGTTGTGGCGTACCCAGATCTTCCGCAATTTCAGATGCTGATTGACAGGCGGAAATCATGGCCGTTAGACCGTCAAAGCAGCTCATTATTAAAAATTGAAGGTTTTCGCTTGGCGAACAGGGATGCCAATGCCCGCCCCGCTTGATGGAAAATCCGCCAAAAAAAGATAAAAAAAAAGATAGAACAGACAATAGAATGAAAGAATGAACAAGAAGATAAAAATTAAGTCTTGCTTTTCTGTTGTGTCCATCCAAAGTGCTGCGGATCCAAAAAACAATGTCCAAAAACAAAAAAAGATAATTGTTGACGAATTGCGTTCGCCGGGAATCGAACCCGGGGCCAATCCAAGTTGTTGTGTGGGAGTTCACTAATGGCAAGGATCGATTTTACCACTAAACCACAAACGCTGGTTGTTTTGTTGAACCTCTTTTCGCTTTGCCTTCATATACGGGGTGGGGGTGCATGCCGATTCCGATCCACAAATGAAGCGGTGCTAACCAATGATAGAGAGAGCCCTTCAGGTTTGGGGATGGTTCCATAGGAGAGGTTGCGAGTTCGACATTCTTCAGACTCCAAATTTTCGTTTTGGTGGGTTTAAAAATAAAATCAAAACCATAATTGTTTGATGAGACGATTCCGCTCACTTAAAACAACCCTCTTGTAGCATTGATTTGTCACATCAGCGGCCTCGATTTGCCCTTTGCCAAAAAATGGTTCAACCACCAGCAAAGAATAGCTGATAGCCACACGTGATAAACGAGTTGACTAATAGTGCAAGTAGCCCTTTCCAAGTGAGGGAAATCGTCTACCATTTATCAAGGTTGTGGATAATAAATCAACTGCACCATCCGGCCTTGACGGGTTTGATGAGGGGGTTTCCTTGTTCGGAAACATGTGCTGCCAGAGGCTAATAATCGACTATTCCCTCAGGCTGACAAAAAGACGACCATCCACAACTTGCATATCAAGCTAAAAGGTCGTCATCTCGAATGGCTGCTATAACATAATACCACCAAACTTTTGGCTCTCATCATCACTAGGATGAAAAGGATCCTCGCTACCTCTTGGGAGAACAGTGGTTCCAGTACAGGCCACAGTTACAGGCCATCAGAGAAAAAACTAGACAAAAAAGCAACGCAATTGCATATACCGACATGTCCAACAATGATCTGCAACGAAACAAAACTGACTGCCATGTTCAGAGAACACTGGTGTCCCGCTCCGCAAGGTCGCTAAAACCAAGACTTCCACCTCAGCTTCCCACTGTCCTAGGAAAAGACCATCAACTCAAAAGAAATGGTACGTACCCTCTTTTTCGGCTTCTTCTGCACAACTCCATTCTCATCCTCAACTTCCTCCTCACTCTCTTCACCTTCCTCGTTCTCTCCGCGCTTCTTCTTGTTTCCACTATCCGCAAGGCCACTCAACAGCTTCCCGGTTTCGGTTGCGACACTGTCGACTCTGCTTGTATAAATCTTAACGCATCCGTCCAATGTACAACTCGCCTTCTGGAAGTTAACACCATCGCCTTCCTTCAGTAGCGACATATCGTGGAAATAATCAATCAGCGCAAAATTCCACGAATTCGCCGCATTGATTTTGTTGTCTGTCGCCATCTTCATCCACTCTTCGAAATTGGCCAGGATGGGTACGCGCTTCATGGGCGTAACTGCGGTTCCTCCTACCATCATAACACCTCCATCCAATTCAACTCCTTTGCTGCCTCCTCGACGAGGCGTCTTAGGATTCGAAGAGGGGGAGGAATTCTCGACGCCCTCGAAGCTGGCATGGCGTATTGGGGTGGCTGCGGCTTTGATCTGGTTGATTTTGACATCTTGCAGCGCATGTCTCGATTGTAGTCTTTTGGCTTTCTCTTGCGCATCATCGTTGAGTGGTATCCTAGCCAAAATCAGCATGTTTTCGGGTATATAAACCACCAGAACTTCTCCAACTTCATTAAAACTGTCATGCCTCCAAAAGGAATCACCTAGTCTGCCGAAATATAGTATAGAGCTCCTGCCAAACTTACTTTACTGGGGACTTGAAAGGAGATGCAGCCATGGACCCAGAAGGGACCCGACTGCTGCTGCCACGGGGACCCTGCGCAACTCGAGGCATTTTGGGTTCGGAATTGCGTAAATGAGCGTAGGTTCGAGAGGTTGTCGTCGAGGTATTTGATGTCTACCAAAATCAACATGGAAAACGCGTTCCGTGTTTGCATGTAAACAATCGGATTGCCTGAGGCCGCAAGAGCCTAAGTGTGGCGAGTACATGTGGCGAGTGGCCGAGGTCTTGGCAGTGGATTAGGCAGGTGGAGAGCGGCGGTCTGGAACATGTCATGTCCAACACAGCAAAGCTGCCATCTTGTCGTTGACGATTCGATTCACAGTGCGTGTTTTTGTATTCTCTATCCTATTAAAGTAAAACACACCTTACCTACTTTTCCTTCCTCCGCTCTTTTCTCTCCCAACTATCTCCTTTATGAACGCATAATTTGTGTTTGCATATATACATATACTTGGTGAAAACACCCAGAGCAGATAGTACCTGTACTTGCAAGGTTACTCTTCTCAATTCCGCCTTTGTGATTGGCAGTCCACGCAATCCAGCCAACGTCATTGCTCGTGTGCGGCCCAAAGCTTGGTTACACTTAAGCTATCGCAACAACCACCACGCCATCACACAAGAGTCCTCGTGGAGTCGCCCAGAAGTGATGTCCTCTTGCCCAGATTGCTTGGATACACTGTCGTACAGCAAATCTTACCTTGCAAAACCGTTGCTCTCGTGTTCAGCGAAACTGTGCCATGTAAATCGAGGATGGACACAATCACCTCGAGTTTGAGGCCCCGCGGTCCACGCAGGGCCCCTTATAGGGGTTTCCGCGCCTTTTATATTACGATACTCATCATCTCGGCCCTTGCGATCTTCAGTCTCGTTGCGGATCAGGCTGCGCGGTACCGTCATGGTATACACTATGGTGTTGCACAGAGACGCGCATTGGCAGAGTTGGACCCCTTGCGAAAAGTGAAGAGAGACGAAGAGGTACGGAACGATCTAACCTGAACCATTCAATTCATATAGATGATGGTGACTAACTTTATTCTAGTGTCGTCTCGTTCACGAAGCAGTAGACAAATGCGCTTTCATCCAAGCCAATTGCCCGGACGAAGAGGCCGGCCTCTTCTCCTACCTCTCCCTGTACTACTGTACTCTCAGTAACGCCAAACCTGTTGCTTTCATAATATTAGCGGTATGGCTTGCTATGCTCTTCTCCACGATTGGTATAGCAGCAAGCGATTTCTTTTGTGTCAACCTCTCGACGATCTCAGCTATATTGGGCATGAGTGAAAGTATGGCAGGTGTCACCTTCCTTGCATTTGGCAATGGTAGTCCAGACGTTTTTTCTACATTTGCGGCTATGAGTTCGCATAGTGGGAGCCTGGCTATTGGAGAGTTGATGGGTGCTGCTGGGTTCATCACAGCAGTGGTTGCAGGGTCGATGGCTTTAGTACGAGAATTTAAGGTTGGGAAGAAGACTTTCGTCCGTGATGTTGGATTCTTTATTGTTGCGGCAAGCTTTAGTATGGTGTTCCTTGCGGATGGTGCGCTGCATCTTTGGGAGTGTTGTGTGATGATTGCATTCTACGTATTCTACGTGATTGTAGTTGTAGTATGGCATTGGTATCTCGGGCAGAGGCGGCGACGTCGTGAAAGAGAGGCATCTGCTAGGGGACACTTTTTGGCCAATACCGACCAGGAAATAGAAGCCATCGAAGAAGATGCAAATGATGACGAAGATGCACCGGCTGGCCAGAGACGATATAGGGACGAGGAGGATTTCGAAGCTCTAGAACGAGCATCTAGCCCAGGTCTTGCGCTGTACAGAGATGAAGAAAGCGAGGAGGAAGATGGAGACCAGGCTGCTTATCTTGCCTCAGAAGTGGCTGCCAGTATGCGAGTTTTGAGACCTAGGGGAACTCGAAGAAACACTCTGACGCCCATACGTCCTAGTCTCGTTGGAGCTTTAGAGTTCAGGTCTGTTCTCAACTCCCTGCAAAAGTCCCGAGGCTCGCAAAGACCGATACATCTTCGTCGATATTCGGATGATCCAACTGCGGATATTGATCAATTTGACGGGCAAGGAAGTTCAAGACGTGCCAGACATTCGAGGTCTCATTCGGCTTACTCGCCTGAATATACCGAGAATCATTCAGATTCAGGAGTCATCATCACTAGTCCACTGAACTCGCAGGACAACCCATCAAAGAGTGGTGCAACTCGTGGCAGAGCTGTGTCGATGAATGACGCTGCTGGCCTCAAAACAATAGACTCGGCTGCGTATAGCGTAGCCGTAGTACCAGATATAGGCCTTCTAGCAGCGACACCTACCTTTCCACAACACCTTCAGGTCCCTGGTGAACCATCGTCGGACTCACAACCAAGAGTCTCAACTCCAGGACTTTCCATCACTCCTCCTCCTTCCACTGGTGGGAAATCCAGAGATTCTAGCCGATCACCTTCACATTCGAGACTAAGTGAAAGTACGTTAGTTCCACCTGGGAGCTCATTTCCAGGATCGAAACACCTTCAACCAGACTTTTTCAGTGCTAGCAAAGGAGTTGTGGATTCGCCAGTGGATTCTCCAAGAACTTCGAGATCTTTACAGCGTCCCCGACTTCAGATACCTTACCTCTCATCGAGGGAGAGTTCTCATTCACGTCGCTCACTATCTCCCTTGGTTAATTTCCCTGCCTATACAGATTCTCCTTTACCGATATCCAGTCACGCATCAAGGGCTCCAAGTGTGATATTATTCGACCCTGCACAAAACTCCGAATCAGTATACACACATCTCTCAGAGGAGCAAGAACGACGAATAAAATGGTGGCCATACGAATTGTTGCCAAGCCCACAGGTGATAGGCAAAGCTCTCTTTCCAACGCTTTGCACCCTAAGCGGCAAAAGTATATGGGATAAGTTTGTTAGTGTGGCATCAGCACCAAGCATTTTCTTACTGGCTGTTACGCTACCTGTTGTAGAACGCGAAGAACAAGAGCTTGATCCACAGGACGAGATACATCCTCAATCTACGACAGATTCTAGAGCAAGAACTAGAAGCGGTACTTTAGTCCCAAAACTGGCTCCCGAGAGTCCTTCGGATGAACAAGAGGAACCTGAATGGCAACGTTACAGGCGGTCAACTATATCCCGTGATCAGTCACCTTCTTTAAGAGGTCTAGCCGGTCTTCATAACGCTGCAGGTATTGCTGTATCGACAGAGAATGTACATCAACACTTACACGAAGCTACCAATGTTGGTGTCTATCAGAAACCGGATCCTGTCGAACAGCCTTTAATAGATCACCTTTCATCACCTGCCAAAGCCTCAACCCAAGAACCCCGCGACTGGAGTCGCTGGCTTCTTTCCCTTCAAATCTTTACTTCCCCTCTTTTCGTTGCTATAATAATATGGGCCAATACTGATGAACGCAATCCACGCTTCCTTATCAAACTCGTTCTTTACTCCCTCCTGGGGTCTCTGGTGCTATTTGGTATCCTCATGTTAACAACATCCCACGACCGTCCCCCAAAGTACCGCTACCTATTCTGCTTCCTGGGATTTATTGTCGCTATTTCCTGGATCTCCACCATCGCCAATGAAGTTGTCGGCGTCCTAAAGGCTTTTGGGGTCATCCTTGGAATCTCAGATGCGATCCTCGGTCTCACCATTTTCGCAGTAGGGAATTCACTAGGTGATCTAGTTGCCGATATCACATGTGCCCGTCTAGGCTACCCAGTTATGGCACTTTCAGCTTGCTTCGGTGGTCCGATGCTGAACATTCTTTTGGGAATTGGGATCAGTGGTGCCTACATGACAATTCGAGAAGCAAATCATCGACATGACAAACATCCGGACAAACACATTAAATACAAACCCTACCAAATAGAAGTCAGTGGCACGTTAGTGGTGAGTGGTATCACTCTCTTGGTCACCCTCGTCGGTTTATTGATTGTGGTACCATGGAACAACTGGATTATGAGCCGTAGAATTGGCTGGGGACTCATCATTCTGTGGAGTATCAGTACGGTCATCAATCTTGTGGTTGAGATTTCCGGCGTTTGGAAGGATCCCATTTCTGGGTTTTAAGTAACCAGCGCAAGGAAGGATAGAGGACAGAGCTGTATGTATATATATGAAGAGTTGGAGAGTGGGTGAAGTGGTTCCTTTTCATTTATTGGTGCTTCGAGCGACATGGCGTTAGGCTGGGGTTGCATGATACCTTGATGCGAATTGTATAAAGCAAGAACGGAAGCCAGAAAGGTGATTTCCTTTGAGAAAGAGAGAAAAGAGAGAGGCTTCTGATTGTATAGGTATATACCACATGTATTCCTTATTTAAAGTTACTTTACAATCACAATATCACATTAGTTTCCAATTTCCTTTTCGAGTAAACAAGTCAAGTGTTCATAGTGATATGATGTGATATGAGTATAAGTAAAATAAAATAAAAAAAGAACTGGGTATCGTTGCAAACCGAAGCAAAGAATCATCTCATCTCATCCCATCCCATCCTCCGCACCACTTTCCCACTGTTATCTAGCTTCCCGTGGCAGGAAGACCTAATTCCTTTCGAACTCAAGATCGCCCCGCTCTCCTAACTAAGGACTCATCCATCCCCTCATATGCCGTGTATGGGTATGATAACTATGTACAGCAAAGTCTCTCCTATTCTCGAGCATCAAGCATCAAGTCTCCATAAACCCACTGGGCTGATTCGTTCCTCCACTATTAACAATTTCATATCAATCATATCACATGAAAATAAACTTATAGACAACACTTCCGGCAAGACCACCGCAAGCCTCTAGCCTCAGGCGTGTTTTTGAATCCGCACGGGTTAAACCTTCAACTCGCCGGCAATTTCTTCTCGCACCTTCTTGCACCATTTCCAGATCGCAGCTTCGAAATTCTGCATAGCGACTCTGTCGGTGCCGGTAACAACACCCATAACGTCGACTTTGAGAATGACCTCCCAGCGCAGCTCGGCGGCCTTGACCCAAAACCTCAGGTTCTCGGCACAGCGATATGGCTTGCCGAAGTCGGTATGCCATTTATCAATTGTGCCGAACTGACGTTTGCTCCTTTTCACTACGGAGTTATGCAACATCACCAGCCTCAATCCTGTTTTCAGGTCGCTGATAAATGCAGTTGGGAGAGCCTCGTCGCCAGCTACGGAGGTTGGTACATAGTCTGGTAGTGTTGAGAAATATGGGTCCATGGATTTCATAAATGCGTATTCACGTTCTATTTCTTTGCCTTCCCATGAATCCTCAAGCCAGGCCCAGCTTGCTCGTTGTTTACGCTCGGCTTCTTCGATGGCTTCTTCTTGCTTAAGCATGTCATAGACTCCTTCAACCCATATTTCGATGGTTTCTCGTTCCTCAGTACGCATACCATGGGAAAAATTCCTTGTCGCCATGCGCTTTAGAACTTCCATTACAGATAAGAGCTCTGCGCGAATCTTCCGCTCCGACTTTATCGATGCTAGACGTGCTGGTTGGTCGTGAGCTGTGTAGTACATCTTGGCGGCCCTTATAGCCAGAGTTATAACGTCCAGAACATGCATGCCTTGTATCTCATACCAGCCTTGACTTGAAGAGACAGGACTGGCTGCACCACCCCCTGATGCTGGTGATGGAGGAGGTGAAATCGGATTTTGCTTCACTTCTGCAAGCACTTTCTCCGCTTCCCCAAGTGATTTCTGTAGCTCTGTTTTGAGTTCCTCCAAAGTAGGTGGATGATGGACCGGCATTTCGCGTTGTTTGTAGGTACTAGTCGTGGGAGGAAGCAAATGTGGATCATTTTCATCTTCACTGATATACCCAAAGTCTTCTTGTGTAGGGCTCTCGACAAGAGTTCCGCCATGTGTTTGTGCAAGCAGCTCGGGACTGCTTCCCATCGAAGCATATGATGAATCCTCATCCATGCCTACCACGCGAGGAGCAAGAAATGAAGTGTCCAAAGCCGACAAGTCCAATGTGCCACGATTATCCTTCTTCTTGGATAACCGGCCTCCCTTCCCATCCAGCAGCCCTGTACGCGCAAAGTAATATTGCAAATGTGCTATGCTGCCTAGACTCAACACACTCTCCCGAGATTTAGCAGATGTTGCAAAGTTCGTGCCCTGAGGACGCACGTAGCCACGCGGTCCTCTCTTCTCCAGACCTCCCATTGATTGCCGCGGTGTATAGCTCGCAGAAGAAGATCTCGAGACTGAACTTCCAACGGAGCTTCCTAGCGATAATCTCGTCGTCGAGTCGAGGGAGCCAGTCGAAGTTGTTGATACGCGACGTGACATCTCTGGACAAGCCACTATCGCCGGCGTCGGGGAAGTAGATGGAGAGGGGGATCTTCGGCGGAAAGAGGGCTGTTCTTGTTCTTGTGTGCCCGCCATTGCTGACTGATGTCCTAGCTAATTTGTTTTCTAAGTAATTTAGCAAATGGGATGCTGCGCTGTTTGTCTTATGCAATTCGTTTTTGAGAGCTATTCGTCAAAATTCTATGCTTATTGTTCATCGAACTGCCTGCTGCTCATCCGGGGAATTTCGGTTTTATGTGTATCCTAGTTGCTGTGGAAGAAAGTGATACACGATCGGGATGTGGTATACTCGTTCGAAGTGGAGTAGTCTTTGGATTGGGGTTCAGGGGCGTTTGAAACGGCGAGTCTAATGCAATAGCCCGAGCACCTATCGACCAGCATACGCCTTCTAGATATATCCTTTAACACGATTTCTATTGCTTTGGCTCAGAATTGACTGATATAGCAGTCAGGAGGAATAGTTTTGAGAGACGGAAACGGTTTGTTTACTTTCGCTGTGGAGTTTGGATGGTCTAAATAATTCATGGATGATTAGTTCCATTCTTAAGCTTCAGTTTTCTTGGCATGACAACGCGTTCCTGAGGCTAGGGCCGCGTGATGATGGATGATGTTGAATTTAAGTTTGAAATTGGATTATGCCAAATGCCAAATGCCAAAGTAAAAATAACAGCTTCTTGGGTTCGAGTCGAATTCAAGACTTTCCAGAAAACTGGATTCTTGTCCCTTTTACCCCTCCTGCTCGACAATCATAGACAGGGTTCAACCCGAGAATAGCTACTTTTAGGATCTGGGGAAGGGGCTGAGCTTCCGCAGGGCTGATATGATATGATCGATCGATTTCATAACAGTGGCCACTATATGTAAACATTAGTCGACATGAGACGTGAATGCAGGTATTAGTTATAAATTCACCTTTGAAGCACTTGGTTCACGACTTCATTTTATGAGAGCGAGAGGTTGATTCTGATTGATATCAATTCAGCTACGGATGGATGCTGGATCGCAGGAGGATGCCAAATCCCTACACTACATAGAGGCGGTTCCCCGAAGCAGATTCGTTGCTCCTCTAGGCTACAAATCCTGCCATCTACCATCAGCCCTTCTCTAGGTACGTAAACCACGAACCGCCGTGGGAGCTTTCGCATGTTACACCAGGCCAGAGCCGAGATTATGCATAATATAAAAGAGGATATATGTTTTACTGGTTGTCTACGAGTTTGAGATATCGGAGGATACAGATAATGTACTCCATCAAGAGTATGGAAGTTCTAAATTGATATTGGATATCACCACGCTTTTCGATAGAAAGAAGTTCACATGATGTCTAGGGATGTTGAGGTTACACTTAGCAAAGGTAAATCTTTTGAGCATGGGTGGTATCAGAGTATTCGGCCCTAAAGTTGACGCAAGAAATAGAATGGAAACAGAGACAGTTTCTTGAAATGTTGGCTAATACTATTATAGCAATAGTATGTCAGTTTCCTGCCATAAATCCAAGTCTCCTTCCCCGAAAACATAACGTGTCAAGCAACACGGGCTCAGAAGGTCTCCTATTTACCGTCCCATCCACCCTCCGTCCACAACAAGCACATGTCCCGAGACATATGCGCTTGATTTACTGGCCAAAAAGACCACACTGCCCTTGAAGTCATCGGCTACACCCCATCTCCCAGCCGGTATTCTTTCACTGATACTTCTGAGTCTATCTGGGTTTGCCAATAAAGCAGTGTTCATTTCTGTTTCGATGTATCCTGGAGCAACTATAGTTTCGAAAGTTAGTGCTGAGTTCTACACAACAGTTTGTTTCTTCCAGCCATTAGTTAAGTTTCCTCTGAATATTTACTTACTTGCATTCACTGTTATTCCCTTAGAAGTCCATTCGTTAGACAATGCTTTCGTAAGCTGTGCTACTGCTCCTTTCGATGCAGCATAGGCCGGAACTGTCAATCCGCCCTGAAAAGAAAGCAAACTCGCAAAGTTGATAACACTGCCGCGGCGACCAGTAATGGGCGATGGTTCAAGCTCCAGCATATGGGCACCCACATCTCTGCAAAGTGTGAAAACTGTTGTCAGGTTTACTTGTATGACCTGCACATATCATATCAGTTCTTCGGGCCTTTTGCCCGCTGTGAAGGACTCACTTCGTTCCAATCATTATCTGGGAATTTCTCGCTGGGATGACGACGCTGAATTCCCGCACAGTTAACGAGGATATGGATTTTGTGCCCATCTTTCAAGATTGCGGGTGTGAGGGCTGCGACTTCTGCTTGGGAGGATAGGTCTGCGGTGTAGATTATTGCTTTTCTGCCTATTGCTTCGATTGCTTTTTGGGTGACACTTTGGCTTCGATCACGCTATCCCTCGTTAGATCCAGTCAAGCATCGCATCTTCACAGGTCCGGTCTCGAGATGGTAATAGTTAGACCTACTTGGACCAGGATGATATCGGCACCAGCTTCTGCCAATGCAAGTGCAGCAGCTTGACCTATCCCACGTGTTCCCCCAGTCACCAATGCTGTCTGACCCTCGAGAGAAAACATCTTCTGTGTTGCTGCACTCATTGTTATTTTGAGGTCGAGCGTGTGAGTTGTCGAATTTGGCGGGGTTGGTCGCATTTCACATTTCACATCTCCCTCCAATATCCGATATCCGACATGGTACCTACTTATCCGAACTGATCTGCAAGGGCGGGCCGAACTGCAGGGGATACACCCAATCACGGCCGGCAATTGTAGTCGGGGCATCTCTGAACGACCCCATAAAACCCCATGCTCGGCGTGTGACGGGAATGAGGCCACCAGAGGTGCTGAGGGGCAGAGGTGTTCGAAAGTTTCGGTATTTCTGCTGCATCGTTACGTGTGGTTAGATAAACACAGCCAGAATTAAGACACCAATACAGTTCAATCAAAAAGAGTCGCTCTACAGTTGTGCATAATGTCTACAGCAACAAGCTCCAATGGAGAGCAAGTCCAAGCATCCGTCCTCCATGGAGTCAAAGATCTCAGAATAGTCTGTCAGCCTTCCCGTCCCTTTCCCCTTCCCTTTCCCCCGAGCCAAACTGACGATTGCAGGAACACCGCGACCTGGGATCCCCAGAGCCCTCAGAGGTACAAGTTGCAGTCGAGAGTACAGGTCTCTGTGGCTCGGATTTACATTACTACAACCACTACCGAAACGGCGACATCATTGTACAGGAACCTCTAACTCTGGGCCATGAATCATCTGGAACAGTCACGTCAGTAGGCTCGGCAGTGACAAGTCTACAAGTTGGTGATAGAGTTGCTCTCGAAGTCGGCCTGCCATGTCAAACATGTGAGCTGTGTAAAGCAGGCAGGTATAACATCTGTCCCACCCTACGCTTCCGCAGTTCCGCGAAGTCATTTCCACATTTCCAAGGTACACTACAAGAACGAATTAACCACCCGGCTACCTACTGTCATAAGTAAGTTCTCAAGCTTCTCTATGCGGCGATCTATCTAGAGGCGTTTTCTAATACGATTACAGACTACCGGCATCGGTAACTCAAGAGCTCGGTGCCATCCTCGAGCCACTCGGGGTAGCAATTCACGCATCCAGACGGGCCGCTCTCCCCACGGACAGCACAGTTGTAGTTCTTGGAGCCGGAGCGGTGGGTCAACTTTGTGCTGCAATGGCCAAATACAATGGCGCAAAGAAAGTGATCATAGCCGACATACAAGCTGAGCGAGTGTCATTCGCAGTCTCCCACAAATTTGCAGATGCTTCAGTCTTGGTGCCTATGAAGCGTTTTGAGAAAATCGAAGAGAAACTAGCATTCGCGAAGGAGGTTGCGGAGTTAGTGAAAGCACAGAATGGGGGAGTGGATGTTGATGCTGTGTTTGAGTGTACGGGTGTGGAAAGCTGTTTACAAGCTGCGATATATGCCACAAGACCTGGTGGACGAATTATGTTGGTCGGAATGGGAACACCTATCCAAACACTTCCTATATCGGCTGCCGCTCTCCGCGAGATCGATTTGGTAGGCGTATTTCGGTATGCATCAACGTACGAGGAAGCCATCAAGGTTGTAGAGAAGCTGCCGCAGTTGGCGAGCCTGATCACGCAAACCTTCAAGGGATTCGAGAGAATTCCGGAGGCGTTTGCTATGGCCGGACGGGTTAGCGACGACAAAGGGGACCTGGTATTAAAGGTTGTAGTTGACTTGTCGAGGTAGAATCCGCCGATATAGAACTAGATCTCGAGATACACTACATACTCTCCAAACTGTATATGCATGCTTCCTCCTGCGTCTGTCATCAGATTTCGATCCTGCGATCTTCTGCTTTGTTCCGCTTCAATTTAACTACGGTCCGGTTTTCTACATAGTATACCCGAACGGTCCTATTTTGTTGCCTGCATGGCATGCGTATTTGATAACTGTGTAACTAACTATCTCCTGAATGAAAATCTGTCTCGTTGCGATTCAACAAAAGCAAGAAATTCTCAAACTAATTAAATTAAATTCCTTTTCCTTTCCCTCTGCCTCTGCCTCCATTCTTTCACCCTTGAAGAAATCGGTACCCTATCGTAATCCTTCCAGGAGAAACCTTCGATCGTCCTCGTGTTACCCAACTGACTCGTTCATCTCATCGACTGCAACCTCCCATCGACCCGGAGATCCATCCGAAATATCACATTCATCTGCAAGATTCCTCCCTTCTTGCTGTACCTTACTCTAAAAGTCCACACGCAAGATGCAGCTCCCTGCCTGCCAGAGAAATATCAGATCATTTCTTTTCCAACAGCCGCAATATTGCCCTTGTTGCTTTTTTCCGTCCCCCAGAAAAGAAAAACACTGTCTCTCACTCCACTTATGTAGGTCCACTGCCCACCATTAGGGCCACGTCTCCAGGTCTCCTAGAGCAATCCCCCGGAATTTGTTCCACCACTATATTTTGATCTCACGATGCATTAAGGGTGGGAGGGACTTGCCTGTGGTGAGTGTGCTCGTGGTTGTCTTAACCGCTCCACAATTTCCTTTCTCACCCCTGCCCAAAAATAAAAAAGCGGATCGAAACACCATTCCTCCACATGACCTATTTTCCGTTTTCTCCAAACCTCTCCACACTTTTTATTTTAAAAAAAAAATTAAGGAGAGAGCGGTCTTGAAACGGCAATTTTCGCCTGTGCAAGGAACAGTCAAAAGCCGACATTTTAGACTTTCGCCAAACTTGCTAGTTGTTGTGGAACCACTTTTGTACCACTTTCAAGCAAGAAAAACATCGTACGAAGGTCCAGTTTTACGGAAAGGGGATGCTTTGTTGGCTGCTTCGAGGGGAAAATGACTACTGAACTACTCATTGGGGATGGGACATGACCATGAAAGGATGAAGTGGGGATGCATCGTTGTGGATTCAAAGAGGGAGAGGCGGAACTTGGGGTATATCTAGAGCAGAGGCTCCCGGCGTTTTACTTTTGCTTTTCTTCTCTGCAATTTTTGAAAAGAAAAGATCTTGTACTATACCTTTCTTTTACTTGAAACTTTTATATATCTCAAGAGAAGACCTTAGACTACTTACCACCATCCCTTACAACTCAAGTCTCATTCTACTCCATCCTTCTAGCCTCTGGTGTGTCGACCATCCACCTACACCACAATCCCTCTCGCCTCACTCACATCTACCTCTCTCAAGATGGCACCCTCAGCAACGCTCCCCATGCCCCGAGATGGCCAACAACTCGACCAAATCAGCGATTCCATCGACGCCATCAACCTCCGCAAAGCCCAGATAAAATCCCAAACCTTAGCTTCATCTTCCCCCATGAACACACCATCAAGTTTCGACGCCGAAAAGGACAAGACCCAGTTCCGACAATATGAGGCCGATACCACGCCCCAACATGTAATTGACGAGTACGCGACCCAACACGCCAACCAGACCGTCGCCTATAACCTCCTCCAACGCTCCAAATTCCACTTCAACAAGAAATCCAGACCCGTCATGACGGTATGGGAGGCCATGGAAAAGCTCGACAAGCTGATCGATCCATCGGATCCTGACACCAATGAGGGTCAGATAATGCATCTATTGCAGACCGCGGAAGCGATGAGGAGAGACGGGAAGCCGGAGTGGATGCAGCTCGTTGGCCTTATCCACGACCTCGGCAAGCTCCTCTTCTTCTATGGGAGTTCCGGGACCTGGGATGTTGTTGGTGATACTTTCCCCGTTGGATGTAAATTCGATGAATCAAACATCCTCTGTGATTCCTTCGCCGCGAACCCTGATTTCACCGATCCCATCTACAGTACCGAGAATGGAATCTATGAGCCGGGATGTGGGATCGAGAATCTGATGATGAGCTGGGGTCATGATGAATATTTGTATCTGGTGATGAAGGATCAGTCGAAGATTCCGCGGGAAGGGTTGGCTATGATCAGATATCATAGCTTTTATCCTTGGCATAGCAAGGGTGGCTATATGCAGTTCATGGCAGATGGCGATGAGGAGTTACTGAAGGCGGTGAGGGCGTTCAATCCGTATGATCTTTATAGTAAGAGTGATGATCCGCCAAAGGTCGAGGAGTTGAAGGTATGTTGATTTTGATAACCTGGTGAAGAACCACTGCTGACCATGAATAGTCGTATTATTCGGGCCTTATTGAAAAGTTTTGTCCCGGGCCTATTCAATGGTAGAGGAATATTGTTACCGTGTATTACGCCTTCCTTTTTCGTACAATTGAGCGACATCACGAATTTACTTTTTCAGGCTTAAGATTAGAGTTTTCCTAGAAAAGTTCAACTAGATATCCTTGGAGTTTTGGCGCAGTTGATCTATAATCAGACATGTCATTAAACGATATATGTTAGATATAGATATCAAATTATATCATAGGTTGAGATTCTAAATCTCCCTCATTATTCAATATTTGATAGCCTTCTAGTTTCCGTATATCGAGCACTTGTGAAAGATAAGAGATTTAATTTACCTCCGTTTGTAGATAAGTTGCGTTGGATGTATCGACTAGTCCGAAAATTTGAAATATCAGCACGTTACTATCGTCGAACTATCATATTATCATACCTCCTCGTCAAACAATGAGAATCGACACGGCAGACTTATTTTCTACCTGCGTAAGATTGGTCCCTGTTTCCTGTTTCCCATCGGATTGAATTTTTCAGAATACTCCGAGAGCTTCGATAACTCTAATGACGGAATGCAGTGGCTCTAATCCGTCACGGGGTCTAGTACAATGCCGTCGAATGTTAGGTAAGGTACTTTGCTACCAAGGTTGACCTGGCATCGGTATAACCATATTTCTGAAGGACATGTGGGAGGAACGCTGGCTCCATGAGAGTGATTTCGGAATGCACACCAATCAAGTTTGATTAGGAAGTCAAATGAAGATGCTGAAGCCGGGGAAATGATTTCAATATATCGATCAAAAAGCAGCCGATAATTCGCTCGTAGTCGATGGCATTGATCTCTAGATTTTCCCACTCAATCGCTTACTGTCTGACTTTGCTGATCTCTTGAGATGTCCGTTCAGATAGCTAGGTATACATATCATTCTTGGTAAAAACAGAAAATCGAATATCGAAGATACAGGATGTCCCCATAATAATTGAACTAGGTCCGTGGAAGAGATCCAAAGCAGGAGAATCAAGGTTTGTATAGTCTAGAGGCGACTAGAAATGACTCCCCTTACACAAGTAATATTTGAGGTGGGATAGAGTGTGAAATATAGCCTTCAAGGTTGACTATGTCACCATGGCCTTCAGAAAGCGGCGTTATACCAATTCTGTAGTCCCCATATAGCATTTGCATGCTAGATGTGACCGGTTGGCCAGGCTCGTCCAGTAATGTAGGATCAAAGCCGCCTGATTTGATCAATCCTGTTGCAAGGAATATATCCTCTCTGAGCGTTGCACCATGGGCATCTTCCCAGTCTTGAACAGTGGTTTGCAAGAGCTTGTATTCCACATTGGCAACACGAGGCCATGGTAAGGCGAATTCCCAGATATATCATCACGTAAAACCCATCTCTTTTTGTCACGTCGACGATATAGCTCACGTGACGAGCATCCTATTGAAGTGAACTCTTAAGATAGATTGCTCGGGTTTGTTCTTTTTGGTAAGCTGTTCCTAGTATAGTAGTCTTGACGATAGAGTAAGCAAGAGGGGGATATCCATCCCAAGGACCGATGAGACATTGCAAAGCGGCGCATAATACGATTGAAGTTTGTCAAACTGGCGTGTGCCTGTCTACTTTTCTCATGTCTCACTAAAATCATATCAGATCCCATTATACTGCTGTCCGGGCAAGTGAGGAGACATACCTACATATCTATTATATTGCCTGGCAAGTCATTCATGGCCATCATCACGGTGCATCCATCATCTTATAGAGCAAGCTCGCCGTCGTCGTCGTCGTCGTCGAGAGCCAAACATACTGTCGCCAACACCAACGGCACCACCAACACGAACGTGGTAACAGGGTAATCATACTTAGTAGGTTTGCGGAATCCATAATGCGATCCACGGCGATCCATACATGAACTGCACAGTGCACACTCTAGCCGTTACTTTCTGTTAGCTTCCTCATCCTCCGCCACATGAATGGCTTCGTTTCATCACCACCCTACCATTTATTGAGACCCAGGGGCAGCACTGTGTGGGTGTGGTGGACACTGGACACTGGACACTGGACAGGCAACCTCCTCTCCAATCTTCCAGACTTTCCAAACATCCTCCGAACAACCAAGCCCCAGGCATCCTTTTCAAGAACCCCTGTTTTTGGGCCTGCCTTCCCTTCATTTCTCCGGCAGACTGGTGTTTTCCCCTTCGTTCTGTTGTGAGACTTCCAACGTCGCTGTTGCAATTAACCTTCAATGAATTTTACTATTGCCGGCTGCTCGCTCTCCCCCTTCTCTCTCCACCAAGTGAATTCAGCCGCGCCCTCCTCCAATGACCGAGCTTCGTGATGTACTCTCTTCGCGGTCCAGCTCATCCACCAGAATCTCGAGACCCTGGTCAAATAATCTTCTGCACGACGAACGTCAGCAAGACAATAATTCTGCAGCATTATCACTGCCAGTGCCAGTGCCACCAACTCCAAATCCTCAATCTGCCGACCACGAACAACGCAAGCCCCGGCAGCGTAAACCCTCCCCAGGATTAGCTGCGAGATTCAAAGCCTTGGGCTTTGGAAAGGATTCCTTGTCCAAGTCATCAAGCCCCTCTCCCAACGCCGATCGAATTGGGCGTATCCCGGAGGACCACATTCACAAACTCGACCAAATACACCGCGCAAGCTCCACGCATTTTACTGGCATACATCGCAGAGGACGCGCCTGGAGTGGAGAACGAAGTAGCGGTCACCTCACACCACAACATACTGGCGGAAGCTCCGTTGATTACTTCGCGCCGGGGGATCTACGGGTGGTGGAGGTTGGAACACGTCGCCGTTCGTCAGCTGCGAGCTCCGACAACTCAGGCATGAACGTCCATGTAGAACAATCAGATATGGACTCGCAGAAGTACCGGCTTCCAGATCATACGAATGGGAATGGCACGAAAGCTATGTCGGAGACGAAGCAAGCACATATCGAAAGAGATACCCCAGACGACGAATTACCTCCTCCCCCTATAGGAAAAGATACGCCGACAGGTGGTTCGACACCTAGCGAGTTTACCAGCGATGCCTCCTCGTACTTCAATCCCTTTGGCTTACAGCGGGCCGGCTCCGTCTACACACTATCGCGAGTTTCCTTTGCCAATCAGCTTGCACAATTGACATCCTTACAACTGCCAGATGCCGAATCTCTCTCCACGAAAGTCTTTGCGATACCAACGTCCAAGGCAGCCTCGAAAGCCTTAATGGGCGCTGCTGAACAAATCCGTAGTTGGATATCGAAAGCCTCTGAAGTAATATCAGGTTTGGATGGAGAAGATGATGTTGAGTGGGCAGCAGCTGGAGGAAGAGAAGGGCTAGAAGAGGTAGATGGTGCTATAACAAGATTCGAAGAGTTGATCAATGTTTACGTCTCAGCTATTGAATCTCTACAAGGTCGCCCAGATATCTCAGAGGTACCGGCAGACGAGCTCAAAAAGGTCGTTGTACAGGTGGAGACAATCATCACAGAATGGGAGAAAATTCGAAGGACTTTAAAAGGGGTAAAGAATTCGGTGGAGATTGCTATGGAATGGGAAGAGCTATGGAACACAGTGTTAGGTGACATTGGAAGTGAAATGGATGTTCTCGCTCGACTGGTTTTTGAGATGGAGGAGAAGAGACATAGGTCATTGATGGCTGAGGTTGCCGGTGAAGGGGTCGACATCAACGAATTGGAGACAATCGTAGAAGAGACACCACCAGCAAAAACCCGGCTGCATGCGAATAACCGTTTCAGTATGGTAACAAGCTTCCCCATGAGTCCAACCTCGCCACAGGCTACTACAATGGCACAAGACGATTCTAGTCTACTGGCTTTGTTTGCCCGAATGCAGCCGTTGAGAGCGTCCTTAGATTTCTTGCCAATGAGATTATCTACCTTCCACCACAGAGCCGAGAAATCATTTCCCACAGCTTGCGAGGAGCTCGAGAGTCGTCGGGATGGATTAGAGGCTAGCTGGAAAGAGCTTGAAAAGGATGCGGAGTCTTTGCGCAGGGAGTTGGGCGAGGATCGATGGGTATTGGTCTTTCGAGGAGCTGGACGACAAGCACAGAAAATGTACGAATCTGTCGAACGTAGTCTCACCAAGCTTACGGAAGCTCTTGATTCCGGGGTCCATCTCAACAATCCTGCTACGATGGGAAAGAAAATTGAGAGTTATGAGGCAAAGAAAATGCATTATGGTCCTGCGATTGAGCGTGTTTTGTCTATTATTGAACGCGGAGTTAAGGATCGACTGACGGTCAACGGAGAAATCCTGCGATTACACTCGGATATGCAACGCAAATGGGAAACCTTGAAGGAACGTATGAAGGAGCTAGACTTCAGTTTAGAAGAGATACAGGCGGATAAGAGAAACCAGCAGCTAAGAGACTCTATCTCTAGTATGGTTTCAAATGATCGTTCGACCCTTGGAAGTCTAAATGACACCCCCGGAAGCTCACCTGCATCCTCTGTTGTGATGACCGGAATCAGTCGAGAGTTGGATCCTTCTACACCATTGAAAAATGGCAAAGTGAGATTCGGCACCAATTTACCGCAACCTGGTAGAAATAGAAATGTCAGTGCGCCTACCAGTTTGCCACGTAAGGGTCTCACAAATCGCTTGTCAAGTTACGGTGGCACATCTCCATCACCATCAAGGCAAAGCTCGGCCACACCTACTGGAAACAGACTACCACGTCCGTCACTTTCTGGGCCTGTAGATGGTAGACCAAAATGGAACTCAAGTGTCAACACTAAGGATACCATTATCGGGCATAACTTCAAGCCATTGAGTCTCACAACTCCAAGCCCTCATGCTAAGTCTAAGCCTCCACTGACCCGATCCAATCGATCAAACGGAACCTCATCCATGATACCTCTTCGTTCTCCTCTCAGCCGCGACAACACCTTCGAAAACAGTCCACCACCCACCATTAACACCCCTCCCGCTCATCCCACATCTAGTTCCCGCCTATCATTCCGCGATCGAGTCACCAGTCCTGGACCATACTCCCAACAAGTTCTATCTCAATCCTCTCCATCAATTCGTCCCCGTAACCTCACGACCCAGTCTTCTATGAGTGCCCTCTCCCAGAACAGTCGCCGCTCCTCCCTCCAACCACAGTCTAGCGATCTGAACTCAACACGGCCTGCCAGTTCTTTAGCAACCAACAGTCGTCGAATCAGTCTCCAACCCACTGCCAGCGATCCCACAACTCTATCGCCTCCCGCCCGAGCCACTAGGCCCGCCAGCTCGCTCGCTACAGGCAATAAAAGAGCAAGTCTCCTACCCACCCCTAGGGGAAGACAAAATTCCGGCGTTACTGGGAGAGAAAGCCCGCAAGCTATAGCTGGTGCTGCGAGTGCGATGAGAGGAAACAGTCAAGTTAGTACGGGAAGTGCTGGTAGTAGGAAACCTTTCCGTGTATAAGACAATCTTTCCGTCTTCATACATAACGCTTCTTCATCCTATATGGTCTATAAAACCGGCGTTTTATTGACATTAGAGGAGTTTTGTCCCAGGGATATTTTTTAATTCCTCGCCCGTACTGATTGGTTCACATCTCATCCTTGCAGATGTGGGGTTTTGATGGGGGACTTTTTTGTGATTCGTTTAGCGATAGTTTATGGCCTCTGGCAAATTTTTGGGCAATATTAGGGAATAGGCGAAGAGAATGTAACAAAAAGTTGCGCTGGCAACGAAGGATTAACCCAGTAGCGTGCCTGGATGAAATCAGTGAAGAAAGGGAGGATTAGCGGCAAGTTTCTTGTAAGATATTTAGGATGATATGATAGGTGGCACAGCGCACGGATTTTTAGCATCAGAATGAGATACCCTTTTTCAGACTCTAAATATTGTTTTTCGTCCCATTTTATTTTTTCTACTTTATTACTCGATTCTGTCAAGTATTACAAAACAAAAGGAAAAACGCGGTTCTGCGGGTCTTGTGGCTCAATACCTTCTCTTCGAATTAGTAAGTGTTTTGTTTATTAGCTCTCCTAGATCGATTTCTTTTCAAATAAGAATGAAATTGCTATATCTGAAAACATGGCATTGATGAGATGGCGAAAATGTTGAATGAGGGAGAGAATAGTAGAGAGTGAGAGGCTTCCTTTTCTCAACTAAATTCCTACCTTTTGGCGACACCTTATTGTGCCTAGCTGTACCTAATCTTCACATACAAAAGCGGAACGAAGGATGGCTTGTACGGTCTCCATTAATAGGGAACTTACTGGAAACCTCTATTTGGAAGGTTCATAGACCTATCGTTACACTTCTTCCACCACCTCAGACCTCTTGCTGCGCTTGCAACCTAACTTTAACCGCTTTGAAATACGTAAACTAGACATAGTTATTAATAGAGAATAGTAAGCCATTTAATGACAGGTAGTGCTTTCATTGGTCATCGTGGAGACAAGTCATCTAGCGCTAGTATAGTTAGATACTAATTATTCTTAGATCTGAGATTGATGATGCTTGAGAGGAATAGTTTAGATCGGAAAGGGGAGCGGGGGCTTTAGGGAACTATGTCATAATATGCTCACTACTTCACTTCTTGCTATGCTTTTTTCTACACTTTACAATTTTTCAGTCCATAAACGAATTGAAGACTGTGGCCAATAAGAGGTGTGATTTCAAAACGTTCCATATAACAATCCATACTTGAAACGACAGTTTACATTTCTATAAATTGTATTATTCAAAGCTACGCTACGACTATTTTATCGCATTTGGATTGGGACTTAACAGCGATGTCCTCTTAACACCAGCCTGGTGGTTTTATCATCCATCCGCCATTATCCATCGCGTCATCAGCAAAAGAACGACACAGACGCACTCGAAACCTCCCACAAAACTGCAAGCACTCAAGAATCTTCTTTGAACCATCCTGCAATCAAACTTCAAACATTCGAGAACAGCCCAACAGAACTAGCGCAAGAGAGAAAATATGCCACCGCTCGGTATACTTCCCCCACAAATTCACCAGGACACCGCAACAAATGAAGTCATTGATCCTTATACTGAAGCTATGGTTTTCGGCTCCCAGTTTGTGGCATTAATCATATTGGTATTCGTGATCTG
>Ga0247734_1000895_pt1 | contig 24019 bp, 27 predicted proteins | sample UWRJL103311B2_FD_180933 | JGI IMG/M metagenome (GOLD analysis project Ga0247734, IMG submission 180933) | Plant litter microbial communities from Arlington Agricultural Research Station in Wisconsin, United States - UWRJ-L103-311B-2 | ecosystem: Environmental > Terrestrial > Plant litter >... | reverse complement strand
TCCGATTTATGGGCTCCGACTCTGCCCAATCAACGATCATTGGAGCCGAAACCATCTATTCCCCAGCTGCATTAAATTCCTTTGCACAAAGTTTGCTAGGTCTGCTTAAGACATTGCCTACGGGTGAGAAATCATCCTTAGTTGCCGCCAAAAAGGTATATTTTGGTGTTGGTGGCTCTATGGAAGACTTCTGTGATTCCGTCAGAGCCGAAGGCTTTCAAGTTGAACTTATCAGAGAAGAGTCTGATGGAGTCCGGAGAGCTGTCGTTGAAGTCAAGGTACCTCAGGAATAGATTGCATAGCAATTAAGCCGGTGGCAGGTGAGAAGGGTGGTATCAGGCCACAAAAAGCTATGGCATAGTAAATTTTCCGCCTATACGTTCATGTGTGTCAACTATTGCAGTCTAGTTTAGTTGAAAGAATCACCTAGCAGTCACGATGTACCAATAACTCAGCAACGAGCACGATACGATCTGGTTGTTATCCATTCTATCGATATACTCCGATAACCAGAGCTGCGTTTCTCCATGAAGAAGTGTCCTTGATAGACTACGTTGACGAATATTTAAACCTTAATTTAAGTCGTTCTCTGGAACTAACAAAGGGAGCATAAGCTAAAATGAATATTGCGCAAATTACCAAGCATATCAAGGAAAGACGAAACATACGCTCAGGTTTCAACTTCTGGTTTTCATCAGTTCAAATGGGGCGGGTTTTCTTATATAAATGCTCGCCCAGAGCAGACCGAGCAACTGTGCGCAACATAAAACAAATACGGATAACGGAGAATCTATTCAAGATACTTGTCAATCTTCGACAGTTCATGGTTTCAAGGACCATGCAAACTGTAAGTCAATTCAATGTGCCTAAATCAAAGGAAACAAAGTGGGTGTAGCTCCCGAGTCAGGATGATATCTGAGAAGATTGCGGGATCATGAAGTCTGTTGCGCTTCTTGGAGAAGCGAGTGACGAGAGTGAGAAGGCCTTTGACTCAAAGAAAGAGTTTACCAAAGATGTAGATAGATTTTCCTCGCACAGTTTCTTCATCTCTCCCTCCGGAAGATATCTTGGTTTCTAGGAAATGATTGGCGCTGCCACTTTTTAGCAATAAAGGCATTTGACTTGGCACGTTAAGCTAAGTAGGTAGAGAGGGAGAGAGACCCGCTTAGTGCTTGGTACTTTGTGTATAAGAGGCAATAGGAAAAGGGTTTCATTCAACAACGACCTTTGAAAGCTTGCTCAGCTCCTGATTTATTTATTGCCTGATGCCTAATGTGCACATAACTTGAGTTCTATCCCTACTAATGCATAGTTATATGTATTAGAGTACATTGGTCCTTGTCGGGCCACTTTGAATATGGAGAAAACCCCCACGCGCTTGTAGCAGCACAGTGCTCGTTGCATTTTTTAAGTCATCGTTGTATTGTAAAGTCTATATGCTATCGATAATGATGTAGTTCCTAATCAGGCCCGCACGGACCATGTGAGTGAGGTAGTTACAGTACAGTAAACTCACGTGAAATGCAGGTGAATTATATTGGGATATATTGAATATCTCGTATACCCTTTCTCTTTTACCTTCTGCAACATTTTGTTTCTTCTTTTAAATCCATAGAGAGTTATTATCTGAGTTACGGCGTCGTTAGGTGCTTGAGATGATAAAATACCATCCACGATTAAAGCAATTGTGTCTCGGCTCTTCTAACTTCAATTACCAATACAATAATTATATGCGCCCCCCAAGCTTCCAGAACTCATCATGGAGGACGCATTTATTCTTCGCCTACCTAATGAGACTCTTAGCAATATCGTGGACTTAGCTGTCCTTGCTTCAACTGACCTACCAACCGGCCCAGACCGTAAGCGCTATTCAATGGCTTACAACCTATCAATCGTATGTAGACGATTTAGTCAAATAGCGCAACCAGCTCTATATCGTACTATCGCCTTCAGCAATTTTGGTAATCTCCGCAGTATAGTACCACCAATGCTGCATGCCATAAAACTACTCCGCTCAGTAAAGGCTAATCCTGCACTTGGACGGCTGTGCCAGCACTTGGAACTTTATGTAAATGAGAACCCTGACCCTGTAGCCGGAGAATTTGAGGTTGCCAATGAGCTACTACCTTATTTCACCAAAGTCAAGTCTTTTGCAATTAATGGCGGTTTTGAAAACTCCCAACATACTTGGCCGATGCTTTATAGCGCTTTCAAGAATATGCCTCTCATCAGCGACATCTATATTACCCGGGGGATGTGGGGCCTATTGTTCGCCCCATTATACATCATTGATCTGGCTCAGCTGAGGAGTCTCTCCATCAATGGGATTTCTGAGACCGCTAAGCATAACTACCCGTCCCCGATGCCGTCCTTGCTGCCAGCGAAGGTGAGTGGACTTTCTACATGGTTGTGTGGCACCATACCTACCTTTCAAATGCCTAGAATTCCCTTCTATTCCCTTGATTGTCAGTTAATAATACATCATCGATAATTCATCCTCACCCAACAGGTGCCTAATTTTTGACCAAACTTCAGCTAATTGAGAAAACAGGAGAAACAAAGAACAGCAAACTTCACTAGGCTAAGCATAAGTGATTATGAGGGCTCACCTACCGCCCTTGCTGGTTTTCTGACTTGGCCAAAAGCTCTAGAAGAGTTCAAATTCTTTGACCTTAATCACAATTGTCATTGTTGGGATCTTCAAACATTGCAACAACTATTGCATCCTCACCGGAGCTCCCTCAAATCACTAACCATAGGAAGCTTGATAAGAGGAGGACAAAGTTTCCTCGACCTCTCTGAGTTCTCTGATCTGGAAATGTTAAAACTATCATTCTGGTCAACAGACCACTCTCTGGCATTTGATTTCTTTGCCGTCCTTGCTGCTCCAAAACTACACACATTTACCTATGATTTCACCTTCGAAGATGAAGACTGTGTGTGTTTTAGAGACTTCACCAAAGCAGAAGTTAAGTGGCTGTGTAAGCTAGCCGAGGTAGCCTTTTCGGAAAATTTTGCTCTGCGGAGAATCCACCTAATCTTCGACCCAGTGGGCTACATCTCGTCGTACAGTTCCTACGAGCATAGAATGACGTTGAAATATCCCTGGGATTTGATAGATGAGGTAAGAGATGTGGCTAAGGGATATGGGATCCAAGTCTCCTATACAGAGCCTTGTATGACGAAGTTGGAGTTTCAAAAGGCTCTTAGAGAAGCAAACAAGAATGCTGAGGAGAGGCTGAACTAGAAAGCAAAGTTCATGGCGAGAGGTGGGCTGGGAACAGTTGGGTACTTTGAAATAAAGTCGTTGGAAAGGTTTGTACTATTCCTATGTTACACTTATCATAAGTCAAGTGCTCTGAAATTAGGATTTTCAACACTGTCTCCTGCTTTACAAAGACATTCCAGAATTGGGTAAAAGGAGAATTTAAAAGCTTGGAATTTAAAAGTATGGTTTTCATCTGTGATGGAAAGGGTTTTCACCATAGGATTCTCTGTAGGCGGCGGTCTTGCTCTAACCATCGCCAATTCTCTTCTCAACACCAACCAATCATCCACATCTAAGGTATTTCCACTCTCGCACCTGTAACTACACACCCCCATCTCCTCCACTCCAGCCTACATACCCTAAACACCGCCTATTCCGAGAACGGGTCCGGTGTTCCAATCCTAGATAAGGCCGCTCATGATACGTACTTTGCAGCCTCCGGAGCAGACCTATATGATGAAACTGTATTTGTGATATTGAGTCAAGTTTAGGAGAGTTTCCAAAGACGTGATATTCCAACGCAGAGAAGATCTGCTCAGGGATGATGGCAAAGTCCTAGCGGGGGGATGTTAGAGGAGAAGATGTTGGATATGAAGAGTGATTATTATTGCTTGACTGTCGCATTATGTTTAAGTGATGCTAGGGGCCAGGGAGAAGGAAAAGTTTAGGAAGATCCTTACGGAAGGAGTGGGGAGTGGGGTGGGCTGCGGACTAGAGAAACAATATATAGTAAAATGCGAATATAGAATGCTCTGGTTTACTTTGTATGACGAGCTTGTTATATCAAAAATGTCCCAATGTAGTCAATCCGAGCGAACTCAACAGAATATCGGAGCAGCTAGAGAGAAAAAAAAGCTTTAAATTAACGATCGAATAATCAGAGTCCTGATGAATCAATTGCTGTCAGACTAACTCTCATGGCAATTGAATAGGTCTCGTAATTCTTTATCCGTATTAAGTAATGGGATGTTTTAAAAACTTACCCCACTATTAAGGAGTACATTTAAGACAGGAATTGATTTGGGTTCCACCAGAATTGGCATTAAGACTTTGTAAAACTTAACATCTCACATATCGTTTCTACCCTTAAGCCTTTACTCCCACTTTCTTCCATCCGCTCGATCTTTTGCTAGCATGATTTTTTGGTTTAGGCTTGCCCTTCGACTTCTTTCCGCCCATCTTTAAGTCCTTGGGTCTCCCATTCTTTGAGCTGGCCCTATAACCTTCAAATACGATGCTCTCGGGAGTCCTGGCGATTCCTTGAATGGCACCCCCACTGGCACTTCTTGCTGCTTTCTGTCCATCGCCGCGATTACCGATTGCCATGGTATTTGCGCCACTACCCTCTCGCTTCTTCAATTGAGCTGCTCCGGCTCTACCTAATAGTTTACCTGCACGTCCTTCTAAAGAAGAAACTTGAGAAGAAATTTTGGGGTTGTAGATACGGTCGTTATTTCCTCCTTTTGTACTTCTGGAATCTATGCGTGACCGATTTGCTGCTTGTGCGTTGGCAGTTTTACCAATGGCTTTTGCACGTACCACACGGAGGACTCGAGGGAGCATGGGAGGATATTTCTTCTCGTTGAAAAGAAGAGCGGCTTCGACAGCATTCCCATCCTATTGTTAATGTTTAGTATAGATCACCACTTAAAGAAGCAAACACCTTTACCTCAAACTGGACATAAGCAAATCCCTTTCCGACCCTTGTCTTCTCGTCTCGAACAACTCGCACACTTTCTACCTTTCCAGCTTTTCCAAATTGCCTCCATAATCCCTCTTCAATATCTGACGGTATCTTAGATCTCTTTCTCTCGTTTTCTCCACCCTGGTCCATCATACTCTCATCATCTACGAATCCAAGATTACCAACAAAGACACAACGTCGGTGATCTGTTTTGGCGGGATGTGCCACACCATCAACTCGAAGATGTCGATCGAGTACAATGGATCCATTTAACTTCTTCACTGCTTCTCTAGCTGCAAAGGCACTCGAGTAAACAATATATGCGTTCGTACTCTTTGTGGTTGCTGCCATAAGCTCTTTCTTTGCGAATGCAGCTTTCTTGGGTAAGGCTGTTCCTGCGTATGCCGTTGAACGGAAACGGATAGATTCAACCTTATGCTCTGGCTTGCCCTCTGCGGGTGCTGCAATGTCTGAAAAGAATGACGCCATGTGTGTCAGTAACTCTTTCTTTGCGGCCTTGGAAGTTATGGCTTCGGTAGCTACGTTGGCAAGGAACACTGTTCGAGAAGCTTTCTGTATTTCGGCATCATCTTTGCTTAACGCAAGTGATTCGTGTACAGGAACATCAGTCGGTGGACTCCCTCCTCTCCTTGGTAAATCTTCATCGCTATCCGTATCGACCTCGTCCGCAGTGTCTTGGTCTTCAATTGGAGCTTCTTCATGACTCAACCCGCCGTCGGCTTTCTTCGCCAATTTTTGTCGTTTCAGCCTTCTCTCAGCTTGCCTCTCTTCTTCTTCCTTCTCTTCCTCACGAGCTAGCTTCTGCATATATTTGCCTTCTAGGTCCTCCTCGTCATCAACTTTTCTCTTACGCTTTTTGTCCGACTTTGTGGATGCTGCGATAATTTGGTCCAGTTCGGGCTCTTCATCAGACTCCTCCGAATCCTGTGAAACGATTCCATCTTCGATATCTCCTTCTACACTACTCAATTCATCATCGTCTTCGTTATTCTCATCGGATTCATCTTGCTCCTCCATAGACTCATCGGATTCTGGTTCAGCTTTTCGTCTTGGTGGAGGCGGTTGCTCATAACGAGATTTGGCCGGGGCCTGCACTGGTCCAGCCTACATAAATCATTAGTCCATTGTTGTTGATACTCAAAATTCAACCTACACTTGACGCAAATAGAAGAGCCAGAGAAGGATCAACAGCTTTGTCGTTGACTAGTAGAGATTTCTCGCCAGTACTAGGCACATTGACTTTCTCATCGCTAGCCTCCGCTTCTTTGCGACTTCGTTTGCCCATTTTTGCTTTATATATGACGGAGCGTTGGGGAATTGAGGATATCACTACTCGTACCTCCACGATTCCAAATTTTCTTGCTATCTTAGCCCCAGTCCCGTTCCTCGTCTAGCTTATCGGGCGGTGAGGTTGTTTAGCATATATTTAGGTGTATATATAAAACCCCTGACAGTAACTTGATCCCACTTAGACATGGTTGCTTTCATGATGCATTGTTTCAAGAGTTGTCTTCGTTTCAATTATTATAAGTACTCCTAGTTATTTCGGAAACCGAAGTTTATGAATACTAAGCTATAATGGACTGATAGAAAGCGGCGGTGTCTCTCGGTGTGACCAGGTAGCACATAAAGGTTTTAACAAGTTCAAATATACTGTTTAAACGTATTATCAAGTAATAGTGTTCTGCGATTATTGCTCTATTTAAAGAAAAAGGAATAAATAAATAAATTCTTGATTGTAGCATTTTTTTTAAGAAGCCCCAAGTAGCTTTACATATCGCATGGCAGATAGCTCTTTGACAGTTGTATTAGCTAGTCTCCGTGGCTCTATCACCATACGGCCGCCAAAGCGCGATGAGCGATCATGAGGCTCACCCCGACTTTTGAATCTGCTGAACACACAACACCTCCACAATTCACCCACAGGTCGGGACACACTTCACAATTGCAGCACAAGCTTCTTTATGTTTCAATCTATCAGTGCAAATAACTCTCATAGTTTGGAAAACCTTTCGCCCACCCCTTGCAGCAGTCTCCCATTTGCGCGGATCCTTTCGCGAAACTAGTTGAAGACGGTTCGACACGAGGTTATGTGAACACCACAGCACACTCAAAGAAGATTGGCCGAACACACTGTTACAATGAGTGTTGACATAGAACGTATCGGGGCTGGTGCTATCTTAGAGGCAGCTGCTCAAGCTTCTGCCGGCGACTTGAGCGATGTTGAAATGGACGGCGACGGAGATCGCTCCAGCAGCCTGAGCGAGATCGAGTACAAAGACTCGCATCAAGACGAAGATGGAGACTCTTCTGATGACCAAAATAACAATTCAGAAGAGGAGAACGATTCCGAAGCGGAGACAGAGCGTCTGGAAGAATCACCTAACAAAATTCGCGCCCACAAAGATGTCGTCTTGAGCTCACACAACAGCCAAATCTACGAACGAAGTCCAAGTAAGCTTCAGAACCAAATCATACCTCCTCGACAGCTTGACGAAGAAGAAGACGACGAACCACTCTCCGATGAGGAAATTTCTCCCAACGACTCCTCCAAGAGCTCTGCTCGCGGCGACGCCGATGCAGAGTTACCCACCGCGCCAACATCTTTGGAAGACTCTGCTGGTGAAGGAAAGAGAACAAGTTCAATTACTGACGCCGACAGCCGAAAGCGCAAAAGGTCCATAATGGCTGGTGGTGGGCTCGATGAAGACGTCGAGGAGCCATTGCGAAAGCGCACAGGCTCTGTCATGATGGGCGCGGACGACTATGCAATTGATGACGAAGAGCAGGCAGAAGAAGACCGAGACGGTGATATATCGAATCCTATAAGTGGGAATATAAGTGGTGATGAGGGGGGGCAAGTACAAGACGATCGCACCGAGGGAACAGACATACTGGTCGTATCTAAAGAAGAAATACAAGAGACGGTCGACGTGCCTGTGTCACCTAAGAAACGAGGTCGCAAAAAGAAGAAAACCCTTGAGAATGGGACGAATCCCGAAGAGGATCCCGAAACCCTACTAGGTGGCGAGCGGCTCAACGGAGAAGATGCGCGAAATGCTGGGGAAGACAATATGCAAAATGAAGGAGATGATGAGGCGGAAGCGGCTTTAAGAAACGAAGAAGAGTGTACGTTTTGAAAATTGATCACTGTCTGACATTGCTGACCGGCTGTTTTAGTGGAGAGGAAACGAGTTGCTTTGGAGCAACTGAGTATAATAGAAAAGCAATTCGCCACATTTCGAGATAGGTGCGCATTATAGATGGTTGACGGGGCTCAAAAAGTGCTAACAGAATACTAGATTGTTTGAAGAACGACTCGAGGCATTAAATCGTGAAGAGGCCATGCTGCGAGAGGATAAACCCACCCACCCGGAATATCTTGCAATGCTACAAATTGTCGATGAGCGGCGGGATGAAAGAATTCGAGTCGCCGAGAAAACTCGCGAGTTCGAGTTACAAGCTCTACAAAGATCTGCTGTTGCTGGAAGGAGTCAAATCCTGGTTCAATTTAAGCAGGATGTTCGAGACATTCGAGAAAAGACGATTGAACAACTTGGTAATCAGTGGTACGAAATACAACACGATCGGCGCAGCTATGCTGGAAATGTACCGGATTATACCTTGAAGTTTCCAACACGCAGGTCACAGCAAGTCAGTAATCAGGTGGCTTACAGCAACGAGGTATCCATATTGTCAGGAGTTGCGAAATATGTTGGATTCCCATCCGCTCCAGCAATGGCGAAAGCTACGAATGCAGAACTTCTAGAAGATTTAGAGAAGATGGGGGTAAGTTTCAACATTTCTCATATTCAATTGTGTTGAGAGGGTTTCAAAACAATATACGAAGCTTAGGTGGTAGTAATCCTCATGATGGAAACAGTACAATATAGCTCGGAAGATGGCAATACTCACTCGTACTTGAACACCTATCGTGATCATATTGAAAACTGACATATCTGTTAGCGAACAAGGCAACCTCAACCCTTCCATGCTGCCGCCGGACTTCATGAATTAGCTGCATTAAGGACAGCAGGGGCAACCCGTTCCAAACCGGCGGAAGAAAAGTTCATTGAGCAAACGCCATGGGCTAATCCCCAGCATCCTTCTCATGCTCATCTCCTCCAGCGACAAGCTTCTACTCAACAGGCACCCAGAACTACTAGTCCATTTGCTCATACTCGTAAGTATTTTCATAACTAGTAATGATAAAAGCCTGGTGCTCATTTGAGATGGGAGATTAACGCTAACTTGTGTTAATAGAAACCCAACCACGCCGATATTCACATCAACCCAGCCTAGGCACTGGCCCTGTTTCCGGTACATTTTCTAGCTCATCCATGCACCCAGTTAATGGGCATTCCAACATAGGATCATCTATACCGCCTCACAATCCATTTTCGAATGCGGCAATTGCCCCTTCACCGTTGGGTAGTAGACAGCCATCTTTATCCCCTCAAGAAAACAGGCAGCCCCCCGCCATATCTGGTCAGCAGTTGTAAGTTCTATTTTTTCTCAAAATAATAATTTATTCCTACGTTGCTCAATACTCCAAGTCTTATATATCGCCAAGTACTAATTTACTAGCCTCAGACACCATACTTCAACAGCTCTCATGAATGGCCTTAAGGCTGCTGGATCTCATGGCGAGTAGTAAATAGTATTGATTATTCGTTCGAGAAGACCCACAAAACGGTATCAAATATCTCTTACCACAGAACTCCGCAATATATTCCTGCAGCTCTAATCCCGCTAGCTCTGGAAATGTGAGCCTCAAGACCTGTTTTCCTTCCAAGCACATGCTTATCAGAAACTAGGCTGACAGATGAGAGACATTTTGATGCCCTTGAATATGATAATGACCCTGGATATAAGGATAGGAGTTTGTCAATGAAATGTTATGCATTTGTTGGAGTTCAATGGCTTGGGAAAATCAATGTGGCTTGGTTGAAAACCAGGATTTGGCGTATATTTGTACCATACTGTAGAGCACAATCTCTAATACAACCCTTATATAAGTGCGGAATTGAGTACATCTTAAACACCAAAACGCCTTTCGTCTTTTGTTATTAAGAACAATGCATATTTCCTCGCCCTTCACCAGGATATCCCATTTACAGGTATGCTTCTCCATCATGCGGTTGAAATCATACACTCCCCCATATTCCCTCCCCTACTTCTGCGTAGACCTATTCGACAATGCGTTGGCCCCCGTAAGAATTGGTGACTGAGGTTGTGGAGCTGCAGGCGCATCTGGGACTTGCACATCATCAAAATCGTCCTGCGCCACAGCTCGAATGGTGAAAACATCTAAAGATTTGTCAGATTTGTCTCTAGCATAACAGTAGCATAGTTGAACTCACAAACTGATACACAGAATCCAAATAGACCAATTCCGGTCAGGGCATTCCTAATCAAATACGGTCTTCGAGCTCGGATGAGGGAGGCAGACTGCTTATAGTGGGAATCATAATAGGAGGATTTCTTTCTGCCAGTTATGTTAGCGTAGCTTCGATAGCGCTATGGTCAAAAGGAGCCCTACAATGACATATTGAATATGGTGAAGAGCTATATGGAAGTGGGCGTCTCATGGCGTGGGTATAACCTCGAGCCACTTTTTGAGTTAGAGGTCGATAGAAAAGTGGGTCGGGCGACGCCTGGTCGGGATTTTGATAAAGCGCGTCGTCAAGCTCTTTGATGCTTTAAGTCAACTTTTCTGCCATTGCGCCTACCACGACGAATCCAACAACTACGTGGCAGCAGTATGAATTTAATCCACGGCCTTTGAATCCTAAAAAATCTGCGACAAATCGCTGGCCGAAAAGAAGCACAAAGGATACTGATGTATAGCTCTCCTGCAGATCTGACAACCTGAGGAGTACGCGAAGTACAATACACCATGGCGGCGGCAGCCATGCCGTCTATTGAGGAGCAAATCTTCCAGCTTAATGCTGCCCGGAGTATCGTATTAGGAGATGCAACATACTATCCTCAGATCATCCAAGGGATTCTTCCAATTATTGGTCGCGATGCCAGGGTAGAATTGCGAAGATGGGGTGCAGATTTCCTTTCAGAGACATTCGCAAGTCCAACAGTACAACTACAACAAAAGGAAACCTTGTCACTCATTGTACTTGAAACCTTGAAGACGATGATTGAGAACCCCAACGAAGATACCACTGTTGTAAAGAGCATTGTGCAGGCTGCATCTAGCATATATCCCTTGGTTTTTAGATGGATGTAAGTTCTCATATGGATGCGCAAGGATCTAGCACGACTACTTGAGGCCTCCATTACGCATGTGAAGTACTCTTACCAAAAGATGTGCGATGGACAATCCGTGTTGTGGAGTGTAAACCTATTAGTCCAAAATCTAACTTCACATGTAAATAGTATCAACAACCCCTATGATGCACTTACCTGGGAGAATATGACTACGATCAAGACTAGAATACTTCGAATGTGGGATTCGGCAGCAACAGGAGTTCGGCTATGTTGTATCAAGTTTGCACAGAAGGTAGTGCTTGTACAAACAGCTGGCCAAGAAGGTGATCCAAGGGTATGCATATGGTCTCTGCATTGATATTGTGTCCAAACTAACAGGTTAAAATTTAGCGCATTGATTCTAAGGACATATCACTTTTGATGGTTCCTCAAAATAATGCTCTCCTCCCTCCTCGAAATCTAGAGGCTGAAGCATCCGGATTGCTTGACAGAATCCTTGGTATATTCCAGGAAAATATCAGGTACGTTATATCACATCTTTCACTTGCTCGTTACTCATAAACACAGTGATGCGGTTCTTGTTGATGCTACTATAAACTCCCTTGCAACCTTAATCCGAGCTCGTCCTAATCTTTCCAATAAAATTCTGAATGTTATCCTAAATTTCAATCCTCTGAAACAAGCCAACTCCCCTATGACCCCCAAAATCCGCGTCACGGTAAAATCGATGGAGAAGACTGTCAGAATACTTCTTATCCATATCCTCAAACGGTACGTGATTTCAAAGGTGGCCATGTCCAAAACGTACTGATATGTGTAGTGATCCGAACAATCCTCTCGCGCCTCGAATCCACCAATATGTAGAGAAAATGGCACGGTCACGGACGGAGATATTCGAAGAAGCTAGCAGAAAACGAGGTCCGCCTGAGCCAACCGATGGACTCGATGCTGCCAAGAGACAAAAGCTAGATGCCCAACTATCAAAGCAAAAGTTATATATACCTCCTTTTACACCTGGGTCACATACTATTGCCGAACTATTCACGATAACTACGGATGCCGCTCTTCAGACGTTTGATGTGTCTCAACTGTCAGAAGACCTTGCGGTCAAAATTGTTGTCACCATTCTTCAACGAATTGATGTAGATACGCTTAACCAAGCAATAAATGTTAGTTTTACTTGATCGTATTGTAAAACCTTCACTGATTCGAGATCTAGGGCGTCCAGCAACGTATTGACTTGATGGAAACTCCTCCACCACTTCCAGTCAACCCAGTAGTAGTTCCAATGCACCTGGATGTAGAAGAAGATGATGATGATTATGAGCCGGATTTCTACCCTGCGGAAGATACAGAACAAATCCTAAACAAACTCGATAACGCTCCACCAGAAGAACCCGAGCTGAAGCCAAAAGCCGACGATGTAGCTCTCGGACCGTTTACCTTACCCCATCCACCTGCCCTGACAGCGGAACAAACAGCTAAAGCTGGGACTGGTACAGTATCCCGGGTGTTCGGTGTGATGGCAACGTTGGAAGAACCTGGGAAGAAAAGCAAGTCAGGTATAAATAGGCTAGCAGCCAGTGCCTCTGACAGAGATGCTTGGGTGACCATTATCACACGTCTTGCAACACGTGCTGCAGGAGGCTTAGAAGGACCATCAAATGGCGTCAAGTCTGAAACACCTTCACTTAGTGACACTATTCGACAGTCCCTATATGTTTATGTTCTTGAAGACTTCCGCAAGCGTATCGACATCGCTGTTGCTTGGCTTTGCGAGGAGTGGTACAACGACAAGATACAGCAAAAACTAGAAGATAACCCAGTTTTGCATTATGAAAAATGGGCGATAAAGCTTTTCGATGGATTTAGTCAATATCTTGATGCTCGAGACAAAGTTCTCACCAGATTCCTGGGTGAGATCCCTGAACTAAGTTCAGAACTACTTGCCAAAGTCAAAGCTTTATGTCGAGATCCAGCAATGGTAAACCTAGCATTAACGAGTCTACTATATTTGGTAATGATGCGCCCACCAGTTCGTGATGAAGCTTTGGATGCAGTGGAGTCGATCTGGCAAACTTGTAAGAATTCCTTTCCATACATTTATTGAGTTGTTTTAACAGACTTGAAGACGACGAGGCGAAACAAGTAGCAGCAAAATACCTCACCAAATGGCGTCCCGGCTTCGCCGACCGACTGAAAGCAGAAGAAGATCAGAAGAAACCAGAAGGCTTTACAGAAGAAGTCATGGCCGACGCTGTAAAGGTTGCAGAAGCCGCCTCTTAGGCCATGCATTTTCGTGACTTTTAGTTATTGGGAGATACCTACCGGTGTATATTATGGAATCGCCAGGGCATGAAATACAGGATGGTTTCTGGGTTGGCGTATATGGCGCATTTGGGTTCATTATATTGAGCTCGAGAATTGGTATTTGTGGATAAATGCTTCTACGGATTTTCCTAGGCTTTCTGTCCTTTGTTGGATGGAATATTCTACTTGATAAATCAACAAGATGCAAAATGTAGAGATTATGGACCAAATCTAGGTTGCTGCTAGGCCAGTTTTTGGGCGATATGTGACATGTGTTTTGTAGGGTCCTTTTCTGGAATTCTTGTTCTCGCGAGTGTTGTACTATTCACTTGATGTTTAATTCCTAGGAGGCATTAAATCCTAGACCATACCAATACTGCTGGCGATAATATCACAAATCAAATCTCGATCTCACACCAATAATATAGCAACAATGCTTGAATTTATATTTATTAACCATAATTACAAGCTGAGATTACTAACTACAGTAAGCGGTCTTCCTATATTCCTGGAATGGGTACAGTCTTAGGCAGCTAAAAGATCTCTTTTGGTAACTTTATGGTTTCCGACCCTTTGTCCTAAAAGCCGTGAGTTCCTTGCTTACCTCGAGTCGCGACACCACTTAAGGGCAACAATTTAATAATCACATATAAGGAATTGCACACACAGTGAGGAAAGGAGCACTCAATATCAATTTGCTTTACTATAAGTGGGGGAAATTCGCGTTATCACAGCATACTTAAAACGGTGTGAATCAAAGCTGATCAAGATTATACAAGCTATAGGAAAATAAGTGAAAGATATTATATCTTCAGAATCTTGCTTTCTCCTCCCTGTTCACCGTGCCTCCTGTGGCTATTAGTACCAAAAGCAGTTGTATTATATCAGTGACCTGAAACTGGCTTTCATTAATGTTTTTATCGTATTTACAATCGCTCTAATATATTAATCAACTATAATACTAAATGCAAAGAACTAAAATATAAAGACTTATGTAAATAAGTAACTCATAATAATCAAAGTAGCATAAGGATTGCAATAAGAAAAAGATAAGACTTTCATATACACCGGTTGCTAAGAAATGAATGAATGTGGAAACCTTAGCTAGGTAGGTAGATATCTGTCGATCGATCGTGAATAGCTTCAAAATTAAGCGAATCTGCGACAGACCACCTCTCATTAAACAACCTGAGAATTGCAACTCAACAAAATGGCAGACCCTCTTTACGAACTACTTTCGCCTTATTTTTCAACGCCATCACCACGGGCACTTCCTTCCACGTCTCCAACAACAACAGCGTACCTCGCACGACTTTCTACACTGCCCATCTCCTCCCTCACAACCACTGAACCAGCCTCCCTCTCACAAACTTCGCATTCGCTGCTCCTATCTCTACAAGCACTCTCAAAACGCTCCCATAACTCCGTAATATCATCTGCCACTCACCTATCTACAATATCGACCACCCTTCCCAAGCTCGCACAGGCGACCGCCGATTTGCGCGATGCGCTCCCCAAGCTCGACGAGGCTGCCATCCACTTCAGCGAGAACTACAATACACGATCCGAGAATGCGCTGTTGGATAGGCGGCGGAAAGCTTTACTGCTTTCACGCAATATCGATCGCCTAGCTGATATCCTCGATTTGCCTACCCTCCTCTCCTCCGCCATTTCATCATCCTCATCCACGGGCACTTCCTCGGCTCCAAGCGCAACAGTAAATTATGCGTCCGCGCTAGATCTCAATGCCCATATCAAGCGTCTGCATGGCCTCTACCCGGAATCCCCCCTCGTAACTGCCGTATCCACGCAGTCCGAAACCGCCATGCAGGAAATGTGCACACATCTGATCGCTGCCCTCAAAACCTCCTCCTTGAAACTCACAAACGCCATCCGCACGATCTCTTGGCTGCGGCGCGTGGCGCCAGAACTCGATTCGCGAGGACCAAAGTCTACATTTGGTGGACAGGGTGGGGAAGGTGGGCTAGGAGCGTTGTTTTTGGTCTGCAGGCTGGCGAATTTAGAGAGCATGTTAGGGGCTTTGGAACCGCTGAGGGAGTTGGCAGATGTGGAATCGGTGAAGTTAATGGAGGGAGGGGGGAAAGAAGAAAAAGCGAAGGGGAGGTGGGAAGGTGGGCAGCAGACGGAGCGGTATCTGAAGCGATATATTGAGATATTCCGGGAGCAGAGCTTTGCTATCATTTCAATGTATCGCTCGATATTCCCTCCGACTACGACGACGCCCTTGGTGACAGGAAAGGAAGATCCTCTAGAACCGTTGCCGAGTGCTCTCGGGACGTTTCCACTCAGGTTGGTGGCGATGTTGGAGGATACTCTCCGGAGATATCTACCGAATGTGAGAGATAGGAGTAGTAGAGACAGTCTCCTGACACAGGTGCTGTACTGTGCAGGAAGTCTAGGCAGGTTAGGCGGTGATTTTAGCCTCCTGCTTGCATTCTTAGGGAATGAGGACGACGAGGATGAAGATGACGAGGATGGTGACTGGGTAGAGGTCGTGCGGAAACATAGGGTATTGGCCGGGAGGCTGGAACTTATGGTTGGAGCAAGAGATGGTTGATAGATGTCACCAGCTTGAATCTAAAGCTATCATGCCTGACCATATATTTCCTTTTCTCCCTCAAAGCACACCAGATAACATCCTGGCACTCTTTTAAGCCCTGCGACAGCTCCAAAGCAGTGATAACCTTGTAGAATTAGAATTATACGCTGTAGATCAGTGGAGAGATCAAAACAGATCCTTCAACTCACGAATACCAAGTATCATTCAATCTGGCATGTAGGCTCAAGCATGATCTTAAAACTGTTTAACGAGCTCAAATTATAGTCTATCTGCTTCCGGCGAGTAACAAAATTTTAGAGACATTAGGGAACCTGAGTGTGTTTTTATAACGCAATTTTTATTTTCTATGAGCAGCTCACCCCTCACAGTCTACATCTCTAAAGCACTTCTTGATACCATGGCATTAATTGTTATTCTTTTTAATTACACAGATATCTGTATCCGTCCAGTCTATACCAAAAGAACCCCCCCTCATTGGAGGTTCCAGGACTATTGTTTTTAAAATAGCGGTTGCTTGCTTGCTCGGGGAGGATACGAGGAGGTTCATAAGCTACTTTTACTTTCTCCATCTCGGCTCTGTTGCTTGCTCTGCCATGATGTCTCCACCACCCAGGGGGCGAAAAGAAAGCGAAAGGGGAGGTTGAATCTTTGGCTTAAAATTAAACAACTACCGGAAAGTCACCCATCCACCGACTTAACTCGAGGCATCTGAGACAGCTCGTTGATTTGGAGCAGCAGCCTTATCCAAGGATGAGGGTTTTTCTCCGAGCACAGCCTCTTCGTGGGCTGCCTGGTTGACCGCAGGCTTGCTGCCCTTTATGAAAGGCAAATGGCCCTTGGTTTCTTGGAAACGCAAAATCACGAAGCCGACAATGACCGCGAGCCAATACATGTTGTAGCCGATGACGGAGCCATAAGTAGCAGAGTTCTGCCAGCCGAGAATCGCGTTGAAGATGCCCCAGCCACCACCGCCATTGAGCTCTGGGTTGCCGTACTGTTGATATGTCAATTTCCGTTCTGAGTAGAGGGGTGCAGAGAGTGGGAGGAGACAAAGGGAAGCTTACGTTGACGTGCCAGACGCTACTGCCAATATCATAAGATCCGGGTCCGGAACCGGTCTCAGCGGCATCGCCTCCAATAGCATCATTCCACTTCTGAGCCTCGAAGAACCAGATGGCTTTGGAGAAGAGACCTGCGGCTACGAGATAGAGCAGACATGTTGAGACGATCAAGAAAAATTGCAGCTTGGCTGACGATCCTCCCCTATAAACTGTTAGCGCATGTTTCGGTGAGCCAAAGGTTGTTCGAACTCGTGACTGCTTTGAAGGGTTGCCATTGTGCCAGACGCTGGATGCATTCAGAGTGCCTGAAACAAAGTAGTAAGACTTCTACTAAGTCTTAGGAGTATTTTCCTGAATGTATCACAACGTTTAATACAACCACACTTGGCTTCAATATACAACCGATAACGGTTACGAGTTCCTACAATCCCTTTGTGTTACGATGCGAGTTTCAAAAGACTTACTTGTAGATAATATACCCAACCAAGCACCCACAAAACAAGCCAACTATGACGGGGAGAGGAACGGCAGATGCTGGTGACGAAAACGACACTCCAGCCACGAAAATTATGCCCTCCATACCCTCTCTCAGCACGGTAATAAACGGCAAGATAAACATAGCGTACTTCTCACACCATCTCTTGAACTTGCCGCCCTTGGAAGCTGGCTGTTCTTCCATGGCTTTTGCGAGCTTGACACGCCATTTCTCTTGCATTTTGGAGAGACGGAGAAGAGCCGCACCGAGGACACCGATGACCAGGGAGGCAAAGAGGGCGAAGGAGCCTTCCCAGTAATATTCGGTGCTGGCCCATTTGTCTTTTCCTAGGCCATAGAAAACGCCGATGAGGGCTCCGCCAATAATCAAGGAGATGAGGAACCCAGTAGCGGTTCCGACCCAGACCTGGGGGGACTATTAGTAAAGAGAGAGGGAAAGGGGCTTTAGGAGGTGAGGAGAGGTGGAATTACTTGTCGGACGAGTTTCTTGTAGATGACTGGATCGCGATTGGGGCCATCCAGGGTTTGTTTGAGGAAGGCGAGGAGGACGGAGACGATAATTGACGTCTCGAGAGTTTCTCGGAACTGAGCCACTGGTTAGTAAATTGCATCATCTATCTATGATCAACGACATTGAGAGAGTTATATAATTCAATATCCTAATTTATCGCACGAGAATATCATGGGAATAGATAATACAACAAGCTTGCATGAGCTAATCATCAGATGTAGTCTTCAAGGTCGTGGAACCCGCTTAGGGCACAGAAAGAATGGTTGTGAAAAGAGGGACATACCACAATGAAAAAGACAGGAACGGCGAAGACGTTGACGGTCATGGTGATGTGATGTTGAGCTCACGACAATCGTGAGACTTAGCTAATAAAAAGCCGAGCTATTCAGAAAGTACCCGAGATGGGAGGTGGTGTCGTGTTGAGGTTGGTGAGAGGAGCTGCACCCGAGTCCAGTATTTAGATTAGATCAAATAGATAGCAGGATCTGTCTGATCAAGATGCCGGGTAGTATATACTATACTGTAAGTCCTACTGCACCTTACAAGTACAAGTACAAGTACAAGTACAGTGTTAAAAAAAGAAGATAAAAAACAAAGAGGAGGAAGAGGAAGATCTGATTAGATTTGGATGCATGGATGGCATGGCAGAGCGGGGATGGAGGGGGGAGCGAGAGCGATGATCGGTGGACGAGGGATAATAATATTATTATTATTATTGGCAACTAACTAACCAACCATCCAACCAACCATCCATCCATCCATCCATGCCTGTCTCACCCGCAGACTAGTTCGTGGCTGCTTGCCGTTTGCCGTAAAAAAGACTTTTCCAATGGCTCCAATGGCTCCAATGGCTTCCGAGCAGAATCCATCATCAGATAGATGGTCCCAGGCAATCGAATGTTAATTGTTAGGCGAGGGATTAAACTTACACTTACCCAAAAGAAAGCGCCGCTAGTTGCTGGGGTGGACAATCCTCTCCGTTCTTTTCGCTCCCATTCTTGGAGTAGGTCGGGAAGGCCACGCTTATTTACTACTGAAGGTTTGATTGTTCTTCTTCTTGTGGTGAATTGCGCTATTGCTGACCTGAAAGGATATATCTGTTGCAAGTGCCGTACTTTGGTGGTGCGTTATAGTCATGGCTTCTACCTTCCGTACGTAGCGGCGGCTTATTCGCCCTCGACATTCGTTTCTCTCCTCTACCTTACTCCGTCCCAAAGGAGGCATAGGTATGCATCACCGTCCAAGTTTCTTGCTTCTTGCTTTCTCCAACTTACTTCGTATAAAGTGGAAAACGGGGCTAGCCCGGCACCAGCAAGGGGGCTAGCATGGCTAACAAATCACGGAGGGAAACAGGATCAGATAAGCAATCCCGAGCCCTGCGCTAAAACATATAAGCATCACTTATTGCTTGTCGGGCTTGTCAAAGCTTGTCCATTATTGGCCTTTTTCCAGAAACTCAACTCCACGACGGCTGGGTGAGCGAGCAAGTGAGACTACCACGGTGGAGTCGCCTAACGAATCTTCCTGGTCATCGTGGCCGGCACAACTCAATTCTTCCGTGCCATTGATTATCCACTCGACCTCACCTTCAGCAGAACTGAAGAGAGCCTCCGGTAGTCAGGATGGCTTGACTCGTGCCCAAACCCGTCCGTAAGGTGGTGTGCGGAAGCTATGTTGGAGAACGAATCGTCAACCGAAGGGTAATATGTAATTTGGCACTATGGATATATATCCCTCCATGGCACAGTACGGTACGGAGTATGCATGCAATAATGCATACATGCCGCGCTTCGGATGGATGGCCAAACTTCAACGAGCCTGCTGGCCCTCCTGTACTCCACGCTCCTGCAATTGGGTTCTAAAGAGAATGGCTGAGTACAGAACTCAAAATAATAAGAATGTGGCAGCCCATCCTGACAGCATCTGCAATCGCGCATCAGCCGTGTTTCTCTGCCTCCAATAACATCCTTGCTGCATGCTGGTCGACGTCTGGATTTGTCCGTAGCCTGCGAAACCTGCCACACCCATACACCCATACAAACAAAAACATATGCTCGTCACAGGGATTATGTGCGGATCAGATAAAAACTCAGATTCCACTAGCTCATTATGCTAGCGTGCCGAGTGTGCATTTCCCGCTCCGTGTCGGTTATCAGATCATCAGATTAAACCTGCCCGCCCAACCGCCCTGCTAGTTTGTCGAATAGAACTCTGACAGCCCCGAGTGAAACAAACTCCCGATTCTTTTACGTGAATAATCCATTCTGTTTTATTCCAAATTTCAAATTTCAAATTGTTCTGATTCTGATCCATGCTCAACATTCCGCATCTAGTCCGTCATCGGTGAGCTCGTTTGTAGTTCTTTCAGAACCGAGAGTCACTCGGTTTCGGCCCTCCAAAAGCATCCTCTCCATCCTCTCCAAAACCTCACTGGGTGAGACGTCACACTTACTCCTCATATCATATCATTGCTGGACTTTTGCAGTAGTCAATTGAATCAAAATGGCTATCTCACTGTCCTACTTCCCTCTGATAGCAGCCCTGCTGCTTGCGTTTTCTCTAGTCGCCGAAGCTGCGACAGTCACCTACGACTTCAACATCACCTGGGTCAGAGCGAATCCCGATGGTATCTTTGAGCGACCAACGATCGGAATTAACGGAAAATGGCCGCTACCAATTATGAAGGCGACAAAGGGCGACACTATTATTGTGAATGTTGACAACCAGCTCGGCAACCAAAGCACTACACTCCATTTCCACGGTCTGTTTATGAATGGTACAACGTCAATGGATGGTCCAGCTTCAGTTACCCAATGCTCAATCCAGCCTGGATCACAATTCACATATAACTTCAACGTATGGTAACCTTTGTGCATAGCCAGACCCCCAAAAACTAATGTATATACCTAGGTAACCCAATCTGGAACTTACTGGTATCACTCCCACGACAAGGGACAGTATCCAGATGGACTCAGAGCACCACTAATCATCAGCGATCCTGAATTCCCCTATGATTTTGACGAGGAAATGGTGTTGTCGGTATCTGACTGGTACCATGACGAGATGCAGACCTTGATCCCTAAATTTCTCAACAAAGCCAATCCTACAGGTGCCGAACCGGTTCCTCAGAATGCTCTGTTGAACGATACCCAGAATCTCACCGTATCAATCCAACCTGGGAAGACTTATCTCTTCCATGTTGTCAACATGGGTGCTCTAGCTGGTCAATACCTTTGGTTTGAGGGTCATAATATGACTATAGTTGAGGTCGACGGCGTCTTCACTGAAAAGGCTGAAACTGAACGGATATATATCGCCGCTGCACAGAGATATAGCTTTTTACTCACTACCAAGAACGAAACCACTAGTAACTATGCTTTTGTCACAAGTATGGACACGGTAAGCTCACTCTTGGTCATACATATCTGAACGATTTCTGACTAAAGTAGGATCTTTTCGACACTCTTCCTGCAGACCTTAATTGGAATGCAACTGGATGGTTAGTCTATGATGAGACAAAGCCAAACCCCGACCCAACTTTCATCGATGAGTTCAATGAGTTCGACGACTTTTTTCTTGTTCCAGTTGATAAGCAGCCGTTGCTTCCAGAACCAGATCAACTGATAACGCTTGATGTCATAATGGACAACCTTGGTAATGGAAAGGGATAGTAAGTCTTAGTATAAGTTATATTATGGGATATTTGCTAACGGGGGATACAGTGCATTCTTCAATAACATTACATACACATCTCCAAAAGTGCCAACGCTATACACTGCTATGACTACTGGAGAAGCGGCCACCAATCCTGCCGTATATGGCGAGTTTGTTCAGCCATTCGTCTTGGCCAAAGATGAGATTGTGGAGATTGTAGTGAACAATTTGGGTGAGCTTAACATCCCTTTTAGCCCTGCTAAATACTGATATCTTTTCCTAGATAGTGGCAAGCACCCTTTCCATCTACACGGTCACAACTTTCAAGCTATCGCCCGTTCAGACGAGGCGGCGGGCCCATTTGATGCTACCAATTCCAGCCAAACTATCTATCCAGAGATCCCAATGCGAAGAGATACCCTTGTCCTTCGACCTGAAGGTCACATAGTCCTTCGATTCAAGGCGGACAACCCAGGAGTCTGGCTTTTCCACTGTCACATCGAATGGCACGTAGACCAAGGTCTCATTGCTACGATGATAGAAGCACCACTGGAGTTACAGAAATCTTTGGTGATTCCTCAGTCACATTTTGATACTTGTGTAAAGGGAAAGAAGCCTTATGCCGGAAATGCTGCGGGAAACACGAAGGACTTTTTGGATTTGACAGGACAAAATGTACAACCTGCACCGCTACCGGCTGGATTCACGGCAAGGGGAATCGTTGCTTTGACTTTCAGCGTTTTAGCTGCTCTCATCGGCATGGCGGTTATTATATGGTATGTTCTGAAACTTCCGACTGCCCTCGCGATGCTTTTTTCTAACATGATACAGGTATGGAATGGCAGACATGGGAGACACACCAAAGGTGAAGTAAACACGAGGACTTGCACAGTTCCTGTCAGGTTATGTTCTAGATTTTAAACAGAGTGAACAAAAGAAATGTACGGAGGACATATCCCCATGTGCGGCTATGAGGTTGTAGCCTGTATTCATATTGGCAATTGGGTTCACCACATGGCAACTTAGTGTTGTAGCTTCATAAGCTCAATAATTATAATAAAATGGAAAGAAATATAATTGTTATAATGTTGTTGAATTTGTTTGGTGTCCCTGCCGTCATCCCCTGAGCACCCCGGCATCTTTTCCGAGAGGGGTGAACCGAAGCCGAGACATCCCAGAACCCGTAAAACAACATTTATCACAACTTCATCTTTGACGTGGAGGGGATACGGAGCACCTTTTGAGCATACCCATGATCATTATATTCCTCTTAAAGACGTAGCGAATCTCTACCTACGCCTCCTAGCGAAGCAGGTCAAACCCTCAACAGATCAGGCTAATTAAGACCTGTTCAGCGCGTTTCATTATCGATAAGACCTCAACAACTCTTTTACCATTGTCATTATCATTTCTATTGCTTCAGATGGCATTACTGGTTTCCTCGGGGTTTCTTTTAATTGGCGCTGTGCTGAGTTGAAGCTTCAATTGGACACTGTTGTGAAGGTTGAGGTGGCTTTTTGTCATCATGGTGCGGGTGAATGCAGCAAACCGGAGACCATGGTCGTTGCGCGATTCCTATGGTACAGCAGCGATATATAATGCCATGAAGAATATATGCTAACTGTGTGATTGCAGACTTCATAGCCACTTTTCTCACTAGGAACGAATCGCGCCCACAGTACTATTCAGTCCTCTCAACACCTTTAAACCACAGACGATCATATCAGAATCATGCTTCACGAATTTCACGCACAATACACTGTAGAAGAGCGAGCATAACGTCCAAACATGTTGTTTCAAACCGTATATCTCAATACTCCCAGCAAAATGTCCCTCAAATACGTCATTTCCATGATTACTTTGTTACAAATCTCCCCTCCTCCTCCCTCCATCCCGACTCCCGCACCTCTGCCGGTCCTCATCACAAACTTCCACGCTCAGCATCAACACCACATAAGCCATCATCGGATCGTTCGCCTGCCGCGGCACCCCCTATGATTGGAGTATCTCGGGAGCTTACTGTCGTCCGCATACCCCTGCGCAGCGCAAAGCACCATTTCGGCGTCTCAGTCTCGAGAGGAACACGGCCATATAACGAGGACACATACCAAGCTGGCACAATTGAGATTCCTGCTTTTGCAAAAAGGGCCCCGATTAGTTTGAGCAGAAGTGGGGGCAAGGTCAACTCAGGTGCTACGTCCGCAGACAG
>Ga0247734_1000894_pt1 | contig 24022 bp, 24 predicted proteins | sample UWRJL103311B2_FD_180933 | JGI IMG/M metagenome (GOLD analysis project Ga0247734, IMG submission 180933) | Plant litter microbial communities from Arlington Agricultural Research Station in Wisconsin, United States - UWRJ-L103-311B-2 | ecosystem: Environmental > Terrestrial > Plant litter >... | reverse complement strand
TTGTTGAACATGCGAGTGAAATAAGTCATGTTGAGGTCTAAAGGTAGAGAATTGAGGTTAGCTATGTCTCAAGCCAGGGGACTTTTCATGAGAGTGAATAAGAAACCCAAGTGGAAATGCAAGGACCTACCATTGTTGTTGCCGATCGGGTCGTAAAGATCATTACGAGTGGGCGAGCCGTCAACTTCGAACGTGTTATGGGTACCTGATAGACCACGGGGCGTTCCCAGAAGACCCCCCAAATTATTGAGCAGACCTAATGGATTGGCGGAACTTGATATACCACCCTGTACTAGTTTTTAGTAGTTGTTTACCTGATAAGAGACACAAATATTGGAAGTCGTTGAAGGAATAAGGCCTTACCATGCTAACACTTGGGTTCAAGGAGACAATATTGCCACCAAAAATAGTGCCATAGGTAGCAAGAATAGTAGCAATCTCGACACCCATTCCCCAAACTTTGTTAACTCCTTCGACATACTGCAAAATCTGTGTAACATATCAGTAAATCATATCTGATATAGGAAGGGATATCATACGCTTGCAATACCATTTCTGGGCATATACCCATGATTTGCTAATGCATTCAGTCCAGGGCATGCACCACGAACGTCGCCAGCTGCGTAGTTTGGCATTCGGAACTCATGCTTCCCGTGGACTATATGGATTGTGAGCTCATGCTATTTGAAAATTACGGCGCTGTATATGTTGTGGAAACTAACCATCAATGAGTTGTTTCTTGGGGTCGAATGTCGACCTCTTTGTGTTGGCCCTTTCTGAGGGAATACCTCCAGCCAAGGCGTCCTTCATCACAGTTGCCAAGTAATCTAGGGGGATGTTATGGCCACCAACTTCTGTTGTACTCCCGACATCACCAGAGGTCCTCTTAAATGCACTGAGGGGAACAGGTGCATTCATGTCTACATTTTCTGCGGAGGTTGGGAGGGCTGCCACGTGGGAAACTGCCTCCGATAATACTAACAATGATAGAGAATTAACGAATTTCATGATGGCTATAGCATGTAACAAAATCAAAGAAGAAAAACTAAAAGAGTGAGTGATCCCAAAGAGAGTGGGAGACGACGGGATAAGGTTGCTGAGAAAATTCTTCCACGATTATATATCAGCGCCTCCCCTAATGAAATGGCACTCGCTGATCTTTTCTGATTATACAGAAATGGGATAGCAATGATTGGAGACTGGGATGCGGATAGTCCCCTGCGCGACTCACCTTCACTGACTCGGGTTGGAGCAAAAGTTTACATTGTCATGTCCCAGGAGCCAGGGTCCGGGGTTCTTTCAGAGTAAGGATCGCGGGTTTGTGATCAAGATCAACGGTCTGCAATCCCAACGTCACGCTAACCATTTTCGTCTATTGATCGGCTGGTCTGGGAATCCCAAGATCCCGAATAATTAATACGAAACTTATGGCCATGGGGGATGTGGTTGTTTGACGCGTCCACATCACCAGTAATTTTCTTTCCCTGCAAACTCTATTCTATTTGATTATATAGCGATAATAATCGCTATTGCCTCGATTGAGGAGGTATAGCTGTCACATTTGCATTTCGCAGCAACTCTTCATTGAGAAGATACAGACAATCCACATTACCGGACAGGAATTCAACGAAAGGCGGGGATTTCACGATGAGATTTGCTACCAGCATTTTCCTCTGTAGTGCTGCCATTTTTGGTTTTGTTACAGCAGGTTTTCAAGAATTAGCGATACAGCTTCCACAGTGTGGAGTAAGTATACCTACAAGTTTAGTGAAAGAAAAACACCTGCTCACACACGATGTAGTTATTATGTTTAGGAACCGCAATATCACAGTCTCCATGCGCCATCAGCAACGCGACATGTATATGTACCGACGCAGCTTTAACCGCTTCTGCCACTGCTTGCCTGACGAAGTCTTGTACAGTGAGGGAACAGTTCAAAGTTGCTAGAATTCAAGGAGAGGGGTGTGGCGTACCAGTTGTATCCAAACAGACAAAGATACGGGTCATTGTATACGTTTTCTGCATCCTTGCTGAGTTATGTGTCATTGTTCGCCTATGGACAAGAATGAAGATTATGAACAGACTGGATCCGGCTGATTGGGTCATCGTTTTTGCAGGTGTAAGTCGTCTCTTATCAGCATTCTTCGATGCAAAATTTACTAATCGAACTAGATTGCATCTATACCTTTTGCCTATCTTGTTCTCACTGGTATCCATCACCTTCATTGTCTTAACATTTACTCTTCTCTAACAAACTTTAGGTGCTGACCTTGGCCTTGGATTGAATATATGGGATGCAGATGCAGATAACCTTGATCATTTCTTCAAGGTAGGGCCTTCCCAGTTTCAACTTTTGAATCTGTACTGATAATCCGTTCACAGTTGTTTGTGATTACAGAAATTGTCTATCTTGTGCTCCTAGGGGCTACCAAACTCGCCCTTCTTTTGTTTCTTGTCAAGATATTCCCCAGCCGATTGTTTCGCGTCGCATGTTGGACAATCGGGGCCTTGACTACGGCCATTACAATCTCGTTCGTCATGGCAACGATTCTCTCTTGTAGACCGATATCTTATGCCTGGACGAGATGGCAAGGACCCGTTACCAAAGGAACCTGCAACAATACCAATCTCCAAACCTATATCGCCGGAGGAATCAACGTCATTCAAGACTTCACCATCCTGCTGCTTCCTTTGCCCGAGGTCTACAAGCTAAAGGTTTCTTTCAAGAAAAAGATCCAACTCTTTTTCATGTTTGGTGTGGGTTTTCTGTAAGATAAGCCACCTATATCATTACCCTCATATACTTACCAAGAATCTCGCAGTGTTTCTATTATTAGCATTGTCCGACTCAGGTACCTCGTTACTTATGGAAATACCAAAAATCCTACTAGCAAGTCCATCTGAATACAGTTTTCTATCACGTTACTAACATCTAATTAGTGGACTATGTCAATCTCGTCGCATGGTCAGTAATAGAGCCAATGCTCGCAATCATCTGTGCTTGCATGCCCTCTATCCGTCAACTTCTTGGTCACTTCTTCCCCGAGGGTTTCAGCAGCACGGCTAAAAGCTCGTACGGTACCAGCCGTAATGGTGAGCAGCGGATCTACCAAAGCCGCTCATTCAAAATTGAGAACAAGTTGCGCAGCCACACCGATGATTTCCACGAGCTTACCAACAGAACAACTGTCGCTGGTCGCGATTCTTCCTCTGATCATCATACGCCGGGGAATTTGAATAATTTCTCGAGGCCGGAGAGCCAATTACCAAATTTTAACAGACATGAAGATGAGGAAACAGGCACTGCCCATGGGAATACTGAGAATAGCTCAACGCATGAGTCTGTTGCCCCCCTACACACCAAGGGGCATGCAAGTTAGATCATATTTTCTTTTGTCTACCCGTGGTTTATGGATGGGCGCTCCGGTTACCAGGTATCACGGCATAAAATATAGCAGAGTAAGCTAATGGATGCTCGGGATTTTTATCCAAAAAAATTGTACATTAAAAAGGCTTTATTTCGCCAGTAGGAAGTATGTATCATACACCGCTACATTCTTCATGATGGGTGAACAAACTTCACTCGTAGAATTCCCTTATTACCATAGCTTCTTTAGCCGCTAAACATTATAAACCCACTCCTTTGCTTTTGAGGTTGTGGGACAGTGTTTCAGACATGCCTGTTTTCCCCCGAAAAATACTGTAAATGACCCCCAATCTCGCTCCGTCTTGCATTCTGACGTGTAACCCCTGAGTGTCTACTTGTCATCCTAATTTCTACGGGGAATTGGGATTCTAGCTCATTCGACCCCGCATAACGGAGACCACTAATTTCAAGGATCCTTGCGGCGGGTGCATCTACCGACTCGTGTGCATCTCACAGTTTAAAGTTGTAAGGATTAGCCTACGAGAACTGACATAGTAGAGAGATCTCCCCTATACCAAGGCTATCTGATTTGTAATGGCCGCGTCAAGTTGGTATAAGATTTGGTTAAAAGCCCATGTGGAATTTTTTTTTAGTTTGACCTTTCACAAGGGCAAGGATGCCATCGTTCCTGGCTCGCGGCGATACCCGGGAAACCTCACCAAAATCTATAACCAAATTCTATATTTTCGCATCTAGACAAGTAACTAATGACTTGATGTAAACATTAATGTTACAAATATTCCAGAGCGCTTGGCAAGTAAACTTTTAAGCTTCGATTTTGTTTTGTGGAAATGCTGTAATTTGAACCACTCGCAAACAAAGTCATATAGAGGGTGATTTTCATAATATGCACGGTTCACCATCTATCCCGATTATTTATTTCACCACGAGAGATCGACATGCTGATATGCTAATCATAGATATTACCAAACACGCTTATCTACTTTCACTTGGCTTACCCTCAAGGACAAAGGCGGCTCTAGCCCGCCGTCACTCGATTCAACGGCCAAATTTCGCTAATATTCTTGCCCATACACCGAGTTAACTATTTTCCCGTGAAAGTTTATTAATTTTGTCATATACTGCTTGCCAATCACCGGGTAACCAATCATAATACCTGTATGTTGTCATTATCTCCATTTTTCTGTCAGGAATTGCTACTAAACCCTAACTCCACCACGAGTTCACCAGGACTTTACCAGCAAGCTATTAGGATTGAGCTGCTAGTAAAGAACATCGGTGGATAATACTTTGAATGTACAGTGTTCTCATACACCTGTAGATCGTTCAGGCCCCAGTGCTTTACAGGCGTTGTATGGAGAAGTAGTAAACGTCCAGGGAGCCCACAGTAGCGTGTGATACAATAGTTTTATCTAGACTGCCAGACGTATATCTTTCACCCTTGATTCAGAAAAGACCTGGCTAAGGGCCGGACCTTCCGGCCGGGAAGGCGATGGAAGCCGTGGAGGCCGTAAAAGAGCAGCTCAGATACGTAATTCCAGGATGAAGGAAGAGACATGATAGCGCGCTATGAGGCTAGTGGCGGAATGGGTAGCTCGATTCGGACGCAGAATCTTCTCGTAGGGAGTAAGATTTTGGTTCAAGCCCATGTTTGATGTGATAGGAATGCATCCCTGAAGTAAAGATGATGCTCAAAAGACAAAACATAGGAAGCACGCTGAGATCATTGTTTTCTCTAGTTTCGTCTCTCTTATTTCTCTTTATTCTAAACTATCACTCCTCCTATCTCCCTGTTACGGAAGCTGTCAGGAGGTAGAAGTAACTACCCAAGGTACTGGGCATAATATGACCAACTCTTCTACACTAAGAAATTAAGATCAAGATCAATAAGGAATGTATGTAGCTCAGATCCTTTAATAGAAAAGAACAAGGTACAGCACGTGGATTTCTCATAGCTACAGTGATCCAGGACGCCAGACCAGGCCCGTTCAATAGTTAGATCTACATACCGACCTGGTAGCTCCCCACCATGGCTAGCACATGTACGAAGTGGAGAAGAGAGCACAGCATTAATCTCTACGAGCGAAGTCAGTTTGTCCGACTCTCGATTTGAAAGAACTGTAAATCTTTGCTATATTCAGGATATTGGTCCCCCAAAAGGGGCAAACTCCCCCCTCTCCTTCCCCCTCTCCACATGTCAGCCATGTGCAGTCCCTGAGAAAGTCTAACAGAGACTGTACCGGCCACCCGGAAAGTCAGAAATTAGCCATTGTCAAGAAAATATAGAACAATCTCGGGGTGGTAACCACTCGCAAGTCATCTGGTCGAACAGTGATCTTCGATCACCTTACTACCATCTTCCACGATGCCAGCCTGGACTATGACCGATTATGGTAACGAGAAAGTTCGGAACCAGACAGGATCACGCTTCCTACGATGGCTTCGAGATGCATGCTCGGAATATCGACTGCTCTTCACCCTCGTTTTTGTACTCAACTTCGCCGGCGCAGTTGTATTTGTTTTCAATTGGTACCGCAGGGGTTATCCAAACAACAAGACATGTGCTTTTGCGACATCCCTCAACCTCACCATTTCCATCGTCATCCGGGTTGAACATGTCGTCAATCTCCTTTTCACCATTTGCACAGCCTTGCCCTCCTCAACACCATTATGGCTCCGTCGCCGTGTGGGAAAGATCTATCATTTGGGAGGTCTTCATAGTGGATGTGGTGTGGCGGCAACATTTTGGTTTATTCTTTTGTCAGTGGAAAGCACCGTCAAATTCTGCTCAACAGCATCAAGAGGTGCGGAACAATGGATTCTCATAATCGTCATTTACATCTTGGATTGCCTCCTTATCTCAATGGTTGTTATGGCTCATCCATCCATCCGCGAGAAGCTGCACAATGCCTTCGAGATTGTCCACAGGCTAGCAGGTTGGTCATGTTTGGCTTTGCTCTGGACTCTCACAGTTCTCAACACCAACATAAATCGACCATCAACTCAGAAGCTCTCTTCTGCCTTATTTGGCAGTGCGAATTTATGGCTTCTTTTTATTTCTACCTTCAGCATTATCATCACCTGGGCCAATTGCCGGAAAATCCCTGTGCAATCAGAAAGACTTTCAGCGCATGCTTTACGTCTTAAGTTTGATTATTCTACACCTGAACCAGGGACCACCATACGAATATCATCAAGTCCTCTCTTTGAATGGCATGCTTTTGCCACCTGGTCCAAACCAGACGATAAAGGGTTCTCTCTCATCATTTCCAATGCCGGTGACTGGACGAACAGTCTCATCAAGAACCCTCCTCAAAAGATTTGGGCAAGACGAACACCTACTTGTGGTGTATTACGGATAGCACCAATGTTTAAAAGTGTCCTGCTCGTAGCCACAGGTTCAGGCATTGCGCCCTGTCTACCTGTGATTATGGCGAACCGCACTCGCATTAATCTTTTCTGGTCGACGCGAGATCCATTGACGACGTATGGACCTGGAATCGGTGCCATTATTATGGCTCTGGGAAATAATGCGTATATTCATAACACGTCGACAATGGGAAGACCATCAACGTTGCAGCTGGTAATGAAGCAATTTCAGGAGACGGATTCGGAGGCGGTGATAGTCATTTCAAATCCGAAGCTGACGGTTAGATTGGTACAGGACTTGGAACATAGCGGTATCCCTGCTTTTGGTCCGATATGGGACTCTTAGGGACAGAGCGTTATGAAATGAAATGATGTAAGATACTAGATGCGCTATAGGGTAACTAGTCTTTAGTTGGATCTTGAGCTATCATGTAAATATAGAGTAATGAGCCAAAAATGTTCTTTAAACTAACAGCCCACTAAACTTAATGCCCAGATGTTAATTCATAAGTCTTTTCATATAAGTAGTGTGTTACCCTCATCTTTCACTCACACTTTGAACACGTAGTGTGCTGCGTAAATATTACCCAGTGATAAATTACCACCAAGAAGAACGTATATATAGTCATTCTCTATCATCACCCTTGGTCGCAACACAGGTTTTCCTTCTTCGTTCTCGCAAATACATCTACTTCTCTGTCACTTGAATCCTCACATCTTGCCTCTAAAATCTCTGTTTACTTCCTTAGTTTCTCTTTGTGATTAATAGTTTAAATATCACATAGGTCTTATAAAGCACTTTATATGACCCTGGTAAGCGATTTAGTATCTAAATATAATTGATACAGACACTAAATGACTTTAGTGAACATATTTAAATCAAACCTTTAAGAGTGTCTTTGTTAATAAAGGAAATCCTCTTTTTTAATACGCGCTTGTTCAAACGCCTGAACTAGATGTTTGATCTAGTTTCTATCCAAGCTAGAATTGCATTTGGTTTACTACCTCATATCCCGGCCAAGATTCTGCTTCAACGCATTGCCTAATTCTGAATCCATAGCCAAGCTTAGCGGGGAGCCGAGCCTGTGGCCTTGAGATACGTTGTGCGAATGTACAATCCTATCTAGATCCCTAGATTTCAGAGTTGCAGAGCTGCCTATTGGTTCTTGACCAAGAAAATTGTTTCTCTATATCCTTGAGTCAAAGTCAAGGGTGTTTATTAAGTTAGAGAATCTACATTATTCAGAAGCTATCTTTTGTACCTTAGACTCCTATATATATAAAAGTTGCTGTATCGAAGCTGAGACCCCATAGGTTTACGTCCGCGCGACAATGTTGCCGACCAATCAAAAATATGTCAAAGACAAAAAGGAGGGCAAAGGTAGCACAGAAACCAGAATGTGCTGATCTACAAACGTCAATTGTTCAGTAATCTGGAAATTTGAGTCTTAACTTGTTTAATATATGGGGATGATTGGACTTGATTTCACCTTGAACCTTGTGTTTTTGTTATTTGAGCCTGAGGCATCCGGATTTACGAGCCTGTGTGCGGCGTGTAAGGTATTTAACCGTGATGTTCACCTTCCTTAGCAATTTGGGGCTGAGCTTAGCGAGCAAATGAATGCGAAGCAACAAGTTGTTGCAACTGCAAAATGCTGTGGCCTCCAAATGCGATCTCAAAACCATTGGAAATCGGGAGTGTCCATTAGCTTCAGCATGCGATGTAGTAATTTTCCGTTACTTGATCTTCCTACTGAGCTGGTGAAAGGTATCATCTTTGAGCTGGTAAAAGGTCTTACACTATACAGGACATGTAAATTGAGGACGGTTAACAGTAAGCATCAAGCACGCACTGGAGCTTTTGCAACACTAACCTAGTAGAATTCTTCGACAATACTATCAACGAAATTATTTTTTCTATAGATAATGCAGTGTGTCTGCCACATAAAGCTTGGTGGACTGGGGGCCAACTTGGTCGACGTCACTTTTCCAAAATATTAAAGACAAAGATTGACAAAGAGACATCAATCAAGAGCCCGCTGAGTCAGGCAGTCAATACTTCAGTTAACTTACTCAAGTCACTGGCGAGTGCTCAGTTTCAGACGGAGACGACCGATCGACGCGAAATATATACTGAGATTCTCTGTGCATCTGCCGTGCAACAATTGAGTATGAAAGATGCCATTGAAAACCTCTCGGCAGGCGGAGAACTCATCCCGGAAGAGCCTTCCATAGGAGCCTTAATTGTTGCCACAGCTCTTGGCGATATCCCTTTAATGAAAGCCCTTATTGCACAAGGGAGTGACATGAATGAGGAGAGCTCATTTTTTGGCAACGCATTTGAAGCTGCTGGACTGCAGGGGCAATATGAAGCTGACAAGTTCCTCATAGAAAATTGTCGGCCATATCCTGGTTACATCTATAGTTCAATCAGGGGTGGGAACGAAGACCTCGTGCAGCTCTATCTCAACAAATTCCGTAGTGAAGACTGGTATACCGAAGCAAATTCAGGAGGGAACTCAAGGTATGAAAATTTGATAGTGTATCAAAGAGAATTTATGCTCCATGTCGCTGCATGTGCCGATTTACCTGCCCTAGTTGATATTTTCATCAAATTTTGGCCGCAAGCTGAACGAGAATCGATTTTACAGGTTACATTGTGCCATGCTGTAGAATACCACTCGACGTCAACTGTCACCTACCTTCTTGAAAAAGGAGTCAACCTCAACGGCAGGAATTCGGAACTTGGGAACGCTTCCCACATCGCTTCTGGCAGAGGCGATCTTGAAATTATTCGATTGCTCTTCAAATATGGATTCTGGGACCAAAACGGTGTTCTTGATTCATGTATGCATCTTGCAGCCACGATGGGTCATACAGATATTGTGCAGCTGTTTCTTGATAAAGGAGTTGACGTGAACTGTAAGTGGACTAATCAGTTGCATGGCTCACCTTGGGATGATATGAGTTTGAACGATCTGGTAACCTTGCATGCTGCTCAACAAGGAGATTTCCATATGTTCTGCTTTCTAGTTAGGAGGGGGGCAATAGTGAAACTCGAGGGTGAGTTAGGGCCATTACAGAAGCGTTGGCTTGACACAATCCACGCATGGGAGGTGCAAAACGCTGCGATTCATGTGTAAAAAGTCTTATTGGGTGCTCAATATCCCTTTTTGGATCCTTCCTAGGTAGCGTTATCAAATCAACCACTATATTAAGATATGGACCGTGTGATTGAGTTGTCCCAGTCGAGACAGAGTTCAATTCAATTATGGTATATTGTTCGTCCTACAATCTTTGTGTTTTAGGTTGAGGCTGATCTATGAGCACCAGTGGGGTGTGAATCAAATTATCTGGTCATACAAGGCTTAATGCCATTACTGCGATGGAACAATCTGCAGATTGGATTTTCTCAAGTTCAATTGACATCTATTACAAAACTAAGAACAACCACACAAGCAGTCTTTTGTGATGTTTTCATGAACAATCACAAAAACTACTAACATTTGGGCTCGGTATTTACTCATTATTTACTGTAGAGTAAACTCTATCATGATTGTCTTCGGTCTTTTGTTCAGAAGTTAAGAAATGGTACAATTTGAAATAAATATGGCACCCAGACCTCCAAAACTTCAAAACTCAACCATAAATGTACTCTAACATCTAGAATCCTCCATATCCAGTCTCTTCAAGCTTACTGCCTCTTGGAAATTGAATATTCATGTGGTTCCGAGGATTAACAACATACTGTCCCGCTTCTTCTTTTGAATGTAAATTCTAGTAACTGTTCGACCCCCGACTAACTTACGGTGGAAGTTACAGATTTGTTGGACAACACGTCCGTTATCACTCCCCTAAAAGTGCAGTCAGCTCATGTATGACTTCTTTAAGGACAGAAACAAGCGTACGAGAAGTGTCTCCAACCACTTCTTCTCCACCGGATCCCTTGAGCTCACATAAAGTGTCCACTCTGACCGGTTTAAAAGCTTCGTCAATGTAATGTTTTGTGGCGGGGTTCATGACTAGCTTCATATAAACCCACATTGGACTGCCGTTAGTTTGCTTTACTCTTGCGCCATAAGCTCAGAGATAGGGAGTCGATTTCTTTTTGCCATCTTTTTTTGCATACATGGAGTCAATGAAGATCCCATCAGAGCTATGTCTCCCCTTGTAGACTACTCCTGAATCCCGTGTGTCTGGTGGGGGCATCTTGGAATGGACATTGAATGTTTTGAGGATACCACCAGGCTGAGCTCTTAAAGGACCAGACAGCCATTGAACTTCATCATTTGAAAGAGTAGTTTTTTCTTGCATGACAGGCACGAGCTTGTAATTCGCAGCAAACTCTTTATCCGTGTTCTTGTTAGCGGCAATCTTTCCATAGCCCTCCCAAAGCTTTCGACTTTTTTCTTGAGTTTCTTTTTGCGGCATTAAGCGGCCCTCAGCTTTAGCAGTCTGAAATAAAGTCGCTTCCGGTTGTGTCTTATCTTTTGGATCAGGTTTGGAAGACTCCCCCGGTTCAGCTTTAGGATTAGATTGAGTCTTGGGTGGTGAACTTATTGGCCTAGCGGTATATTTTGGGTGGTAGCGTTGGAAGTTTTCGGCGGCTGTCTTATGCAGGAAAGACAACTCCCTCATGAATTAAGTTATACAGAACGTCGTATCATCAGATCAGCCTATCAGCTTGGGGCGGTAGATTCTGGAAAGGAAAGAAAGTCTTACTCTCATTTTGGATGGAAACCGATCTTCTGGCAATGCTTGTGACTTGTCCCAAAGCAACGCAAGCAAAGAAGATTTGAAGATTTGATTCGAGGAGAACCTCATCGTGAATCGCAGGCTGGTCTATTCTGGTGTGGAGTCTGTCTTGTGTCTGCACAACACCAAGAATGAAATAAGTTTTGAGGTGGACTCATGACAGAGTGGGTGAAAAGATGGAAGTATGACCAAAAGAATATGGGTAAGAGACAAGAATCAAAACATTCTGTGCAAGATTCTGATCTTTTAGCTATGGTACCCAACAATTTCCAACATCTCCCGACGAGCTGAACCAACATTCCTGATATCCCGGAGGATGATGATGGCTTCTGAGCTCCTTTATGCTGAGATAAATGAACCTTATCTCAAATTTAGGACCAGTGCACATAAATCCCCCGCTGTGTGGTTTTTCCAATAAACTGCATCAAGAATCCTATATCTTGGCGAAGGCGGCTGATGGCTCCTGGACTCCTGGACTCCTCTACACAGATGTGCGGCTTCCTTATGCAGAGCCTAGCCTCACCTACACTATCCCCTCGTCTGGCAGCAAATTACTAGCGTGTACAAGGGGGGTGGGGGGGTCGCTTATGAAAGGTAGCATAAAATCATGTACTCTTACGTAGAATTTTATGTCTTGAAAATCTTTTTCTACTTTGGGTTTGGGTAGGACTCTGTAATATCTGGTAAATAATACCTGCACTTCTTTATCTCACTATAGTTACAATTGCCGAATACAGCCTAAAGATGACTCGTGAGATATATGCACCAACCCCTCCGCAATTAACCTCTAGGGGCAGCATTTAGTGGTGAATGATCAGTAATCCAAATTCAGCCAGCAATTTCAGTCCTCTCGGAACGGCTACCTAAAGCTCATAAACATAAGAAAATAGGAGTTATAGATATTCTTGGTTGCTGCTTTCGTAGAATTAAAAGATAAATCGAAAAGAGAATACAGATCTCGACATCAATGTTCCTGTAATTAATAGCCAAATTACCGATTAGCAGTGCAGTTGCCTATTCAGGAAAGCGATCTGCAATACCAATATCTGGACTGGAGACTATTCATTTGCGCAAGCGAATGCACCACTCCCAAGTGTATTTGCCACATATTAAGAATATAACGGGAGTTCACAAGCAGCCGGGGGGGCCTACTGCTGTAAATAAGTAAAGAAATAGGTAAGACACTGAGAGCTGGGATAAGCTTCAGGTGAAACTGCGTTATAGTTATTTCACTTTTCCTAGTTAGAAACTCCACAAGGAAGCATGCAGCGATTATTGACTGCCGTCACTCTTACTCTTAGCCTGGTGATTGACCTCACCCATGGAGCCCTACCACTAAACTCCCTAGCTCGAGATGTAGGAAGAGTCGAGTCAATTCGGGAAATCAAAGATGTCCAGAGACATTTTGGCCAACTAGCACAATTTGGAAGATGGAATGAGATGGCCACATTGTTCTCGGAAAATGGCACTCTTCAGTGGGGCAACCAAACGGCAACAGGACACCAATCTATTGAAAAGTGGCTGCGAAATGATGCTGGAAGAATGGATGGGATCCAGCCAGGATCACTGGATACGATGATAATTGAGACCCCGGTAGTGACATTATCGGTTGACGGACTTAGCGCAAAGGCACGATGGAATGGTTTACGGTTTCAGGGTGATGGGTTGGGCGGAACAAAAATCCAGGGCGGTCTCTATGTGAACGACTATAAATATGTCTTTAGTGGTGGCAGACGTCGTTGGAAGATATCCAGTCTACACTACTATCCCCAATATGCTGGTCCATATATAGGTGGATGGCGGAATGTCGGGGGCCCCTTACCATTTCTCCCATTCCATTTTACATTCAGTGAAGCCGGAGTACCAATTCCGCCACCTACTGGTGAAGCACCTGCCACTAAAGCATCTCTCGAAAATCTTGCCTATCGAATCAAACGTTTGAATGATGAAGATGAGGTTCGAAATCTTCAGCACACATACGGTTACTATGTTGATCGTAGGATGTGGACCGATGTTGTGGATCTTTTTATTCCAAGTGGAAGTGTCAATATTGGGGATTTGGATTCACATACAGGACACGCAGGTATTCGAAAAGCAATGGAGCGGATGGGGCCGGAAGGACTGACGCAAGGGATACTAAATGATCATCCGAATTTCAACACAATTGTTCAGATACACCCCAATGGTGAGGAAGCTATTTCTCGAGGCATTGAAGTTGGTATGATTGGTGATGCGAATACACGTGCTGCCTCGTGGGAGTTCAGTGTATATCAAAATCGCTTTATCAAGGATGACGGTTTATGGAAGTTGGATGAGGTCAACATTTATCCCTTAATTGTTGCCAACTACTCGTCAGGATGGGGTGACGGCGGAATTGCGCCTCTGAATACGGCAGTCCCTAAGTTTGTCGATATTTCAATTGCTAGAACTCAGGCGCAAGGGCGGGATGAAACAAGCACCGATATATCTGATCTTGAGCGTCGACTTGCTCGCTCGGCAGCGTTTGATGGCACAGAGAATATCTCCTCTGCTTATGGATACTATGCAGACGATATTCAATGCGACCAATTTGCTGGCTTGCACGCGGACAAAGGACATAAAGCATCACCTTTTGCTGGATTTTTCCAAACCCCAGCACGCATTGCTCAAGCATGTTACACTGTCTACGGAACTGGCCGACCAAGTTTACGCTCGAGCGTATCATACCACTGGCGTCCTCAACCGGTTATTCTGGTATCACAAGATGGTCGTTCGGCTAGCCTACGCACGCGCTTACTTCAACCTTCAACATCGACAACTAGTGCTGGCAGCTTTAATGGGGCGATGTATCAAGACCAGACAGTGTTGGAAGACGGAAAGTGGAAGCTATGGAGCATCACCATTGACGAGTTCTACTGGCAATCGACAAACTGGACCGGCGGGTGGTCAGCTGCTAACCCGAGGAACCTAAGTGAGCCAAGCCCAGGCCCGAGCAGCTGGATTACGAAGTATCCCCCAGATATTACACTTATTGATGTGGGTGATCGTGAAGCAGGGTTTAGGGGAGCTAGTGGTCAATTTATACAGTGGCCAGAAATCCAACGAATGTGGTTTGGATTCAGAAACCCAGTGAGCGGACGTATACCTGAGTATTACTGGCCCCATTGTGTCCCTTGTGTGGCCGAACCTGACTGGAGCTTGTCAGCTAATGGATACCAAGAGCCGCCGACTGGTCCGGTTAATTAGCTAAGCATTTCACAAAAGATCATGCTGATAAACCTAAATATTATGTTCTTACTTAGACATTCGCTGTTGAACGGGTGCATATGAGAGTGACGCAATGTGGGGCCTCGCCCCTTTTGCCTCGGATGATTTTACGTATAACGCTTTGATTCAAAACTAAAAAGCAGAAGTACACGAAAAATGGGTTTACATGATTGAATACTGAACACTGTTGCAAAGCGTTTATAAGAATCAAAAGTTGCAAAATCTTAAGATACTTACAAAAACTAAAGTGATCAGCTAATTACCTAAGCTTTTAAACGCCCTCTCATACCTGGCTCGCTTAAATCCAGGGGCTGTAGCCAAATTTTGCGCAGCACTAATGAAAGACCTCTGTTTAAGTGCCTAAACAAATACTTATTAAAAGAGTAGTCCCTCCCCGGTGTGCCACCTCAAAGCTATTCCCTATTCCGACTTACACAAGAATATTCAACATAGCCTACCTAACCAGCAGTGACTATTGACAGAACGATTGGTTTTAACAAAGTTCTGAAAGCTATCTTCCCATAATATCTAGGTAATTTTGAAAACACTCAAGAGAACCTACGTCGTAGATTTGCTTGTGGACTTAATTACCAGGCCTGTGGCTGAATAACGTCATATCGTTTGACGAGGGATCTGTGTTTCTTATCTTGACTTAACGGAGCGGGATTCATCGGAAATCACTTCTGGGTATACGTGATGTGCCATTTTATCTTATGAACAACTATGCACATTAGCATCCTTCCCTACATCGAGAGACGCACCCCGCGACGAGACAAATTATCAGCACTTTGAATTTAATTGGTTCTAAATTTGTAAGTCTACTGAATATTCCTATATTTTATGTTAGTTGTATTGTGCAACCACTCCTGAACAGTCTACACCTCGGCTACTCTGAGAATTACCATCGCGTCGTCGCTGTTGCGCCTAATTGTAGATGGCGTTAGTTCGGAGTAAATAGGACCCCTTGACCTACATCAATACTAAGCTTTTTACGCCTTTTAAACTTATAGAATAGTTTGATTTGGGTTTCCAAGCCTCGCTACGATACTAAAAGAATATTGTTAGCCTTGTGGTGACCAGGGAGTGCTGTTTCATGCGACGTCGCCATATGAGTTAAGACCTCTATCCAAGCAATCAAGGGCCGCTGGGTATAGTTGTAGTAATTGCCGCGTATTTATCTTTCATTATTAAGGCTATGGCTGCTAAGGGTGTGGCTGTGTATGGCGAGCTGCTACCCAAAAATTCCCCGAAATACTGTATGCACCATACCGTCTCAAGCGGAGCAAAAAGTGGCTGATGTTTGACAAAATCCGCTGACGTCTCTTTCGAGTGTCGCGACGAATTTTGATAGAACGATCAACCTCTACGGTTGTCAGCCCTGGTATCTACAGGGAATCCGCTTCTTTATCGTCACCAGCGCCACTGATTGCTATGTCTACCTTTAGCAGCCGCCAGCTACCCCAGTTCTTTCTTGAGCCGTCACCCACTGAACTATACAAGTACAGACCCCTCGAGACCTCCGAAACTATCCGTGTTATCGTCCTTCAACCAGCCAGAAACCACAAAGAGCCTCTGGACTGCAACATCATCCATCAAGATCGCCGCGAAATCCTCCTCAACATTAGAGATGAACAACATTTCGAGGCCGTATCCTACACTTGGGGGAATCCGGAACTTTCTTGTAAGATTGTCTGTGATGAAAAGAGCGCATTTTTGAATATCACGCACAATGTGGATTCATTTCTGCGGCATTTCCGAGAAGAGTCTTCAGTTCGATATCTGTGGGTGGATGCCATTTGTTTGAACCAAGCGGATAACGACGAGAAAAGTATTCAGGTAGGCCTCATGGGAGATATCTATCGACAAGCCCGAAGAATACTTATTTGGCTTGGTGACGCCTCACCGGAGGATGATGTTCAACTCGTCTTCGCTTTTCTAAAACGGCTGACCGGCATCAAGTACATTGCTATTTCAAAAAAGGCCATCGAGAACTTGAACAAAGATGTCTTCAAACATTCAGACATTACCAAAGTTCAACGGTTCCTGCAACGCCCTTGGTTTCAGAGACGATGGATTATTCAAGAGGTGGCGCTGGGTCATGACAGCATCGTACAATGCGGCCCATTCCGAATATCCTGGCACTGGTTCGTCGACGCAATGAGGAGGCTTCAGATGGCTTCGGATAGGGGCTTCATTACACTTAATCCAGGAGCTCTGGATTCTGTGCATAATGCCTGCATTATCTATCCGCATGCCAGCGAGCTGCTCACACTCCTTTGGGATTTTCATAAGAGCGAGTGTTGTGACCCTCGGGATCGAATTTTTGCTCTTCATAGTTTGGCTGAAGATGTTGTACCCAGTGTCGCATCTGAGACTTCTTTGGAGCTTGAGAACTCTATTGCGAGAAAGGCGTTTCCTGTTGATTATACGAGCCCCTGGATTGAAGTATATCGTCGTTTAGCACTTGAATGTGTGGCGGCCGGGAATTCGCATGTTCTCTTGAAGCACTTGTTCGCTTTTGGTGCGTTGTGGGAGCAACAACAGAATCCCAGAATCCCTTCCTGGATCCCAGCCTGGAATAAGGTACGAGAATTTCCCGATTTCATGGCGGATGTGTCTGTGTCGACATCCAGTGTCCCGTTTCTGAGAGAAACCGACCGGAATATGTTATTTTTTGGCACAGGGACTGGAAGAAAAGTAATCTCCATTTCTAAAGAATGGCCACCAACCCCGGAAATGAATGCCATCCAAAAGCATGCGGGTTACAAAGTATCCATAGTATTTCATGTTCTTGCCTTCGCGCTAGCTAAAGGACTTGTCAATCTAAGCATAACCGATCAGGAGACGAAGGATCTTCTGATCCCGCTAATGATACCCATAGGCCAACTCTGTACTTGGCCTTGGTTAGACCTAGCCGATAAATTAGAATCATTAAGTCGCAAGCAGGATGTATCTACTGGCGAACCTCTTGTGCTTGGTATCCTCGAATTGATGAAAACCTACTCTCTGCTCAAGTGGGAGGGCGACATTCTTGGCATCGGGAGAGGGGATATACAAATTGGTGATACTATGGTTCACACGGTTGACATTGTATGGCGCTCAGACTTCCTTCCCACATTCTGTGTGCGTCCTATAGCCCAACCGTTGCTATTGTCTGATCATACGTCTAGCTGTGGCGCAGAAGAACAGCGGCCAAAAGCTCAAGCATGGAGAATGGGAGGCCCTGCTTTTGTCCTACTTGATGACATTTGGAAACCGGAGCCTCCTGACTGGATTATAGGAGTAATGGTCTGAAGGAGAGTATTTCCCACGTAAAGGAATTTGTATTTGGTGACTGGTGATCACAATACACCATCACCCTCTCCTTAGCATTATCTCTTTCTTTATCCTATTGCTCTTTCTATTCCTGTTCCTTCGCTGCCTTTTCTTTCTCCTCTTCCGCCCTCCGCTTTGCTTCCCGCTCATCATAGGCGCTCTTTCCAGAATAAGATCGTAGCCACTAGGTGTTTTACCTTGCTACTTACAGCGACTGATGTCTGCAAAACCGTTAAAGCCAGTCTTCTTAGTATATAATTTGCTTAAATAATACTTGCTTAGTAAAGCTCTTCGTCCCATATACTATGACTCTATTTGTTTCGGTCGGTTATGCTGGGTATTGCTCATGCGAAAGACGTGAAAAAAACGCCTATTACTATTCCTAACCAACCAAGCCAAATCAAAGCCAAATCAAAGCTAATTAATCAATTTATCAATTAATCAAGCACAAAGCTCACTCTTTCTCTCGCTCGCTATATACATATACATATATATGCTATAAATAAAATGAATCTTATATATAAAAAGTGACAAAAACCCCTCTTTGTTCATTTGTTCTTAGTTGAAGCTGAGAATGCAACGGCACAGCCTCAAAAAAAAACGAGAGCGGCCCACCCAATCCCATCCCGCCTACGCACCACCACCACCACGTCAAGATAAGCATATTCCTTCGCGGTTAACCGTAACTTCCCTCCTTGCCCCATATTAATCATTGACCACACCTCACTCGACTTTTGCTTTCTTTCTGCATCGGACTTTTCACATAATACATTCATTTCATCACATCACATCACACGCATATACATCAATTTGATAGTAAGTCAAATAACAAATCACGAGTAGAAACACATATATCAATCAAGAGTGGAAGGCAGAATGATAGACAATTTTCATTTCATCGGCGAAATGCTCGAAAATGCTCAACTATCTACCTCAATTACACTTCACCAAATCCCGACCGTCCATGCATGACAGGCCTTCATAGCGAAAATGTACATACAGATCTCCCTTCCATCGAGATCATCCTCGTCCATTAGAAAATTATCATCCGCCGCCATCATTCCATCCATCATCCATGAACATCTTTTCGGTCCATGCAATGCCATCAAGTCGTGTCGTGTGTGTCGTGAGACAAAACCATCGCCAAATATGAGCAAGAGAAAGCAAAAAAGAGGGGTATCGACAAGCCAGAACACGATTACTATCCATGCTGTCACTCCCCATCTCGGTGATCCATAATCATTAAACACCCACGCCCAAAGCCCATCCGTCCATTTTGTATTATTTATGCGAAGAAAAAGAGATCTATCATAAGATTGATTCGACTCATTCCGTTTTTTGTTTACAAAAGGAGAGCAGCAAGACCGGCAGCCGCCATGAAAACGGGTGCAGCGGTCTGCATTGGGCCAGCACCACCAGCCGAGGTAGAGCTGGATGGGGAACCGGTGGCAGATGATTTGACGTTCTGGAGGGACGAGATGAGGGTGCTAACACCTCCAGCAGCGGATGAGGAAGCAGAACCAAGAGCGCTTGTAACGGATCCGCCAGCGCTTGAGGCAGCTCCTGAAGCGGTAGAAAGAGCTCCCGAGGCATCAGATGCGAGGCTGCTAGCTCCAGAAGAAACAGCAGATCCGGCAGCGCCGAAGATGGTGGTTGAGCCGATGATGGAGGTGAAGACGGAAGATCCATCGGTGATGATAGACTGGATAGCAGAGGTGGTGAGAGCGGCGGAAGCATCAGATGCGACGCTGCTGGCTCCGGAAGCGATAGCTCCTCCGACGGGACCGAAGATGGTGGTTGAGCCAATGATAGAGGTGATGACGGAAGATCCATCGGTGATCAAGGACTGGATGGCAGAGGTGGTGATAGCAGCAGAGCTAAGAGCTCCTCCTGCGGATCCATCTCCGCTGGCGGTAGCGGTAGCGGTGGCGGTATCTCCTCCAGCATTGGTGGAATCTCCTCCAGCAGAACCTGGTTATTGTTAGCATTCTGTTTTTCCGGTGCATTCTGATTGTGCACATACCTGATCCTGGGGCAACACCAGCCTTGTTGCAGTAGTCAACTCCGTATGCGACAGCGGCGGCCTGGACCTCACCTCCGCAAGCTTGGAGAGAGCAATCACGGATGGCGTATGTGAAGTTGATATCCTTGCACAAGCAGGCGGCATCGGAAGCGGCGCAGTTACCATTGAAGGTGCTGGCCTTGGCCATGATGCTGTCGAGGCAAGATTGCTAGAGAATTGTCAGTGTGTGTTCAGGGTGTGTCATTTAAGCTTGTGCGATGTGAGGCTGCTGGCGAGGCGACTGAGAACTCCAGGGAGGAACATGACTGGATTCCAGCGAAGCCCATTCCATGACCATTCTATTGAGCTGCAGAGTGGTGGAAAGTCCAGGGAACCAATTGGATCAGCACCCCCAATGAGTATTGCCAACCAAGCTGCCACAGAGAAGACCGCAAGCAGGTTCCTCCCATGAATGGTATACGCCAATATCGCCTGTTGTATGAACTTTGTCTCGCCCAGCACTTTCGCATACCACCACCACACCATCGAAGCTATCCCGTATATCGTAGGGAAGAAGAAGAAGAAGAAGAGTGGGAACTTACACCACATGCTGGGAGGGTTCCTTGGGCAATGGCCGAAGCAGCAAAAGCGCTGACGGCGATGATCATGCAGGACTTCATATTGAATTGAGGTGGGTGGTTGGGGATTGAGTGATTGAGTTGAGTTGAGTTGAGTTGAGTAGTTGATGGGAATGGATGGAGAGAGAGAGAGGCGAGGAGGAGAGCGATAGAATTAGGAATTAATGTAGTGGATAGAGTTTATCTTGGAATGCAGGATGAGGAAGGGAAAAAAGCAAGAGGAAGAAGAGGAGGGCGGGCGGGAGCTTTAAAGGTTCGCGCGTGGTGGAGTTCAACGAACACAACCGGATTAGGCAAGGGGAGGCAGGCGGTAGTACAGGTACGGTACAGCAAAAGAAGGAAGGAACGAACGAAGCCTGCTTTTTTTGCTTTCGGCACCCAGCCATCTATCGTCACCACTCACCACTCACCACTCACCACTCACCACTACACGCGACTCCACTACGGGTACGGAATACCCCAACCCCAACGTGATGTGAGTTGAGGACTTCCGGGAGTGTACAACATCCAAACATCACACTACGTCCGGTACGGTAATAGTGCAAGTCTTGACTTCTTCCTCGCTAAGCAGGGGGGGTGGGGTGATGAAGGGGGATTCTCGTCATTCTGACTGGTTCAAGGATTCACTTTCCACGGGTGTGGATCGCAGCAGCAGATTTGGCGGGGCCGGGGGGTGAGATGGGGTGGCGTGCGCTAGTGGGCTAGTGGGTTTCCGATCTCCAATGCAATTTCAGGGCACAACAGCAGCGGGGCCCAATAATCACCCAAATCCAGTATGGGATGATGATGATTCCATGATTCCATGGTTTCTGTGGTTTCCATGGTTCTACTTTGCTATGATTCAATGGTTTCGCACGGGCCATGGCCATGGCCATGCCGCTAGTCCGGTCTAGCTTTTGGGGCTTTTGGATGAGGTGGACAGACGATGAGCTATGATTGATTGATTGATTGATTGATTCAGCTACCGCTTGCTGTAAACGAAAGTACAAAGTAGATGCTATGTTTTATGTATATGCGTGCAAGTGTAATTACGGCTCATGATACGGTTAGATGGTGATGGTTATGGTTATGGTTACGGTTATGGGTTATGGGGTGGATGACTACCACGGGTCGGTCTGTCTGTTACTTCCACTGTGTAATAAATTATCAAATATCAAATATCAAATATACTTGGATCACGTAGAGTATTTTGCAGCCGGTTTTGGATATATATATGTCATACAACACCCATACCACACCGTACAATGACATACCCTATACCAGCACAAGTACAAGTACCACCACACCCCTAAGTCTGAGTACTATAGCCATAACTGCAGCCATTACTATAGCCACAACTACAACCGCACTGTTACTATAATATAATTAAAAGCAAGGGGGGAAGTTCAAGGGAAAAGAAAAGCGTATTCTCCCCTCCCCTCCTCCCCGTCCCCGTCCCCGTCCCAAATAACCACCTAATAAACTACGCAAGGCAAGGCAAGGCAAGGCAAGGCAAAATTAAATCTTCCGCCGGGCAGCGAGTGCACAGAGGAGAAAAAGAATAAGAGAAGGCATCGCGGGGGAGGGTGGGAAGGGGGGTCTGGTTTCAACCCATTTCCAGGGCATTACATTATGGCATAACCACACATTACCATCGGAATCCAGGACAGGATTCTTCTTCTTTTCTTTCTCTCTGCGCTCAGCTCCATAAAATAGTGACCTAGGTCGTGGTGAGAGTGGAGTTACTCCCTCCGTACCTAACTTCTCAATAGCGGTTTTCATGGAAGAACCTTGGAAGAACCCTTGAAGGAAGGGAAATAAGTTTACGGGGATGATGATTCCCCAGCCACAGATCACCGTGCCTCCATGGGGCTTGCAAGGGTCGAAATCAAGGTATGCTCCCCTGGATGATACCTGCATACCAAGGAACCCAACCACCCAACCACCAACCACCCCTTACGCATAATGAGCAACTACCCCTTGCCTGTCGTACCATACTGTACTGTACTGTACCATACCATACCAAAGATCTCTCTCTCTCTCTCTTTAACCTGGAAAATAAATAAAATAGTTTATGAGTTTGATAGTTGGTTGGTTGGATGGTTGGATAATTGGATATGATGAATTGACAGATAAACGATAGATAATCCACTCTCTCGTTAACCAGGGAACGAACAAACGGAAAAGAGAAAGAAAAAAAAGAGTGGAAAAGCTTGGTTCAGCGGCCCATTCATTCCCTGTAAAAGTAATAAGCGGCTACTACTTACCAAAGTACTGTACCTACCGTACATACATACTTAGCCACACGGGGTCCAGATGCTGAAGCACGGGTAAAGGGTGTGACATCACGATGCTGCACAGGGGAGTTTTAACGCTTGTGGTTGATGGGACAATATAGTCTCTAAAACTCATTGCCCCTTTAATTTTAAAATATAAAAAATATGCCCTTTATGGGGGAGGGGAGGGGAGGACATCTCATTGCCTATTGGCTATTGGGCTTTATTCTTATTCTTATTCTTTTATTTCTTCGTATCCTGTTATTCAATTGGGCGGGTGGTTCATTGGGTAGGACAGGGGGTATTTGGAGAGTAGTGAATGTTGCTATTCGTTATTACAGTAGAAGTGAATGTGAAGAAGAGCTGTAGCAAGAAGGAGAAGTAGTATGAAAAAAGGAATGGTAATAAAACCCCCCAATCAACCAACCAAGCCAGCTGTCTATCTACATGATATCAAACCACCCCGTCACCATTATTAACCCTTAACTCTTAACTCTTAACCCTCACTCACCACTCACCACTCGCCCGTCGCCCACACCGGCTTTTTTCCAACTTGGCCAGCTTTTCTTGGATATTCCCGACGACGACGACTACTTCGTACTAACTAGCTGCTACTTCGTATACTAGTACGGCTATGCTCACTGCTGTACTCTGTTGTGCTCTGCTGTACGGTGCTACTGAGGGGCCATCGGTTGTGCTACATAACGGTTATGGTATGGTATGGGATATATGGCTGTTGAACAGCACACATATCATACACATCACTCCCACGTTATCATACATACATCATACAGCATATTATCATAGCATCACCTATCATCTATCACCCCATCCCGTCCACCGCTCTCTCCTCTTCTTGCTTGCTTGCGCTTGCTGCGTTGTCCATCCTTGCCCATCCACAATCCACAATCCACATCACCATCCACATCTACATCCTCAACCCCATCCCAAAGCCCATCCAAAGCCCAGGCCCAGGCCAACAGCTCCAACCACCTCTATGCAATCAATCAATCAACCAAGCAAGGCAAGGCATTGCAAATAAACAAGAGTGAGC
>Ga0247734_1000893_pt1 | contig 24039 bp, 20 predicted proteins | sample UWRJL103311B2_FD_180933 | JGI IMG/M metagenome (GOLD analysis project Ga0247734, IMG submission 180933) | Plant litter microbial communities from Arlington Agricultural Research Station in Wisconsin, United States - UWRJ-L103-311B-2 | ecosystem: Environmental > Terrestrial > Plant litter >... | reverse complement strand
TGTTAGCAAATAAAGTACATATATTTAATGTATATTTAACATAAATCCACTTATTTTTAGAAAACCTGTATACGGGTTGTTACCCTAACACCAATAACGTATGACCTGGAAGAAATTTAATGGTGAAGTGATCCACGCACCAATTTTAGAAGAAGTAGAAAAAGCTATTCTCAGAGAAACTGAAAACGGCTACAGGCTTAAGGTCTGCATCGGCACAGACTCGCAGGTAAAGGGCGCCTTTACCGATTTCGCCACGGTAATTGTCTTGCTTCGGGAACAACATGGGGGCTTTATGTTTATCCATCAGGAAAAAAGCCAGCAAAAGATGACAATTAAGGAACGTATGCTAATTGAGGTGCAGAAATCTATCGAAACTGCTTACGCGGTATGCGACCTCCTGGATCTTTATGATGTAGACCTTGAGGTGCATGCAGACATCAACACCAATCCTATGTTTAAGTCTAACAAGGCACTAAACGAAGCCATGGGGTACATTCTGAGCATGGGTTTTATTTTCAAAGCTAAACCGGAAGCCTTTGCAAGTTCTACCTGTGCAGATAAAATGGTGCATTAGGGGAATCTTTTAAGATCAACTGGCTTTCCTAAAAAAAGGGTTGATATTTTCGAGGCTGCCAATCGCTGGAACGCGCTTGAAGGCCTCGAAAATATCAACCCTTTTTTAGAAGATTGTCTGTAGCAGGACGGTTAACCGTGATGCTCTATTTCGACTCCGGTAGATGCTACTATGAGGGTTCCCTGAGAATATTTTTCGTTATGCTGACTTACGTCCAGTCCTTCTTCTTCCTCTTCAGAAGATACACGGATTGGCTGGATCAGGTTAATTACCTTGAAGATCAGGAAAGAAACCACAAAGCTAAATACGGCGACTATCAGTACACCTTTAGCCTGGGTAAAGAAGAAATCGGGATTTCCATGCAACCAACCGTCTACACCGGCAGGATTAACAGATTTAGTGGCGAAAATACCTGTTAGTAACATACCCACAATACCTCCTACACCGTGGCATGGAAATACATCCAGTGTGTCATCTAATGTAGTTTTGGTTTTCCAAGATACTGCAAGGTTAGAAATGATAGCAGCAAAAGCGCCAATAAAAATACTGTGAGGAATGGCCACAAAACCTGCACCAGGAGTTATAGCTACCAGTCCCACTACCGCACCGATACAGAAACCAAGAACCGAGGGTTTTCTTCCGCGCAATACATCAAAAAACATCCATGAAAGTCCCGCAGCGCCTGCTGCGATATTGGTAGTGGCGAATGCAGAAACAGCAAGACTGTTTGATCCAAGGGCCGAACCGGCGTTAAAGCCAAACCATCCAAACCAAAGCAATCCTGTACCGATAAGTACATAAGGAATGTTTGCAGGAGGTATCTCCTGATGGTCCTGGTGTACTTTTCTTCTTTTCAATACAATTGCACCAGCAAGTGCAGCCATACCAGCTGAAATATGTACCACTGTACCACCTGCAAAATCAAGCACTCCCATTTTAAACAGGATCCCGTCAGGGTGCCAGGTCCAGTGCGCAAGTGGGGAATATACAAACAGTGCGAATAAGACAATGAATGCAATATATGAAGTGAACCGGATACGTTCAGCAACGGCCCCTACCACTAATCCAGGTGTGATGATAGCAAACATCAATTGAAAAAGCGCGAACAGTGTAAGCGGAATAGTAGGTGCAAGGCTCCAGGGATGCCCTGAATTTACATGCTGAAAAAACATATAAGTACTTGGATTGCCTATCCACCCGTTGATGCTGTCCCCAAATGCGAGACTAAACCCAACCGTTACCCATAATACGCTGATTACCCCTGCAGAAACAATGCTTTTGATCATTGTAGAAAGCACGTTTTTACGATGAACCATACCACCATAAAAAAATGCAAGTCCGGGGGTCATTAAAAATACCAGAGCAGTAGCCACCATTATCCACCCCACATCAGCCGCGTTGTATTTGCCTTCATCAAAATTGGTCTGCAGAGGCACAAACAGGGTTGAAATCGCTACAATCGCAAGAATTACGAATGGCACAATCTGCTTAATCTGAATTTTATTCATGAATTTTTATTTTATTGATTTATAGATAATTTTAAATAGTTAACAAGTCAAAAACGCAAAATAAATTCCATAAAGATAATTATAAACTGCATTCATTCAAAACTTACCCTATCAAAGAGGCGAAATAATGTATTTTATTTAAAAAAAGGCACCTCAAAATGTAATTATGAAATTTTAACAACTCAAAAGGGCAGCTATTTGAAGTAAATTTAAAAAATAACAATAAAATACACACCCGATATTGAAGCTTCACAAAAACAACCAAGTTTTTCATACCTAAAAAAAACAGAAATATGAAATACACTTAAGATTAACGCAAGTTACATCCTTTAAATGATGATAACTACACCCAAATTTGTGAAATCTCCTGACCGGTTTTGGGGATACAAACGTTATAGCCTTTTAGCACTACAGGAAGTAAATGGTTAGCAAGCAAACAAAAAACCGGCTCCTGCGTTCTTCTAACAAGCAGCACACAGATGTGCTTCATCATATGAAATCTTTCCATCTTAACTTTTCGCAGCGCCTTCCTATAAGTATCCCAGAAGCCTGGGACTTTTTCTCTTCACCTTTGAACCTTGCCAAAATTACACCAAAGGACATGGCTTTTACCGTGACTTCCGCTTTAAAACCAGATGAAAAAATGTATCCCGGAATGATTATTACCTATAAGGTGTCGCCGGTTGCAGGTATTAAACTAAACTGGATGACAGAGATTACCCAGGTTGAAGAGCATAAATATTTTATTGACGAACAGCGTTTCGGTCCCTATAAATTCTGGCACCATCAGCATCATTTCAAAGAAATCCCCGGAGGAGTTGAAATGAACGATATTCTAACTTATGGATTACCAATGGGATTTTTCGGAAATATTGCTAATAGCGTATTCGTAGCCCGCAAACTGCAGCAGATTTTCAATTTCAGGAAACAAAAAGTTATTGAATTGTTTGGCGACTATAAAGAAAGCTAAACTAATACAGGTACATAGGCAGACCCCTGTACTACTCCCCTCTTCTCGATTTCTTTGTCGATATAAGTTTGGATGGCTGATTTGTTCAATCCCCAGTTAGGCGCTATCAGCAAGTCCCAGTCAGAAATACCAAACAACCGCTGGATGACCACATCAGGCCTTAACAAAGGAATAAGCTTGCATAACAAATCTGTATATTCTTCCAGACTGAAAAGTTTGAATGGTTCTTTTTTATATTTAGCTCCCATGATAGAACCTTCTACAATATGAAGGTGATGGAATTTCACAAATTTGATTTGCGGGAACCTGTTAATTTCATGGATATAACCTAACATCATTTCTTCCGTTTCCCATGGAAACCCAAAAATAGTATGCACGCAGAGGTCAAGTTTAGTATTTTCCAATAATTCTACCGCGGCAACAAACTCTGCATGACTACATCCCCTGTTAATCTGGTTAAGGGTCTCATCATAGATAGATTCCATTCCCATTTCCAGGTCTACATCAAAACGGTCGGCATAACTTTCCAGCAGGGCCACTTTTTCTGCATCGATACAATCCGGACGGGTACCAACAGAAAAACCAACAACATCATGCGTATTGATAGATAAAGCTTCGTCATACATCATTTTAAGGTAATGCACAGGTGCATAGGTGTTGGTATTGGGCTGAAAATAGACAATAAACTTATCCGCTTTATAGAAGCCTTTTCCGCGCTCCATACCCTGTTCCAGCTGCTCACGGATGGTAGGTAGCTTTCTTGACAGTTCAGGAGTAAAAGAATCTACGTTACAATAGGTACAGCCACCATAACCTTTACTGCCATCGCGGTTTGGACAGGTAAACCCGCCGTCAACAATTACCTTAAAAACTCTTTGTCCCTTGTATTTTGTTTTAAGGTGAGTACCGTAATTATTGTATCCTTTTATGCCTGAATCTAGTGGAGTTCCCAATTGCTTTTTATTTTGCGCAAAAATACAGCTTTTAATTTATACTTCCAGACACAGGAAAGCAAGAATTGAAAACAGCGGTAATTGCCGGAAATTAAAATGCCGCTGACAGTATGGAATTATTTCCCTCCGGCAGCGGCATCTTAACGGGGTTAAAAGTTATTCTTTAATTTCCTGAGGCTTGGAAAAGTAATAAACAGGAATTCCCGCGAGCATGATCAGTACTCCCCAACCGCAGGTACTGAAACGCGTGATTAGCAACGCAACGCAAATTGCAGAAGCTACTATAATATAAATGAAAGGGATTACCGGATAACCAAAAGCTTTATACGGACGTTCCAGATCTGGTCTTTTACGACGAAGGATAAATATACCATAGATAGTAAGGATGTAAAAAATGATCACAATGATCATCACAAAATCTAGTAAGTCGCCATAGCGGCCGGTCAAACAAAGTATGGATGCCCAAAAGCACTGAAACCACAATGCCCATGCAGGTACACTTGATTTATTCAGTTCCGCAGCTTTTTTGAAGAACAGGCCGTCTTTAGCCATCGTGTAATATACCCTCGCCCCGGCCATGATCAGTCCGTTGTTACAGGCAAAAGTGGAGATCATTATCATAATAGCAATGATCATCGTACCTGTATCGCCAAATATATATTGAGCAGCTGCAACGGCAACGCGGTCAGACTTGGCAAAAGCAATTTCATTCAGCGGCATGACAGATACGTACATCAGGTTAGCCGCGATGTAAATCAGGGTCACAATGAAAGTCCCGAAGAATAAACTCAGCCCTACGTTCTTTTCTGGCCTTCTGATTTCTCCGGCGATAAACGTAACCCCTACCCAGGCATCACTTGAAAACAGTGATCCTACCATAGAAGCAGCGATACCTGTCAAAAGTGCCGAACCACCAATTGTTACCCACGAACCACTTGCCGCATCAAAGGCCCGTGTATTCCAGGCGTCTGCCCAGTTCGCATCCCATACAGCCGTATTAGCAGCCATAAAAAAGCCGCCTAAAATTAGTCCCAGCAGGGACAAAATCTTAATAATTGTCATGAAAGTCTGCAGCATTTTCCCGTCCTTCACCCCGCGGCTATTGATATAGGTAAGTATAATAATAGTTACTATGGAAACCAGTTGCGCAGCGCTTAAATGAAAAGAACCAATTTCTAAAATAATATTGGTTTCACTAAAGGGCTCATAGAGATATGCCGCAAATTTGGAGAATGCTACGCCAACGGCCGCAATTGTACCCGTTTGAATAACGGCAAAGAAACTCCAGCCATACAAAAAAGCAATCAGTTTGTTGTAGGCTTCTTTCAGGTAAACATATTGTCCGCCTGCCTTTGGGAACATGGCACTCAGTTCACCATAACTTACCGCAGCAATCATCGTAATCAGGCCAGAAAGTACCCAGATCAAAATCAGCCAGCCGGCCGAACCTACCTGACGTGAAATATCTGCACTTACAATAAAAATTCCGGAGCCGATCATCGATCCTACAACAAGCATAGTGCCGTCCAGAAGCCCCAGTTCCCTTTTGAAGGACTCGTCCTGATTTTCTTTGTTCATTCTTAAGTTTGGTTATTGATGGTTTTGTTTCTGTTATTTATATTTTGCTAATATATCAAAATATAAAGAGTTACGAATTATTTCAAGCTATGCAGGCAGTAAAGCTGAAGATGATTAATTTGGCAATATCACAAAGTCTCTTAAATTTGTATAGCGGCCTTTATGTGCCTCATCCTGAGTAACCAAATATAAAACAACATATGAATTTTTTACAGCAAAACTTAATTAACCTCATTCCCGTCTTCGGTCTGATCGGAATCGTTATCATGGCCTTCCAGAGCGCGTGGGTAACACGGCAGGATGCCGGCGACAAAACTATGTCTGAACTTGCCGGCTACATAGCAGATGGCGCAATGGCCTTTTTAAAGGCGGAATGGAAGGTACTCAGTTATTTCGTTATCATTGCGGGTTTACTATTGTCCTGGTCAGGTACACTTACCGGCAACCCGGCAAATCCAATACACTCCAGTCCCATCATCGCCATTGCATTTTTGATAGGCGCTGTATTCTCCGCTTTCGCAGGATATATCGGTATGCGCATCGCTACTAAAGCAAATGTAAGAACTACCCAGGCAGCCCGGACAAGTCTGGCGCAAGCATTAAAGGTGTCCTTCAGGGGAGGAACGGTAATGGGCTTTGGCGTTGCAGGACTTGCCATTCTTGGCCTCGGGGGACTATTTATAGTACTCTACCATACTTTTGTTCACCCTGGAACTGCCGCTGCCCCCGCTGAACTGAAAAAAACCATTGAAGTTCTAGCTGGGTTCTCCCTCGGTGCAGAGAGCATTGCCCTTTTTGCGCGGGTAGGAGGAGGTATTTATACCAAGGCCGCAGATGTAGGTGCCGACCTGGTCGGGAAGGTAGAAGCCGGTATACCGGAAGATGATGTAAGGAACCCCGCTACGATAGCAGATAATGTGGGAGACAATGTAGGTGACGTTGCAGGTATGGGGGCCGATCTTTTTGGTTCTTATGTGGCCACTATCCTGGCTACTATGGTCTTGGGACAGGAAATCTTTTCTCCTGACCAGTTTGGCGGCATGGCGCCGGTTTTATTGCCCATGCTCATTGCAGGGCTCGGATTACTGTTTTCTATTATTGCATCACTTTTTGTAAAAATAGTTAAAGACACCGACAGCGTACAGCGCGCACTTAACCTGGGTAACTGGCTGTCTATCCTGCTCACGGCAGTCGCCTCCTATTTTGCAGTAGTCTGGTTGCTTCCACCATCGATGTCCATCAGGGGATTTGAATTTACCCCAATGTCTGTTTATCACTCCATATTAGTGGGATTGGCGGTTGGCACGTTGATGAGCCTAATTACGGAATATTATACTGCAATGGGCAACCGCCCGGTACAGTCAATCATCAGGCAATCATCCACAGGCCATGCAACCAATATCATTGGAGGCTTATCTGTCGGTATGGAATCCACCGTACTCCCAATTCTGGTTCTCGCATCAGGCATTTATGGTTCATATTATTTTGCTGGCTTTTATGGTGTGGCTATTGCGGCGGCCGGTATGATGGCCACTACAGCAATGCAGCTAGCTATAGATGCATTTGGGCCTATTGCCGATAACGCTGGTGGGATTGCAGAAATGAGCGGACTGCCCAAGGAAGTAAGGGAACGTACAGATATCCTGGATGCGGTAGGCAATACTACTGCGGCAACAGGTAAAGGTTTTGCTATAGCTTCTGCAGCACTTACTTCCCTTGCGCTGTTTGCTGCATTCGCCGGCATTTCGGGTATTACTTCAATTGATATCTACAAGGCTAATGTTTTAGCGGGTTTATTTGTAGGGGGCATGATACCATTTATCTTCTCAGCACTTTGCATCTCTGCCGTTGGACGCGCCGCCATGGCGATGGTACAGGAAGTTAGACGACAGTTTAAGGAGATTCCGGGCATTATGGAATATAAAGCAAAACCAGAGTATGAAAAATGTGTGGCCATCTCCACAGAAGCGTCAATCAGAGAAATGATGTTACCCGGTGCCATTGCATTGATTGTACCCTTAATCATCGGTTTCGGTTTTGGCCCGGAAGTACTGGGAGGCCTGCTGGCAGGAGTAACTGTTTCGGGTGTGTTGATGGGTATTTTTCAATCAAATGCAGGCGGCGCATGGGACAATGCGAAAAAATCTTTCGAAAAAGGTGTACTCATCAATGGAGTAATGGAATTTAAAGGTTCAGATCCGCATAAGGCTTCTGTTACCGGGGATACAGTAGGCGATCCGTTCAAAGATACCTCCGGACCGTCTATGAATATCCTAATTAAACTCATGTCTATCGTTTCGCTTATCATTGCACCGCATATTGCAACCGGAATTACTACAAATTCTGGAACACAGCTCAAAAAAGAGGTAAAAATCAGTAAATCTGTTGATTCTAAAGCGAAATTAGCACTCGGGACAGTTAAAATTACCACACATACACTGGTAAGTCAGTAATAAATTACTATCATTGTTCTGAATAAAAGGGATTTCCGAAAAAAATCCCTTTTATTTTTAATTTTTTTTTAATTAGGTTTGGAAGCGAATTCACCTCATATTAAAAATAAAAAAACTTAACAATCAAACTAACTTATGTTATTTAAAAAATCTATTCCACAATTACTGGCTGAGGCTAATGAAAGTGGTGAGGGGACGTTAGTACGCTCCTTATCCAGCTTCAATTTAGTTGCCCTGGGTGTTGGTGCTATTATCGGTGCTGGATTGTTCTCCTTAACTGGTATCGCAGCGGCAGATAATGCAGGCCCTGCAGTAATCCTTTCGTTCATCATCGCTGCAGTGGGTTGTGGTTTCGCCGGACTTTGTTATGCGGAATTTGCCTCAATGATCCCTGTTGCCGGTAGTGCTTACACGTATTCGTATGCTACAATGGGCGAATTTATGGCGTGGATTATTGGTTGGGACCTTGTACTGGAATATGCACTTGGTGCTGCAACTGTGGCTGCCAGCTGGTCACAATACTTTTCACAATTTATTGAAGGCTTTGGCATACACTTCCCTACCTATCTATTACATGGCCCATGGGACAATGTAGATGTGGCAGGGGTAATGACAAATGCAGGCGGCATAGTTAACCTTCCGGCAATTGTAATCGTTTGTTTGCTTTCGCTGTTACTGATGAAAGGAACTGAAGATTCTTCAGCAGTGAACAACATCCTGGTAATTGTCAAAGTTGCCGTTGTATTGGTATTTATTGCTTTGGGCTGGGCTTTCATCAATCCTGCAAACCATCATCCTTTCATCCCTGTTAACATGGGCGAGGAGGCTGTTAAAGCGGGAACTAAAGGTTTCTTTGAATTTTTTGCCAGTGATGATTTCGGCCATTTTGGTATCAGTGGTATCCTTCGTGGTGCAGGTGTGGTATTCTTTGCCTTTATTGGTTTTGACGCTGTAAGTACTGCAGCCCAGGAAGCTAAAAACCCACAAAAAGGTATGCCTATCGGTATCATTGGTTCACTAGTGGTTTGTACCCTGTTATATGTATTGTTCTCTTACGTAATGACGGGTCTTGAAAACTACACCAAATTTGCAGGTGATGCTAAGCCAGTTGCTACTGCGTTTGCTCAAACGGGTTATACTTTCTTAAACAAGTTCCTGATTGTAGCAATCCTTGCGGGATACACTTCTGTAATCCTGGTGATGTTACTGGGCCAAAGCCGTGTATTCTACAGTATGAGTAAAGACGGATTGTTGCCTAAAGTATTCTCTGAACTGCACCCTAAAAACCAGACTCCTTACAAAACCAATTTAATGTTTATGATTTTTGTGAGTGTATTTGCAGGTTTTGTTCCAGTTTCGGATTTAGGCCACATGGTAAGTATCGGTACTTTATTCGCCTTCTCACTGGTTTGTATCGGTGTATTGATCCTGAGAAAAACTGATCCTGAATTGGTAAGGCCTTTCCGTACTCCATGGGTACCAGTAGTACCTATCCTGGGTATCATTGTATGTGTGTTGATGATGGCTTCGTTGCCAATTGTTAGCTGGGAACGTTTAGCCATCTGGATGGCCATCGGTATAGCTATCTATTATGCATACAGTAAGAAACACAGTAAAATAAGAAACGAATACCAGGATACATTCAAGTAGTATTCGGGTTACCCTCAATAATTTTAACTAAAAAGCCACTGATGAAGTGGCTTTTTAGTTAAAATCCTTTTACATTTACAGTAAATAATGCGCTCATGGAATTCAATTACAGCCAGATATTATCAACATCAATGGTGTTATTTGCCATCATTGATATTTTAGGCTCTATACCAGTTGTAATCCAGTTACGCAGGAAAGCAGGTCATATTGAATCTGAAAAGGCAACTTTAGTAGCCCTGGTTTTAATGATTATCTTTCTGTTTGCAGGGGAATCCCTATTGAAAGTAATCGGGCTTGATGTAGAATCTTTTGCCATTGCCGGTTCACTGGTAATTTTTTGTATCGCGATGGAAATGGTCCTTGGCCTTACCATATTCAACGAGGAGGCACCTGAAACAGTTTCAATTGTTCCCCTGGCCTTTCCACTGATCGCCGGAGCCGGAACCATGACCACACTATTATCACTCAAAACAGAATACGCCACGCAGAATATAGTGGTGGGTATTGTAATCAATATGGTTTTTGTTTATATCGTACTAAAAAACACAGAACGCCTGGAGAAACTCTTTGGCAAGTCAGGTCTCAACGTACTTAGAAAGGCATTTGGGGTAATCCTGCTCGCTATAGCCATCAAATTATTCAGGAACAATACCGGCCTTTAGATTATTCTTTAATCAGCCTCGCAACAAACATTGTATCAGCTTTTTCATTGTAGCCGGCGATGCTTTGCATGCTATCCAGTTTTAATGGAAGGTTTTCCAGCAAATGTGCTACTACATCTTCATTTTCTTGCTTAAATACAGAACAGGTGATATAGATCAGGGCTTTGCCTGATTTAAGATATTTTACTACGTTGCTCGCTATGCCCTTTTGGAGGCCTGAGAAGAATTCGATTTTATGTGCTTCAAAATGATACAACATTTCTGGTGTACGTCCCCATGTGCCCGATCCGGAGCAGGGCGCGTCAAGGATAATTCCATCGAAGGTATAATCGTGCATATCCTGCTCGTTGTTCAGTAATAGATCAAGTACTTTTTTCTGATATTTTTTTATGCCTGCAGCCTGAAAGCGTTCATCCAGGTTATGCAAACTATTTTCCCTGACATCACTCACCAATAATTGTACTTTAGGCTCCAGGTCATGCAGGAGAAGCGATTTGCCTCCAGACGCTGCACAACAGTCCCACCAGTACTCATAAGGCTTTGGAAGGAAGAATTCGCCTGTTCTTTGAGAAGACAGGTCCTGCACCTGATAATACATATGATCTGGCAGCAGTTTCTCCAGCTTTGTACCATTTGGTAACGCTAAGGTATGCTCATTAACAGCCTTTACCTCAACTTCTGCAGCAACCAGCAGGTCAAATAACTCCTGAAACTGATCAGCCTTCACACGCAGGAACAAATCCGGCTGAATGAAAAAGGAATTCAGAAAATCTATTTTACTGATACCCGAAGAAAGCGTTGCGTCAAAAGGAAATACATCATTCAATCTAAACGCCGGGAATGCATCTTCAATAAGTGCAACTTTTGCCTGTACAGGCAATAACACCTGATCTTTTATTTGTGGCAGATAGTGGTCAATGACTAAACTTCCCGTCTGATTACAGAGGAAATCGGCAACCGCCAGCCTGGTGAGTTGTTCTTCAGTTTTTAATGCTCTGCCCAGACGAAAATAGCTGTACAAATAACGGGTAGCCCAGCGCCTGTCTGATGATCCCATTTGCTTATTCTGCTTAAAATAGCTGATGAGAAACCTGTGTAAGGGTAAGCCCCCATCATATTTATTAAAAACCTGTTCAAAAGAACGTATCTGATATTCTAATTTCATTCTACGGGGGTTAACGCATAGTTTTTGTATTCCAGCAATGAAAGGCTTGTATTGATGTATCCTAACTGCTCATCCCTGATGAAAGAGAATGAATTTTGCAGTCCTTTGTATTTCTCAGCGCTTAGGTGTTTCATATAACCGGCCCCGTGTTTAGCAAGTAGCTTACCGAAATAAAAACCAGTATCAAATCCTTTAAACGAAAACTCGCCTGGCTCAAAGTTATACAGCGACCGGTATCTTTTAATAAAGCTGATCACTGCCTGACTCTTGTAATCCACCCAGTAAGACGAGGTGATCCTGGTCTTCAGCAACTGTAACTTATCAGTATTGTAATTTTGTTTAGTCCAGTTGGGATGGCCAAAGAGTTCAATCTGGCTACCAGCATTTTTCATTTTCGCCAGTTTGTCCAGCGTAGCTACCACAAATTGTCTTTCAGAAGAAGAAACAATAATAACATACCGCTTACCTGGAACCATTTTTGTTTCCATGGCATATACAGAACTATACTCTTCCAGTGTAAACTTAGCCGCATTGTTCTTTTTAAAATATGCGCGTAAAGGGATAGCCATAGTTTCGTCACCGGCTTTGCGGGTACTGATTAATACGACCACCGTTTTGGCCGGATCATTGGCTTTAGTTATGTAAGCCCCAATCTTCTCAGCATGCAGGTCAATGTTGTTCATGACTGATATCAGATTAGGGTTTAGAAACTCATCGGGATGAGTTGCTGCAAGTGGCGACACCACAGGAACCTGATTTGCCACAGAATAATTCGTAATGAACTTTACACCGGCGGGAAAAACAGGCCCAACAATCATGTCACTGCCCGTAAGCTGTCCGGATTTGACCAGCGAAAGCAACTGCGTATTGTCGTCGCGTGTATCAAGTACTTTTAAACGAAAGTTTAGTCCGCTGGCAGCCGCAGAATCTATACCCATTTTAAATCCCTGGTAAAAATCTATGGCCATGACAGATTTCTCCATCTCGGCTTTGCTTCCAGATTTAAGGTTGGCCAGATTAAGATTGAAGGGAATAAGTAAAGCAATATTTGCCTCCGTAAACTTTTTCTCAGGTTTCTCTGCAGCAGCTTCCACTTTTTTTGCCACTTCCTTTTGGGGTGATTTATTTGTTCTTGCCTTAGGGGAACAAGCTGACAGGCAAAAACAAATAAAGATCAGACACCAAAACCTATTCCCACTCAATTGTTGCTGGTGGTTTTGAGCTAATATCATATACAACCCTGTTAATACCTTTTACTTTATTGATGATTTCATTAGAAATTTTCGCAAGTACCGGATAAGGTAAATGGCACCAATCGGCCGTCATACCATCAACAGATTCTACTGCGCGAAGGCAGATTACGTTTTCGTAAGTACGTTCATCTCCCATTACCCCCACAGATTGAACCGGAAGGAATATCGCCCCTGCCTGCCAAACCTGATCGTATAAACCTGCTTCTCTCAGGTTTTCAATATATATTGCATCTGCATCCTGCAGGATTGCTACTTTTTCTGCTGTAACATCGCCGAGGATACGTATCGCTAAACCGGGACCAGGAAAAGGGTGACGGCCGAGGATCACATCGGCAATGCCCAATGATTTACCAACTCTTCTTACCTCATCTTTAAACAAAGTATTCAGGGGTTCAACCACTTTAAGTTTCATAAAGTCCGGCAGTCCGCCTACATTATGGTGTGACTTAATGGTTGCTGAGGGACCTTTTACAGAAATAGATTCGATCACATCAGGATAAATTGTCCCTTGTGCGAGCCATTTCACATCCTGAACTTCATGTGCGGCATCATCGAAAACTTCAATAAATACACGGCCAATTGCTTTACGTTTCAGTTCTGGGTCTTTTACTCCTGCCAGCTGACTTAGGAAACGCTCTTTGGCATCAACACCCTTAATGTTTAAACCTAAATGTTTGTATTGTTCAAGAACGGCCTCATATTCGCCTTTACGAAGTAAGCCGTTATCTACAAAAATACAATGCAGGTTTGTGCCAATAGCCTTGTGTAATAAGATAGCTGCAACACTGGAATCTACACCGCCAGAAAGTCCAAGTACAACCTTATCATTCCCAAGTTTTTCCTGCAGGTCTGCAATGGTAGTTTCAACAAATGCATCTGCAGTCCAGTTTTGGCTGCAACCACAGATATCTACCAGGAAGTTCTCCAGCAACTGTTTTCCATCAATACTATGCGTAACCTCAGGGTGAAACTGGATGGCATAGGTAGAAGTGTCTTTTACCTGAAATGCCGCTACCCTTACACTTTCGGTACTGGCAATAACTTCAAATGATTCAGGGATCTGGGTAATGGTATCACCATGTGACATCCATACCTGTGAGCCAAGATCGATATTTTTTAATAATTTATTTTCTGACTGGATATAATTTAGATTTGCCCGGCCATACTCGCGTGTGGATGAAGCCTGAACTTTACCACCAGAGTGCTGGGCAAGATATTGTGCACCATAACATACAGCCAATACAGGATATTTTTTAAGAAACAAGTCTAAGTTTATCTGAGGTGCATCTTCCTGGAGAACAGAATAAGGACTACCTGAAAAGATGATACCTTTAACTTCCGGAGTTATCTCAGGAATGTTATTGAACGGATGTATTTCACAAAAAACATTTAACTCACGTACCCTGCGGGCTATCAACTGCGTAAATTGAGAGCCATAATCGACAATTATGATTTTTTCTAGCATGGCCAAAGTTAGTATTTATTAACCTCAACACCGAATCTTTTTAAGAAATCAACACCTTCATCACTGGGCAGTCCTTTATAAGCTGCATAAGAGTCTTTATAGATAACCAATTTGATACCCGAAGACAGGATCAGACGCGCACAGGCGATGCAGGGGGACAAGGTGGTATATAGCGTACCACCCTCCACTTTAGAGCCATTTCTTGCAGCATAAAGGATGGCATTCTCTTCTGCATGAAGTGCGAGCGAACAGCTTCCCCTGGAATCACGGGCACAGCCTGTGTCTGGCCATTCTTCATCACAGTTATGCGTGCCGGATGGAGGCCCGTTGTAGCCGATAGAGATGATCCGGGTGTCTTTAGTTAATACTGCCCCCACCTGGGCGCGTACACAATGAGACCTGGCAGCAAGATCTACTGCCAGGTTCATATAAATATTATCAAAACCAGGTTTTGCAATCGCCAATCTAATGTCCTCCCTCTGCGGCTATGTCTTCTACATTGATACCCTGTTTTTTCAATACTGCACTTACCTTCCAGGCAAAGAATATGAGGTAAGCAAATCCAATCACAGGAATAATATAAGAATGGTGTATACCCTGTGCATCGGCCAGTTTACCCTGAACCGGTGGCAATATTGCACCACCCAGGATCATCATAATCAGGAAAGATGAACCCTGACTGGTGTATTTACCCAATCCGGTGATAGACAGGGCAAAAATGGAAGGCCACATAATTGAACAGCATAATCCACCGCTGATAAAGGCCAGGGTGGCAACTTCACCTGTGTTGAGTAAGCCAACAATCATGGCGATTACGCCAAGTGTTGAGAAAATTGCCAGTGTTTTGGCCGGTTTCTCCTGACCAATAAAAAATCCAATTACCAATATGGCTACACAAATACCATAGATGTATAAATTACTTACGTCTGTTCCGGTAAAGTGGTTCACCAGCAGGATTACCGCAAAGGCAACAAATGGAACAATTACGGTCAATATATTTTTAGCTATTTTACTTAGACTGAAGGCACTTACAGCACCAGTCCAGCGTCCAACCATCATACTTCCCCAATACAAGGCAATATAAGGTTTAATATCTGATTCGTGAAAACCACCAAATTCTTTCAGGTTGAGCAAGGCGCCCAGGTTACTTTGGATAGTGACCTCTACACCTACATAGGTAAACAATGCAATCATTCCCAATATAAGCTGTGGATATTGCATTGCACCCCATTGGTTCAGGTTGTCTTTCTTTTTAAGGTAAACAAAAAGTAAAGCCCCAATGATGATGACAAGGGACGAATAAACAAAGTTAGATTCGCTGATACCTGTTATTCCGGCCAAAGGCTGTGCAGCAAGTACCATCAGGAAACCAAGGATCATCACTACAAGCGGGCCATTTGATTTCGGGCTGGCTTCAATCTTTTCGTCGCTGGTTACTTTCGGCAGACTGCTAATAGCGTAAAATCCTGCTACCAGCAGGAACAGCCCTGCAAGGGCATAATATAAGGTGGTAATTGAAGAAATGTCGACAACTTTGGCAACGGCATCACTGGCCGATCCAAACAATACAATACTGACAATTACGGGTCCCATAAGGGCTCCAAAGTTATTTACACCCCCTGCCAGGTTCAAACGGTGTGTCCCGCTTTCAGGTGCACCCAGGGCTACAACAAATGGCTGCGCCGCAGTCTGTTGCAGGGAAAATCCAATCGCAATAACAAAAAAGGCTACCAGGATAAACAGGAATGAACCGGAATGTACTGCCGGTACCATTAATAATGCACCACATGCCGATATAGCCAGTCCGGCGATAATACCGTTTTTGTATCCTATTTTATTCAGGATATCTACCTTACTTGCCTGGGAAGCAAAGTAAAGGATCAGGGAACCAATGAAATATCCGCCATAAAACGTAAAATCAATCAGTTGTGATTCAAATTGTGTGAGATCAAAATGCGACTTGCAAAAAGGTATAAAGATACCATTTGATGCAGCCACAAAACCCCAGAAAAAGAACACCGTGATGATAGTATACAAGGCCGTTCCATAGTTTTTTTGTGCTTGGTTTTCCATGAAAATATGAATGTTAAGATTTCAGGCTATAAACATAATTAAAATAAACTGTTTCTAAACTGTAAACCAACACAATAAACGAAGCAAAAAAAAACGGGGTACTTCTGCATTAAAATCGGATATTAGCGTCAAATTATATGTGAGTTGAATGATTGAAGCAATATTACAGGGGATTGGTGCGGGTATTTTGTTTTCATTTTTAACAGGGCCCGTTTTCTTTTCCATGATCAAGACCAGTATAGAAAAAGGTTTTAAAGCCGGTTTCTCTTTGGCAATAGGAGTGATACTAAGTGACATCATATTTATCAGCTTTACTATTTTTAGCTCGCAGTTTGTAAACTATAATCCGGCCTACAATAAATATATCGGAACTATTGGGGGGCTTTTTCTTTTAGGAGTTGGTTTATACTACCTTATTAATAAGGTCAAGGTAAACTATGAAACCTCAGAGATCCTTAAGGTAAAACGAAGCGGTTATATCATTAAAGGATTTTTAATGTGTCTGCTCTCCCCTACTACGCTGATGTTCTGGATAGCGGTTGGGGGTATTGTTTCCGGGCAGTTGCATTATGAAATGGCAGAAAAAGTAGTGTTTTTTGTAGTAGCCATGGCTACACAGCTTTCTGTAGATTCCATAAAAACGTATTACGCGGCTAAACTGAGGTATAAAATTAAGGAGAAGAATATCATTATCCTGAACCGGGTAGCGGGTTCAGTGATTATCATTTTTGCAATCAGATTGTTTATTGAAGTAATTATAAAGTATTACTAAGTATATGCTGACACATGAAAAAAGGTAGTGTCGTTTCCAAATACGAAACAACACTACCTTTTAACATTAGCGGCACTGCGGCCACTTTATGCTATAAACTATTAGTAAGCTCTCTGGTTACTTCCTTCTTTCCAGTTTACAAAGGCTTTGTTCACTACTTTGTTACCACCCGGTGTGGGATAGTTACCTGAAAAATACCAGTCACCTTTATGGTTTGGAATGGCTACGTGCAGGTTATCAAGCGTTTGGTATATCACCTCTACCTCTGCTACAGTTCCTTCAGGGGTAATAATCTTGGCGATTTGTGCAGAGATTTCCTCCTGTTTGAAAGGCCTGTATATTTCTTTTACGTGATTAATGATCTGATCTTTTGGAAGTAAAAGGGAAGCTTTACACTTTTCATAAACTTCATCAATGATATGCGCCATTCCACGTTCTTTCAAGAGTTGGATAGCTGCTTCAAATGCTACGAACTGACCCATTTTAGACATGTCAATTCCATAACAGTCAGGATAACGGATTTGTGGTGCAGAAGAAACAATAATTATTTTTTTAGGGTGCAGCCTGTCAATAATTTTAATTATACTTTGACGAAGGGTTGTACCCCTTACAATTGAATCATCAACAGCAACCAGTGTATCAATGTCATTTTTAATTACCCCGTAGGTAGTATCATATACGTGCGCAACCATTTCTTTACGGTCGGCATCAGCAGTGATAAAAGTACGCAGTTTTACATCTTTAATAGCCAGTTTCTCTACACGCGGCATCATTGATAAAAGTTCATCCAGTTCAACATCGTTAAGTGTATCCTTACGTTCGATGAGCGTATCTTTCTGAATCTTCCTGATATGTTCGTGCAGGCCTTCTACCAAGCCATAAAATGAAATTTCAGCTGTATTTGGAATAAAAGAGAAAACAGTATGTTTAAGATCGGACTTTACTGCATGCAGGATCTGATCAATCAATAGTTTCCCAAGTTGTTTTCTTTCAGTATAAATTTCAGCATCGCTACCTCGTGAGAAATAGATGCGTTCAAATGAACATGATCTTTTTTCCTGTGGTTCGCGGAATTGTTCCATACTTACCGTACCATCTTTTTTAACGATCAAAGCATGTCCGGGAAGGATTTCTTTAACTTCTTTAAAACCGATATTAAATGCTGTCTGGATAGCAGGCCGCTCAGATGCACCTACTACAATTTCGTCATCCTGGTAATAATATGCAGGGCGGATACCAGATGGATCACGCATAAAAAATGCATCTCCATTTCCTACAATTCCAGACATGGCATAACCACCATCCCATGTTTTAGCAGAGCGACGGAGTATATTTGCAATATTCAGGTTATCAGATATTTTGTGGGTGATTTCCACATTCGAAAGTCCTTCCTTTTTGTAGGTATCAAAAAGCTCCTGATTTTCATCATCAAGAAAGTGACCTATTTTTTCAAGAACAGTAACTGTGTCCGCCTGCTCTTTTGGGTGTTGTCCCAATTCATACAATTGTTCCAGCAATTCGTCCACATTAGTCATGTTGAAATTACCTGCAATTACCAGGTTACGTGTCATCCAGTTGTTCTGACGAAGAAAAGGATGGCAGTTTTCAATACTATTCTGACCATGTGTACCATAACGAAGGTGCCCCAACAGGACTTCGCCAATAAAACTTACATTCTGTTTCAACCATTCAGCATCCTGCATTAATTCAGGTGTTTCATTTTGAATGTCGACAAATTTGTTGTGTACATATCCGAAGATGTCTGCAACGGCATTTTGGGCCATTGACCTGTATCGGCTAATGTAACGGTGTCCTGGTTTTACATCTAACTTGATTGTTGCGATCCCTGCTCCATCCTGGCCTCTGTTGTGTTGTTTCTCCATCAAAAGATATAGCTTGTTTAAGCCGTACAGTGCTGTGCCGTACTTTTTTTGATAGAATGAGAGCGGTTTTAAAAGACGGATAAAAGCAATTCCGCATTCGTGTTTTATCGAGTCACTCATTGTTTGGGGTTTGAGCCGCAAATTTAGAGTTAATAACAGTACCAACCTAGAAAGAAATACATTCTTTCAATAGGCTGACTTTATCCACATAAACCGCATTTAAACCTATTTAGAAGTAAATATTAACGTATTTTAGCGCAGCGCAACATGACAAATATGACGCAGAATAAACCGATTTACGCAATTTTACCAGCTAACCTTTGCAGAAACAATAGTTCCATCGAAAAAAATGGAAGCATTTTTGTTAAAAACCTGATCATCGCCCGAGGTAAAGAAACTCTTCCTTCGCTCCCTGCCGAGGCGACTTTCCATTTCCGGATGGCGGAGCAGGTAATCAGTCAGGCTATGGGCCACAATGTCTCCCTGTGCAACAATATTGAACCCTTCCGGCAGTATCTCCTTCAATTTTGGGATCAACAAAGGATAGTGCGTACAAGCCAGTAATATGGTGTCAATATCAGGAGAGTTGGCCCGCAGTTCATGGACATATTTCTGAACAAAGTAATCTGCCCCAGGATGGATATGTTCGTTGTTTTCTATCAGCGGCACCCATAATGGGCAACTTTGCTGAAACACTTCCAGATTGGGAAAGAAATGATGTATCTCTATAGGGTACGATTCTGAATTGACCGTGCCGCGTGTACCCATTACACCTATCGTATTTGTATTGGAATAATTACCAATTACTTCTGCAGTAGGCCTGATCACACCCAATACACGGTGATCTGGATATTTGCCAGGTAACACCTTTTGCTGGATTGTACGCAGTGCTTTGGCCGAAGCGGTATTACAGGCGAGAATAACTAAAGGACATCCTTGTGCAAATAACCACTCTACACATTCAAGGGTATAGCGATAAACCGTTTCATAGGAATGATCTCCGTACGGCGCGCGGGCATTATCGCCCATATAGATGTAGTTGTAGTCGGGCAGCTTATCGGCTATCGATTTAAATACGGTGAGGCCGCCGTAACCTGAATCAAAAATACCTATTGAAGTTGTATTGTTCATGACAAAAAAAAGCGGAACCAGGTTTATACCTGATTCCGCAATTTAATATATTTTTTTAAGATTATTTCTTAGGAGCAGCTTTAGCAGGCGCAGCAGCAGTAGTTGCAGAGATGCCTAATTTAGTTCTTACCGCAGCGGTAACGTCATCGCCACCTTCCCATGCCAACAGGTTGTTTGCTCCTTGCTGAGCAGAGATATCAAAGATATAAGCAAAACCTTTTTCTTTAGCTACGGCTTTCACTGCGTTGATAAATTTAGTATTCAACGGAGCAAGTAATTCACCTTGTTTTGTAGCGATATCCTGTTGTGCTTTTTGAGTAGCATCAGTGATACGTTTTTTCATATCATCCAACTCAACACCCATAGCTTGTAATTCTTTTCCAACAGTTTCTTTGTTGGCTTCGCTCAAAGTTTTGTTTTTTGCAACTGCAGCTTCGTACTTGGTTTGATACTCAGTTTGCATTCTTTCAATTTCAGATTGTTTTTGCTTTTGCAAAGCCTCAAGTGTAGTAGAAGCAGTTTTAGCTTCAGGCATACTTGAAAAAATCGCTTCAGAATCAATGTGTGCAATTTTTTGTTGAGCACTTGCAACATTAGCAGTAAACACTAAGCCAGCTGCCACAAAAAATACGTTAATTAACTTTCTCATTTCTATTTTTCTTAATAATTGTGTTTTACTATTTATTTATGTGTTAGTTTATTTGTTTGCCGAACCTGGTTTATACCCCAACCGGATAATTACATCGTTACTCAGGTCATAGTTGCTGCTGGCATAAATCATCATTGTTGATTCACTGCTTTTATCAAAAATAAAATCGAGCAATTTGGTTTTTGCAAGATCCGCAATAACCTTTGTTACCTTGTCCTGAATAGGTTTCAGCAATTTGGTACGTGTTTGGAAAAGTTCGCCTTCAGGACCAAATTTCTGACGCTGATATTCTTTGGCATCTTTTTCCTTTTCGATGATATCATTCTCACGGCGTTTGCGCATATCATCAGTCAACAAAACCTGATCAGCCTGGTAGGCTTTGTACATCTTATCTATCGCGGCGAAGTTTGCATCAGATTCCTTCTGGAATTGCTGAGACAATACATTCAATTGATTTTGTGATGACTTGTATTCAGGTAAGTTTTTTAGAATATATTCTGTATCCACATACGCGAATTTCTGGGCAAATGCCCCAAATCCCGCGAATATTAAAAAACCAATTAAAATTACTTTTTTCATTTGAATATTTTTGTTGTTTATCTGTTTTGAACCTATCATAAGCATATTCATTACTTTTGTAAGCTGTATGCTTATGATAGGTTTATTCTGTTCTAATTATTAATTAAATCCTCCCAATTGCTGGGCGATACTAAACGTGAAGGATTGTTTACCTCCGTCGGTTACACCTGAGATATTATCAAATGCATGTCCGTAGTCTATACCCAACATTCCAAATATCGGTAAAAATATCCTCGCACCAATACCTGCAGACCTCCTAATATTGAAAGGATTATAATCTGAAAACTTATTCCAGGTATTTCCACCCTCAGCGAAACCAATCAGGTAGGCTGTAGCTTGCTGACTGGCAATTACCGGATACCTTATCTCCATTACATATTTGCTGTAGATAGGGCTACCTGAGTTCTGCGCAATATTGATCTGCTGTGACGTTGTTGCAGTAGTAGGAATAACAACGTTATTCGCATATCCACGCATCGTGATCAGCTCCGATCCCTGCAAGAAGTCAAATCCCTGCATACCATCACCACCCAGTTTAAATCTTTCAAATGCCGATTGACCTACAGCCTGGTTGTATGAACCCAAGAAACCAAACTGTGCTTGTGCCTTAACTACAAACTTACCAGCAAGTCTCTGGAACCACTGGCCCTCAAATTTCCATTTGTGGTATTCAGTGAACCTGTATTTCTGTTTATCAGACGCCGTTGCGTAATTGGTATTATTCAATAACGAATAAGGTGGCGTTGCTTGTATAGTAAACTTAAAATAAGATCCTTCAGTTGGGAAGATAGGTGAATTTCTCGAATCCCTGCTCAATTCCTGAGTTAAGTTAAAGTTATAAGAAGTACCCGTAGAAAACAAATATCCAGGATAGTTTTGCAGGATATATTGTTGTGCGTTGATTGAGTGTGTTAACTGGAAATAGTTATCTGGCCATTTCAATACTCTTCCTAAACTTACGGTCACACCATTTAAACGGATACGCTGTGCAGCTGAGGCAGTAGTTGCACTATAAGACTGCAATGAAGTAAAGGCACTCAATCCAAAACTTACTGGTTTCTTTCCACCTAACCATGGCTCGGAGAAAGAGAAACTGTACGACTGATAGTAACTTCCGTTAGTCTGACCACGAAGACTCAGCTTCTGGCCATCACCTTTAGGAAGTGGTTTGTAGGCTTTAGGATTAAACAGGTTTCTTAATGAGAAGTTATTAAATGTTAATCCGATTGTACCGATTACACGGCCACCACCGAAACCACCTGATAACTCCACCTGATCTGAAGGTTTCTCTTCGACGGCATATTCAATATCAACCGTACCATCGGAAGGATTCGGTTTTGGTGTAGGTACCGTCTTTGATTCATCAAAATTTCCCAACTGACCAATATCCCTTACTGTACGAACCAGTAATTCTTTTGAGAACTTATCGCCCGGTCTTGTACGTACCGTCCGCAACACCACCCTGTCATTGGTAATCGTATTACCTTTTACAGTGATCCTGTTGTTAGTATATTGAGGTCCCTCATAAATCCTGATTTCAAGATCTACTGTATCATTGTATACTTTAGTTTGAACCGGCTCTACGTTAAAAGTAAGGTAACCGTCATTCAGGTATATGCTGGAAACATCATCGCTTTCTGCACCATTACCGTGAAGTTTAACGTTTAGTTTTTCTTCGCTGAAGATCTCCCCTTTTTCAATAGCAAGTACTTTCGCAAGGTCTTTGGTCGCATATTTTGCATTACCGGCCCAGGTAATATTTCCAACATAATATTTGGGACCTTCATACAAATCTATTTTAATACCAACCGACTTATCATTATACCTGTAAGTGGTATCTTTTATAATCGTAGCATCGCGGTAACCTTTCTCCTGCATTTTGGCAATCAGCTTTTCTTTGTCTTCACTATATTTTTCTTTGCTGAATTTACCAGGACCAAATACTTTGTAAAAAGCCATTTTTTTGGTCTTTTTCAAAAACTTGCGCAGCTGTGCAGGCTTAAAGTCCTTATTACCTGTGAAGTCTATTTCATGAACCTTTACTTTACGGCCCCTGTCTACAAATACTTGCAGTACCACCCCATTTTCCATGTTCGGATCAGGTTTGGTTTTGTAATCTATCTTGGTAAAAAAGTAGCCCTTCTCAGCCAGATATTTATTAATGATCGTGGTAGTGCTGTTATAAGTATTTTCGTTGATAATAGACTTCCCGGATTTAGAATTCAGTTTTTCTGTAATGTCTGTTTTCTGTGATTTGCTTAGTCCGTTTAATTCAAATGAACTCAAACGCGGGCGTTCTACAACCTGAATATCAAAGTAAACGGTATCTTCAACCAGCTTACTGATATTTAATTCGACATCGTCAAACAATCCCTGCGACCACAATGTTTTTATAGCAGCGGAGGTAGCCTCACCCGGAAGTAAAATCCTTTCCCCTTTAATTAATTTGGAAAGTGTAATAATAACTTCTTTATCAATAAACTTTGCGCCACTCAAAGTGGTTCCTCCTATAATGTATTCTTTAGGCTGAAAATAGTCTAAGTCCGTACCGCTTACTTTTAAGCTTGGCGTAGCCGGATTAGACTTTGGACGGGTGATCTGGGCCATTGTCGGTAACCCGATCAACAACAATAATATAAGTTGGTATATTCTTTTCATTTACAATCTAAAAAACGTTGCTAAGTTAATTTAAACACATGTTAAAAAGTGTTAAAAGTAAAA
>Ga0247734_1000892_pt1 | contig 24043 bp, 15 predicted proteins | sample UWRJL103311B2_FD_180933 | JGI IMG/M metagenome (GOLD analysis project Ga0247734, IMG submission 180933) | Plant litter microbial communities from Arlington Agricultural Research Station in Wisconsin, United States - UWRJ-L103-311B-2 | ecosystem: Environmental > Terrestrial > Plant litter >... | reverse complement strand
GATGTCCCAAGCCAACGGATCCTGTGTCACACCACAATTTTCTACGCTTATGTGATGCAGAGATTCTGCACCTAGTCAGCAAAAAGGGAAGGTGTGCTACAAGCAAGTGTCTTGGACCTCTTCTGTACAGTAGTGCTGCATGTTAGCTGAATGTGTATCGTAATGAAGCAAAAGGCTCCTGTAAACAGTTCGTTCGTACATACAGACAAGCTGCACTTCGGTTAGAAATCCAGTCGCAAGGTTTACCACTATTAAAGAGTCTTATGTTGTCGTCCCTTGGCAAGACTCTTTATCTGCTCATACTATATGCTCGTTTAACGTTTCCGGAAGAGTTTATGTCACTGAAAGAATTGTCATTAAGGTACATAGCTATATAAGAATCAAGGTTACCAATTTCAAAGTGATCGTTGATGGTTTATAATTCCAAAATGCTCATCAGGTACGCCATCCTACCATGTTACACGTCACTTTCCAGATACACTCCAATCTTTACGAAGTCTCTGTTTATTTCTAATATATTATGAAATCTTGCTGACTATCCTGGATTTCAGAATATTTTCTCTTAGCTTCCTGCTTGTAGCGGCGACTGCACAGAACCAGCCTCGTCCAATTCAATCTGTTAAAAGGAACGATGTGGTTCCAAATTCTTACATTGTCAAGCTTAAAGAAGACGCTCCTTTATCTATAAGCGAGCGCGATATCGACTATCATGCCCGCTTCTATGTTAGTCCTCCCCTTTCACTTCTCTGTAACTCTTAGTTATAGGCTCGCCCCATTGTTGATTCGTCAAATTTCTGGGTTATGCCTGAGAGACGGCATATTCAGAGGGTCCACCCACACAGGGAACGGTCTTTCTAGGTTCATTAATCTTGATTATCATTCTAATGGATTATTTTGGATGCGTACAAACGGATTTTGACCAATACATGCATTTTATCTAGATTCCATAGGTCTTTCAACTCAAATGGCTGTTCTCGCACTAACTTTATCTTCCTAATAGAAACGAGCTTCGGGCGAGATACAATACAGTGTAACCACAGAGTGAGTATAGATCATTTTTCGCGGGTTGAAAAACATGCCCTTTAGAAAGAAGATTTTGTTGCCATTTTTGCGATAACGCATACAAAACTTCCATGAAAGTTGGAAAACTCAACTTCCAATTGTTTGAAGGCCGGGTAAATAATAATGGAATACGTGGAGGAGTCTTCGCAAAGTGGAACCGAAATCCCGCGCCAATTGATATTCTCAAGGCGAATGTTGCTTATTCTTGTCATTTTTTACAGATATAAGAACCCAGACCTTTTCTACGGAATTGCCATCACCGTCAAAGATAATCTTACCATCGAAGCAGTTCAGGAGAAGCTAAGTTCTCTCCCCGAAGTTGTTGGTATGTGCCCTAGAGTGTCAGGATAACCGATTCATAACCCCCCCACTCATTTTGTCAAACTGTACGGAACATTCTGTTTCAACCTTACAGTTTGCAACATAATTTTTCGAGTCATTGACGAAGTACATCAACTTTATGGCATATTAAAGTACAACTACCCATTCAAACCAGTAAATGTCTCGCACAATTTGGCACATCGAGTAAAATCTTGTTATTTTCTAAAATGCGTTTCCCTTTACAGTGATTGACTTTGATAACTAGGAGTTTGGCCTAATTATATCGTCAAAGCTCCCCGCCCATTCGGAACCCCAGAACTCAACTCTACTTCCAATGTCAACAAGGCAAGCGCCGAGGCTACTCGTTGGAATGGGACCTTTCCTGTTGCTAGTTTAGGTCCAGACTTCGACGCTTCGTCTGCCTTAAAAATGGGAGGGGTTGACCAGGTGCATGCTCTGGGTATCAAAGGTAAAGGGGTCAAGATTGCAATTATAGACACAGGTGTTGGTGAGTACTGAAATGAACTTTATTCTAGAACCAATCATTCTGTGCTAAGCCTTCACAGATTATCGGCACCCATCCCTAGGTGGTGGATTCGGTCCTGGGTTCAAGATTGAAAAAGGTTATGCTTTTGTTGATGATATGTGGATTCCGGGCCTAGATCCTGTGGAAAGTCCAGATCCTTTAGTTACTTGCTTTGATGGAGGTCACGGAACGCACGTTACAGGTATATATCTCTTTTTTCGTATTTCTGTATTTGAAATAAACTGCTAACTATACAGGAATTATTGGAATGCAAGATCCAGAAGGAGTCGGGTTTGGAATTGTAGGGGTCGCTCCAGAAGCATCTATATTTATGTACCGGGTGTTTAGTTGTCCGGGAGCGTCAACCACGGAAATAATAATTCGTGCTATGGAACTAGCTGCAACCGACGGCGCCACAATCATCAGTATGTCACTAGGACAGACAGAGCCATTTCAAGAGAGTGATCCGTACAGTATTACAAGCACAAAGCTCGCATCACTAGGTATTGCTGTCATTGCGGCAGCCGGGAACGATGGTGACAGGTAAGCGCAGCATTCTATAGGACAAAGATCTTATCTTCGAGAGTTATTTGTTCTTCAAAACAATTCTCGGGGACAGCCACTAGATGTTTTAAGAGCACATAATTACCGACACTTCTTCTCAACCTACCAGAAAACTATGTTGGATTCACTGACTCTGAAATTGTCATTAACAGAGGACTTCATTTTACATCTGCACCTTCTATTGGAGAGAATTCGATCTCTGTGGCTTCGATCGCTAACTCCAATTTCCCTACGATATATACGGGTAAGGACTCGTTTGATCAAGAGTTCAAATATGCTTCCGTCTGGCCTATCCAGACCAATCAACCTCTCGATATCTTTATTCTAGATTCCAGCAACCCACTTGGATGCAGTTTTGATGCCTATGAAGATGCTGTGTCAAAGATTGACCGCAATACTACAATTTTCGCCATATCCACAGAATGTCTTGCAGGCTACTTCATTTATATGTATTACGACTTCAGATACGTCGCTTTCCTCAGCGCCAATGGGGACCCAGTTGCAAATGAGTATATAATTATGCCCAGGACAGATCTGGATCAAGATCATTTCCTTGATGTTGATGCCAGCAACAGTGCTATGATTCGTGCTTTATATGCACAAGCTGGTGGCTATGGGAATTACAAATTGACGTTCGAGAGCAAAGTAGCTGCATCACCCCCACAAGTACTGGGTGGGCTTATGAGCAACTACTCGACATTTGGCCCGCCGGTAGATACAATGGCACAGAAGCCTCAACTCGCTGCTCCAGGTGGAAATATATTATCAGCATGGCCTTTGGGATATTTAGGAGGCTATACAGTGATTTCTGGAACTTCTATGGCCACTCCATACGTTGCTGCTTGCTACGCTTTGGTTAAGCAAAGATACCCTACGCTATCGATTACTGAGATCAAAGCTCTGTTGCAAACTACCTCTGTTCCAGCTTCTTACCCTGGAGACAAGTCGATTTTATCATCCGCAGTTCATCAGGGCTCGGGATTGATTAATGTATACCAGGCTATCACTTCTGAAGTCTCGATATCACCAAGCGAACTCTCGGTCGGCGACACTGATGCATTCTTAAATGCACCGAGAAATATCACCATCACTAATAAGTCTAACACCCAAAAGACATTCATACTTTCTCATCAAGGCGCAGGATATGCTGAGCTCTCTCCATACCCAGATCTCCTTGATCCATATATTTACTACGCATACGGTCAACCACAATACGCAAAATATGGCAGCGCAAAGTTCTCCGATAATTCTATAATTCTGGGTAGTGGCCAGTCTGCAAGCATCCAAGTCAACTTCTCCCCACCAGAAGGGATGGATTTTGCCGCAATAGCAAAGAACCCTATTCAGTCGGGTTACATCAAGATTACAAACGACGAGGACCATTTCGTGGTTCCATATACTGGAGTTCCATACTCTAGGTTTAGCGCCAATTTCTTTGATACTACTGAAATTAGTGGAAGCCCGTTTCCTATGAGAACATTGACTCGTTATAGCCCTGAAATTGGCTACAATCTAGGTCTGGCATCATATGACCGGAATCTATTCGAGTTACCGTACTTTGTCATGAACTTTTTACACTTATCCGCGAATGCTCGCATGGATGTATTACCAGCAAATACCACATTCAAACCCGACTACTATGGATATGACAATTCCATCCAATTCGATATTCAGTCGAATCCGTATCCTCTCGCGTCTAGTTTCCTGGGCACTCCTACCTATGGGCTCATTCAGAATTATACGCAAGAACAACTATGGCCACCATCGAAAACATGGTTATCTTGGTATAATGATTCTGTTTTTACAGAAGATGGTGCCGAGCTTCGACTAGTCAATGGCGACTTTCGCGTTTTAATATCAATTTTGAGATGGGGTGGTGATGCGACTGTGAGAGAAAGCTGGTCAACCTTTTTGTCTCCAATTATCAGAAACTACGAGTCTACGCCAACTGACCCTCAATAAAATATAGAAACCCCTGACTCATATTTCATATTGGATACACTAAACAATATATATCAAGTTTTCCGATTGATACTTAGGCGTGAGGAGAACTCCGGCCTCCCATTTATTGACTCGTTAAGGCTTGATGTTAAGATGCTCCATATTGGTATTTTGTATAGTGGTCTTCGTGGTAAGGTAACGTGCCCTAGAAACATAATCCTTGAATGAAAGCTCTTATGTACTCCTTCCTACTCAAATTCGTGTGAGGGAATATTTATTTCGCGTCAAGTGGTCAACACAACAGTGCAGCTTTCGGTAATCTCAACTTTCTTAGCTTTATCACTCTGGTTACCCCTGCGAAACAACACCATCTATGTGTAACGGTGTAGGCGCAAGGCACTCTCTCGCTCAGAAACAGCCATGAAAGGGGGCGCAGTGCAATAGCGTTTTGCCAAGCTTTTGATAACACAGCCGAAGGGTGCCTAAATTATGACTCTTACCTACTACCTAGAGAACACCAATTGGTAACAAATGCTACTTAACACACGAAAGGTCCCGCAAGCGTCGAGGGAAATGTATCAGATAAGATTTATTCACTACTGAACATAACAATAAACATCATGGCTACTATCAGTGACCTCTTACCCATTGCAGGGAAGACGCCTACAAAATTGAAGCAGATATCGAGCTCGAGTATTCCACCTTTAGACATATCCTCACGGTCAGATACAATTCACGTTTCTCCAATACCAGGAGACGTAGATGCGCGAACCTTTTACCTGACCGAGATGCCCGACGACAAACATCTGGTTCCGCCACCTCTAATATCTAGCTCCGAATTCGTCCCTCGGTCACTTATTACGCTACTAATGCGGAAAAAGAAAAGCAGCGCGTTAGGGGTGAAGTTCGTTCCTCATGAGTCCAAGCCTGATGAAATCACAAACATGGAAGGGGCAATGCATAGCTTCGTGACACCCGTCATCGGAAGTTGTGAAATTATTGGTGATTATCGATATAGCGGCCGCCATGGGGTTGTGTTGTTTGGTGAAGACGGAGAAGGCCATGGGCGGAGTAGGAAGCGGCTGGCTAGAACTGTGGTATTGAGTGCGAGTATTCAGATGGATTTTGAAGGCGCGAACGTCATGTTGACTGTTTGTAAGTTGGGTAGCAAACAGGTTACAGGGACCGATTTTGGAACTAAGTTGGATGTTTTGAGTACAGAGGAGAAGCAAGATGGGGCGAAGCGAAATACTTATGACGAAAGTTTGAAACAGCATATGATATTTCATTTGATATCATCCCAGCGATTACCCGCGAGAAGAGATGTAAATGATGCCTTGGGCATGGATGCCACAATCAAGTATCTGGATGAGACGATTTCTTCGGGAGAAGATGTCGATAAGAAGTTAGTAGACATGTTTGCGGAGTTACACAACAACCAAATTGTCTCACTCGAGCTTCTTTTCAACACTGCCGTCCATCAGGTACGAAATGAGTTCTCCGCTTTGGAAGTCATGTGCCCTCAAGGCTATGTGTACACGTACGATCCCGCCTCGATCTTTGCACAGAAGATAGGAGCACCAATCCTCAACCGACTAATGCTTGCGGCCCTCTGCCATCTCTCAGCACACAACATTTTCTCGAATCTCCGAATCTTTGCTTTCAATGATTATGCTGATAGGAGTATTGTTCCGTTGGCAAGAATCGCACTTTCCAAGCAAGCCCAAGTGAAGGTCACAAGTAAAGCAGAGCTATTTCGAGGACCCGGAGGGAAGTACGATATTGGAAGGTTTAAAGAAGCCGAGGGAGCTTTACTTGTGATCCACAACAATTCTGATGGTTTTGGTCAAAACATTGAAACCGAGTGGGAGACCGGTAGCTTGGATGGCGCCATCGGATCGAATTGTAGCGGTGCTGCCAGCTTGGAGCGTTCGCGTACAGACTTATTGAACTTTATCTCGCCTTCCACCAATCAAACATTATGAAAGGTTGGATATCTAGTTCTATATCGAATTAATCTACCAAGACACCAAAATTCCTCTACCTTCTATACTCCCAAGTGATGGAGTATTGTTGTGTTTAGCCTGGTGACTTGCCAGACCCGTCGATTTTTCTGGCTTACACACCCCCAAGTTTCACTTGCTTCATTGGAAGAAACCAGTTACCGACTCTATTTCCTCCATAGAATATGAGCGAGATGGTTTTAATTTTAGTAATCCAACTACCACGAGCCATTTTCAGCTCATTTTCTCATCTTTCCACGTCTCAATGCTCCTACTAATCATTGAGCTACTTCAAGGACTCTATATACTTTACCCGTCATCATCCTAGAATCTATCCCACTGTCATATTAGAAAGACTGTTGATGCTTCTAAGTATACAGTTGAATCCTTTTCTCTAGGAGCGTTTGACTTAAAACATCAACATATCTTTGAACTCCCTAGTTAAGGTCGCTCGAATTAAACCAAACAGACTTTGGGAGAACTACATAGATGAATACAGGTTAATATGGTGTTTAAAGAAGTGTTACAAGCAGATGGGGATATCTGTTTTGTGCATCGGCGACAGGTGACTAGGGCATAATTAGGAAATCTTAAAAAGAGAGTAAAACGAAAAAGAAAGGCAGTTACACTTTGCAAGTAGTCTTCTCTCTATACGCATTGTCTTGTGACTCTAGTGAATAATAAATTAATGTAGTTTTGCTTTCAGACATAGTGCGTCTCATCTTCCTCTGATTAATAAATCGCCTCGTCCTCAATGCCGCTGCCAACTGTCTTTCTACACACAGCACTGTGGTGAGAGAAATCCAGCTTATATTTATGTTCTAACATATACTGGCCAGTCTGGCACCTCTTTGATGTCTCTGTTAAGGATATCTTTTATTTCTCTAAGTATTTAGGATACTAGTAGGCAACGCTCAACGTGCAAAATTCTAAGTTGTCCTTGCAACATATTGGGTCACTCAGTACGCAATATAAGAATTAAGAGCGAATTGTAGTTGCTGAAATCTATAGAGTATCGCTGAGCGGTGCTATGCTTTTACATCATACACTGCCCTTGTGTGCCTCCTGACCATAAATAAATAGTTTTGTTGTGTATGGAGACCCGAATCTACCCATAACCTGCATAGTAAACGTTGATTCTACTGATGAATAAATATGCTCCTACATGAGAAGCAAGAAACACACACAGAGAAGCGCCATCAGTAAAGGAGCATGGTCCATCTTTCTGAGAAATGCACCGGCCGTGCTCTCAAAAAGGTTGTCTGGGGCATCACCGTTGGGCTGGTAAGTTTGTAGGCAAGAGAACTGCACCCTGCTATCTGTAAACTCTGAACTCTGAGCTCCAGAAAAGAATATGGCGATGACAGGCGTGTAGCCTCTCTGTCCGCCGAAAATCTTCTCGTAGTATTCCGATTCAGAGCTAGGATGATCCGAGAAGTATAACTGCGTCATGACCGCGACCCTGTGGAGCTGGTAGTTTGCGGGTAGGACGGCATGACAATTGCCACCCCCCAGCCTGCTGTCCTGGTTGACAATGGATGAGGGTCCCGGTAAAGCCCCTCCAGTTACGTTCATGAAATTCGCAATCCATGTCCCCTCCCCACCGCAGGTTGAGTGATTCTCCTGTAGCTTCCCATTCACGTGGCTTGTCAATAGCATACATTTATCGGAAGAACTCGAGTTGTTTGACTCGGTGGCATTGAAGCTGCGAATCATGTTAGAGATGGAGGATTGACAGAAGGTATCGATGACACCATCGCAAGAGGTAGTGTTCTTGTATATATCTGCTCTCATCCCGTCTGTGTCTCCAAAAGACTCCAGGGGAAAGGTTTGGGCCAGATACTGCATCATCAAGACGCATCCAGATGGGTATATGTCTTCGCCTAGGGTCGGATCTAGTCCAACAAAGAGCTGTTGGTCTGAATGCTCGTACTGGGAGCTTCCCATGCCTGTGAAGCCATTTTCATCTAGGCCGTTGATGAGTGTGAAGGATAAAGACGTGGAGGCAATGTTGACAGCGTTAGCAGCGATACCTACACCAACGGGTGGCCCGGCACTGTTCGCTGTAGAACAGATGCTGTTGTTAGGAGGGCTGCAGGTGATGTCCTGGCAGGAGGTGACTTTGACAACCGGATTAGGGATATCAGCAGCCATCGCAAGTCCTAGTCTTAGACCAACAATGATGAAGAGCTTGCTTTGCCTCATATTGCGTGAAGATGTCGGTATAGATTTGAAATTTTGAGTTTAAATTTCTAATCATCAAAGCAAGTAAGTTGGGATTAAGCAGGAGTAAGTGCGGACGAGGAACATGTGTGAATGATTCTAGATGATTACGCAGTAAGCTCACTACTTTCTGTGCCTTCAAATACCTTTTACTCTTGCCCGTCAGGCTGGCGTATTCTTTTTTCCAATGTTGTAAGGTGCATAAAAGAAGCTAGGCACCTAAGAAAATGACGATGATATGACGAGATATATTTATGAGGTATAACTTCAGTTCCAATGCCCTTAAAATTAGTTACTTCGCAGTATTAGCTGATTGGTACCGATCATCCATATTACTGGTTGAAGTGGTACCCCAGACTTCTTGAGTACTGATCATCAATGCCAAGACGCTATATTCCCACGTGTGAGATTGGCAGTGTGAGACGTCGCTGCGTGAAATAAAAAAAGCTCCAGAAACAAGGAAACAGCCAACATGATCATTTTACAGGAGCCAAACGGTTCAAACGCCGAGAAAACTCCAGGCAAAGTGAAAGACACGTTAACAGACCCAAGAAGGCACAGGCACCACACCCACAGGGAATCATCAGGGGCCAAGCCGACCTTTACTCCGGCTACGAGAAACCCCTTGACTCACTAAACTTCCCGCGAGGTTGAGCAGAGGAATGCCTATGGACTGCAAAGTTATATTTACCAGAAAAGAGAAACATGGAGGACTGTTAACGCCGACAAGGACGTTGGTTGAAGGTAGGGCAAAAGTTTGGGAGGGTATTTGTTTTTTGCTGGGCTGCCGAAACAGAGAGTACAATGAGCCGGGTAGGACTTTCTTTAGAGGCATTAATACGCAATCGATGCACAGGGATTTCATTTGGTACTTTTTATTCTAAAGCTTTTATCTTCAAGTATAAGTTGGATCTGCGAGGACCAAAGATTGCTCGCCTTCGACTCGTAACTGTTGCTAAATTGTCACCGCAAACGATACAAGGGAACGTTGCATTCTCCATTCAGCGGTTACTTTTGAATTAGGCAAGCTAAGCCCGGTCTCTTCTCGCAGCCTCATCTACAATATATGTCAATGGGTAGCTCAAGCTTACGCCAAGATCAGAATACAGACAAGTGATTTCCTGAGCTTTTGTTTGCCACCATAACTAAATGTGGCCTTATAGAGGATAACAGCTATATTTCGTAGCAGTAGCCAATGAGCGATTTCTTGTTACTCAAGGGGGTCTCTACGTTTGCCTTCTCTTAGCAGACTTGGTATCGATTCTGCAACTCTTTCGAGATTTCGAGAAGTTAACTGTAATCATGCCATCGGATAGACAAGAAAGTAGCTGAATTTGACATTAGCCTCAATTACTTTTCGTAATTATCTTCAACTTTCAGGTTATTTTAAAGGATACTTTTAGCTTCACCTGATAGCCATGATATGAAAATTAGCTCGCTTTTCGGGTTCTCTTTATGCAGGGGAGTAATCCTTCAGAAAGCCTTCACGAACGCTGCAATTCTCAATGTAGGTTCATAACCACCCAGAGGTAGTACCCAGAGTAGTGTTAGCGTGATAGCGCCTCTCACTTGCACTCATATCTGTTTATTTACAGCAATCTCACCCGAAGGATATACCACCTACGTCAGTTGATTTTTGTATGTTCTCTCCAGTCAGGGTTGGATACCGTAATACCACCTTTGTCATTGATGGCTGGGCGGTTTATTGAATCCATTGTAGTCTTTAGCGCCCTTCTATAAGAGACCGCCAGCCTCACGACCTTCCCTGAGTGAAACAATAACTTACTTCATTGCAAATCAAGTCATCAACCTTATTTTAATAACCTCCGTCCACTTCTACGTAACTCACTTTGCTAAAGCAATCAAGTAATTTTACTCTCACCTCTCATCATGGCTACAATAATTACTGTTATCGGTACCACCGTGACACTCTTGGGATTCCTTCTTGATAATGCCCCTCATTCTGCAGACCAGGCCAAAATTAGCTACATCATAGCCAATGATGGAGCAGGAGGAGACTTGAGCAGCGCGGGCGGCGATTTGCCTGACGTCCGCCTTTTTGACGAGACTGCTGAATTCCTCGGTGCTTCCTTTGATCCTGGCAGCTGCCCAGAGGGCTATACCACCTGCACAACTGATGTAAACACCCAGGAGGCGGTGACTTACACTTTGTTTACGGGAAATACAGACGCTATATGTATAGCTTGGACTGGCGTTGCCTGGGCTGGTGGTCAAAAGAAGTATGGCTTCTACCTAGGAAACTGGGCGAACGCGTGTGATCGAGACCCGTGGAATACGGGTGGCAATTGGTAAGCTATCCTCAAACATTCTCTTATTCTTATTAAAAACACCTGCTGAACGACTCAAGGTATTACGCAGGGACCAAAGTCCCCGGCATTTCCAACGAGGATGATATCTTTTGCGCTTGGGTCGATAGTAACGGTGATGTTGCTACCACCGCCTTCCAGGTTCACTGGCCTGAGTTTGATGGTGATAATTCAGCCGACCAGAGCTTGGATTACTATTGTAGGAACAACCCACCGTTCGAATACCGCACTGATCCCGACCCAAACACCATCGCCTATTGGATTCAGAAACTTAACGCTGCCCCCCAGGCCTCGGGTCAGTCTCTACGAAGTAGCCAATATTCAAGTCTCCAGGAAAAGGTTAAGAATGACCCTCGCCTCATCAAAAGTCACTTTGCGAAGCACAAAGCCACGGATCTGTGCGACACCTCACGCAAGGCTGCTGGTCAGAGCTTTGTTTTGTACGCAGAGAATAAATTTTGTTATATGCCCACTACGACGCTTTACGATTTCTGTCAGAATATCGATGAAGGCGCCTGCTAATCTGACGAGATGAACCAGGTGATTACCAAGAATGTTGACCCAGGAAGATTAGTTATCCCGGACTTCAACCACATTAAAGAGATAGTTGTCTGGGGAAGCTGAATTATCCCAATTATCAGGCCGATAATAGCCCATAGCATTAGCTACATACATGACATCATTGAAGAAAGTAGAGCAATAAAACTTTGAAAATGGAGCAAGGAATCAAATGGGAACCAAATTAATTTGGTTTGTGGAGATTTAGTTGCTTAAATAATTCGCGCCAAGTCTGTTTTCATTTCTTTCTTTTCCCTTTATTTGGCAATGGATTTATACGGGCGGTTTTTGGTGACGTTTTACTGGCACCTTCTATAAAGCTTCTGATTTAACAACGCAAACCTGCTACACGGTTTATCTCTTCAGTTAGCTTGGAATCATTATGTTAAAAGACTTAATACTAGCTATCAGTAATACTCGTGAAGCAATTCAAAGGAACGAGTGTTTAGCTTATATATAGTGACCAAGCGAAGCACGAACACGATAATAACTATGGCTCACGTCGTATATGCCGCAAGTTATGTTACTGGGTAATCTATAGGGTTAATGAACTCATAACAGGACAGAAAAGAGCAAGCGATGATTTTCTTCTGATAGTTGATGTTCTGCAATCGCATTTCATTTACCATTCGGTTTTGCCAAAGGGGAACCACATCTCCCAAACACCACTTGCCATAAAAACACTCCCACACTATTTTGTCATCTCTTCGATTTTCCCATGCAACTGTGAAAATAGTTAGATATTGCTAAGACTTTCTAACCTCGCATATTTGCTATATATCACTTAGATCCCCATCGGTTGAACGAATCATGCAACTTAACCAATCTCAATATGTATGCTCTCTAACAGCAACAGCTCAGCTGAAACTTGCCCGATTTTCATATTGCTCTATATCTAAGTTTTATTATTACGAAAATCCCCATTTTCAAATAAGACACGTTTTTGTTGGGTTAGCACATCAGGTCTCAATAATGAAGTCGTTCAAAATGTTGCCCAAAGGCTTCAGCGAGTTTTCCCTAGAAACCAATCTCATGTGTAGTATATGGTTTTATCATTATATTACTTTGATTGTCGCTCGAATATCAAACTTACCCCAGACATATAAAATGACCTATTGCTGGCTTATCTACCTTTGTATTTATATATAAGAAATGCTTCACTAAACTAAATATAAACATGCACACCCCAGCCTAGTTTTCGTGCTTCACAGGAATCTCTACTCTTGTTGCACTTTCGACAGCTGTTGTAGCTCTCGACGTTGAACCAGATGTTGTGACTCGTGTTGCTGGATGTGGTAACACATCATCGGGGTCAGGGTTGGCATTCTCATATTCCAGACTTTTGATCAATTTGTAGATTCCCGCTGCAAGCAGCGACCCCGTTAGAGGACCTAGCCAATATAGCCAATGATACCCCTCGAACTCTCCAACAACTACTGCAGGCCCAAAAGATCGTGCGGGGTTCAGCGATCCGCCGGTCCAGAAGACACCTAGTTCGTTAGCGACAAGAGGGACATATGCAATGGGGGGTGCTGTACCAGTCAACTCTGCGATAAATAGAGCTAGCCCAATTCCAACAGGAGCAATGAACGTCCCAGCATGTTTCTCAGTTGCAAGCATGAAGATGGCAAACACGAGTTGCGCTGTGAGAATCATCTCGATGAAGAATCCTTGAGCTATTGTTGTGGTTGTGGCAAGTGTTGTACTGACATTCAAGCCACCAGAGAAGAGGACGTTCACGAGAGCAGCTGCCACGATCGCCCCTAAAATTTGGACAATTACGAGGAGCGCAGCGCGGAAAAGGGTTATAGACCCAATGATCCACATTCCAAATGTGACCTAAAATATTAGAGAGATCATTAAAAGTATGTGGGGATTATACCGCAGGGTTGAACAGGCCTCCACTGATACGAAAGAAAACCCATGCGTTAACTGCAAGAGAAAAGCCAAAACTCAAACTGATGTATAGTAGCTGAGCGGGATTCTTTTGCGCAACAGTAGTCACGATTGTCGTTCCAGTATTGTTATTCGAAGAGATATTAGCAACCTGGGTTCCTGCGAATGCGAAAAAAAGGAAAAATATTGTACCAGCAAATTCGCCAATCGCTGCTACGATGTGGCCTCGTGCTGTTGGAGGGGCTTTGCGAAGGAGCGTGTTGGCCCATGTCTTATGAGTGTTGGAGTCATCTGAAAAAGCTGTATTATGTTCGCCAGGATCGGAGATATTCATTTTGGTAGAAGGCTGCGCTTATAAATACTTAAAATGATATGATATAAAACAAGGGCCAGGCGTGGGATGCACCTTATACTCATAATTGAAGCCAGTATATTAGTCTAAAATAAAAAGCATGACGATGCACTGAGTTGCAATTGGCAAATGGTAGTTTGGACAGCTTGCTTGTGAGGGTCATCATTATTCCGTTGTTCTAGGCACTCATTAGGGCAGTTTAGTAAGAACTTAGCGTTTTGTGGCTGGAACAGCTCGACAAGCTATGGCACTAAATATTGCAATACTGGGCAATTAGTGGGGGCAAGAAGAGGGGGAGAATATGACGTCTACTGATTTTATAGCGAGGACATCATTCACTCCAAGTATATATTATTTACCGGATAGATGGGAGGGTAGTATTAATATGTAAATAGCTGGATAAATCCACCTGATTGTTCTGTCGAACTTTTGCTCTCTTTATAGAACTTACTGTCCGAATTTCACCTCACAACGACTTTTTGATTTCGTAAGCTGCTCATTCCAGGCAGAGCTATAGTCTCAGCTTCTAGCTAGATACTTATGCAAGAATACAAGTTTTCTAGATATAAACATAGTCTAATGTCTTATTATGACACTTAGTATCAGCTGCGCCTCAACACTGCTACGCTCACGGAAATCAAGCAAGAGGCACCCACAAATTTAAGTGGCAGGCTTTATTTTGAACAGAACGGAGGGGTGCAATTATAACCTGGTAGAGCTTGAATATCTAGAACTTGTTTTAAAATCCTCAGCTGAGAATTTATCTGCGGATAAACGGCAGTCTCTAAGTGATCTGGCAATTGGGCTTGCTCATGGTCAGTGGTATTGCTCATCATCCCAAAATCACAACCTTTTAGTTTATGAAGTACGTCTCCATATAGATCAAGTCAAGATATTGTTTGGCATGGGAAGATGCAATTGAGATATCGTCCAAGAGGGGCTTTTTATTGAATGGTACTACAAAAGCACTTTGGAATAAATGAACACTCCTATGTCGAAATGCCGTTTTCCTTGGTCCTGTTTTCGCATTTAAAGATTGTCGGATATTGTTGATAACTCTCTCTAAGAATCCTGTTTTTAAGATCAAGCATTCGACCAACCGTCGAAAGACGGTTTCTCAGACCTACAGCTCTCAGGCGGCTGTCAAGACAACGAATGGCCTACAGGGGAAAAGAGAGTAGTAGTTTGCATTTCGGTGTGTTCTGGCCTTTTCAACTGATTTCCAAGTTCTCGAACGGTGAGTATAGTTTGGACAAATCATTTTTATGGCCCAAAAACACATTGCTATCATCCTTACTCTGTCTGGTTCGTAGAGTCGTGTAAATATAATCTCGGTACTCGTGCGTAATCCAGCTGCAGGTCAAGCATGCCAATGCAACCCAACCCCACCCCTCCTAGTATCTACATCCAGACAGCAGCTTAATACTAAATGGAGAGTAATTCAGTCAAGGTTCGATATTCGGGTTGCGGCAACATGATATCCAAATAAAACATCTGTTTCCTTTGGCATGTGGATTTCAAGATCTACAGTGGCAAAATTCGGCAATCGCACGCTCGGAAGATGGGGATCGCAAAGGCGGGAGGCGGGTTGATAAGTAATGTATGGGGAACCCAGCAGCTTGGCTATGCTAGATTTAACCTTTGCTGCTTTCTTACAGGATTCTCTTCATGCCTTCCGTACCTTTGGTACTGTTTTGTGCTTCCGGACTTCCGTGCTTTCATATCTATCTTATCTTCGAGTAAAGTATTGGCATTACCTCGAAGTATTATCTGACCTCAGTTTGAAGCCGTCAGTTGTGGCTAACATACCCTTGGCAGCTTATTTTGGCAATAAATGGGTAAATACAAAGTGTGGTATTCCGGAAAGTGGCTGTTGATCCTGGAATACAAATAATAATGCCATAATTTTATATTCAAGTTTCACGATGCCACTTGGTTCTGTTTATTATTTCAATCTCAAGCACACGGCTATTTATTTGCTGATGGTGCTCAAAAGTCCCGGTAAATGTTGCACAGAACCAATTAGTTGGCACCTTGGGGAAGATGGTGCAAGATTCACGGGAATATATCTAATTTGTGTATGGCTCGCGATTGGTTATGGATCAAGTAAGCACCCCATCATTGCAGGTTAACGACATCCAATGCAAAGCTTGATCAATGACCATACCTTTGATACTTACCACCTTCCTCTATCGAACATCTACAGCCCTGGCCTGCAGGTACCCCTCTATGCGATATTAACTTGGATGCGTCCTGGTAGAAGGAAGCCGGGTTATAAGCTATGGAAGTATATTTACTCTTGATTTACCGATGCTTCTCCCGTCTGTTTCTCTTCCGACTTTCATCTTCCTCTTCTCTAGCTTTTTCTAAGATCTTTTGCTGCCAACATGCGTTCTCAATTGCTCAGCGGTGGCCTTTGCGCACTCATCTTGACTCTTGGATTTGCCAATGCAACTCCTGTAGATAATTATTCATTTCTGGATGAGAAACCTGGGGGTTTTTTCAGCACATCGTCCAGTCCCAGGCACGGAAGTTGTGCAAACTCAACCCTCAGCACTGGAACCCCAACTGGAACATATAAGAACGTCAGTGGAAGTATGTCATAATCCTAGGTACAAATTTTTGTAAAAAGGTTATATATCTAACAGGAGTGCAGTTAACACCTACTACGCGTACCCCAAGAGCATGCAAACCAAAAAAGCAATCCTTTTCGTGACCGATATCTTCGGATTGCCACTTGTGAACACCCCATTGTATGTTTTTCTGTGATAATCAGACGCCGTATGTAGGCTAACATTACAATAGGTTGGCAGATACGATGGCAAACGCAGGCTATTTCGTCGTAGTTCCCGATTTGTTTAAAGGCGACGCAGGCAAGTGCTCTGATTTGTATTCGCAATCTTACTAACTGCTCCAGTCGACGTCAACTTTATGAGTAACCCCTCTTTCAACATCACGGCATGGTTTGCGAGGCACCCACAAGCGGAGGTAGAGGCTATCATCAACACGACAATCAGTGACATGAAGACTACCTATGGCGTGGAGAAAATCGGTGGTGCTGGTTATTGGTACATTCTCGGTATTCTAGGTCCTACAGGAGTAACTAACAATCATAGTTTTGGTGGCAAATACGTCGTGAGATATCTTGCGCCTGGCGCTGGCCTTGATGCTGGCTTCGTGGCACATACTAGCAATACGGTTGCCGAAGATTATCAGCTAGTTGAGAAGCCATTGGGTATTGCTTGGGGAGGTACGTTATCCTCTGTTGGTGCATTTGGACCCGCTCTAAAACTGAAATTCTACAGAACTCGACACATCAAACCCGCCCGCACAAAGGGCTGCAGCGGAGGCAATTCTCACCGCGAAAGATGCAAATTACCAGACCTCGCTCTATGCGGATGCTGAGCATGGATGGGCTGTACGCACGAATTTGACAGACCCAAGAAAAAGATTCGCACAAGAAGGAGCGTTCCTACAGGTTATTCGATGGTTTGATAATCATGTCTAATCTGAGAAGATGCAAATGATAATATACCATACATATGTAGCGGACATAACAATACATGAAATGCTAGAGATCTAGGTTTCCTACTGATTGAAAAACGTATTAGATAATTTGATCGTGCCCAATCAAGGTATGGGCGCGTTCTATTCCAAAGCAATGTAAACGGATACAAAGTAGTATGTAAGGAATGGTTGAACTGATAGCCATGAACCTATCTGAATATATTGTCAAACTAAGCAATGTCAAACAAGGACTCCAAAATCTAAGCCCATTCCCAACACGAAACTACCTTTCCTACGACTTATGTACACCCTCCTTCCAATCCATGATTGGCTGAATTGCATATGGCCAAAACATCACTGCGGCCACAACTGGAACATACCTGAGATATCTGTTAGCCTTTGTCAACCCAAGAAACCACCACCATGATCTACTATATTGTCCAGAAGACGAGAGAAAGAGACATACATCATCATAGTCCCGGTTATTCGCCGCGTGAACCCTTCCATATTCGCGGATCGGGACGCGGTTCTGGCTGTTGCATATTGTCTGAACTGCCGTGCGCCGGCGCTGCGGATCTGTTTTCGCGCTAATGCGGAGAGGATAGGGGATGCCATTGTGGTATAACAGTTGGGACTGAGCAGTGGCTGGCTCGCGGCAGATGTGTTGTTTCTTGCTCGAGAAAATGTGAGAGTGGAAGAGGACGATGGATAGGATATAGAGAGGATCTGCTATTGTTCACTCCTGCTATATCATGGGGGGAAAGAGAGATTCGATGTCAAGTCTAGTACTTTGTTTAGGTAGAAGGGACAGAGAAGAGGAAGGGAATAAGGAAGCAAGAAAGAGTTGAGAAAGAAGGGACAGCATTGGTTAAAGGTAAAGTATGCAGATGCCGCGGTGTCTGGGAAGCGGATACACCCTTCTATTCAAGGGTGTGTGTGGTGTCAGCAGGTAAGTCACTTTTCATAGGCGCATACATCCAGGGAATTCTTCTATAGGGAAATGGTAATAGCCGGCTGGCTGGTGAGTGGTTGCAATAGAAGCTGTTGCATGAATCCATGAAGAGACGTGGTGGTGATTGGTGTTGATGTTCAGGACTGATGGACGCGGGGTTTCAGGGAAAGCGGGGTAAGGAGGCGTGATTAAGCGAGGCCGCCAGAGCATTGTGATTTGCATAATGAATTATTAGCCTTTACGTTGCAAAGTTTATAACATTAGATATTTTCTAGAGGGAATTAGAGTTAGAGAAAGTTTGGGAGTTGCAACATAAGAGCTGTGAGGTTTACCAATGCTGGCTTGGCAGTATATCGATTCACTCATTTTCCCACATCTGGTCAACCTAGGACAGGCATGCTTGGTCTCTCTTCGAGTCCAATTATTTCAACCTTCAATATCCTAGAGCTAATAAATCGAACCAAGGCTTCATTTTCCTAGGTCCAACTAATTAAATATCTGAATATGATGGAATAATTATTCCGATTACTATTGGCGCAAATGTCCACCAACCTGCAGACAACGGGAAAACCTAGATATATCGGCTTCTTTCGATGGCTTTCCTGATGTGCAGTATTTATGGGTTTTTGAATAGACTAAAATCTACGTGATCATGTAAGAAATAGTATATAGCAACCAGAGGTTGGCCATTTGAGTGAATGCTTCTGACTAATACCATATCTTTCACTGCTTACCTTCCTTAACTTGTTTGAATGTATCGTATAGCCCCCGAAGCAACAATATGATCGCTGCTTAGAATAGCTACGGCGCTCATGAATTGTGGCTACCCTAGGGAAGAAACCCTATCTGGAAAGCTTGATTAAGACAGAATACAACTTCTGACTACCTGACAGTGATTACCGACGACCCCTATAAATTAAGCGAGTTTGCTTGAAGACGTTCTCACCTTCATTCCAAAAGGGTTTTGTTTTGTTAAGCCATAGTCTATTTGACAACGGAGCGAACCACATGCATATTTCAAATCTTTTTTGGCTCATGATTACTGTCTTCCTGATTATATGCAAAGAATAGTAATCAGTTGGTTATATAGTCACATGATATGCCATTACCACGCGGTCATGCGGCAAGGTTGGTTAGTAATATCAGACATCCGATTTCAATTAATTATATATCGACCCATTAGCAATGTTGGAACTCAAAACATGGCAACTTCAAACCAAAATCCCCTCTCTGATTTTACGTCCCTAGGACCCTCAATCCTTTTTTACCTTCCCCCCTCCACTACTAGCCATGATCCCAATATCACCACACCACCGCCCTCTCTCATTATCCTCGCAACGTGGAACTCGGCTCTGCCAAAACACATCGCCAAGTACACCACCAACTACCGCACTATCTATCCATCGTCTCCTATACTCATAATCCGTAACACAATTGCCGACTTGGTAATCCGGTCTTACTCAAGCCAAGAACAGCGTCTTATAGCCGCACTTCCAGTCCTTCAAGAGTATGGCACCGGCAAGATTTTGTTGCATTTGTTTAGCAATGGAGGGGCGTCTATGGCAACGCAGCTTGCAAGGACGTATAAAATCGAGATGGGAAGACCACTGAGTGTTGGAGCGTTGGTACTAGACAGCAGTCCTGGCGAGGCGACATTCAAGAGAACCGCTAATGCAACCATTGCAACCTTACCTAAAGGGATATTGTATGTCTATTGCATTTTTATTGCACCTGTGTCTTCAAATGCAGGACTGAGCTAATAAAATGCAGATTCAATAACCCTCTGGTACAGCTTTTGGTTTATATCCTACTTGGAATTTACTTTGTCGTTGATCTCATCTTCTCCCAGGAGAACGTGATAACGAGAGCAAGAAACGATATAAATGACAAATCGCTTATCACTGGGAAAGAACGACTCTATCTGTACAGCGTGAACGACCCAATGGTAGGGTGGAAAGATGTGGAAGCTCATAGCCATAAAGCTGAAAAGCATGGCTGGGTAGTGAGAAGAGAGAAATGGGATACTTCTGGACATTGTAGCCACATGTATGCTGATCCAAAGAGGTATTGGGATGCGGTTCAAAATGTCTGGGCAGCTGGTTCGAGATGAAGTTCCAGATAAAATTGCACTCTCGGTTTCGTATAAGTAAACAAACATATATAGAGAGAGAGAGAGAGAGAGTGAAGTGAGGAGTAGTCGGATTTATTCTTGAACTGTTAGCTCCCTTCCAACTAACAATCACGTTCTGCTATTTGTATTAATTTATCAAATTGCCCTTCATGCTATGCGTTTACATCCTACCTCCATCCTGATAATCTAGCGCTCTCCTTCCTCGTCTCCCGTCTCTTTCCACCAGCCCTTCCCCTTTCCCTATCAAACAAACCCACTTCTGCCCCTTCCGTGATATTTTGCTTATCTATTTGGATTTTTAGCGAACAGCTATCTAATTTCTTCCCCAAACCGTGTCTCCAAATATCAAAACCGAGCGTTTGTGGCGGTCGAGCGAGTTATCGTCGTATGTTGAACGCTATGAAGATGAGGTGAGAGACAGTGATTTAGTAACACTAGGCTGTTTGATTTTCACTTTGATGGAGGGGAAGTCAGGGAGTCTTTGTGGACGATAGTTGCCTGGAATGTCAATGTTGTGCTGAATAAAAGACGAAGAAAAGAGGTGCAAACTTCCAGCTCGGCTACATTCTCTTCTGGATTGTTCATGATGTTAATGGAGTCAAAGATTGACTTCTCCTGGGGCAGTAGTGGATTATCAAAAGAGATTTAATTTGGCTCAGAAGGTACTGGGCCATTAGGAGTGTGGCGTAGACAGCAAGAAATGTCAACATGTTTCAAACCATTGATCAGGGGTAACGAAGAAGCGTGTTATTTATTGAAATATTGGCAAACGAAATAGTGTTGAAAGTGGTATTTTGATTATAACTCCTGTCTCAGACGATAGCTCGATATCGACGTATTCCTCCTCCCAGCTATGGTACAAGCTTATTTACAATCCATAATAACACTATACAATACTGTACAACTCATTCATACTTATACAGATCCCACTTGTTTGGAAACTCTCAACCCAGATCATCCTCTGAGATAGGCTTTTGCTCCTTCCATATTCTTCCCTTTTTGTTCCTCTTTTGTGGCATCGCGCGAATTTTCCTAGCCTGAAACTTATCTAGCTCAATACCTTGCATTTTCCCATCCTTACCCATCACAAGATCAAATTTGTTTGTCTTGTTTTTATCACTCTTCTTTTTACTACCGTTCATGCCCTTCTTCCGGTCCTCGCCTTCTAATCCCGCTTTGCCCAATCGTGGGTTTCTCAGTACACGAGTTTTAGCACCTAACGCCCAGAGATCACCCCATCTAGATTTCCGTGCGTCACGGTATGCGGTCTTGCTAAAACTTTTTGGGACAGTCCAACGTTCAAGTTTACCGGACGGCGTACACAAGTCCAGTACAACGTGACCACGACGCTTCAATGGAGGGAGAATGGCGCGGGGAAGTGATAAAGCGTTGAACTTGACACCATCCACTGAGCCTGTTCCAGGAAGGTCATCCTCTTCGTATCCGTCAAATGCCTGATCAGTAGCAGCTTCACCTTGAACTGGGCCATTGAAATCCTCCCTGAGGTCCATGCCCCTTCGAGCAGCTATGTAACTAAATTTGACATCTTCGTGATTCCGTAACGAGGCTCCAAGTACCTTCTGCAAATATGGGGGACGGATGTACCGCTGCCCAAAATGGCAAAAGTCTTTTCGACCGGAGCTCAAACCGGGGACTAAGTACATTGGGCATGGTTTATGATTTGTGCATGGCGCAATGATCATCCCAGGCTCCTTGGTAATGAATCGCTCCTTCGCCTGGGATTGAATATCAGTTTCAAATTCAGTCTCTCCGGGCGAGGCAATTTCTTTTTGGAGCAGATAGTCTCGGGCCCCAGCAATTGCTTCGAAGCCTCGAGGCAACCCTTTCTCGATCAAGATTAGTACGCCTCCATTTGGATCAAGCAATGACCAGAGGTTCTGAACCATGTTTTTGCGGCGATATTCTTCTTTCAGAGGGAACAGAGTATGAGGTGCAATTATGAGATCATACTTCTTACGATCTGTAGTTGAAAATGCGTTATGTAATAGCTCGTCGGCATTAGAAGCATGTACATTATCCGGAAGTCTGGGAAGGAACGTGGTGTTGTCAAGAAAACGTGAAATCCGGTGTCTGAGAGTATCTGGCCCTGTAAGGACAGTCGTCTTTCCTGTTGGTGCCTCATCGCCATCAACCACGCCATCTTCCTTCAGCACATCCCATTCTGCTTGCAAAATCTCACGCCAGGCAATGACACCTGCACCTCCAGCTCCAGCATCAAGAATTCTAGGCCCCTGACCATCTTGCCTAAATATCATGTCCTGAATCCATTCCTTGCCAAGTCGTTTTCTCACCTCAACCAGGGTATGCATAACAGCGGCATATGTTCCAGGCATGACAGCTGCAATGTATGCATCAGCCTCAACTTCGGTCATGGAACGCTGTGCAGGGTCGAGTCCAACATGTTTCTGTGGGAGGTGTCTCTTCGATCGCGGAACTGATGCTGAGTATGGAAGACCTTTGCCTCCGAATGCTGTCTCGGCAGCAGTAGTCAGATGCTTCCAATTTGTCCTAGAAAGTAATTCGTTCACAGGTCCTACGAGCTGATCATGTGGTAAAAATAAGGTGGTTGGGTCGGTTCCAGATCGGCCAGTAATGGTGTGCGGATGTGTACGGACCGGATCAGAGGTCCAGAAAGGATCATCCTCGTCCTCAATAGGTTCGTCGTCTTCCCAGTCATCCTGTTCAACATATTCTTCCTCATCAATGTCATCTTCTATCTCTTCCTCAATGGCAATCTCTTCGGCGGGCTCTGGCATGTCGCGCTGTAGGAGAGCAATAGCGTCTCTCTCTCTTTGGTTTCTAGCCTGGATCACAATCGCGTTTGCTGCCTCCTCATCCACCTCTACCAATGTATGTAAGGAGCCTTCGTCTTCCCAACCATCTGCCTCTCTGTCATGCCCACTATTTACCTTCTTAAGATCCTCCAATGATGGTTGTTCCACAAAGCCGTTTTCTAGCGCTTCTTCATCTTCCATAACCTCTTCATTCTTTTCGTTGGGGTCCCAGAACTCCTCTGCTTCGGATCGGTCACTGATGTGTTCTCTATCGCTAACCTGGAAACCACCATCCTCTCTCGCATCTACGAGATCTCTCAACATGTCCTCAGCCCTATCAGTCGCCAATTCCCTTTCTAGCCTAACCACATCATCATACTCCTCTGGCGATTCTCTTACTAGGTAACCTCGAGAAGGCGGCTGGTTAAGATCTGCTCCAACTTGCGGCAGATATTGCAAATCTTCCGGCGTAGTCTCTCTCAGTGGTGGCCCAAATAATCTTTCATACAAGCTATACTCTTCAGCAGAGAGATAGCCTTTTGGAAGGGTCTCTCCAAATGTTTGCCGTGCCTGTATCACTACAGCTTCTATCTCTTCTGCGGCGGGGGCTTTCTGAGGCACATCCTTTTCGGAATCGCTTTTTCGAGCTCGCGTGGTCGAAAAATGTCGGTTACGTGCGGATTGGGAGCTTGGGTTGGTTCGCCGCTGGTTTGTGAATGAATGGGTATATTGAGGATGGGACGCAACATAAGGGACATTACACATAAAGCCGCGCTCAAATATAGTTTGAAGCTGTAGCCGACATGACTGACACGCTCTAGGTACTTTTCGAGCAGTCAGCATCTTCTCCTAGGGTCGTGTGATAAAATGTTGCAGGACGTATTG
>Ga0247734_1000891_pt1 | contig 24055 bp, 17 predicted proteins | sample UWRJL103311B2_FD_180933 | JGI IMG/M metagenome (GOLD analysis project Ga0247734, IMG submission 180933) | Plant litter microbial communities from Arlington Agricultural Research Station in Wisconsin, United States - UWRJ-L103-311B-2 | ecosystem: Environmental > Terrestrial > Plant litter >... | reverse complement strand
AAGTTTTGAAGATACGGCTGCTGAGTTTTTTGATTGTGACAACGATGGTGATCTGGATCTGGTGGTAGGAAGCGGGGGTAATGAAACTTTAGTAACAAGTCCTGATTTGCCAACAAGGCTTTATTTGAACGACGGTAAAGGAAATTTTGCAATTAACACACGTGCATTGCCGCCCAATTCTATGAACACATCGGTGATTGTTCCCAACGATTATGATGGAGATGGTGACCTGGATCTTTTTGTGGGAAGCAGAAGTGTTCCTCGGGAATACGGTTCAAGTCCGAGAAGTTATTTATATCAAAATGATGGAAAAGGGATTTTTAGAGAAGTAGGTAAAGAAATATTTTCACAACTTATTAATCTGGGAATGATCAGGGATGCTTCCTGGGCTGATGTTGACGGAGATAAATTGAAGGAATTGATTATAGTTGGTGATTGGATGTCGCCGGTTGTTTTCAAATATAAATCTGGAAAATTCATCAAAATGGATTCCGGCCTGGAAAAATATACCGGTTTTTGGGGTTGCTTAAAAGTTGCTGATATGGATGGTGACGGAGACTTGGACATTGTATTGGGAAACATTGGAGAAAACTTTGCACTCAAAGCCTCAGCAGATTCACCACTTAAAATCTGGATTAATGACTTTAATAAAAATGGTACGATTGAAAAAGTAATGACCAAAACGATTGATGCTCAGGACATGCCGATACTACTGAAACGTGAGCTGACAACACAATTTCCGTTCCTAAAAAAGAAAAGTATCAAGCATTCGGAATTTGCTAATAAATCTGTTCAGGATTTGTTTCCTGAGGATCTGTTAAAATCAGCAGTAATGAAAACTGCGGATTATTTGAAATCAAGCATTGCGGTGAATGATGGAAAGGGGCATTTTAAATTAACAGAATTGCCTTACATGGTTCAGATCTCATGTTTAAATGCGATTCAAAGTCAGGATCTGAACGATGATGGGAAAATGGATTTGATTGTAGGTGGTAATTTCAATCATTTTATTCCTCAGCTTGGAAGTCTGGATGCGTGCAGGGGCAATGTTCTGATCAATAAAGGCAATCTGCAATTCGATGTTTTATTGAGTAATCAAAGTGGCTATTCTGTGGATGGAGAATTGAAACAGATCAGTCCGATTGTTATTCAGGGCGCACCTTATTTTATAAATCTGGTAAATAATTCGGTACCGGTTTTATTTAAAATTAATAAGAAGTCTGAGAAGTCGCGGATTTTATAAACGGATTTTTAAGGAATTTCTTCTATTAGTCTAATCAAAAATGAATAGATTTTATCTGCTTTTCGTGTATTTTTTGATCTCTTTTTCCTGCATGGGACAAGGAGTTGGAAATTATGTGAGTTATGAGAAGAAAGGCAGTAATTTAACTGTTCATGGCACAAAAGGAGATTTACTCATCACCGTTTTTACTCCTGACATTTATAAAGTGCAGGTTTTACAATCTCCCGGAAGCGGTTATTTGGACAGCTCTTATTCTGTCAATCTCAAACCGTCTTATGTAATTGATCAGGTTATTGAAACAAGCAGCAATATTCAATTATTGTTTGAAAAATCCACTTTGGAAATCAGCAAAGTTCCTTTGCAGGTTGCATTAAAAAAAGGAAATGAAGTAAAGATAAAATCTGATAATAGTTACCGTCAGACGAAGGATTCGCTGTTTCTATCATTTGATATTAACCCACAGGATGTTTTTCATGGCGCAGGCGGAAGGCCGTTTGGTATGGATTTGAACAGAAAAGCATTTGAATTTTATAATACCTGGGAATTTGCTTATTACGAAGAAGCTACCGGATTATCTCAAAGTTTTAATGTTCCGTTTATTGTTTCTTCTCATAAATACGGAATTCTGTTCGACAGCGATTTGCCGGGTTTTATGCGCATGTATGTAGGTTCGCTGGATTCTACCAAATTACAGATCAATGCATTCAGCTCAGGAAAGTGGGCTTATTATCTGGTCAATGGAGAAAGCAATGACCAGATTTTAGAAAATTATACTTTACTGACAGGCAGACAACCATTACCACCTCGTTGGGCTTTGGGTTATTTACAATCCAAATTTGGTTATAAAACTGAAAGTGAAGCCCGTTCGGTGGTTAGCACAACAAAAAGTCAGGGTTTTCCTCTTGATGCTTTGGTGCTGGATTTATATTGGTATGGTGATGAAACCAAAATGGGAAATTTTAGTTGGGAGAGTTCAAACTGGCCGACTCCTACACAAATGATGAGTGATTTTGCGAAATCAGGTGTGAAAACCATATTAATTACCGATCCATATATCACTACTAAATCATTTAATTTTTCATTAGCAGAAACGCAGCGTTTATTTGCCACAAAACCAGCTTCTACTGAAACTTACACACAGAATATCTGGAATGGGACGGTTGGGTTGCTTGATATTTTCAAACCAGCAACACAGGATTGGTTGGGACAAAAATATAAAACCTTAACAAATCAGGGCGTGAGCGGCTGGTGGTGCGACAAAGTAGAACCTGATTATCATCCTTTCGATGCAAACCATGTTTTAGGAAACGGACGGCAGGTTCATAATTTGTATTCCTTATTTTGGGCAAAAAAATTATTTGAGAATTTTCAAAAGGATTTTCCAGAGAAAAGACTTTTCAATCTTACACGTTCTGGTTGGGCGGGCTCTCAAAGATATAGCGCTTTGCCATGGAGCGGTGATGTTGCCAGGTATTGGGCCGGGCTAAAATTGCAAATTCCAATTATGGTGCAAGCAGGCATGTCCGGGCTTGCGTATATGCATTCCGATATTGGTGGTTTTGCTACAATGTCAGACAAAAAAGAGAAAGATGAAGAGCTTGATTTACGATGGTTTCAATTCGGCACTTTTACACCGATTGTAAGAGCGCATGGTGCCCGCACATATACAGAACCGTACAATTTGGCAGAACCGTTTTTTAGCATTGTCAAAAAATACCTGAATATCCGTTACCAAATGCTTCCATACATCTATTCTCTTGCCTGGAAAAATACGACAACAGGAAGGCCTATTTGTCTGCCAATGGATTATTTTGATCCTAATAAAATGAACGGAGATATTAAAGATCAGTATCTTTTTGGTGAAAACATGTTGGTTGCTCCGGCGTTTCTACCCGGAATGCCTTCCAGAAAAGTTGTATTGCCAAAAGGTAATTGGTTTGATTTCTGGACCAATGAATTTTTTGCAGGCGGGACTAACATTTTTCCGGCAGTTACAGTAAATCATATCTCTGTTTATGCAAAGGCTGGAAGTTTTATTCCTTTATCGGGTTCTAAATTTATTGGTTCAACAGATGCTTACACTTCGGATAGCTTGACGGTGAAATTTTACCAGGATATTTCTGTTGCTAACTCTTCTTTTACCATGTTTCATGATGACGGCTATAATCCGAAATCAATTGCCAATCAGCAATACGAACTTATTGATTTTAAAGGACATGTTACTGCTGACAGTGTTCAGATTGAAACCAGCAGAAGAATTAATTATAACAAAGGACTGGCATCACGTGCAATGCAGTACGAGATGATAAATATTACTTCTTCGCCGTTATCTGTGAAACTGAATGGGAAAGATCTCCCAGTCGTTTATATTCCCGATGCATTCAAATCTGAAATGGCTTATTACGATGTTTTAGCAAAAAAACTGAGTATTCGTTATCAGTGGGATTGTAATGTTAAATCGGTTTTATCGGTATTAAGAGACGGACTTTCAATCGTTACAGGAATTGAAGAACCAGCTGAAAAAGAACTGTTAAACGTTTTTCCAAATCCTGTTTTAGCAAATTCTGTTATGACTGTAAAAGCAAATATTACTGAAGCGGGGATTTATAGTTTGAAAATTTTCAGTCAATCAGGAATTGTTGTAAAAAGCCAGCCAATAGGAAAAAAGACAAAAGGAGACAAGTTAGATTTAAGTCTGGATATTCGGGATTTGCATGGTGCATTTGTTGTCAAATTGCAGAATGAAAATGGAAGCAGTATTACTAAAAAAATCATTATTCAATAAGCAGTTATGAACTTTCGGTTTTTGGTTCTTATTGGCATGTTGTGCATTTGCGGTTACGCATGTGTGGAGCCTTTTAGTGTTGTGTTCAGTGCGTCAAAGGAATATATTGTAGTGGATGGTGTTATCACTGATTCTGTCGATCCGCAATTTATTATTCTTTCTAAAACCAATCCTGATTCCAAAAATGAAAGCTCGGAATTTTCTCAGACTATATGGACAAAAGGAAACTCAACCTTGCCACTTACCGGTGTAAAAGCGAAAGTGATTGTAAATGAAACACAAACGTTTGAGCTAACAGAAGATGAGCCGGGAAGTTATCAGTTGCCGCTTAATTTCAGAGGGAAAGTAGGTGATTCATACAAGATCAATTTTGTGACTGAAAACGGAAATAGCTATGAATCGGCTACTGAAAAAATGCTTCCGGTAACACCAATCAAATCTGCATACGATGTTTATAGTCCGAAAGGAATTCATAGAACTACACCGTTTTATGGAGAATATGTGCCAAGTAATGATGTATATATTGATTTTGATGATGCACCGGGAGAAAAGAATTTTTACCGCTGGCAATGGACGCTTTGGGAAATTCAAAAAATGTGTTCGACGTGCAATCAGGGGAAATATTATTTGTTTGATGATAAAAACGGAATAAACGGAGATTGTTTTAAAGATCTTACACTTAATTATAATAACATTTACGATTACTATTGCGAAGATTTATGCTGGGATATCTTTTACAGTTCTGACATCAATATTTTTGCGGATACTTATACAAACGGCCAAAGCCAGAAAGATAAACTGGTCGCACAAATCCCTGTTCACCAGTCCAATCCTTGTCTGGTGAGTCTTCAGCAGCAATCGCTTACTCCCGCGGCATACCGGTTTTTAAAATTACTTCAGGATCAGTCTGTCAATACCGGGACTTTGGCTGATACGCCTCCGGCTCCGATCCAGGGGAATGTGGTGAATGTGAATAATAAAAATGAACTGGTTATAGGATTCTTTACTGCTTCGTCTGTTGCAGAGTACCGGACCATGTTATGGAGGAAAAATACTAAGAATGTAGCCGCTTTAAATCAACTTTTTAAAACCATAAAAAACCGCGATCCAATTATTGAGGAAAAATCACCGGAACGGCCATATATTCCTTTAGCGCAGTGTAAAAAAAACAAAGCGCGAACCCCATTTTTACCAAGAGACTGGAAATGGATTCAATAGTTAGCAGACCATTATTTGTGACATATTTTGACCGATTATATTTAAGTCACACATAGATTGCCAATGAAAAAACTGTACTTTCTTTACTTCTTATTGTTAGCAGCCACAGCCGGATTTGCACAACCTGTGATCATATCCGGAACTGTAAAAGATTCGGCTACATTGAAACCACTCGTTGGGTCTTCGGTGGTGATCGATTACAGAAAAAGTGTGTCTGCTACAAAAACAGATGAGGATGGAAAGTTTTCAATCACCATGGCAGCCGGTGATCATGTTATTTCAATCAGGCATGTTGGTTACGAATCGTTTAAAGCATTTATAAAGGACGGAATACAAAAAGTGAATTTTGATGTATTGCTGCCTGTTACATCAAGTCAGCTCGAAGAAGTAATTGTGACAAGTAAAGGTTTTGATAAGACAATCCGGCAGCCGGTTTTAGGCTCTTTGCAGATTAATATTAAAACACTTGAAAAACTTCCTGCTGCTTTTGGAGAGCTGGATATTCTACGGAGTATTCAGATGCTGCCCGGCGTTACAAGCGTTGGAGAAGCTTCCAACGGCGTAAATATAAGAGGTGGAACGACAGATCAGACACTGATTTTGCTCGATGATACGCCCATTTTTAACCCAACTCACATGTTTGGATTATTCTCGGTAATCCCACCAAATACAGTAAATAATTTGGATTTATACAAAGGAAATGTGCCGGCACGCTTTGGAGGGCGAACAGCTTCGGTGCTCGATATTTCCATGAAAAACCCTAATCTTCAAAGATTTGAAATGTCGGGCGGTTTGAGTATTGTGTCGAATAGGCTGATGGTTGATGTGCCGATTATAAAAGAGAAACTGGGAATTTATGTTGCCGGAAGAGGAGCTTTTAACGATTTCCTTTTGCCTTACGTTGATAAAAGATTAGATAATATCAAAGCCAGATTCGGTGAATTATCATCCAAATTATTCTGGAAAGTGAATAACAGAAATACGGTAACGTTGATGGGATATTATAGCAATGATTTTTTTAGGACTGATTTGCTGACTAATCTTCCCAATGTTACTGGGGCAAATACCTATTACAAACACATTACAACCAATTCCATGTTGCGCTGGCTGCATGTTATTTCTCCTAAACTTAATTTACAAACAACCGCTGTTTATGCAAGATATTCGCCGCTGATCGGAACGGCTGAAAAGGAGACAGGAAATGTGGTGAAACTGGAATCTTCTCTGGATCAAAAACAGATTAAATCCAATTTGAATTACCAGCTTACCAATCATAAAATAGAAACCGGAATTATAGCCACGCAATATGAAATCAGGCCGGGAACGTTATATCCTGGCAGCAGTCAAAGTGTAAATTATTTAACTACACCGACGGAAAGAGCGAATGAACTAGACTGGTATCTGGATGATGAAATCAATTTTTCGAAAGATTTTGCTGTTTCCTTCGGACTGCGTTATTCCTATTTTATGGCCTTAGGAGCCACCAATGTCAGGGAATATGCAGCTGGTGAACCAAGAGACGAATTTTCCGTAATTGATTCAGTACAATATGGAAAGGGTAAAATTTCCAAGGCTTATGGAGGTTTTGAGCCGCGTGTAGGATTGCGTTATGCAATGAATGAAAATATTTCCCTGAAATTCGGGTACAATCTGATGCGCCAGTACATTCAGGTAGTTTCAAATACAACAACGCCAATTCCGACTTCGCGCTGGAAAACGAGCGATACAAATATCAAACCGCAGATCAGTAACTTGTTTACTGCCGGTTATTATCAGTCGTTTAAGGATAATATTTATGAAGTTTCTCTGGAAGGTTATTATCGTTTTACCAATAATATTATCGATTACAAACCTGGTGCTGATTTCCTGCTTCAAAAATATCCTGAAACACAACTCGTTCAGGGTGTGAATAAGTCGTATGGAATTGAACTGATGATGACTAAAAAGAAAGGCAAACTGAAAGGATGGGCAAATTATACTTATGCAAGAACTTTTAACCAGATTAAAAACGGTGCTGCATTGATTGAATTGGTAAACCGGGGAGATTGGTATCAGGCAAATTATGACAAACCGCATAGCTTCAATGCTTCGCTGGATATTACGGTTGATAAGCATAATTCATTTGGATTTATATTTGCATATAGTACCGGAAGGCCTTATACAGAGCCAATTGGCTTTATTAACTATCAGAATAATTCGTATCCTTTTTACGATAAACGCAATAACAAGCGTGTGCCTGATTATCATCGTCTGGATTTTGCCTGGAACATTTACAATCCAAGCATGAAGGACAGGCGCTGGCAGGGACACTGGACTTTTTCCGTTTATAATTTATATGCACATAAAAACGTATATTCAGTATTTTTCAAAACGGATCAGGCTGTTTCCAAAAGTTATCAGCTCCAAATCTTTGCAGCACCAATTGTAACAGTTTCGTATAATTTCGTTTTTTGACGGGCGACAGGCAAGATGAATGTGGGTCAAACGAATTTTAATTTTATCAATGAAAAAAATATTTTTTGAGTTAATTATTTTAGGCTTTGCATTGGGTTTCCTTTCCTGTAAAAAGGAAAAAAATATCAGCGAATATGATTTCGATCTGCTGACTTCTGAAAAGACCGGTATTGATTTTTCCAACACATTAAAATCTACCAAAGACTTTAATATTTTTTACTACATGTACTTCTATAATGGAGGAGGAGTGGGAGCCGGAGATTTTAACAATGACGGTTTAGTGGATCTGTGTTTTACAGCAAACCAGGAATCCAACCGGATTTATCTGAATAAGTCGGGAATGAAGTTTGAAGATATTACAGAAAAATCAAATTTTAAAGGAGGGAAAGGCTGGTCAAACGGTGTGTCCGTTGTTGATATAAATCAGGACGGGATGCTGGATATTTATATTAGCCAGGTTGGTGATTTTGAAAACATGAAGGGCCATAACCTGCTATTTGTTTGTAAAGAAATAACAAAAGAAGGTATACCGGTTTATGAAGAAAAATCAAAAGAATACGGGCTGGATCTTGTCGTTTTTGGCACACAAGCTACCTTTTTTGACTATGATCTGGATGGAGATCTGGATATGTTTCAATTGAATCATTCGGTGCACCAAAATGGTACTTTTGGCCGTCGGGCACTTTTTGAAGGTACTTATCATCCGTTATCCGGCGATAAATTATTTAAAAATGAAGACGGGAAATTTATTGAAGTAACCAAAACAACAGGGATCCACAGTACAGTAATTGGCTACGGTCTGGGTTTAGGAATTGGCGATATTAATTTCGATGGTTATCCGGATATGTACATTGGAAATGATTTCCATGAAAACGATTATTTGTACATCAATCAGAAGAACGGGAGTTTTCGAGACGAAATGGATTCGTCCATTATGCACACCAGCCAGTTTTCTATGGGAATTGATATTGGGGATCTGAACAATGATATTTTTCCTGAAATCGTCTCTCTGGACATGCTTCCTTCTAATTATGAAATCCTGAAAAAATCGGAAGGAGAAGACATGTATAGTATTTTTCGATACAAAATTCGGCAAGGATATAATTATCAGTTTGCCAGAAATAATCTGCAATATAACAATGGAAATGGCACATTTAGTGAAATCGGAATGTATTCCGGCGTTCATGCAACCGACTGGTCGTGGGCTCCTCTTTTCAGCGATTTTGATAATGATGGATTAAAGGATCTGTTTATTTCCAACGGAATTCCCAAGCGGATGAACGATACGGATTACATCAAGTTTGTGTCTGACGATGTGATTCAGGAAAAGATTAAAAATAAAAATTTTGATGAGAATGATCCGGATTTGACCGATAAATTGCCTGAGATTAAATTGTTTAATAAGTTTTTTTCCAATCAGAAAAATCTGGTATTTAAGGATCTGGAAGCTTCAATTCACAATGATAAACTATCATATTCCAATGGTTCGGTGTATGCCGATCTGGATAATGATGGAGATCTGGATATTATTACGAACAATATCAACGACAAAGCATTTGTTTATGAGAATCTTACCAATAAAAAAACTGTAAAAAATGATTTTACAAGAATCTATCTGAAAGGTGCAAAGGGAAATTTAAATGCGATTGGAGCGAAATGTCTCGTGTTCAAAAAAGATCAGGTTCAAAGTTATGAGAAGTTTCCGGTGCGTGGCTTCCAGTCAAGTATGGAAGTGCCTTTAAATATTGGTTTGGGTAAGAAATCAGAGGTTGATTCTATGTTGATTATCTGGCCGGATAACAGATTTCAGGTAATAAAACCAAATGCCATTCAGGATTCCTTAAATTTTACTTACGTCAATAATCTGCTACTTTTTGATTACCAGAAATATAAAAATAACAAAGCCGACAAAAATTATTCTTACGAAGATATTGCTGCAAAACTGGGTTTGGATGTGCGTCATGAAGAAAACAATTTTGTAGAATTTGACAGGAATTCGCTCATTCCATTTGAAGTAACCGCAGACGGACCAGCATTAGCCATTGCTGATATTAACCATGATGGCTTGGAAGATTTGTTTGTCGGCTCTTCTAAAAAATTCAGAAATCATCTCTTTTTTCAAACAAAAAACGGGACTTTTCAGGAAAGTATACAGCCGGCTTTGGTAAAGGACAGTACTTACGAAGAAGTTGATGCACAATGGATTGATGTAAATAAAGACAGTCATGTTGATCTGGTTGTTGCGAATGGAGGTAATGAGTATTCCAATAATTCGGAGTATCAGATGCCACGCATTTATCTCAACGATGGGAAAGGCAATCTGACTCCAAAAAATGATGCTTTTAATAGTATTTTCATCACATCTTCCTCAGTTATTCCATACGATTTTACCGGAGATGGCATTGTAGATTTATTTATTGGCGGCAGGGCAGTTCCTTTAAATTACGGAGAAGTGCCGAAATCATACCTTCTAAAAAATGACGGAACCGGTAGGTTTACAGATGTAACCCAACAATACGCAAAAGATTTGTCCACAATTGGTTATGTAAAAAGTGCCAAATGGGTAGACATGGATAAAGATGGCGATCAGGATTTGTTACTTGCATTGGAGTGGGACGGGATTTGTATGATGGAAAATAATGGCAAATCTTTTACTAAAAAAATGCTGACTGATAGGAAAGGCTGGTGGAATTTTGCCATGCCTTATGACTTTGATGGCGATGGTGATATGGATATTCTGGCAGGAAATCTTGGTCTAAACAGTCGTTTGAAAGCCACAAAAGAACAGCCGGTTAAAATGTATATCAATGATTATGATAGCAACGGACGAGCAGAACCAATTCTGACTTATTATCTGAGTGGTGCAGAAGTATTGTTTCCGACAAAACTGGAAATGGAAAAACAAATGCCTTTTATCAGGAAGAAATTTATCTACGCAACAGAATTCGCCAAAGCAAAAACAGCAGATATTGTAGGTAAAGACAAACTAAATGAGGCGCAGGTTTTAGAAGCTGATTATTTTGAAAATTCAGTTTTGGTCAATGATGGGAAAGGTAATTTTACGGTTAAACCATTGCCTTACAAAGCCCAATGGACACCCTATTACGACGCTCAGATTATTGACGCAAACGGCGACAAACTTCCTGATGTACTGATCATGGGAAATTTTTACAATTGTAATATCCAGATGGGAAGATATGACGCAGATTTTGGAACTGTTTTAATCAATAAAGGAAACTGTAATTTTTTACCAGTACCCATGAACGGGTTGCAAATAAAAGGACAAGTAAAAAAACTTAAAAAAATTCAGTTAGTGAGCGGAGAAGCGATTGTTGCGGCAAGAAATGATGATAAACTGGTGGTGATTAAGAGGAAAAATTAGTATACATCTAGCTCTAAAAGAATACAAACGTTCTTTCAGAGCTAGATTTTAGGCTTGCAATTACATACTCTCCGTCTTCCCGCCATCAACGGGCAAGTTAATTCCACTGATACTTGCTGCTGCCGGGCTGCATAGGAAGGCAACTGCTGCTGCCACTTCTTCTGCTTCTGTAAATCTTCTGATTGGAATAGTTGCCTCCATTTGCTCAGCAGTTGCTGCTATGGATTGTCCCTGCGAGGTACTTCTCATTTCCAGTATTGCATCCAGACGTGAAGTTTTAGTGAATCCTGGCAAAACATTATTAGAAGTAATACCAAATTGTCCCAATTCCAACGACATCGTTTTTGACCAGCTTGCTACTGCACCACGAATTGTATTAGAAACGCCCAATCCAATGATTGGTTGCTTGACAGACGTACTGATAATATTTACAATTCTTCCAAAACCAGCTTTTTTCATAGATGGCACAACTGATTGTGCCAAAAACTGATTATTAATTACATGCATCTGAAAAGTTTTAATAAACTGTTCAGTATCAGCTTCTATAATAGGTCCACCAGCCGGGCCTCCTGTATTATTAATCAAAATATGAACATCGGGACACAAACGAAGATAATCTTCAATTGCGTCTTTTACATTTTCATGATCAGAAAAATCTGCTACTATGTAACGGTGCAATTGTGATAATGACGTATCAAGTATCTCAACCGTTTCTCTCAGCTTTTCTTCGTTTCTGGCTATCAGCGTAACATTTGCACCTAATAATGCCAATTCTACTGCCGTAGCTCTTCCTATGCCCTTCGTACTTCCGCATACCAAAGCCGTTTTTCCTGTCAGATTCAGATTCATATATTCAATTTCAAAAAATGATATTTCGTTTTAATAAGCTTCACAAACTTCGTACCTCAGGATTTTCAATATTACTCTTCTCTTTATATATCTGTAAACCGCCATTACTAGAAACTGTTTACTTTAACGCTTCTCACTTCGTAGTTTTTTAATCTATCTTTGCGGTTTATTTTTTGAAGAGATGAGATTTTCAAATGTGGAATATAAATCATTTTTGAATTTAATTCTCACAATTTCATGATTTCATAGTCTGTAATCTTACAATCGAACAATGTCTAAAAAAATCCAATCCGCACTTATATCTGTTTACTATAAGGATGGACTTGAACCTTTGGTTCGTCTTTTACACGAAAATGGTGTAAAACTTTATTCCACGGGAGGAACACAAACGTTTATTGAAAACCTTCAGATTCCTGTAACCGCAGCTGAGGAATTGACCGGATATCCGTCTATTTTTGGCGGACGCGTTAAAACCTTGCATCCTGCCATTATGGGAGGAATTTTGTATCGCCGTGACGATGCAGGCGATGTGGCTCAGGCTGAGCAATATAACATCCCGTCGATTGATCTGGTTGTAGTTGATTTATATCCATTTGAAGAAACGGTTGCATCAGGAGCTTCGGAAGAAGACGTGATTGAAAAAATAGATATTGGTGGAATTTCCCTGATCCGGGCTACTGCCAAAAATTTTAAAGACACGCTGATCGTCTCTTCAAGAAGTCAATATGCCGGAGTTGTTGAGTTATTAACTGCTAAAAACGGAACATCAGACATTGAAGACCGTCGCAAATATGCAGGAGAAGCGTTTGCTGTTTCTTCTCATTATGATGGTGCTATCAACAGTTATTTTATTTCCAAAGAAGCAACTGCGGATGCAGCACTTTACGATTTCCATGAGCTTCCTTCACAAGCACTTCGTTATGGAGAAAATCCGCATCAAAGCGCTACTTACTTTGGAGATCTGGATGGAATTTTTGACAAATTGCATGGGAAAGAATTATCCTACAATAATTTGGTGGATGTGGATGCTTGTGTAAGTTTAATCGATGAATTTGAAGGCGCTGACCCGACATTTGCGATTATCAAACATACCAATGCTTGTGGAATTGCAACAGCTGCAACTGCAAAAGAAGCTTATGACAATGCGTTGGCTTGTGACCCGGTTTCTGCATTTGGTGGTGTTGTGATCACGAATACAAAAGTGGATCTGGCTACGGCTGAGGAGTTGAATAAATTATTCATGGAAATTCTGATCGCTCCTGAATATGAAGATGCTGCATTGGAATTATTGAAATCTAAGAAAAACAGGATTTTGCTAAAACGTAATGCCATTGTTCTTCCCAAAGTAATGTTCAAGACGATATTGAACGGCGTTTTGGTTCAGGATAAAGATCTGGCTATGGAAACGGCTGAACAGTTTACTACTGTTACCGACAAAGCTCCTACGACTGATGAATTGAAGGCGCTGGAATTTGCCATGAAAGTTTGTAAACATACCAAATCCAATACAATTGTTTTTGCCAAAGAAAACCAGTTGCTGGCAAGCGGAACGGGCCAAACTTCACGTGTCGATGCATTGCGTCAGGCAATTGATAAGGCTAATGCTTTTGGATTTGATCTGAAAGGTGCTGTGATGGCTTCTGATGCATTTTTCCCTTTCCCTGATTGTGTTGAAATTGCACACCTTGCAGGAATTACCGCAGTCGTTCAACCTGGCGGATCCATTCGCGACAAAGATTCAATTGCGTACTGCAACGCAAACGGTGTTGCCATGGTAACCACAGGAATTCGCCACTTCAAGCATTAATTTAAAGTAATGCCACGAATGCACAAATTAACACGAATATATATGCAATTAAAATTCGTGTTAATTTGTGCATTCGTGGCAAAAATCTTATTTAATATAAAAATCCGTCTCATATTACCTTTAATAATTTGAGGCTAAAAATCTATTTAATTTGAAAACCAGCAATCCAATCATTAAGTATGCTAAGCATCTTTTGATTGGATTGTTCGTTTTAATAATCAGCTTCATTTTTCTTTATCCTCAGCTTTTTAGCTGTGAATTCATTCGTTTTTCTGAATTCCGGGAATTGCAGCAGCATGTTTTTGTTAGTCCGGATATAAAATCTTCTCAGTTTAAAAAGATAAAAAAAGTTATTCAGAATGCTGAAATGCGGATAGATTCTTTTTATTCAGGAAAAAAATCCAAACCTGATATTATTATCTGTAGCAATCCTGAGCAGTATCAAAAATATTGCAATAGTACCGAAGGAGCGGGCTGCAGCCTGGGAACGCCCTGGGAAAGTTCTTTTATTATTTTAAATATGCAGGATTTGGATGTGAATGTAGCCAGTCATGAAATGAGCCATACAGAATTATTAAAAAGACTTGGCTGGTGGAAAGTCACCATGCAGGTTCCGCAATGGTTTAATGAGGGGCTTGCATTAATGCTCGACAAAAGATTTGTTAATAATCCCGATAAGGTCGGTCAATACTTTGATTATATGGACGAATGGCTTTATTATACACGCGGCGGACAGGAAATTCTTGAATTGGAAAGTATATCGTCGGTTAAAGGATTTTTTAACGGAAATCAACAATATGTGATGCTGGCTTATATGACATCAGGTCTAGAGGTATCTTACTGGTTGATTCTTGCAGGAAATAATGGTTTATTAAAGTTGATTAGTCAGATAAATCAGGGAGATTCTTTTACAGTTTCTTATAAAAAAGTTGAGAGAATGACCAAATTCAAACGATTGAAACAATTACCGGTGAATCCGCTTCGTCTTCCGGATCCTGACAAAAATTAATGAGTAAAATTGTCTTATTAAACACTTCTATACCAGTTTTAAATTACTTGTTATATAAGAACCGAATATCATATTTAATCTGAGGGTTGTACTATTTTCCGAAAATAGTGTACCTTTCGACACAGTCCATTAGGCTTATCCTTTCATCCAATTTCTAATATTTGAAATGCAACAATTACAAACCCTGGATTACATCGTTTTCTTCTTTTATTTTATTCTGGTTTCAGGATATGGTTACTGGATTTATCAGCGAAAAAAATCAACAGTTGAATCTACAAAAGATTTCTTTCTAGCCGAGGGCTCTCTTACCTGGTGGGCTATTGGTGCATCATTAATTGCTTCTAATATCTCTGCTGAGCAATTTATAGGTATGTCAGGTAATGGGTTTTCCATGGGTTTGGGTATATCAACCTACGAATGGATGGCAGCTGCAACACTTATTATTGTTGCAGTATTTTTTATGCCAATTTATTTGAAAAACAAAATTTATACAATGCCCCAGTTTCTAAGCCAGCGTTATAATCCGACGGTTAGTTTGATTATGGCAATTTTTTGGCTGGCTTTGTATATTCTTGTCAATCTTACATCTATCCTTTATTTAGGTGCTCTTGCAGTATCCGGTATTTCAGGGCTCGATTTTCAGTTTTGTATGATAGCGCTGGCAGCTTTCGCCATTATCATTACCATTGGCGGCATGAAAGTAATCGGTTTTACGGATGTTATTCAGGTTTTCTTCCTGGTGATCGGCGGATTGGCAACTACTTATCTGGCAATCAATTTGGTTTCGGGTGAATCCGGGATTGATGGTGTAATGGCTGGAATTAAAATGATGCGTTCTAACCATGACGACCATTTTCACATGATATTTAAAAAAAGCAGTCCGTTTTATATGCAGCTGCCCGGACTGACAGTATTACTTGGCGGTATGTGGATTGTAAATTTGAACTATTGGGGTTGTAATCAATATATTACTCAGCGTGCATTGGGAGCCGATTTAAAAACCGCCCGTAACGGTATTTTGTTTGCAGCACTTCTTAAACTTCTGATGCCTGTAATTGTTGTATTGCCCGGTATTGCAGCTTATGCATTATATAGTAAGGGACTTTTTCGGGCAGAAATGCTTGGAGCGGATGGCATGATAAATCCTGATAAAGCTTATCCGGTTCTGTTAAATTTACTTCCTGCGGGATTAAAAGGTCTGTCATTTGCAGCACTTACAGCAGCAGTAGTTGCCTCTCTGGCAGGAAAAGCAAATAGTATTTCCACCATTTTTACACTTGATATTTTCAGGAAATATATGGGTAAAAATGCGAGCGAAGAATCATTGGTAAGAACAGGCCGTATCGTAGTTGTGGTCGCTATGATTCTTGCTATTGTTGTATCGCCTTATATGGGCATAGACAAAAAAGGAGGTTTTCAGTTTATTCAGGAAATGACGGGATTACTTTCACCTGGTATTTTTGCTTCCTTTATTATGGGTTTCTTCTGGAAAAGAACAAATTCAGCCGGAGCATTATTTGCTATCGTAGGCGGATTTATCATTGCACTGGCTATGCATAATAACTGGTTACCTTTTGCAGATTGGACACAGGTTCCGTTCCTTGACCGTATGGGACTGGTTTTCATTATTTGTGTGGTGGTAATGTTTATTCTCGGACTTATACTTCCTAAGGAGCATAAAGGTTTAGAAATTGATGCATCCATGTTTATGCCACATCGTAGTTTTATTATTGGAGCTACTGGTGTTATTGCAATGATTGTATTCCTTTATAGTTACTTCTGGTAAAATAATTTAAAATTCATAAATAAAAACGGCCAGGAATTTAAATTCCTGGCCGTTTTTATTTATGAAAAAAAGAGCTTTTACGCTACTTCTTCTTCAATAATGGTAATCTTTTGTATGTGGTCTCCCTGACGAAGTAAGTCAACCGTATCCACACCTTCCACTACCTTGCCAAAACAAGTGTGGTTACCATCCAAATGAGCTGTATTGTTACGGCTGTGGCAAATGAAGAACTGTGAACCACCAGTATCACGACCTGCATGTGCCATTGAAAGTACTCCACGGTCATGATATTGATTTCCGCCTTTAAGCTCACATTTAATTGTATAGCCCGGACCTCCTCGTCCTGTTCCGGTTGGGTCTCCGCCTTGAACCATAAAATCAGGAATTACACGATGGAAAATTAATCCGTCATAAAAACCTTTTTTTGAAAGATCAACAAAGTTTTTCACAGCGATAGGGGCATCCTGATCGTAAAATTCGATCAGCATAGTTCCCTTATCTGTGATCATTTCTGCTTTTGTCATGTCAGTTAAAACAAATTTGAGATAAATATTTAAAAACGATGTCTGCATAAATTAATATACAGACATACTTATACAAAGAAAGCATATAAAGCTTTCCTAAATGCAAACACGAATAAACTTGTTTTAATTACGAATCCGTATCAAGTTTTGCCAATACTTTTGACTCAGCTTTTTCTTCGGTATTCTTTTTGTCAAATTGAATTTCGGCCATACGGTTTACTACATCACCGCTTCCCCATTCACGGCTTCTTTTTGGATTAGAAAACCATTCTTTGACAGCAACAAGTTTATAAAGATATTTAGTTGTTTCAGCGTTGAGTTTGAGCTTGAAATAATCGTCTTTGTTCTGAGAATCCATGCGATCCTGAATATGCTGTGGTCCTGCATTATAAGCCGCTGCAACGAGCGTCCATGAACCTAGCTGACGATGTAGCCGACGAAGATATTTTCCGGCGGCATGGGTTGATTTGGTTAGATGATTCCGGTCATCCTGAACATCATTAACTACCAGTCCTAGAGATTTGGCGGTAGAAGGCATAAATTGCCAATAGCCTCCTGCGCCTTTGTGAGAGGTAACCTCATCGGTCATTGCACTCTCGATAATGGGAATGTACTTAAAATCGGCTGGTACTCCGTACTTTTTAAGGATCGGTTCAATAATTCGAATCCTTTTTTTAGTCCTAATCATCAGCTTACGAAAAGTAACATTGTCGTAATTCCTGATCATGTTTTGATATCGCTGGGCAATGCGAAGCTCTGATAATGGTAAAGCCTCGCCACAGAAGTCAATAGCAAGAAGATCTGAGTTGATAGTATTGGTTTCTTTCAGTTCTTTCTTTTCCACCTTCACCTCGGGCATGGAAATTTTTCCCATAACTGCGATTGAGAAGGTAACAAAGATTAGTCGAATCATGCATCGTTTATTTCGTGAAAAATATTTTCCTGTGGACCGTCATTTACGGCGGATCAGCGATCGAAGATTGCTTTCCACAGTGCGAAGATAACGGTATTGAATAAATAATGTTTCATTTTTCTGTAAAAATCTGATTTTCAGCCATTTCTGAATTGTTGATTTTGCACTAATTTAAGATGGTTTGATTTTGACGAAATTCACTATTGCACTATAAAATCTCGTAATATGTTGAAACAGACGCAATAATTATTTGCAATTATACTTATTTACCAAATAGTTACATTTTTAAATTATTGTATTATATTTAGAATCATATAATTTAATTAATATTTATGTATTGATAATCAGTTAGTTATATGAATTTTGTCTAAATTTTTCTTCTAAAATCCATTAAATTCGCTTGTATTAGCCAATTTGCTTGTAAAATAGAAATATGTGATTTGGGTATTCTGATGTATTATCTTGCAATTAAAATCTTACAAAAAAATGGTTACTGTTGCCGAAGCAAAGCAAAAAATTATAGCAAATACTGCATTATTACCAACTGAAATCAGAGGTGTACAGGCAGCTTTAGGTTTCGTTTTGGCAAGTGATATAACTGCACCTTTATCGTTACCATCTTTTCGCCAATCCTCCATGGACGGTTTTGCAATTGATCATACAGATGTTACAGAGTCAGGTGTGTTTTTGAAAGTAATTGACGAATCAAAAGCAGGAGAAGGTAACAGACAAACACTAAAAAAAGGAGAGGCGATCAGAATATTTACCGGCGCACCTGTTCCTGAGGGAGCAACCGCGGTGATTATGCAGGAACATACTGCAAAAGAAAATGGCCATGTTATTATTCATGAATTTCCGGTCCGCGCCGGAAATAATGTTCGCAATATTGGTCAGCAGATAAAAAAAGGAGACGTTGCTTTGCCTGCAAATACATTGCTGTCTGCCGGAAGTGTGGGATTTTTACTGGGAATGAATGTAGAAAAAGCAGAAGTATACAGAAAACCAAAAGTAGGATTACTGGTGACTGGCGACGAACTGATTAAAACGGGTGAATCTCTGGCACACGGACAGGTTTATGAATCCAATTCTGCCATGCTTATTGCTGCATTACGGCAGGAAGGAATATTTGAAGTTGAGGTAAAATATGCAAAAGATGACCTGCAATCAACCATTAATGCATTACAAGAGCTTTCTGCTGATAACGAATTAATTTTAGCAATGGGAGGAGTTTCAGTGGGAGATTATGATTTTGTAGGAAAAGCGCTGGAAGCAATTCAGGCAGAAACTATTTTTTATAAAGTAAGGCAAAAACCGGGTAAGCCTTTATTATTTGCAAAAAGAGAAGAAAAACTTTTTTTTGCGTTGCCCGGGAATCCTGCATCCTCATTAGTGTGTTATTATGAATATGTGCTGCCGGCAATCAGAAAAATGTGCGGCAGGACCGATTGTTTTTTACGTTCATTACGCATGCCTGTGAAAACTGCCTATTCTTTTAGTGGGGAAAGGGATGAATTTCTAAAAGCAACAGCAACACAGGAAAATGTTATTCCATTGGACGGCCAGGAATCATTTGCGTTAAGGTCTTTTGCAATTGCTAATGCAATAATTTATTTGCCTGTACACCAAAACGTGGTTGTAGCCGGAGATATGGTTGAAGTTCATTTGTTGCCGGGCTGAAAGTTTATTAGGATTCCAGCCGGTGTTCAGAACGATACTTCCTATTCAAATTTGGTATTTAATATAAAATTGAACAAAATGAGCATTCGGGTGATGTATTATGGAATGCTGGCGGAATTAACGGGACAAGCTAGTGAGGCTTGGCTGATAAATGAAAATCTGACAGTAGGAAAATTGCGGACCCAGATTTGGGATAAATATCCTGCAATGAGAGAAAAGAAATTTAAGATTGCAGTAAACAAACATATTTCTGAGGATTCTTTATCTATTCCGGAACAAGCAGAAATTGCTTTACTTCCTCCATTCGCAGGTGGTTAATAATCAGAGAATATCTGTTAAAGTTGTAATATGCCTGTTGCTTAATCAAAATTTTCAATTCATGGAAAAGATTAGAAAGCCTAAAAAAGTATTTGTTCAGGGGCCGATAAGTCCTCAATTTGTTGGTGATTCTATTGCCAGTCATCAGTCTAAAACGGGGATTGGTGCTCATGCTATTTTTTTAGGACAAATACGTGCAGATCAAAAGGAAAGTGGAATTGTGACCGGCATTGAATATTCTGCTTATGAAGAAATGGCGGAAGATGCATTTCACACAATCCGGGAATCAGCTTTTGAAAAATTTGAACTGACCTGTATGCACATTTATCACAGTTTGGGCATAGTTCCGACAGGTGAAATAAGTTTGTTTGTATTTGTATCATCACCACATCGTCGTGCAGCTTTTGAAGCTTCGGAGTATATAGTGGAAGAGATTAAAGCCAATGTTCCTATTTTTGGTAAAGAATTGATTGGTGCAGAAGGTTTTGTGTGGAAAGAAAATAAGTAGCTAAGAGCTTTTAGTCTTATTAAGGCTTGAATAATCGTTAAGAAAAGTTTTAAATACCAAATAACCTCTAATGGTTGATATAACCCATAAAACGAATACATTACGAATAGCTACGGCGCAGGCGACAGTTTTGGTTAGTAAACCCGAAACGATACAGGCGATTCAAAATAAAGCGGTGCCAAAAGGTGATGTTTTTGAAATGGCCAAGGCTGCAGGTTTTTTAGCGGTAAAAAAAACACCTGATCTTTTGCCTGATTGCCATCCGATTCCAATCGAATATACTGCTGTTAATTATAGAATTGAAGATTTAACAATAATCATTGAACTGACAGTTAAAACAATTTATAAAACCGGAGTGGAGGTGGAGGCCATGCACGGAGCGTCTGTAGTGGCACTCACTATGTATGACATGCTTAAGCCAATCGATAAAGGTGTTGAAATCAAAAATATCAGATTGTTAGAGAAAAAAGGCGGTAAAAGTGATAGAAAAGCTATTCCCGAGAATTTAAAAACGGCTGTAATTGTCTGCTCTGATAGTATTGCAAATGGTACAGGAGAAGATAAATCGGGTCGCAAAATCATTGAGAAGTTAAAAGCCTTAAATATTGCAGTCAATGATTACAGCATTATTCCTGATGATAAAGAAGTGATTCAGGAGAAAATAGGAAGTCTTGTTGCTTTAAATTACCAAATGATATTGATAACAGGCGGAACCGGTTTATCACATCGTGATGTTACACCGGAAGCTGTACAAGAATTAATTGAGCGTGAAATACCAGGAATAGCGGAAACAGCCAGGCAATATGGCCAGGATCGCATGCCAACAGCCATGCTTTCCAGATCTATTGCCGGCTTGATCGGAGATACACTCGTGATGACAATGCCTGGAAGTACAGGAGGTGTTACGGAATATATGGATGCCCTATTTCCGCAGGTGCTGCATGTTTTTAGTGTGATGGAAGGGAGAAAGCATTAAACAATTATTTAAAATAGATGTCATTACCTATTGTTGATACATTCGGCCGGAAGCATACTTATCTGCGTATTTCGCTGACAGATAAGTGTAATCTGCGTTGTACATACTGCATGCCGCAGGAAGACATGCAGTTTATGCCCAACAAATGGCTTATGCAGGCAGAGGAGATCGAGGCTTTGGCAAAAATCTTTGTTGAAATGGGTGTTAATAAAATTCGTCTGACGGGTGGAGAACCATTGATTCGCAAAGATGTGGGACAAATTATTACCAGTCTTGGCCAATTGCCAACTTCGTTAACACTTACAACCAATGCTGTTTATATTGATCAATTTATCACGACTTTAAAGGATGCAGGTGTTCAATCACTGAATGTAAGTCTGGATACATTAAAAGAAGAACAATTTAAAAGCATTACCAAACGCGACCATTTTACCCAAACCCTGGGCAATATTAATTTATTACTGGCTGAAGGCTTTGTTGTCAAGATCAATGTAGTAGTAATGAAGGGAATTAATGATTCAGAAGTCAACGATTTCGTTAGACTTACACTGGACCAGCCTAATTTACACGTTCGTTTTATTGAATTTATGCCTTTTAATGGCAATAAATGGGAGATGTCTAAAATTGTTTCCTACAATGATCTTCTCTCAGATATTAGCAATGAATTCGAATTTGATTCTTTAAATGGTGAACCGGAAGATACTGCAAATCGCTTCCAGGTGAGGGGAGGAGCGGGTACTTTTGGAATTATTGGTACTGTTACGCATCCATTTTGTTCAGGCTGCAATCGCATTCGCCTTACGGCGGACGGTAAATTGAAAAACTGTCTTTTTGATACTACTGAGGCAGATTTGTTAACTCCGTTACGTGCAGGTGAAGATGTTCGTCAGCTTGTTCATGCACATTTCCACAAGAAACATTTTGCATTTGGAGGTCATGTTGATTTTACAGAAAAAACAGCCAAAACTGATTACGAGCAAAATCGCCGAATGATCGCGATTGGAGGGTAATTTTGATTAATCGTAATCCTTCCGGAATTTATCAGGATTTCTTCATAATACTTTGCTGCTTCAATTATATCCTGTAAGGCTTCCGGAGTAAATTTAAGATTATATGGCATTATTATTCTGCATCCAGGATCTTAAATACCACATCTTCATCAAGTAATAATTCTGGCTTGTTTTCATACTTTTTAATTCTTTGATTAACTTCATCTATTTGCCACTGCGGAACTTCATTTTCAGTTATCAGCCTAATGGCATCCATTTTCTGCAAATCTTCAATGAGTGAAGCAGCATAATCTTTCTTTATTCTAATATGATATGTTAATGACATAATATCGAATTTCAAAGGATGAACAATTCAATTTTATCAAAGATGAATAAATGATAAGATATATGGTTAACCTTCACAAGTAATCAAGCAGGGAAATTGCAAAAATGATCGCGATTGGAGGGTGAAAACCATTCAACCCTTATTTTATACCACTCATATAAACCGTGCAACATGACTTGCTGATAAGGTCTCTTTCGTAAAATCTTTAAATATTCTTTACAAAAGCAACCTTCATTTAGCCATGAGAAACGTAATTAAATCTATCCTTGCCGCAGCTTGCGGAGCTCTGTTATTAAGTGCAAATGTTTCAGCAGCACTTATTGAAACAAAAACAGAATGTAAAAATAATAGTTGTTCAAATTTTAAGGTTGGCATGTATCGTGTTAAAAATACAGTTGCCATGAATGTACTTTTGGAAAAATCAAAAGGAGACCGCGTATACATTAAGCTAATGAACAGCAACGGAGTCGTAATGCATGAAGAAGTTGTTGGTAAATCTTTTGAAAAATACGGGCGTAAATTTAATTTCCAAGATGTAGAAGATGGAAATTACACTTTGGAAATATCTGACGAAAATGAAAAAATAGTCAAAAATATTAATTTAAAAACAAATGAAGTTACTGAAATACAATCACGTAGTTTGGTAGCAATGAATTAATTTTCGACGGCGTTACAAGTTTGGTATTGTGTCATTCTTGTAACGCTGTTTTTATTATAGATTACTTTCCTGAATTCTTGGTGATATATTTCCAACAAGTAAATCGAAAGTGATTTTCCCCCAAATTAAAATACACGGTACTGCTTTAAGTACATAAGGCCAAACATATTCGTCTCTTACGAACTTTGGAAATAGATCGGTAGAAGATAATCCGGTAAATACAAGAGCCAATATCAATAAAATAAAATTTTCTCTTTTTTGTGCCTGGGAAAAATACCAAAGTGCTACTCCGGATATTGCAATAATAAATGTAGGTGATTCTGCACGGTGATTAAAAATAACTACCCAAATCAAAATTGATGCTAATATTAAAATCCTGAAATTATAATTGGTATATTCTTTAATTCTCAAAAGTGGAATACAAAAAAGAACAGCTCCTGCCAAGCTAACAAAAGTCTTATTAACCTGCCAGCCAAACCAAGCTTTTAACCAGCCAATGACCGATAAACCATCTGAAATAGAATGATCGTTGGCTAACATATTTGCCCAGCTTTTGTATAGAAATATAAACTGATTAAAGTCAACAACAAGCAAAGGCAGAATCGCACATAGT
>Ga0247734_1000888_pt1 | contig 24100 bp, 21 predicted proteins | sample UWRJL103311B2_FD_180933 | JGI IMG/M metagenome (GOLD analysis project Ga0247734, IMG submission 180933) | Plant litter microbial communities from Arlington Agricultural Research Station in Wisconsin, United States - UWRJ-L103-311B-2 | ecosystem: Environmental > Terrestrial > Plant litter >... | reverse complement strand
CTTCAGAGCTTGATTTCGGAACAGTAAACGCCGGGTGATCGTTGGTTGATGTAACTCCGGCTTCACCACCAGTCGATGAAGATCTTCCTGCAGTAGTAATGGCGTCTCCATCTGTTTTTGTAACTCCCTGTCCTTCGGTGATTGTAGCGTCGGGTGCTGGTGTTTCTTCCACGAACGTCATTGCAGAATTCTGTGAAGCAGACGATGATACGGTGCTCGTAACAAGAACGGTGGTGGGATGATTGTTGCCAATAAAAAGACATTTGTTTCCGGCATTTTGCCGCGATCTTAAGTTCGGGGGGAAAGGCCCGTTTGTAATACTCAGGTAATAGATATCAACGCCTGAGACATTTCGACTGTCCAAGACGGGGGTTTGAATGTTCTCGTATAGCTGACGGCGAAAGAATCCAGATGGGGGGAAAGTGAGATGAGATAAATCGTTTTCAGAGGTTGAGTTCTGTTGTTTGACTGAAGCAATCTCGCTATTATCGTTGATAAGCTGCAATGCTAAGTTACTGTTGGAGTTGCAGTAGAGCATGGATGCTGCAAATATAAGGATAGTGAGAAGTTGCATTTTGGTTCTTTCTCTAGTTCATTCAAGCAATGTGTTCTTGGATGAGCTCGTAAAGTTAATCGAGGTTGATGTACTGTATATTGATAATCAAATTGCTCTGTAGTGGATATAGAACATGATGGATCCTCCTTTAGCTGAAATCAATCACGTCCTATGTTGATTCACGGAATAAAATAGAGCTATTGTCAGATGTGAATATATAAAGCCTGGTATGAATAAATTATTACTCCAAAAAATACAGTGGCAGTCAGTCCATTCACAAGTCAGGGATTTCCGCAAAATCTCTTTTCCTTTGAAGATTAGCCATGAACTAATAATCGCACATGGTAGAAAATAATCATGACCTCAAACCGTACATTTCAAAAGAGAACCACGAACACTGTATTCAATATGAAGACTCGATATCTCCTCGTCCTCCTCCTTTCACTCACAGCCCAAGCCATGATATCCCCAGCAATCTTCTTCGAAGCCCCCGGTCCCATAGTTCATTTCGAAGCTACGGCAATAGTACCCCCAGTATCCTCAGATAGCGCATCGAACAATCACGCTCACGGGTTGTGGACCGGACTCTCGACCGCCAACGCTTCCGTCAGTTTACGGAACGTGATTGCAAGTACCGGAACACAGTGGAGACTTGCTCCCGAATATTGCTGCAAGTGCGTAAACCCACGTATCTCTTTTATAACTGTGTGAAACTTTGGCGAGAGTGGGTGTGGGGAGTGATGTGCTAATGTCGTGTATTATAGGCCAGAAACTATGCTGAAGGATGTTCGAATAGGTTTGTTGAATGAGCTATATTTTATGCTGCTGGTGCACAAAGACATGAAGCTAATAATGAGTAAATAGTCCAGCCTGGAGATCAAGTTACAACAATGATACTAAAAGCACCCGGGACTAAAATCTGGAACGATGTTTTAACAGTTACAGGAAAAGATCCCACTACGGGGAAGGCAAACACCCAGTCAAGTTTCCTATCTTTCGACCCCAATGAATACCGTGAGTGGCTTTTGTGTCTCTGACCTTGAAGCCTTCGATAATACTGACAATGACGATTACCACAGCACCACAAGGACAAGATCGTTTCCACCTTGCCGTTTTCGCCGTCGAGTTTGAAGAGGGACAGCTGTGGTGGACTGGGCCGGTGGCTTTCATCAACATCAAAATCGTGGCTGAGACGCAAGATCTGGAATGGTGTAATACGTAAGTCATCGCCCCCCACCCCCGCGGCAGCCTCCTCCCTTGGTCTTCTCGCATTTCCGATGAGATGTAAGCTGTTTGACAAATCTGACCTTGAGGGAGTTGCTGAGTATGTGTAGCCCGGTGATGAAGGATAAACGAGTGCCGTGGACGGTGTCGACGCCTCATGTGCTTATGGGAGGGATGCAGCTTGGTGCAGCTGTGGTGACGTGTTGCATTGAGAGGATTGTGATGCTAGCATCATGGACTGGCTAGATAAAAACGAGGTTTAGATATAATGAACATAGAGCGTATGGAAATTGACTTCACTTTTGTCTGCATGGCTGCTAACCATTCTAGCTCTTTTGGTACCACGATTCCGGTGGTCTGATGAAGTGAACTTTGGCCTGTACTCTTATTGACATACATAGTCAGCCAACGAAAGAAACAATTATAGCGATGATAGAATACTATGTTGGTTCGGGAAAGTAAAGGGAAGAGAGCCGGTTTTGACAAACTGCTGCCTTCAAAGGAAACCTTAATACTTTATCTATTCATACCTTCTCCTACCATTATCAGCTTTCGTACGGTACATTTAACAAGAGATATCGGGGAGGAGTATCTGCATATATCCATGCCATCAATCTAAATATCTCTGCTCAATCAATCACGTTGTTGAAAACCAATTAAACTCAAATCCTGATCATTAGTGATAATATCCCGAAAAGACCAAGCCGATACCCGACCCGAACTCTTTATTTACCGAGAGGTCATTCTTTTCATAAGAATTGCCAAGGCCCTTCGGATAACGTCCAACCAATTTTGTATTTAGTACTGTAGGAGTGGGTCGGTCAGCTATCGTAGGACGGGCGCGGGGGCGGAAGGAAGCTTAAATTTCGAGATGCTTTAAAGTTTATTGTGTAGAAGAGGATGAAAGGAGAGAGGTAGAGGGGAAAAGGATGTGTTTAGTAAAGGAGTTGATAAGAATACATGTTCCGTGTCTTACGGTGGTAGCTTTGATGTAGGAACCATCTCGAATTGATGGATAACGCGAGACGGATCAGTTGAAGTTTTTTAGATCTCTAGATTTGAAGAATAGATTGGTAGCTTATGATAGAAGGTTAGGGAAGGGAGTAGCTTAGATTTATTGTATACGTAATAGTAGGCCAATAAATTTCCTTTGTGCTTTGCGTATACTATGGCTGCCGGATAATGTTCATGCTACGGTACGGGACTTGTATTAGCACTCATCTTGTTTTAGATTAAAAAGCCGTTGGCACTGTAGATAGCTAACCACAGTAGATAAAGGCCACATCAGGTTGGGTTTTGAACGGCACTATTAGCTCTACTCCGGCACTTGCGGTTAAGGACAATCTAAAAGCTAGAACCTGGAACTAAATATTTATCTGTCTTCTCCATAATTTCCTGGTTGGGGTTGGCTGCTAGGCCTCTTTCACATACCGCTACTACGGTATGAGAATCAAAACCATCAAGCTAATGGTGGCCCGTCTCCGTCGAGTACACCGCTGGTTGCTACGGGGTCCTCATTTCTCCAGTTGGACTGGGTATATTTCCCACAAATGGTAATCCATTAACTAAAACTGATCGCGACTTATACTGAATGAATGGGACGAAAAACGGAAAGCATTATCGCTTCAACTGGAGTTTGCGCATGTTATCATTGGGCCCCATGCACCAGCTTGAGGTTTCATGCAGAGAACGAAGAAATGTACGGTGTCGTACATGAGGAGACGCATGAAACGCCGGGAGCATGAAAGGGCCGTATAGTGTAGAGATTATTCATCCTTATATCCATCCCGTCAATAATAAGGATGCAATACTGTATTATTTCCCCTCGTAGAGTGGGACAGGAGAGCACGGACAGGACGCATATCACCACTGCGGCTTTAATGCTTGATCGCTCGATTATTGCTTCCTTGGTGGCTAAGCTGAGTCTGCTTGAACAGTGTGGCTCCCCTCCCAGGTTCATCCATATGTTCGGCCGGAGAGCGAATAATATCTGAGCAATTATTGCTTTCGGACGATGCTTCTGTAGATGTTCTGCTAAGCTAGCCTTTTAACACACCTAGCGTGTAAACGGGCGGACTGATAAGGGGGAGTCATTTGTCTTCTTATCCTTTTCCTCTCAGATATGCTTCGATGGTGGTTTGGCTGTGGCTGTAGTTGTGGTTGTAGTTGGGGTGGTACATATTGAATAAAATCAAGAACCAACTATTGAATTCGGACACAGTAGAGAACCGTGTTATATGTAATACTATTAGACAATGCTTTTATGTCATATTTCTTTCCGGCTAACGATCGGAAATCCCCCCGTAAACCGCCCCACACACCCCTCCATCTCGTGTAAAGATGCCACTTGGCTAGCTCCTTTAGGCCTAGCTGCCACTAAGCGAGATCCAAAACAGGCCAGCGGATGCGCAATTACGCACAAGCCCCCGGTGGCAAAAAGCAGCATAAAAAGCGCACTAAAACACGCACAAAAACCGCACCTCCGCCATCGATGATTGGTCCACAACCAACGTAAAATATGGGGCGAGCAAATGGGCGTGTGCAACATAAAAGGAGCCCCTCATCTCACCCCAAAGGCTTCCTTCCTTTCTTCTCCTCCATCAAACAACTACATCAAGCTCAATCTTCAAACTCAAATCAACTTTCAATAAACAACACCAAACCAACACTCCAACCAACCTCAGAAATCAATCATCATGAAGGGAGAATGTGGATGCTCAGGTGCCTCTAGCTGTAAGTACTTACCTATCTTTAACCCCTCATTCAGCCTCACACACACACTCTTCCCACTTCCCATCATTCATGCATGAATGACCTCAAGCTAACTCTTCTCGTCACAGGCAACTGCGGCGACTCTTGCTCATGCGCAAGCTGCGGAAAATAAGTGTTTACACTTCACGTTGATGCACCTTACCAACTCGTCTTTTATCTTCTCGCTTTTTGATTTCGCATCAGTCATGGTCCGCACGACATGGCCTTCCATTCATTCGACTTGAGATGGCAGGGGATCAGGCATATTGGAGGCATAGGGAGGACTTTTTTGTTTTGTGCATGGCTTTTTGGGATACGGAAAGACGACACAATCTCTTGAAATAGATAATCGGAATCTAAAACGATGTTGTGCACATAAAGTGGCTTATATTGGACGTGCCGTTGATCTGTGACTTGTGACTTCTCGCTCTCATGCTGCTTGTTTCGCTGTTTATGTAGAGTTGCAGCATTGTGGCTCCCAGGAAATATAAACATTGCTCTCTTGGAGAAGATCATAGTAGTGGTCCCCCACCTATGGATGAAGTGGTGATACCACCGACAAGCCATCAAACACACCAGGTGATGCATCGACAAACGTTATTGCATACATTTCATCCATCACTGGACATTTCCTACTGCCACGTCGAGGAGATTGGCAACCCCATCCACACCTCTACTTGCCTTGCTTTCTTCTGTTCTACATGCTTCGATGCCTCATAGCAAATGGATCTGAACACGGGCTGGACTGCTGATCCATCGATCTTCTGACACTGACATATCCCCCCATGTCTCTAACCAATCAGCCATCATTCCACCGCTGCACCAAATGTTCGTTTCGAAGGAATACAGTGCCTTATGGTATGACTTAAGTCTTAACAAGGCAGTAAGTGAAATCTGATAACCGCACACCTTGGGTAATACGGCATCTCATGTGTTCTCTCCCTATTGCCCGGCTTCTGGATTCCTGTCATATCACTCACCCTTTCACTCTCTTATAGGTTGTTGCATATTTGCCGTGTTGGCTTTCCTTTCTCTCTGCCAGGACTCTTGCCCCGTCATTGTCTTGTGCCTCCCACCCAACCCTTGATCTCCCCCAAATCAACGTTCTGTCCCTCCCCAACATAAGCTACCGCGGAAACTACTTGTTGTTCTGACAACTTCTGCAAGAAAGGGGCGTATACGCCAGCCAAGAATCCCAAATGTTGCTCGTGATGTCTACCCACCCACAACATTAGACTGCCACCGAAATATGTAATTCGTGCTTAGTCTACCCTCCCTTCCTGAGATCGTCCACATTCTCTAGTGGTCGAGGCAAGAAAGGGTAGGTTTGACAAGACGTCAATGAGCTGCACGGAACTGCATAAATTCCCTTATCGCCATGAAACGAGCTCTATATGAGGGGGCACCGATGGCTTGGTATCACCATACCATTATCCAACCCCAATCCTTGAAATCTCCTCCCACCCTTTCGCTTAAAAGAGGGATTGGAAAGATAGATAGATATAGAGAGTGAGAGAGAGGAAAGTCTATATAATTGCCCTCTTCCCTCTCTACTTCCGGCTTTCTTTCTTTTCTCTTTAGATTCAAGCAAGTCATAAACATCGTATCAGCAAATTATTACCTCAAAGCAAACAAAACCACACCGAGTTGAGAAAGAAGTCGAAAAAGTCCAGTCATCATGGGAGATTGCTCTTGCTCTAGCTGCGGCGCCACGGCCGGCCACAAATGTGACAACAGCTGTTCTTGCTGCTCTGTATGTTCTCACTTGCTTTCTCCCTCTCTTTGTTTTCCTCTTATCTCTCTCCTCTCATCTCTGTGTGCGAGATGAAACGGTTACTAATTCTAGAGTGAATAGCACTAAACCACCCTATTGATCAACCCAAATGCATCTTTAGCACGACTATCAATCCCGATGGATACTTGATATCGGAACCATCACTCCTTTTACGTGTTTTGGATGTGAGAAATTTGGCTTAGGTTGGAAAAGAGCATGCACTGGCATCAATTGTTCATTTCTTTTTCCTGAAAAGGAAAAACCTTTGTTGTGAAGTGATTTTGTTGGGATTTCGAGATTTGTTATAGGTTTCTAGGTTTTAGGTGAGATTCGGACATAAAGTTAAATGATATACAATCTATCGTTAAGGCTATCGTTATTTTCGGACATGGACATTTTGACTGTGATTTCGTGTGATACTTCAACTCATTTACTACCTCTTTGTAGCTTTTCTTTCGGGGCGGGAAGAAAGAGGGTAAGAAGATATTGAATGTATATGTCGCTCTACTTGAGGGAGAGTGGACTACTTGCTTGTCCGCCGATGGTGAACAGTTTCCGTAACTAAAATATCGGGAAATATAGCATCGCTTGGGATTGGGAACCATCTTCAGTATCTAAAAGAGAGCTGCAAGTGACTTGAGACTAACAGACTAAGATTCGGATATCCTTGAGTGATTTTCACCTTTTACCACGTGATCTACCTCCTCAAGTGATAGGACTCCGTCGCCCTTTCCTTTAGACGTTTAGCTAGCTACCTTTAAGAACGAACGGACTCTAAGGAGTTAGAGAATGAGACACTTATTACCATTTTGCAGACTCACATCGTGATCTCCGATATCAAGGGTCAATACTTGGCATCTATATTTGTGTAACAATTAGCTTACAAGCGATGCATAGTCATTAAAATCTATACACTTGTAGTTTCCGAAATCTAGATCTACCAATATTGCTCTGAAGTACAGTACATTGGATCTAAATTGATTACATGTATTTCCTACAATGCCATGTGACAGTAGTCTAACTTCCCTCCAAACCAACACCATCCCCAACGACATGAATCGGATCACTTTAAGAGCAACAAGCTCTCCCATCTCTTCGATTGCCAAATCGCCACACCACTCACTGTCTCTGCATCCTCCTTCTCCCCGTCCGGATTTTCAGCCGCTGTTTTATATATCCGTAATCGACAATAACCATAGCAGCATGGCAGCATGGCAGCATGGCCAGGACTGGAGAGCTCGGAAAGCTGTTGGTGAGTAAAGAAGCATGTTTGACAATGGATCCAATAATAATGCTGGAGCCCCACGCCGCTGAAACCATGGAACCAGCTCGACAGGCTTTTACCGAGACCAAACCCCTGAATTCTTCACAGTGTCGGCTACCCAACGTCCCTCAAGTTTGAACCTCAATTTTGATGTGGTAAAAATGAGGTAGACATACCATTCGCATTGGAATTTTATTGGAAAGTATTGCAAACGATTTTTTTGGCGCATCAAAAATTTTTTTTGGTGCGTCATGAAATGGTTACTTAATTATACAGTACAAGAACACGAACGGTCGAGAGACCACCGCTCCTAATTCTCAACTCATGCCTATACACACGATATTCTGGGGTCTGTTGGTTTTTATCAAAATGGAGCTCTTTGGGAATTTATGCAGCAGAATGTGGCTGGACGTTGAGGTTGCATTAGACGTAATAATTTCCGCGATGGTACTGGCGTTGTTGGTATTGTTGGTTTTCGTCAGAGATTCCCCCTGCGATTGGGCGATCTATTTTTCTAGTCATAACAAAAGTGCTGGAAAGCTGAATCCTATCAGCTTGGCTTACATGTATGCTAGCCTCACTTGCTTTAAAGTAAAACGCTTTCTTGAATCCCTCAACTCTTCAGTTCATTCATTCTTTACCAATTGATCCGCCCGATCTTCATGATCAATATTCAACGCAAGCCGGTAGCTTTGAAGATGGCGTCTCCTTACCCAGTCACAACTATCAGCCTGTTGACCATACTCATACTACCAAGCTCTATGATCCCATAGAGAACAATCCGAATTCGTATTACCCTCAGTCCCAAACAACAGGAGGTACATGACCCACTTATTCTTTCACGGGATACCTCTTTGATTTTAACATTAAACCAGATAGGCAAAAGCTTCCAGATTCTCGTGTTGATGAAGTTTATGGCGAAAACTATGATCCGCCTATACAGCACCCAGCAACTACAGGACTCCATTCTCGTCAACGTTTCTACTGGTTGTCTCCGATGATAATGGGAGGAAGTTTTCTTGCAGCCCTTGGAATTGCTCTCGCCCACCACTTCTACTATGCACATCTGGAGGGTCGAGTTGTGGGAGACCTCAAAGATCAACAATGGCCGTTACGGTAAGTTCCAAGAGAGCTAGCCACTTGGGACTTGATATTAATTAAATGCTGCAGGCTGGGAACTGCTCTTGCATTTCTTTTCAAAACCGCTGTGACTGCTTCTGTGGGAGTCGCCTATACCCAATGGGTATGGAAGACTCTTAGACACAAGTATCTGAGCATTGGCAGCATTGATGCAGCATTCATCGTCCGCACGTCTGTGCTATCTTTATTTAATTATGAAATGATTTCTAAGATGAAGATTGCTTCAATGATAGCCTTGATGTTGTGGTAAGTCAATAATCCATCTACTCCCCAGGTGGCTGTGATATGCTCACTGTTTCCCCTTAGGCTGTTACCTCTACCCAGCCTGGTTACACCTGCAACACTATCCGTCAAGCCGAGCCACTCCCGAACATTTGAAAGCCTCAGTGTTCCAAACCTCCAGATCAATCAATACCTCAACGCCACCACCCTGAAAAGCAAAGACAGCATGGAGAGATATTACTACATATCACGATTCGTAGAGTTTTTCACCGGAAACGCTGGAGAGAAGGTTTTAACCACTGGTCCCTCTACCCGCCTGAGCCAGATGATGCTGGCCACTGCAAGCACGGGGCAACTTTTTCAAAAACCACGCCCTGTTTCTTCTGTTCAAGGTGGGAACTTGACATATCAAATCGAGACAATTAGTCCAGGGATCCGTTGTGGCCTTGCTACGAAAGAAGAAGCCGATGAAACATTAGTTGCTGCGTATACTTCCATGTCCAACGAACTCTATAGCTCCAATATCACGATATATAACAGTACCAAATCGCAGCTCACTTACACCAATAAAGTCTCTGATTCTTTATACACAACATATCATCTGTATTACTTCGCAATGGTCCCATCCCCAAACGAAACAGCAAAACATCCTCAGCCGCTCCCTTTGACCTTGGAGAGAAGTCATAACTACCAAGAATATAATACCAGCCTTGCTAATCGCCTATGGATCATTATTTCGCCTGGAAACGGAAGCAGCAATGTTGAGCCCACCTTCCTCTCTTGTCAACTCTGGAACGTGTCTTATTCATTTAACATTAGTTTCTCGTCTGAGCAACAAACCACCAAATTGACCAACACGAAATACCTTAATACTGTTCAGCCCATGATGGGATATAATGATTCTTTGAGAAATTCTGGCGAAGGGTATAATTATATTATGGACCAAGGGGATACCATTTTTGGCCAATTCGGTGCTAATGCCGCACGGATGACATATACGATGTTCTTTCTCGCGCTCTGCAAACAGATCACCGGTAGCATATACACAGTCAACTATGCACGAGGGAACGATCAGGTAGCAGATGGTGGCATCCAAAACACAGTTCTTACTGGGTCAACGGACTATTACTCCGCTTTGATCAAGGGACAAAATGGAGAGTATGGAAATGAGCCTCTTGCGCAAGGTATTCAGCAGACGAACAAAACACTTTCTTCTATGATTGAAGAACTGGCAGCTAACGTCACTTCTAACATGCTTGGCAGTTCTTACTTCAGGTTAGTTCCACCTCGCTGGCATTTTTGTTTCAAGATTTGAAATGCCTTGCCGCACAAAATATTTTTAAGATTGCAAATATACTGACATTCAATCCAGCATGGAAGAAAAGTCGCTCGTGACTATCAATCGACCTCAAAACGTCTACAGCTACGATCCACGAAATCTCATGCTAGCATACGGTATAGGACTAGCCGTTTGTTTCCTTATTCTTATTCTTGGTGCTATTGCGTACCATACCAACGGAGCTGTCTACGACAGCTACGTCTCCTCGATCATCCGCGCAGCTCAGAATCCCGATGTAAGTATTTCCTTTCAGAGAATTTTCTCTGGGCTTTACTATGAGTTATTCTCTAATACGTGTGGGGACTTAGTTATCCAAGCTTGCGCAACCATCAGTAGCTGAAGGCCATCTCCAGGCACAAGACATCCAAAAGATCAAGTTACGCTTTGGAATTGTGAATATTCTAACAGGTCCCAATACAGAGTCTCGCCCGGGCTTTGGTCTGGAGGGTACTGTTATGCCTCTCAATAAGAAAAACCATTAATCCAGAACCGGGGCTTAGTCGGTTGTACTGAAGACTAATGGCAGTATAACTGAATATCATTGTACTAATAACTCTGTTTCTGCATACAGGGATTGGAGAGCATATTTAGTTTCATGTAGCTCTATTTTATACCTAATAACTCTCGTAGAGTGCAAATTTAGATATTTAATCACTAGCATGTTGATTCTTTGGGTCTAGTCCCGGTCGGTATCTGCCCCTGAAATAAGCGAGTCCTTGTTCCACGACACGAGAGTTACACACTCCCTCCTTGTGCAATAAAGTCTAGCCATACCACTATCTCTTGAAATCTTTCCCCAAATAGTTGGAGTTCCAAAAAGTCACCAAGCAGTAGGTTTTAAGTTTAGGAAATTCCTAGGCTATGTTCTCCGAAATGTTTCATTGTGAGATCTTATTCTCACCAGTTTTTGGATCAGTGATTCGACGGTAGCGAGCAATAATCAAGCTGAAGTCAGCCAAAATAGCATTCGCAGTGTTGCCATACACCATTCTTTTTGCCTCAACCCAATCCGATGGTCTTAACGGTCTCAATATACGGAGCGAAAAGAATCAGCTTGAGGAGGCGCTACTTTAGCATTATGTTACCAGGCACGAGTTAAGAATAGAAGGATAATTGTCTTAATAACGATAAAGCAAATAGTAGTTTTTGTTTTTATTTTTATTAATTTGAGCTATAAAAGGTGATCGTAGAATCAGAAAGTAATATATAAAGTCTAACGTTACATGTTATATAGCTCAAGTTGGAAAAACCTTATATTCTTAAGCGCTGAGTTGTGGGTCAATTCTCCACTGGTAGCACGTATTCCACACGTAACCGCCATGCTTGCCATTAATGCCTTTGCAGTCGCAACTGTCTGTGGGAATAGACAGATACTTCAAGCACGTGGCTAGATCATATACAAAGCGGCATCCCTTCTTGATCTCTAGCGAAATCGTGACGCTGACTAAACCAAAGCCACCATTATAGTTGAAGGGAAAGTCCATTTTTTGAAGTAGTTCTCGGTCAGGACATCCTTGGCGATGGAGTTGCAGAAGCTGGTAGAGGAACTAATCACGCGTGCATGTTCCGTGTTCTCACCTTTACCACAGCGCTTCATTTTGTTACCTTGGGGGTTGCCTTGCGCCAATGGAGAGGGTTCAGGAAAAGGCGTATCAATGGACTTTGTGGAAGTTGCGACCCTAGTTGTTGACGAGGTCGTTGTTCTAGCTGCGCAAGTGATAAGTGCTTCTGCAAAGTTCTCGTCGTCGTAGTACGGATTGCCGATGGGTGGTATATAACTACCGCCATAGTAGGGGTCGACCATATTAGGGTATGGAATACACAGGGGATCTGAGCCGAATCCTCCTGAATCACATGGCGGAACAGTAGGACTGTCAAGCAAGCCAATTTCCGGGTTCCAATAACGTTTGAATCATTTTTCCCAGGGCGGATCCGCAGCATCAGGGCCTAGAACAGGAGGTGGGGTGGGAAATGGAACAGTTGGTGCTGTTGTTGATGCTATCTCATTTGCTCCATGGTAAACGACGGAGGGGCAACCAGATGTGGTCATTAGCTGGGGCCACGATGACGAAAGGCCTCGGCGTTTGTTCTTTTTGTTGCTAGTATCTTGTGTCAATGTGACAATCTCAAATGCCCATGCAGTGATAGTCAAAGGAGCCTGTGTAATGGTGCTTGTCCAAGCTCCTTAGCTAATTGTCATTAGGGGATAGTTGACGGCACTAGTTGCATGAGTCCAAAGTGGTATCTTTACGTTGCAGGGAGGCGAGCAAGTGAACGCCGGCTTATCCATATCCTATACCTTGGGGTCAATCCATATGAGCTCGTTGAACTGCGGACCGCTGCTTGCGACATCCAGAATAGTGATTTGGGACCATTCAGGGTGAGTTTTCACATTAAGATTATCGGTGGCTGCAATTCCCTTGCTGTTCATGACAACCATGTACTTAGCGCCGATGGTGGCTAAGTTCTGGATTCGTATGTTGGAGAGATTAGAGTCAAGGAGAATAAGCGCCTTTTGACATGTTTGCGTATCAATGCAGTCTTGGGAATATGTCGAAAACCATGAATAATACCCCATAGAAGGGCATTCGGCAGGCGTTAATTTGGTTCTAGTAGCATCATGAAATGCCTGATGCTGTTTCATCTCATATCTGAGCCCGCGTAATCTAGTCAAACCACGTTGGTGGGAGGTAATTCAGGCCCGAACTGTGGTCGTGGTGTCGAGGCATGGTTTGCCCGCCACCTGACAAGCGTCTCAAGGTTCTTTGACTTATGCCTGATCCAAGACGCGCTATCAGACATCCTCAGATTCTCTAACGCATTGCAATCTACCATCATATCTGCCGGACTCGTTGGCCCTACGTCACATTCTCTTGCGATCTTGACGAGTTCATCGCGCCGGCTCATCAGCCATGGATGAACCGTCGAAACATAGTCATGCACCGTGATAAAACCTTTGCTCGCATCTGCCGTGGTAACTATGATACGATGATTCTGCATCCGCGGTCGTTCTTCTCCGCAGCAAAACAGCAAATACTGGCGCTCTATGTTTTCTGGGTCCGGGTTGGTATATCTATCAGGAAGAGGACCCACCGCGCATCCGAGTTGCAACCTTCGATGTGCAATTGCAGCCAGTTATACTCCCACGTGTCAAATTCATCAACATGTACTATTATAGATGAGACCTTGGGCTCCGTCATGGGCAACTGTGATATGTGATGCCATATTCCGCCTTCAGGTGTTTGTTGGAAATACGGCTCCAGAGAGGTCGGGCTGTAATAGTCCGGCATGACCGAAATGGCAGTGGTTAAGGGACCATGGAGAGTCCAGAAAAGACGCCGGCCAGAGTCAAAGGAGCCACATACAGGCACCTGTGCATTCCGTAGCGCTTCAAAGATCGGATAGGGAGGCGGTTGTACATTCTCTCTGAGGCCAATATGCGAAGATGACATTCTGGTCGTCAACCAAAAAGAAGCTATTATAAAGATTTAGCCGTATGGAACTATATTAAAAAAGGTCACATACTAAGTACTGGGCAATAGATGTAAGCAGTAAGTGTAAGAACTCAAGAAAGAAAAGAATTTGATTAAACAAACAAAAGCACGTGAGAGATTTTATATTTGGGCTGTAGGGACTCCAGCGCTAAGTGGCCTAACGCTAGCAGGGGGGACTGTACAACATAATTTTATGTACCATTGCATTGAAATCTACTAGTAAGCTACTTTAATAGAATGCAAACACGTCTCTTGGTGACATGAAGAAATTCGATCTCAAAGGGATAGAAAAAGCTTTTCTTTGGGCCGAGAGTGAATTTATGTTGAGCTTTGGGGAAGAAGCAGGAAGACCAGGCCTGTTCTTCCGTCAAGGAAAATGACCTTAACGATTTCATATTTCAATCCTTTGGTATATTTCAATTTAAGTAGCTAATGTCACTATTATAGGGATCTAAAATTCAACATCTACTAGTCAAGTTTAACTTACAATCCGGTGATGACGCTTCGCCCGACGACTTGATACCAAAGTACAACCTGTAGTCATGTGATTCTACCTATTTAGGATAGTGTAGGTCCTGAAACTCGTAATTGCCAATCGATTCGTATTCATTACATCGCTGTATTGCTACTTTGAAACATACGTTTTTAAAAAATATAAAGAAAATCGAAAAGAACGCAGTGGTTTAAGCGGATGTTTCGCATCCACAAAATCAACGTAATGTGTATTTCATATATAGCGTATGATAGTCAGGTAAATTAAGATTTGAAAAGCCCTGTGGCACGGTTTGTTTCTGGCGCTGCGTGCGTATCTCCATCTTGGGACTTATCGGATATCCCAATAATTGTGATTGTTGGCACTTATTGACAGCCCTTCTAGGTAACTTTGCTCCGTTTTCGAGATTCTTCCTATCTGGTATGATCTTACTCTTGATCTTAGTTCTGTAGTCTTATTTCAGTAGTCTTATTGACTGGTACTCCTATTGTTTTGAGGTGTGTGGATGGGTATCTTGATGTATGAATAAGCAGTGTGTGTAGTTCCAAGGAGGCGGGGATATATTGGAAAACATCAGAAAGACAGATTAAGACGTGGGACGAATAAGGGATAAAAGCTACATGGAATTCCAATACTATTAAGTCATTCCTTCGGGTACCATTCGCGTTCTTTCCCGTTCAAATTTCGAACCTTGAGTCTACTTTTATGAGAACTCCTTCTGTCAGATGGACTCAAGCTAAGACAAATGCAACATGCTACGGACCAGAAATTTTGCAACTACAACTATTATAGTCATTCATGCCACACGTCTCTAAAGCCGTTCATGAACATTCAGCCTGACACATTTATAATTAGCTCCCATAACCACCTAAGAGTAGGATATTAGATACCTAGAACAGGCTCGTCTTGTAATCTTATCTGCGAGTCATAAAGCTATAAACCTCACCTGTAAGGGTGAGACTACTCAAGAAACCTCTTTCTTAAACTCTAATTCTCGCCCCTCTCTTGTGCATCAAGCCACGATTTAATCTGGCGCGTACGCCAGCTGTTATCACAGTTCTGAACCGCCGCTTCAAAATCAGATTTCATTTCGCCTTTCTCTAATTCTTCGAGCCATTGTGGTGCGATATCTTCCATCTCCTTGAGAAATAGGTCGCGTAGGAGTGATAGTTCATACTCCAGCAAATGTTCCCAGTAAAGGCTATTGATTCCCTCGTTGTCAAGCGCTTCCTCTCTAGGATCGCCGCTGTCTTCTTCGTCGGCTGGGGCGTACTGATCTTTTTTCGGCTCCTCGTTTCTATTTCTCCCCTGAAGGAATTCAGGAAATCCACATACTCTCCATAATGGCAGCGCCGAGACACATTCCCAATCAATGATACCAGTGATCTTTCCATCATCATCAACGAGGATGTTCTGCATCGAAAGATCATCGTGGAAGAGTACAGATTGTTCTGAAGCATTGGCATCAGGCGGAAAGATACTCGGCAGCAGCTTAAGTAACTTCTCAGCATTTTCTTTGGCGTCCTGAGCTTCTTCAATATCGTCTTCATCGTCTGATGTCTTCATGACTATCTCTTGGTCATTGAGAATCAAGGAAAGACGTGCACAGATCCAGTCCTCGCTGTTCGTAAAGGGGCTTCTAGACACATCTTGATTGATGTGATCACCCCAAAAGAAGATCATAGACACCAATTGGCCCAGAACAGGTAATATCTGCTTGCTTTCTTGCGCTATTTTTTCGGTATCTGTAGCCACCGTAGATTGAGAAGATTCCTTTGAATTAGGCAGGTCTCTTGGACTGACAAATATGTTTCCAATGGCGGAGAACTTGTGACAGAAAAGCTGGCTATGATATTTGGCAACTTGCTTGACCAAGTCTCGTTTGGACTCATCAGACAGCTTTCTCCACTTTCTTCGTAGTGTTACACCAGGTAGCATCTCCATCAAAATCCATTCGAAGCCAAGCTCGTTGTCACTAGACTCATCAAACGCAAAAATCCGGGGTACGGGCATATCGGTGTTTTGGTGCACAAAATTGATGGTTGCGACTTCACTATTCGTTTTCTTAGAAGGGTCGACAGGTAGTGTGACACGCATCAGAGAGCATCCGGCCTCGGTTTCGACTTTGAAAAGCTTATTGAAAGCCCCTTGTGCGTAGAATGTAACATGACAGAAAGAATCTTGAGGAATTTTGAGGTGTTTGCGCGCAAGTAATTCGACCTTTGCGATGTTTGGCTCCCTTGTCCAACGAGGCTCAAGGCCAAATATCCCAGATACCCATTCCAAGCCATCTTGTTTAGCCATCTTGTATGGTAGTCCACAATGAGAAGAGCTAGGCTCTGTTGTAGGCTTATTCGATAGTTTACCAGGGTGATTTGTCTTCCCAGTGTGCGAATATAAGGGGGTTACATTATGATATTCAGGCAATGGTGGCTACCAAAACTGGTGGTGCACTTCAATCTATATTACTTCAAAAAGTGATACATGTACCTGCATGCTCAAGAAATTAAGTCACGTGGTGTTAATTTTACCCCTCAGTGTCGTATCAGACCCTTGACGCCGCTAGCCTAGTACTGTACAGTACAGAACTAGTGGATCTAACAAGTTAACAATTGACATTCTTCTCAGCACCGCATAGCCAGCCTCAATTGAGTTTGTTTACGTTAGAGGCCAACTATCTACCCAGCGCGCAGAGTAGCAGAGTAGCCGTGATTTCAAATTAAAATATACGGATAAAGGCCTGAAGAAGCTATCACCCTACCCACTCGATTTCTATATCAGACTTTTGATATAAATATAATGGCTACGGGTATGTTAATAGATTACCACAGTTCAGGATGGAAAGGAGTAGATTACTAAGGTATAGCGTTCTCCTAAACCGTGCCAACTCCATGGTACCATAATATACTGTGCCGAGTATGCCTACCAAGGTGACAATAATGGGCCGCTTCATTGTCCGTCCAATCAAGGAGCCATACGCCTGAATATGCTGTTAGTTAACACTAAAGTGACAACGGCACTTGCATGCGAAGTTTCCAAGCGGTTATTGTCTATTTTTGTGTCCCTACAGCTGAGAGCTGTCCTTACAGCCCAATCAGAGCCGTTTACTTGTGCAACCTTCCCCGCGGAAAATTGGCATACTGCACAAGACGTCCTGTAGGTATCGTCCCACATGTTCACCGATTATTTGATGGCTTGCTTACATGCATGTAAATGGGGTTGCTGCTGTATACATTGCATCATTAGCAAGTGTAAGAGCGCCGTTAGTAAGTCACAACCAGGGGCACTTTTCCTAAAACTTCTCTCAGAACTAGAAACAACCAATTCTCTACGATTTCCGGCCAAAAGATAGCATTTAGCACTACAACTGCGACTGCGACTGCAACTACAACTCTAGCTTCTCGGACATTAAACATTCATCATGGGCAAAAACATCAAGATGGTCAAAGAGTTCATTGAGGGCATTCCAGATTCGAAATTGGAAGGGCTTCCTTCAACTGTAGGGACTATCTACAAGACAACAGACTTTCGCCTGGACATGCAAGGCGTACGTTGCCTTAATCAGTTTCTCTGTAAGGTTAAACTAAAACAATGATCCAGATGACCAGTGGCGATCCTAAGATGCACACTTTTCAAGTTACCTCGCTGAAGATGTCGGCACCGCAGACAGTCGCTACTCTCCTTGTGTTGAAAGACAACCCTCCATCAGCTGCAGATATTAAAAATTCTTTGGTTGAAAACATCACTATTTAGTAGGAAGGCAAAATGCTTGCTCTCAAGAGCGAACGAAGGCTCTGGAGTGTATTTTGTTGAAATTTGAATTGTCACAGATATTTTAATATATAGAAGTATTTGAATGCATGAAAATTTCACTTTACATATTAATTGCATTAACAAATTTTGGGACTCTGAGAATGGCTAGGAAATCTTCCGGATAGGCCTATTCAAATAGTTAGCTCGCTAATGTAACTTCTTTGCTCAAATTAAATATGCCAAAATGTGACGCCTGCTTGAAATTGAGTTACGAGTCAAAAACAACTCTTGAGATATATAGTAACACCTGGTATTTCAAAACATTAAATAGAAAACTAATTAATACATACGAGACCACTGTCATTCTCATGGATGATGGAATTCTGTAACTCATAGAAATATCTGTCAAAGAGGTTATTCAAAATCCTAATTTCCCGGACATCCTGAAGGATATTCGTATACCGGTGAAGCACTAGGTATAAGCAGTTGGCCAATCGCACGATCTTATTATGTGTTTTCTCCTGGTTCTGATCAATTTCAAAACATCTTCATTTGTTCACCCCTAGGATAAATGATTGGAAAGTTACTGACCCTTCAATCATTTAATCTGACGAATATGATAGCAGAGTGATCATTTTCAGCAAGCAAATAGTACGGATTTTCAGCTCTGCTTCTTCTTTGTTTTATGTTGTTATCTAAGAATAAGTTTCTTACTCACTAGCACCTGCAACGAAATTCGGCCGAATTAGAGACCTACTCAAGTTTTTGCAAAAATAAACATCTGAGTAAAACAAGTGAGAATTATAAATCAAAAAAGAAAACAATCAAGACAAAATAAGCGAAAGTACAAAATTTAGAGAAATAAGGCCCCTGAACGTATAGTCAAACTATTTCCTCTATATGAACACCAGAGACATGAAAATATTTTTAATAATGTGTTGTCATTTCACTAATTTTGGCTACTCCATCGTAATCCAATTCGTAAAAAGCATGAAAGAAGAAGCTCCCATACCATATGGTAGCCATACCCCAAATTGAAAAAAAGCACTCGCTAATAGAATCATTCCTATGTTTACAACCAATTCATGCGTCAATTTTCCACCATCGTCTCCTCCATCATTTCCTATCATTATGTCGCAAGACAACATATTTATAGCTCTTCTTTGATCTTGTCGCCAGCCTTTTGCGCCTCCTCTGAAGCACGGTTCTTGGCGTAAGTGGCACCCTCCTTTGCAGAATCGGCACCTTTTAGAGCCTGCTTCTTGCCCTCAGCAGCACCGAGACCGAGTTGTTCCCAGACCCAAGATGCGCCGTTCTGAAGCTTGGCCCAGAGAGTACCCTGTGGGGTGGTTGTACCATATTGGAAGTAGTTACGTTGGTTGCGGGCGTAGGCGATCAGTTGGTTCTTGGTAGATCCCTGGGGAACATTGAAGTCATATGAATCAAGGTAGTTCTTGAGCTCAGACTCGGACCAGGAGTCGAAAACGGTATCCTTAGCGGCATCGGTTTGGACAGCTAGATAAGAAGTCAGGGATGCGTAAGCAGTTCCACCACTCTTAGAAGCGGTTGAGTATGCGGATTGAGCAGCATCGACAAGTTGCTCGCGAGTGGCATCCTTTTGAGCAGCTGCCTTCTTAGCAGCCTTGCTTCCAGATTGGGAGAGGTATTTCTTGAGGTTGTCGACGGTCCAAGTATCGAATGTCCAAGCAGTCCATCCAGTAGCAGCCTTATGTCTGTTGAGACGGACAGCGGCGAGGAGCTCGTCTTTCTTACCGGATTGCGGAACGGGGATGCCACGAGCATCGAGGTACGCCTTTAGACGAGACTCACTCCAGGTAGATGCGGCAGAGTTGAATGCATCTTCGGCCTTGAGTTGAGCATCATCAGTGGCTGAAGCATAAGCATTGCCAGCGGAACTGGTTGCGGCACCGAAAGCAGAAGCAGCAGATGCGGTGAATGCAGAGCGGTGTTTACGTGCAATGGCAATAAGCTCGTTACGCTTGCTACCTTGTGGAACCTTAATTCCATTCTCATCGGCCCATTGCTTGATTTCTAGCAAAACGTTAGTCAGGATTTGGTCGAGGTGTATTTTTGTGCGAATATTGACTTACGAGAATCCGACCAGGAATCTAGGAGCTTGTCGCTCAAAGTTTGGGCAGCGTTTGAAGCAGATTTAGAAGCAGAAGCTTGTGCAGCAGTGTAGTTCAAACTAGCAATACGAGCATTACGGCGGACAGAGGCAATCAACTTGTCTCTAGATGTAGGTTGTGGGACGGGAATTCCACGCTCATCGAGCCATGCCTTCAAATCTAATAGATTATTAGTTTATCTGTGTTTAACAGTGATATGAATGGGTGCCATACCAGATTCAGACCATGTAGAGTAAAGCCAGTTTCCTGGGTAGCTAGTAGTTTCACCTGCCTTTGTGGCAACAGTCTCATATCCAGAGCGAAGACTAGAGAGAAGAGTGTCACGTTTGCGGGGTTGTGGGACGGGAATGCCATGTTTGTCGGCGAAAGCCTTGAGTTGAGAGTCGGTCCAGCTGCGCAAAGTTAGCGAGATTCGATATTGTCTGATCAGAGGAGTATATACCTGTCAAAGATCCAATCCTTTACACTGCTCCAGGCACCCTCAGCCTTGTCCTCTGTCTCGTACCAGTAATTCTTGACTTGGGCAACCAAGCTGTCCTTGGTTGCGGCCGCGGTATCCTTGGTCTCAACACCCTTCTCTGCGAGAAAATTTCCGAGCTGGGTGGTATCCCAGTCATTGTATGGTGTTGTGACCTTGGATTGCCAATTGTCCTTGACTAGGATCTCGAGGTCTTTCCGGTCGGCAGGTGTAGGGTAGGGGATGTTGTGATCAGACAGCCATCTCTCTAGCTCGGTTTCATGCCATTTATTATAGACTAGAAAACTCAATTGTTAGCTTCTGGCCTGTGTGGATAGGAGAGACAATGATTCCTCTGATCTATGCCTAACACCGGGAGGCATGAAGGGGAAGAGAGCGTTGGAATGCTATATCTTCAACTTCATGTCCATATAGAAGCTCATAAATACTCCATGATGATGAATCGAGCAGCACACAACCCTATGAAATATTAAGGTTTGTACATACCAGCTTTGCTGAACCAAGTGCTTGCTACTGTTGCCTCGGCGGCGAGACCCAGCAGAAATAGCTGGGAAAAGAACCTCATACTGAAGAAAAGGATGCGTTATCGCAGAGGGTATGGAGTATGGAATTAATCGGATGTTATTGTGGTCAACACAACAAAAGTAATTCTCTAGATGAGCTGAGAATAGATTAGCTGTGGTTTTTTGTTTTGTTGAAGAAAGAGGAGGTTTGTGGTGGTGCAAGTGGTGATGAAAGATGTCTTTCGGTCTCGCTAAAGCTAGAGCTAGCTCCCAAAAACCTCTGACGTAATCTATTCCTTTGTATTCTGATTCTTTTCCTCCGGGAGGTAACGGGGATTGATTGGCTGATAGGATCCGAACTGGGCACAGGCTAAGAGAATGGGCAAAGATACTTTCCCATTTGCAGGAAGGCCAGGCAACAAGGAATCCCATCTAACTCTCGTCATACTTCACGCAATGGCGAAAAAGTGTGTGTTGTTTATCCCTACGTCATAATTCTTTCCGTCAGCCACAGCGGGTTGCGGGGCCGACGTGGTCAGTGCGTCCACGGCAATCGGGACAATCTTCATAACCGATCAACTTAAACTTCACCCGGTTCCGACATCCGACAGAAAGTCTCGTAGCTCCGTATAATGCAACTTTCTATCGTATATTGTATTTTTATTTTGTATAAGAACACGTACAGGACCTCCAATTACAACCTGGCTGCCTGGCAGTGAGCCATCAATCCCGCACGAGGTCTAGAGCTAAGGGATGCCTGTTTTCACTACACGAAAGGATTTTTAATCAAAAATCATCAAATTTCTATCTCCATAGCTACCATATACCATTTTGTGAAAGCAGCTTTTTCTTCTTCTTTTTTTTTTACTGATGAGCTAATAACAATATGTCAGCTACCACACACACAACTCTGTTTACCTTCTTATAAGCTTTCTCAAAATATTTTTCGAAGGAGGTGCCTCATAACAACGTTGCCGCCTTTTCCGTTTAACGTGTTACTAAATATCTTTCCTGTCTTTATGGTATAATTTTGTAGATCTTCCACTTTACAAAAAGTCCGAACCTTTTCTGTACTGCCACTCCGGCCCCATTCAATCAAATCAACAATATTGACGTGTGTTCTTCGTACAGCCTGTGATTTTTGTCAGCATGAATCTATCAAATGGTGTTGCACTGTTACCTACCTGCTCGCATTTTTCACATGTTCTCGGAAGCGGCTGGACACCAATTGCACGACAAAGCGCATGCCACGCGGTCAAATCGTCTTCTGCACCGAACCATATAGCTAGTTCGCGTTGCAGCGCATCTTGGTATCTGTCCCACGCATTTCTGGACAAGTCGCTCTCACGGCGCCATCCTCCATGTCGCTGCAAGTTGGCGAACGAAGTAGCTGGCGGGAGGGATGGATCATAATCAAAGTTTTGGAAAGAACGGAAGAACACATCCAAAGGCGTTTCCACATTCCGTTGATGTTGATGAACTCGAGAGTACAGCAGATGCTTGGCCAAATCCTCCTCCCTTTCGAAGCGTCGATCACAGGTGCTACAGTCGAAAGGCAACGGCACATGTGCTCGTGAATTCTGGAGGTGATTTTGAAGTGCCTCTTCACTATAAAAAGATCGATTACAGTCGTCACAGTCGAAAGACGGGGCATGTGCTCGTGAATTCTGGAGGTGATTTTGAAGTGCCTCTTCACTATAAAAAGATCGATTACAGTCGTGACAGTCGAAAGACAGGGCATGTGCTCGTGAAGATCGGAGATGCTGCTGTAGGGCTGTCTCGCTAGCATAACTTCGGTCGCAATTTGCACAATAGGAGGTCATAGTGACAAATTCTTCGTAGCATTGCTAATTCGAATTGTTCAGAAATATTGAGATCTGGGAAACAGAAAGTCGACAGTCGATATAGCAGTTACGTCGTGTAACCATAACTCTCTATTGTCGTCCAATGATTTAGTGACACATAGACTCCCAAGAATTCCTCACGCGAAGTTTTTAATTCACAACTTCGAGCGCAGCTACATATCATCAAAGTGAGGACATCTTCATTAAAATAAGCGAAGTCAGCAAAGAGAGGAGGGCCAAGGAACTTGAGATATTGTGGAATATGCAAGAGTTTCATGATTTGGGCTGGCAACTTATCCCAGAGCTCAAAGTTTGCTGTGCACTCCTTCGATATTGGCGCTCATTACTGATTCAGATTCTCTCACTTGTATTCTTCAAACGTGGTGAAGTATTAGATACAACCCTTCCAGGTATCCAGCACTATTTCTAAGTCTTCGGGGGAGGAAGAGTTTTCAAGAAAATAAAATCATAGGATTCCCACCAACTTTGAGCTTCTACGAAATTAATTACGAAATTTCAAAAGTAATATGTTGTACAACCGAGCAGCTAAAGTAGCTCTTTATGCGCCTTCAATACATCTGCATTAATTTGCGTGAAATATACAGTTCCAATCATACTCCTTGCACCTTAGGCTGCTCGATAATATTGGAACAGATCACTCTCGAACCTCTTCACGTTCCCTCCGTTTTTTCATCGCTCTTTTGACCTAATAAAAGCAAGTTAGTACTCTCATCTCTTCACCTCTCTCCCCAAACTTATAAACTCACCCTCCCAGAACTTCTTGTCGACTTTATCTTCTCCCGCCGCATTAGCTCTATCGTGGCCATGCTCAAATTCCTTGTTATGCTCCTTGACTTCTTTTTTGTATTCCGCACTACTCTTGTCTGCGCTGGGGCTTTCTTGGACTTTTGTTGATGGCTTGACACTGTCGACGCTGTCATTGCCTACTTGGCCTCCGGTTGGACTTGACCTGGTGAAACAATCGATTAACAATGAATTATATAACTAAATTAGACCATCCTATAGATTCAGAACAGCACAAGGCAGAGAAAGTTGAGATAACTTCGTAGCTGACACTTTCCTCATATGCTGCATTGAGAGCAATTGAATAAGCA
>Ga0247734_1000887_pt1 | contig 24137 bp, 18 predicted proteins | sample UWRJL103311B2_FD_180933 | JGI IMG/M metagenome (GOLD analysis project Ga0247734, IMG submission 180933) | Plant litter microbial communities from Arlington Agricultural Research Station in Wisconsin, United States - UWRJ-L103-311B-2 | ecosystem: Environmental > Terrestrial > Plant litter >... | reverse complement strand
GCCATTTTCAATTTCTACGCCGGATATGTCTGAATAAAAGACAAAGTTGTCATTGCTTTTTAAAAATTTCTTAACAGTAAATGTTACACCTTTTTCACCAAATGTTATTCCGTCAGGAAAAAAAGGGTTCATTACCCCGCTTGCACTAAATTGCTCGTTCATTTTTGTTCAGGTTAAATTTTATGCGTTAAGTTCTTATAAAGGTACGTATACTACTTTCTTAGTTTCAAAAAATTCTTCTGTAAAATAATCAGAAAGCGCATAGGTACGTGTTTTCAAATTCAACTCGGCTATTTCTTCTGCCAAATCTCCTCCTTTTAAGTATAAAATACCGTTCCTAAGCGAATGAAAAGAATTTCGGCTTATGTTTTTTCGTACCCAGCCTACAAACGGCGTCAATCTCGTTACAGCCCGGCTTACAACAAACTCATAGGTATCTTCCAGCCTTTCGGCGCGTATCTGCTCTGCATTTACATTATCCAGCTCCAAAGCTTTGGCAATTTCCTGTACTACCCTTATTTTTTTTCCAACACTATCCACCAAATGAAATTTAGCTTCCGGAAATAAAATAGCCAGTGGTATTCCCGGAAATCCTCCTCCGGTACCCACATCCAGAATGGCAGTTCCGGGCTTAAACTGAATCACTTTTGCAATGCCCAGGGAATGCAAAATATGTCTTTCATACAAAGTATCAATATCCTGTCTGGATATCAGATTTACTTTTGCGTTCCAGGATTGATATAATTCTCCCATTTGATCTATCTTCTCCATTTGCGTGGCGGTCAGATCGGGAAAGTATTTTTTAATTAATTCCATGTAGTCCTGGGTTTTCTTTTCGTAAGTGCCAAGAGGCCGAAGATAAGATAATACATATATAAAGAGAAGTCCATGAGCAGCAAACTAAACCACTCAACGGTTTTATCGAGTTTGTTATTGATTACACTCAGCAGATATAATTGAATAATCCAGCGTATCCCAAAAGCAATTCCTAATGCTGCAAGCAATGTTTTGTCGCGCTGCAATATGCCGATAATTAAAACAACGATACCAAGTGTCCAGACTGCCACATGGGCGCCTGACAGAATTCCAAGTGTAATTTTATTTCGTAACCTGTAATATTTACTAACAGACATGTGCCGCTGCTTTTGTCTGTACCAGCTTTTCCATGTTGTTTTTGGAACTGAATAAACAAAAGCTTCTGACTGGACAGATATGGTGGTGTTGGAACTTGTAGCAACTTCATTTAAAAATATATCGTCATCTCCTCCATACACATTGCTGTGCCTGTAAAATCCTTTGTTTTCAAAAAATACAGACCTTTTATACAATATGTTTCGTCCCACTCCCATGTAAGTGATTCCGGCCAGCGAAAATGAAAGATATTGAACGGCTGTGTAAAATGTTTCGCAGCGTATAAACCAATTAAGAAAACCGGATTGTTTTTGATACGGTGAAAAACCCAATACAATATCCCGCTCCTCACTAAGTTTTGAAGCCATGCCTGTGATCCAGTGATTGGAAGAAGGCCGGCAATCGGCGTCAGTCATTAAAGCAACGGGAAATTTGGCTTGCCTCATTCCGACTGTCAGTGCATATTTTTTGGGCGTAATGTGGTCAAACTGGTCATTGATCCGGATGTAACGAATGTGCCTCCACTGATTAATATTTTCTCTGATAAATTCTTCACTTCCATCATCAGAGCGGTCATCTAATAATATTACTTCAAAATTCGGGTAATCCTGAGCTTCAAGTATCGGGAGGAGTTCTTCAAGATTATTTCTTTCGTTCCAGGCACAAACTAAAACAGAAACGCCGGGCAATGATTCGTCAGAGCTGTCAACTTTGTCATAAAACGCCAGACGTGCGAAAAAGAACAGGTAGTAAAATAATTGGATAAGCACAAATGTCCCTAACGCATAGAGTAAATATTCTGTCACAATTGAAGAGAGTGGTAAAAAAAATTCATATTAATTACAAATATACGGTCATTGTCAGGAATGTTAGGAACCTTAGTCTTATTTTTGCCCTCCAACATTTTAAAACCCTTGGATGAATTTCAAATTAGAAGTAGAAGATAAGCAGTCAAAAGCAAGAGCCGGGGTAATTGAAACAGATCATGGATTGATTCAAACGCCGATATTTATGCCGGTTGGAACAGCCGGGACTGTTAAAGCGGTTCATCAGCGTGAATTAAAGGAGGATGTAAAGGCACAAATCATACTTGGCAATACTTATCATTTGTATTTAAGACCCGGACTGGATATTTTGAGCAAAGCCGGCGGGCTACATGGCTTTAATGGCTGGGACAGGCCTATTCTTACCGATAGCGGCGGGTACCAGGTTTATTCCCTGGCAGGCACGGGAAGAAAAATCAACGAGGAAGGTGTGGTATTTAAGTCACACATTGATGGTGGAAAACATATATTTACCCCAGAAGGGGTGATGGATATACAACGGACGATCGGAGCGGACATCATTATGGCGTTTGATGAGTGTACACCATACCCCTGCGAATATGGTTATGCACGCAACTCTATGGAAATGACGCATAGATGGCTTGGCAGGTGCTGCGACCGGTTTGATTCGACCCAGCCTTTGTATGGCTACAATCAAACACTTTTTCCAATTGTACAGGGAAGTGTATACAAAGACCTAAGAATACAATCGGCGGAAACAATCGCTTCTTACGAGCGTGAAGGAAATGCAATTGGCGGATTATCAGTGGGTGAGCCCGCAGAGATCATGTACGAACTTACCGAAGTAGTTTGCAATATTTTACCAAAAGACAAACCCCGGTATTTAATGGGAGTTGGAACACCGGCAAATATATTAGAATGTATTGCACTTGGAATTGATATGTTTGATTGTGTTATGCCTACCCGCAATGCTCGGAATGGCATGATTTTTACGACACAAGGAATTATCAATATTAGAAATGAGAAGTGGAAAGACGATTTATCGCCAATTGATGTAGAATTAGGTGGCTATGCAAGTACGTTTTATAGCAAAGCTTATCTTCGGCATCTGGTAAAATCCAGTGAAATGCTTGGAGCACAAATTGCAAGTATTCATAATTTAACCTTTTATTTGTGGCTGGTTAACACCGCAAGAGAGAAAATTATAGCGGGCGAATTTGTATCCTGGAAAAAAGAAATGGAAAAAAAACTAATGGAGCGGCTCTAAAAGTCTAAAAAAGGGTGTTTCTTTCGGAAAGTTTTTCAATTAAATCGCAGGAAAGTTTTCATTTATAGAAAATGAGGTTGATTAAATCATATTGTTAACCTAATTTTGTGCCCGCTAGGCATTTTGATAAATCCAGATGGCCATGAACTAATTTAGTTTTTTTCACTCATAATTGACTAATAAAGATCAATCCTAGTTAATCTTAATAACGCTAACTTGAATAGTATGAAAAAAGTATCCCAGTTGATTTGTTCGTTTGCCTTAGGTGCGTTGATGGCTCTGCCCTCTCTCGCTCAACCTTTAGTGCCGCCGAATTCTCCAGATTACAATCCGAAAGCTACTTACGACGGCCCTTACAAATTGAACACGTGGTCAATTTCTGCACACATCGGACCATCTATGTTTTTTGGAGACTTAAGGGAATATGATTTCTGGCCAGTTACCAAAACCACATCAGACAGTCACAAAGAATCTGGTACTTTTCAGGGAGGCCTAACCATCAACAAACAATTGTCATACCTTTTTGGTGCGCGTTTAGATGGTACGATTGGCAACCTGAGAGGAATGAAACGCCGTAATTATGGCCGTTATTTCGAAACTAGCTACGGTGACGTAACTCTTTCCGGAACAGTTAATTTGAAAGGCCTTTTATTGGGACCTAACAAAATGAAACGTTGGAAAGTAGATGTTTACGCTGGTATCGGACAAGTATTCTATGATGCAACTGCTTACAGTCTTGTAGGAGGTGTTAAACTTAGAGAAACCGGCAAAACAAATGACTGGGTTATCCCAACAGGATTGAATGTTAGTTATGAACTAACAAGCCGTCTTGATCTTGGACTTGATTTCCGTTTAAATCATACTAATTCAGATTATATAGACGCAACTTATGGTGGTGACTATTCTTTGAATCCAAGTGAATTTGTTATAAAGGATCAAAAAACAGCTCGTAAAGGAAATTCTGAATTAGATTCGTACGGTTACGGCTCAGTTCAATTGACTTATAAATTGGGTAAAAAACCACTTAAAGTTAAGAAAGTGGATGGCAAATGGGATTACAAACCTGACGAAGGCGGTTATTACCACTTACGTTATACAGACCCTAAAGTGCTGATCAAACCACCAAAAATTCTTACACTTGAAGAAATGGATTCGGTTGCGAAAGCAAACCGTCCAAAAGATATCGATCCACGTTTGTTACTTGATACAGATGGTGATGGTGTTTCTGACTTCTTCGATAAAGAACCTAATTCTCCTGCAGGAAGTATCGTAGATGGTAGTGGTCGTGTTCTTGACTTTGATACTTACGTGAAAAATGCTTTGGCAACTGGTGCTGCTTGTAGCGAAATATTTGCTAACGTTCAGTTTGAAACAGACAAAAACACAATCAAACCTGAATTCCAGGAAATTCTTAAAAATGTTGCAATGTTGATGAACAAAAATGGCTGCCGCTTACAATTGGCTGGTCACGCTGATCGTCGTGCAACGGATCGTTACAATATGGCTTTATCACGTCGTCGTGTAGATGCAGTGAAAAACTTCCTGATTAATGAAGCAGGTCTTGCTGATCCAAGTAAAGTAATTATTGATTACTTCGGTTCATTCAAACCAATTGCTGATAGTGCAACCCGTGATGGTCTTCTTAAAAACCGTCGTGTTGAGTTGAAACTTCTTCCATAATCAATGACAATACTGTTGAAATGAGAAAGGCTCCCGACGGGAGCCTTTCTCATTTCAACCAAAAAATTAATATCAGGTCAGGCATAAAACAAACATGGCCTGATATTAGTAGTCATAGGAAAACCAAAATAATTTTTGTGTAAATAAACAGAATCGGGTTAAAATGAAAGAATATGATTATTTAATAGTGGGTGCAGGTCTTTGGGGTTCAGTATTCGCACACGAAGCTACAAAAAGAGGAAAGAAGTGCCTTGTTATTGACCGTCGCTCACATACCGGCGGTAATACTTATTGCGAAGAAGTAGAAGGTATTAATGTCCATAAGTATGGAGCTCACATTTTTCACACAAATGATAAGGAAATATGGGATTATGTTAATTCTTTCGTAGAATTTAATCGCTATACTAATTCTCCTGTTGCCAATTATAATGGGGAAATGTATAATCTTCCATTTAACATGAATACCTTTTATCAGTTGTGGAAGGTAAAAACACCAGAAGAGGCTCAAGCCAAAATACAGGAACAAGTAAAAGCAGCAGGCATAACTGATCCTCAGAATCTGGAAGAACAAGCTATATCTTTGGTAGGAACAGACATCTACGAAAAACTGATTAAAGCTTATACAGAAAAACAGTGGGGCAGAAAAGCAACTGAATTACCTGCATTTATTATTAAACGACTGCCTGTACGCTTTACATTTGACAATAATTATTTCAATGACCGTTATCAGGGTATTCCAATTGGCGGTTATAACAAACTTACCGAAGGTTTACTGGAAGGAGTGGAAATCCGCTTAGGAGTTGACTTTTTTCAAAATCGTGAAGAATTAAGTAATCTCGCTGATACCATTGTTTACACAGGTCAGATCGATGAATATTTCAATTATCAACATGGATATTTAGAATACCGGAGTCTGCGTTTTGATAACCAGTTACTGGATAAAGAAAATTATCAGGGCAATGCAGTAATTAATTATACGGATGGTGAAACTCCTTTTACGCGTATCATTGAACACAAACATTTTGAGTTTGGAACACAACCCAAAACTGTCATTACACACGAATATCCGCAGGAATGGACATTAGGGGCTGAACCATACTATCCGGTAAATGATGATAAAAACTCTGAAATATTCAGCAAATACAAAAAACTGGCATCCACAGAAGAAAAAGTCATTTTTGGCGGACGGCTCGCTGAATACCGGTATTATGATATGCATCAGGTGATTGGATCTGCATTACACAAAGTAAAAGTGCATTTCGCTTAAAAAATAAAAAAAATATTGAAGTACTTTTTCAGGCTTTCTCGCCTGGAGAAGTACTTTTTTTGCTTAAGCCTATTCCGTAATTAAATATAAACCAGAGATCGAAAATTAATACCTGATACCTAAATTCAGAAAATACGTCTAATAAATATAATTATCAGGATTAGCATTTAAATTAACTCAACCTGATTAAACCAAAGATTTCTGTATTAATTATTCTTTTACAAAGATTACTTTCTAATAATTATGATGATAAATAACTTAGAAAGGCTGACAACTATTCCAAATGATGCACACAATGAGCAGCTAATTCAAAAGATCAGGCAACTATTTTATAACTGGCATTGGTTTGCTCTGTCTATTATAATTTGTCTTTGCTTTGGCTTCGTTTTCTTACGTTACAGTACTCCAAAGTATGAGATCAATGCATCGGTTCTTGTAAAAGATGATACAAAAGGGACTGACTTTGGTGAAGCGGCATTACTTGAAAGCTTAGGATTATCATCAGGAAAAAGCAATGTTGATAATGAAGTAGAAATTTTAAAAAGCCGTACACTCATGGAAAGTGTTGTAAAAGACCTCCAGCTTTATGTCCGGTACTTTGCTTCCGGTAATGTCAAGACAACAGAGATTTACGAAAAATCTCCCTTTTTACTGACTTATGCTAACCCAAAATCCAATAAAGTTTCAACACGTGAGACTACCTATTTCGTATTATTTAAAGGTAAAAATCAATTTGAAATAACTGATAATATTAACACCTGGCACCAAACATTTGGTGATACTTTTTTACTTCCCAATGGCCCGGCGATTATAAATAAAACATTGTTTAAGCCTGTTCCTGAGGATACTTATTCCGTTAAAATATCCGGAATTGAACAAACTGTTAATAAATACAGTCAGGAATTGTCAGTATCAGCGACCAATAAACTGGTTAGTATTATCAGTTTAAAACTGACAGATATTTTACCTGTCAAAGCAGAAATTATATTGGAAAAACTGATTAAAAATTATCTTCTAGCCAGTGTTACGGATAAAAACCGCATTGCTGATAGTACCATTGCATTTATTGACCAGAATTTAATATTGGTTTCAAATGAACTGATGGGGATTGAAAAACAAATTGAAGATTTTCGAACTGCAAATCATGTAACGGACATAAGTGAACAAACAAGATTGCTGCTTAACAATAATACACAATACGATAAAGAAAAAATAACAACTCAGATACAGTTGAAAGTGATAGAATCACTCCTGACATTTATTGTCAATAATCCTTCCAAAGTGATTCCATCCTCCATCATTATGCAGGAAGCCGATTTTATATCAATAGTTGGAAATTATAATGACACACAGCTAAAACGTGAACGAGCCTTGATTGGCACTACGAATGAGCATCCGGCTGTTCAAAACCTGAATTTTCAGTTAACCAGAATCAGGGAAGATTTGGTAAGCAGCATTACATTAAAGAAAAAAGAGCTGCAATTAAGTGCCAAAGAATTTAACAAATACGCCTTAGGATTTCAATCTAAAATTGATAAGATACCAGCTCAGGAAAGGATCTTTCTAGATTATGCACGGAAGCAGGAAATAAAACAGGAGCTATATGTTTTTTTATTAAAAAAACGGGTAGAAACTGCTATTTCAAAATCCTCAACAATTGCAAGTGGCCGGATTATTGATTCAGCAAAAGCGGATAATATTCCGGTTACGCCTGGTAAACAGTTAACACTGGCTTTAGCAATTCTCTTAGGAATCAGTTTCCCAATTATTTACTTCTATCTCAGGGACATTTTCAATACCCGGATTACAGGAAAATCCGATATCATAAATATAATTAATATGCCCATTATTGCAGAGATTGGTCATAATAAGTTGAAAAGTATTGATGTAATCCGTCAAAATAGCAGGGATTATATCACGGAACAATTCAGGACACTCCGCACAAATGTGCACTTTTTATCAGCAGTGAAAACCGACCAGATCATTCTTGTGACTTCCAGTATGGCTGGTGAAGGGAAAACATTTATTTCAGTTAATTTATGTACAACGTTGCAGCTGACAGGTAAAAAAGTAATTCTCATAGAATTTGATTTACGCAAGCCTAAAATTGCCGGTTATCTCGGGCTCAAAGGCAAAGGTCTGACAGATTTTATTATCTCTGATCTTACTACAAAAGATATTATTCAGCCTTCGGGAATATCAGCGGATTTTGATGTGATCACTTCAGGTCCAATACCGCCAAATCCTGCCGAATTAATTATGTCCCCTAAGATTGAAACGCTGATTACACAATTAAAAGAAAAATACGATTACATTATTTTAGATACCGCACCCATTGGTTTAGTGACCGATGCACGTCTTTTGAGTCACTATGCAGATATTAGTCTTTATATAATCCGACAAAAATTTACATTCAGACATCAACTGGAAGTAATTGAAGATATTTCCAGAAACAACCTTTTACCAAAGCTTAATTTAATCCTCAACGATGTTAAAGCCATTCCTGGATATGGATACAAGTATGGCTATAATAATAAATAAAGATCTGTAACTCAACCTGAAAACTGCACTTAAAATATTAATCATGATAATAACACACACATTATGCAATCAGGCGTATATATCATTGGTGAGATTGGGCAGGCTCATGATGGTAGTTTAGGATTAGCTCATTCATACATAGATGCCCTGGCTGGTACGGGTGTCAATGCAGTTAAATTTCAAATTCATATTGCAGAAGCTGAGAGCAGCATCCATGAATCTTTTCGTACCAAATTTTCCTATTTGAAAGAGAATAGAATGGAATACTGGAAAAGAATGGAATTTACCTTTGAGGAATGGGCAGGAATTAAAAGGCATTGCGAAGATAAAAATCTTGATTTTATTGCCACGCCATCTTCCAATACCGCTGTAAATTTATTAACTGATCTGGGAGTTCAAAAATTCAAAGTTGGTTCTGGTGATACTAACAATCTTCTTCTATTGCAACATATTGCTAATACAGGTAAGGAAGTCATTCTGTCATCAGGAATGAGTTCAATAGAAGAGCTCGACATATCCATCAAATTTTTAAAGGCACGAAAGACTAAACTTACTCTTCTACAATGTACTACGTCATATCCGACAAATGCCAGGCAATGGGGATTGACTACAATTAGTGAACTCAGGAACCGGTATGGCATTCCAATTGGATTCTCTGATCATTCAGGTGATATTTATGCCTGCCTGGCCGCAGCAAGTCTGGGTGCCGAAATTTTAGAATTTCATGTTGTTTTTGATAACCGGATGTTTGGCCCGGACTCAAAATCTTCCATCAATATTAATCAGACCTCCACTTTGGTCCAGGGCGTGCGCCAGATAGAAACTGCACTGCAAAATCCAGTCGATAAAACAGATAATTCAGAATTTTCAGGTTTAAAAGAAATTTTCGAAAAGTCACTGGCAGTTAACAAAAGCTTACAAAAAGGTCATTACTTATCATTAGCCGATCTGGAATCAAAGAAGCCGAAAGGAATGGGAATTCCGGCAAATAAATATGAACAGATTGTTGGCAAACAACTTGCCAATGATCTAAACCAATGGGAATTTCTTACTGAACACGATTTCTACTGATGCGTAAAATTTGTGTAGTAATTACAGCAAGAGCAAGTTACAGCAGAATTAGAACTGTATTACTTGCGATCAGACAGCATCCGGATCTGGAATTGCAGCTTGTGATAACCGGCAGCGCATTATTAGAAAAATATGGTTCAGTTGTTACCAGGATTGAAAGTGATGGTTTCAAAATTACGGCTCGTTTATATAATGTTTTAGAAGGCGGTAACCTCGTGGTTGCTGTAAAAACAACAGCTCTTGCTATGATAGAGCTATCTACTCTATTCGAAAATATTAAGCCTGATGCTGTTATCACAATAGCAGACCGGTTTGAAACGCTGGCCACTGCTGCTACTGCGGCTTATATGAATATTCCGTTAATTCATATTCAGGGTGGAGAAATTACAGGCAATATTGATGATAAAGTCAGGCATGCTATAACCAAGCTTTCTGATATTCACTTCGTTGCTACTGAAAATGCAGGAATCAGAGTAATTAAAATGGGTGAAAACTGTGATAAAGTTTATAATACAGGATGCCCTTCGATTGATATTGCCTTTGAAATCCTAAAAAATCCAGCATTTAATTTTGATCCTTTTAAAATATATGGTGGTGTAGGATCCATATTCGATTACAAGAAAGGGTACATTGTTGTGATGCAGCATCCGGTAACTACGGAATATGATCTCTCCAAAAATCAAATTGAATGCACTGCCAAAGCCATTGAACAACTTAACATTCCTGCCTTTTGGTTTTGGCCAAACCCGGATCCCGGTACAGATGAACTCGCCAAAGGAATAAGAGCTTTTCGTGAACAAAATGAATCAGTACCTATACATTTTTTCAAAAACATGGAGTCCGGCAATTTTCTCACATTACTTAAAAATTCTGCCTGTCTGATAGGAAATTCAAGTGTCGGAATCAGAGAATGTTCTTATTTGGGCGTTCCTGTTGTGAATATTGGAAGCAGACAGGCAGGACGTGAAAAAGGAAATAATGTGCTTGATGTTGATTACAATACCGCAGCCATTGTAAAAGCAATAACACATCAGGTAGCTCATGGTATTTATCCATCGGATTTGATCTATGGAAATGGAAATTCCGGAGAAAAAATAGCCACGTTGCTTGCAACAATTCCTCTGTCCTCTAACAAAACAATGAGTTACTAAATGGATAAAAAAACCAGAATCTTAGGAATAATTCCTGCTCGGGCAGGATCAAAAGGAATTCCTCATAAAAATATCCGTTTGCTGGCCGATAAGCCATTAATTGATTATACCATTCGATCTGCACTTTTATCCAATCAGTTAGATACAATTTTAGTATCAAGTGATTGCGAAGAAACTATAAATATTTCAAGACGGTATTCCAGGATAGAAGCTCCGTTTATCAGACCGAAAGAATTAGCACTGGATACCACTCCTACCATTGCTGTGATTCAGCATGCTGTAAATTATTACATTGAAAACGGCCAGACATTTGATTATATATGCTTGTTACAGCCTACTTCACCATTTAGAGAAGATAATTTAATAGATAAGGCAATTCATCGGATCCTTGAAACAGGAGCAGACAGTCTTACCACAATTCGTAAAGTGCCAGCCAAATACAACCCGCATTGGGCGTTTAAAATGAATGAAGATCAAAATTTTCTATCAATTTCAACAGGTGAAAAAAATATTATCCCCAGACGACAGGAACTGCCAGAAGCCTGGTACAGAGACGGCAAGATATATATTGCCACCATTGAACAAATTCAGAAAGGCACATTATGCGGAGGAAAACTGGTTGGATTCATAAACGAAAATGAACCAGACGTAAACATTGATACCTGGGAAGATTGGGCATTGGCTGAAAAATTTTTAGGCTATGAATTCCCATACTAAAAAACGAATTTTATTAGTGGTTACAAATAGCTATGCCGCTATGAATGTAATACACAGCGGCCTAATAAAACTGCTTGCCGAAGAATACGAAGTCCACATTATTTCAAACCTGATTCATGATAAGGAGATAGTGGAAATTTGTGATTATTTTAATATTAGAATTTATAAAGCCGATATTCCGATACCTGTCGAAAGCAGTTTGATCAAAGTGATGAGAAAATTGGAAAAAGCTATTTTCTTTCAATTTTACCAAATAGAAACTCAGAAAATTAAGGAAGAAAGCAAAGGACTTTGGTATCGTTTTTTCCAAGGCAATATGCTCATATTCATTAACTTCTTAGGAATAAGTGCATGGTTATTGAAATTTTTAAGGAAAGGAATTATTAAGCTGGCTTCCAATTATTCCTCGCTGGAAAAGCTGAATGACTATGATTTTTGTGGTGTAATATCTTCATCTCCGCTCGACATCAGAGAAAGTATCATTGTCAATTTTATGAAGAAGAAAAATATTCCTTCAATTGCCATGATCATCAGTTGGGATAATCTTACTTCAAAGGGAATTATTAATGCAGATCATGACTATGTTCTGGTTTGGAACGAGTTGATGGCAAATGAATATAAACGTTTTTACTCTGTCTTCGATACTCCAAATCAACAGATCCACATTACCGGTATTCCAAGATTTGACATCTACTTTAAAAAAACTCCTGATGAATATTCCCCATTAGAATTTAGGAAAAGATATCAGATTGATGCCTTAGATAAAATTATTCTGTTTGCTACAAGTGCCATTATTCATTTTCCAAATCAGGCAGATATTGTAGAGCACTTATTAGAATATGCATTTCAGAAACAAAAAGTTAAAGTTATTTTACGATGTCACGCAGGAGATGATTTCGATTTATATAAAAAATTTATTCATAATTCCCAATTGATTATCTGGCAACCTGATCATATAAAAACAATTGGAAACACTTTACAACAAATGCCCGATCTACAAATTCTAAATAGTCTGGCAACTATGATGAAAATTTGTGATGTATGTCTAAATGTAGCATCAACGATCAGGCTGGAAGCTGCCGTATGCAACAAACCGAACATCAGCATTGCTTATGACGGAAATTTGAATCCGGAATTCCGCAATTCTGTAAAACGATTTTATGCTTATTCACATCAGCTTCCATTGAACAAACTGGGAATTGACAAAATGGTTTACAGCAAAACAGAGCTATTCAATTCGCTGGACGAAATGCTTTTTAATCCATTTTGTGCCGATAATTACGTAGATAAGATTCAGCCTTTCATTTATCATTCCGGCCCATTTGCAGTGCCAGCTACGATAAAATCAATACGGCAATGTTTGAATTAATAATTGAAGTCGTCAAAAAATTATTAATTTCTCTACTTCTGGTTAGTTTTATCAGTCTTTTATTTGATAAAATATTGACAATTGGAGAAAGTCCCTTTCAAACTATTGTAGTCCTCACTTTTTATGTTTATTGCATTATCTCCTTATTTACTTTCTCGCGACACAAGCTGTTTTACGTTTTATCACTTCCCGTATTAACACAATTTATTCATATTTTTCAAAAGTACTCTTTTACAACCGGAGCGAACTCCTTCTGGCGATTATTCCCATTTATATTATTGGATTTATACTTTATAAATTTCTTTTTTAGGAAAGGGAATTATCTTTCTAAAAAAAGTCAATTTTTTATATCCATTTGGTTGATTATCAACGCTTTTTTCATCATTATTTCTCCTAATGCAGAGCGAATCCTATGGGGTGGAATCGTTTTATATCTATTTACTTTGCCTCTCGCTTTTTCCTATTTAAGCTACATGATTCAAGCGGATGACTTTCAGTATGAGATTGAAAAATACTTATGTTTGTTATTTATCATTCTTGGATTAGGAACATTTGGACTTGTTTTTGCGGGCGCTGGTTATAAAGGCAGTGATAACTTATTAGCTACCAGAAACATTGCAGATACCAATGTCACTATGGCTTATTTCATTTTATTATGGCCATTTGTATTACTCTACACGGCAAGAAACGCCTTGTCTCATTTATTTAAATTGGCAATGCTATTTCTCTTTACCGGAGTAGTTATACTTTCCTTTTCACGGGGAGCAGTTCTCATCGTAGTTCCGTACTTAATATTGACAACTTTATTAACAAAAGAATTTCTCAGCTTTAAGTGGGTACTAGCTCTGCTTATTCCCGGTGTAATATACAAGTCAAAAATCACAGATTTCCTGGAAACACAAGACCTGACTTATTTTTGGAAGTTGCGTTTTGGCGACATGATCTCACTGAATTCCCTGTTAACTAAACTAGAGTCTGTCAGTGGCAGAGCAGAAATTCATCGCATTGCTTATCATTTATTTTTAAAGAGTCCGCTTATTGGACATGGCATAGGAAGTTTTGAAATACTTGGCCCAGGCTATCGGGAAGCCCATTCTATGTGGTATACATTGCTCGCCGAAGAAGGAATTATCGGAACCACTTACATTTACGGAGTCTTTTCTGCATTGATTATTTTCATTTTAAAAACACAAAACGACCGTTTCGTTTTACCGATCAGCCTACTTTTTTATTTAATATTTAATCATACCGTGGGAAGTACATTTGTGATTCTTCCGGTGAAAAGCATTACTATAAACTGTATAGCTCCGATAATTTTACTGTGTTTTTATTTTCATACAAAAAGCAGAGACTATAATAAATTGAATCATGAAAAGGGCGGCTCTCCTCATTTATGAAATTTATTACTTCTTTCTATTATTCTTTTGGATCCAAAATAATATCACTCATTATTCTGCTGATATCCAGAGTTTTAACCTCCCATATATTAGGTCCGGCCGATTTGGGATCCATAGGAAATGCATTGAATTTTACCACAATTGTGAGTCGCATGGGCTCCCTTGGAATTGCACCCGCTACTCAATTTACAAGCAGTAAATATCCTCTTCAAAAGAATACTTTATTCATATATGTCATTTTCTCTTCTGTTTTAACAGGAATATTAAATTTCATTCTCCTTATATATTTTGAAAAGGAAATACTGGACTGGCAATTTCATTCTGATGGTAATGCACAATTGGCTTATCGTCAATTTGTTCCATTACTGCCAATCAATATACTGTCTATGACTTTGCCGATTTTATTACTTGGCGCCAACCGCATAAAAGAATATTCGCTTACTCAGGTTTTACCATTGTTATTACAAACTGTCATTATTGTCCTTGCATATTTTCTGCAAAAATCTATTGACTTTATTATTTTGGCACAATTGGTTTATTGGATTACGACTGTCATCATTTCTCTCACTTTCATCAATTATAAAAGTTTTAGATTTGAATTCGATAAAAATCTATGGTCAATTTTTGCCAGATATTCTTTCAAAGCCTGGCCACAGGTTGTCCTGCAATTTGGGATTACGCGTTTTGCGGTTCTGATTGGAAGCCAATACCTGAATAATGAAAATTTGGGATACTATATTCTGGCCTCCAATTTATCAGAGTCATTTCTTGTCATTAACGCTTCTGTAACTCCATTGATATTTAATAAGATAGCTTCAACAGGAGCGGATATTAAACTTCTGGGTACGTCATTGCGATTTTCGATCTTATTACTTTTGCCCATTTTCTTCGTCACCATACTATTTGGGAAGCCAGTGTTCATATACTTTTTTGGTATCGAATTTGACCCAACCTGGAATCTACTGTTAATACTTCTCTTTTCAATATTATTTCAGAGCATGCTTCGCATTTGTCTTAATTATATGTCGGCAATGGGTAAAAATGGAATAGTATCAATAATTCAGTTAATTCAATTGTCTGTATTACTAATATCAAGCCTCATTATATGCCCTGTTTTTGGTGTTTCCGGACTTTGTTATTCAATTGTATGCGCAGCAGCGATTGGATTCGGTTTTGCTTTACTGGCGTTAAAAAAATTGGACAGCAGAAATATCAGTGTTCTTTTTATCCCTACAAAAGATGATATGAATTTACTTTTAAGAATATTAAAATACAGGCAAACTAATTTCAAATAATTAACCCATTGATAAACAAAGTATTGATTTTAGGCAAGATGCCACTGCCCATTGGAGGTGTCAGGATTCATGTTCGTAGATTGATTGCAGATTTAAGCAAGCGAAAATATCCATTTTTCCATTTTTATAATCTCGAAAAAGAATCTATTTGGAAGATATTCTTGAAGGTACCTCAATATAAAGTGGTTCATCTGCATACTTCCAACGCCTATTTTCAGCTGATCCTGGCCATTTATTGCTTGCTGATACCTGGCAAATTAATAATTACCTATCATGGCAACTGGGGAAGACATGGCATATTCAAAAATTTTGCAGCCCAGCTTTCCGCATTGTTTGCTTTTTATATTTTGGTATTGAATGATGAGAGCCTAAAAAAAGTGATAAAATGGAATAAGAATTCACTCCTGGTTTCAGCATTTATTCCACCTCATGAATCAATTCCGCTTAATAGTAATGTGCTCCAAAAAATACTGAATTACCAAAAAAAGTACAAATACCTGTTTTGTACCAATGCATCTAATCTGACATTTGACAAAAATGGCAAGGAGATTTATGGCATTTCGAGCCTGATAGCAAAGATTCTCAAAACTTCCCATACTGCCTTATTAGTCTCAGACCCATCCGGCACTTATAAAAAATATATTGAGAGCTATTCAGGTAAACTACCGGAAAATATTTTTTTTATTACCGGCATACATGATTTCTATAGCGTACTAAAACTTTCGGATGCCTTTATACGAAATACAACAACTGATGGAGATTCAATTTCTATTCATGAAGCAATATTATGTAATATCCCCGTTTTCGCCACGGATTGCGTATCACGTCCTAACGAGTGTATGATATTTAAGGATATTTCAGCAATCGATTTAGTCGAAGAATTAGAAAGGAAAAAGTTAAATTATAAAGGGGAAACTGTATTACAAAATGGCTTAGAAACAGTAGGAAAGCTAATTTTACTTTATAATCAATGTTTATTGCATTAAGATATTATCAAAATAACGAACAATAAATTGGTATGGTAGAAAAAAAACGAAGGCATAGAAAAACTTCCATGCCCTGTTTCACACTATACACACACTATATTTTTAATTCCTATAATTTCTTTGGGAAACTTCTAATTGACTTTCTGTACCGCAAAATAACAAATTAAAGTAATTAGAAAAAAACTTTACGACATGATTTTCTCGATTCTAAGGCGATTGTAATCAATTTTCTATAAAAGACTTACTTATTAAAGAAGAAACGTCCAATATTTACTTAAATTATATGCTCCAGGATCGTTTTAACTGAGCCTGCCTTCTTATTTTCGTATAAGCTAACAATTTAACTATTCTTCATAGAATCTCTACTTATTAACGGATTCCTTGATAAGATTTTTAACTCAAGCCTTTTTGGAAGTAGTTCCAGGTATAGACAACGTCATCTTTATTACAATAGTTGCAGGTAAGCTACCTGCTGACCAACGTAAAAAAGCATAGATCAACGATTTACTAATTGCACTTGTCTTCCGCGGAGCTTTGCTCTTTGCAATTTCGTAGGTTATTAGATTAAAGCAAGACCTGATAACGCTCTTTGGACATAGAATTAAGCGAGCGGGATTTCATAATGGTTGGAAGCGGACTTACTTTTTGTTGCTTCAACTTTCATTATAATTGTATTTGCGGGTAAAATTGGACATTTTGTAAATAATCATCCATCTACTAAAATTTTAGGACTGTCTTTTTTGTTGATAATTAGTACGCTACCCGAGGCCAAAGCATTTCATTACGAAATCTCCAAAGGTTATGCTTATTTTGCAGCGGTATTTTCGTTCCTCGTTGAACTTTTAAATGTGAAACCGGATAAAAAAACGATGTATCCGGTTAAGTTGAAAAAGCTAATGGAGTGGAAATCTTATAATAACAAACACTTAATACGAATTAAATAAATGCGCATTAATCCCGAAACGGTAGACCGAATAAAATTAGCCACTGATATTGTAGAAGTGGTTGGGGATTTTGTATCATTAAAAAAGAAAGGCGCCAACTATTCTGCCTGCTGCCCTTTTCATAATGAAAAAACGCCTTCATTTAATGTTAATCCTGTCCGCCAGATATACAAATGTTTTGGTTGTGGCGCTGCTGGTGATTCCATCAAGTTCGTTATGGACATTGATGGTATCGGTTATGGGGAAGCATTGAAGTACCTGGCAAATAAATATAATATTGAAGTTGAAGAAGAAGAGGTAAGTAACGAAGAAGCGCTTCGACAAAATGCCCGCGAAAGTCTCTATATCATTCTAAATTTTGCGAAAAATTTCTATCAGCAGCAACTACATAAAAGCGACGAAGGACTCGCTGTAGGCATGAGTTATTTCAGAGAGAGAGGATTTAGTAACGAAATCCAAAAGAAATTTGAGCTTGGATATAGTCTTGATAATTGGGACGCTTTCACAAAACATGCGCTGGAAAAGGGTTATACAACAGAAATTCTTGAAAAAGCAGGACTTCTGATTCACAGGGAAGGAGCGCAAACCTCAGGAAATTCCTCGCGTGGTTATGATCGTTTTAGAGGACGGGTTATATTTCCGATTCATAATATTGCCGGAAAAGTAATTGCTTTTGGGGCAAGAATTCTTAAAACTGATAAAAACCAGCCTAAATATCTTAATTCTCCTGAAACAGAAGTATACCATAAAGGCGATATTTTATATGGGATATATCAGGCCAAAAATGCAATCCGTCAGCAAGAACTTTGTTATCTGGTAGAAGGCTATACCGACGTTGTATCGCTGCACCAGGCTGGTATTGAAAACGTTGTGGCGTCGTCAGGAACTTCGCTTACCATTGAGCAGATTAAACTGATTGGCCGTTTTACTCCCAATATTACCATACTCTACGATGGAGACGTAGCCGGAATAAAAGCTGCATTAAGAGGGCTTGATCTTGTATTGGAAGAGGGATTGAACGTAAGCGTTGTGCTCTTTCCCGATGGCGATGATCCTGACAGTTATGTACGAAAAGTAGGTGCAGAGGCTTTCAAAGAATATCTCCGGAAAGCATCCAAAGATTTCATTTCCTTTAAAACTGAAATATTATTACAGGATGCAGGCAATGATCCTTTTAAACTGGCAGCAGTAATCGGAGATGTAGTAAACAGTATTATCAAAATTCCTGATGCTATTAAGCGGCAGGTTTTCTTTCATCGCACCTCTGAAATGATGAAAGTGGATGAGCAAATGCTGATTACAGAAGGAAATAAACTGCTTAGGAAACTTCATACGCAAAAACCACAGGAACGTGGAAACAGACAAGCCAATACAATTCCAAATGGTCCTGGCGAGCTGGATACGATGCGAACCGGCGGAACTGCGGGTGTAGCAGGAGATGATTTATTTGAAGGCCCTCCTGCTGATTTTTTTAATCCATCCTCGTCAGAAGCTGATCAAACTGTTCAACATTCCAAATTATATTATCAGGAGGAAGCTTTTATAAAATTACTGGTATTATATGGCACCAAAGAACTTGAACCTAACATAACCGTATGTCAGTACGTTTTAGGAGAAATACAGGGGATAGACTTTAAGGATACGATTTTCAGCCATCTGTTAACTTTATTCAGAGAAAATTACAGTCAGAATAATTTATTATCAACCAGTTATTTTAAGAATCACCGGGAAGCAGAAATACGTGATTTAACTATTACATGGCTAAGCAGCCCTCATGAACTCAGTTCATTATGGTCTGAAAAATTCGACATTTATGTTCCGCTTGAAGTAGATGTTCTTGATAAAACTGCATTTAATAATATATTGAGATTGAAAAAAGAATTTATTGAAGAAAAGATGCACTTATGCATGCAGCAACAGAAACACGCAAAAACAGAGGCTGAACAAATGACTATTATGCAGGAATATCTTCATTATAAAGAAATCAGTATGGCGGCTGCCAGGGATCTTGGCAGAGTTGTTGGTTAATTTTACTTCCAATTTTAACCAGCAAAATATTTTCTTTCCGGTTTTCAAAAACGGCTATGCTTGATTTTCGCCTTAAAGTATTTTACACAGTTGCACAAACGCTCAATTTCAACCGGGCTGCTGAGCAACTTAGTATTAGCCAACCTGCTGTTACAAAACATATTAAAGAACTCGAACAACTTTATCACACTACTCTTTTTGATCGTACCAAAAAACATATTGTTTTAACAAAATCAGGAGAAGTTCTGCTGCAGCATGCGCATCTTATTTTTGAGCAGTATCAAAAGCTGGAATTTGAACTAAATTTATTACAAAACAAAACAGAAGGAATTTTGCATATAGGCGCCAGTACTACCATTGCGCAATATGTTATCCCTGCTTATCTCGCTCATTTTCACCAACGTTTTCCAGACATAAAAATAGAACTTACCAATGGAAATTCCTTGGTGATCGAACAGTTACTGGAAGAGAAAAAGATTGAACTGGGTCTTGTGGAAGGTCCGGTTCATAATACTGACCTGAAATATATTCCCTTTCTGAATGATGAAATAGTATTAGTAACACGCTCGAAGAATAACGCAATGAAAAAACGGACTATTGATGCTCAGGAGTTATCCAAACTCCCGCTTCTTGTAAGAGAAATCGGATCAGGCACTTCGGAAATTATTGATGATCATTTACCTGCAATTGGCCTGGAACCAAAAGATCTGAATATTCAGATGCAACTTGGAGGAACCGAAAGTATCAAAAATTATCTTTTGTGTTCAGATACTTTTGCTTTTTTGTCTGTTTATAGTGTGCAACAGGAATTAACAGACGACCGTCTTTCTATTATTGAGGTAGATGGCTTAAATATTGACCGGACATTTTCTTTTATTTATCGCCAGGGCCAGCCCTCTCCATTGTCAAAACTTTTTATGAAGTTTGCTTCGATCAAAAGATAATTAAGGCTCTTATATATTTAAGAAAATGTCCTGATTGCAATAGATAGTTAAAAAGTAAAAGGGACTGATTCTTTCGAATCAGTCCCTTTTACTTTACTTAAGTATGTGTTTTCTTAATCTTATGCGTTGTTGTTTACTACACTACGAACTCTGTCGTTAACATTGTCAGCAACAGATCCCGCTTTATCTTTTACAGTATTTACGTTTTTCAAAAATCCTTCTTTTAGTTTATCAGCTAAAGTTGACAACTCTTCAAGGCTTTTTTCATATTTGTCTTTGGCATTTCCGCCTAAGTCATTTGCTTTATATTTAATAAGCTTGCGTGATTCTTTGCCACTTTTTGGAGCTAATAAAAGTCCGATTGCAACACCAGTTATTAATGCTCCTATTGCTCCTACTAGAAATTTTTGATCCTTGTTCATACGAATTGACTTAATTTTGTGTGATGATATTCAAACTTATCACCAAAATAACAAAAATACTGTGCCAAATCAATTCAAATCACTCCGTTTAAATCAAATCAGTGTACATTTTCTGATTTTTTTAACATTTTTTTCCGCAGTTTCTTCTTCCGCTTTTGCACAATGGAAGATTCTGGATATCAAAACGACCATCAATATGCGGGGTGTTCATGCCGTAACTTCAAACGTATGTTGGATTGGCGGTAGCCGGGGAATCGTTTTAAGGACAATAAACAGTGGCAAGTCGTGGACAACACTAAAAGTACCGGAGGCAGATTCACTTGATTTTCGTGATATCCATGCATTTGACAAGCAAACTGCCATTGCAATGAGTGCTGGTGAAGCTCAAAACGGAAAGGCTAAAATTTACCGTACAGAAAACGGAGGAGAAACATGGGTACTTGTTTATCAAACTACACAACATGGGGTATTTTTGGATGGAATCGACTTTTGGGACAAAAACAAAGGAATTTGTTTGGGTGATCCTATAAATGGAAAGTTGTTTATCCTAACTACCGAAGATGGTGGTAGATCATGGCAGGAATTACCATTTGAAAATCGTCCTGTCGGCTTACCCGGTGAAGCTAGTTTTGCAGCAAGCGGAACTTCTATTTTGACTTTTGGAAAAGGAGATGTTTTTATCGGAACGGGTGGAAGCAAAAAAGCCAGGGTATTTCGATCAGAAGATTACGGAAGATCATGGAAAGTTTCTGAAACACCCCTTGCAGCCGGAGTAACCAGCGGCATTTTCGGACTTCGGTTCTGGTCTAAAAAGAATGGAATAGCCGTGGGAGGTGATTATAAAAAAACAACTGATTCGACACTAAATGTACTAACAACAAACGACGGAGGTATAACCTGGGCACTTGAAAAGAAAATGACTAATCCTACCGGCTTAAAAGAAGGCGTCGATATTTATCATAAAGCCAATGCAACCTGGAATGGTGATACACAAATCCGTGCAGATAACTATATACTTGTAGCAGTTGGCCCATCAGGAAGCAGTTCTTCTGTTGACCGTGGAAAAACCTGGCGTCCAATTGGCAAAGAGCCTTTTCACGCTGTAAGTTTTGCAGGAAATATTGGATTTGCTGTTGGAGGAAATGGGTTGATCGGCAGAATTGATAAGTTATCTACCAAGAAAAGAAAAAGACGGATCGTAATTGAATAATTCTCAATTACGATCCGTCTTATATTTTTCATTCTTAACTCTTAATTATATCCGGTCAATCAATTCCTTTACCTTCCTAACTTCTTTACCCAGTAAATGATCGGCGATGGCAGCTGCATGGTCCCGGCCGTTTTCGATGAAGATCTTTTCCGTAAAAACTCCGGCCATTACCGTTCCGCATAAGTATAAGCCTTCTACGTTCGTTTCGAAAGTATCAGGATTAAATGTCGGGACTTTGGTGGCCGGATCAAGTTCTACACCACAACGGAATAGCAAATGTTCGTCGGGAAGATAACCTACAAGCAGAAAAACAAAATCGGCCGGAATCCATTCTGTTTCGCCGGTTTCAATGTTTTCTATCAACATTCTTGCTGGCTCAATAGCTTTGGTAATACTGTTAAATTTAGTATGGATTTTCCCTTCTTTCACACGGTTTTTTACATCAGGAACCAGCCAGTATTTTACTTTGGTACGGAAATCCGCTTCTTTATGTACAATCGTTACGTGCGCATCATGACGGTATAATTCGAGCGCTGCTTCTACTGATGAGTTAGAACCGCCTACCAACACTACATTGGTAAAAGAGTATTGAAAAGGTTCATCATAATAATGTGAAACATGCGGCAAATTTTCTCCGGGCACATTCAGCATACGGGGTACATCAAAATAACCGGTAGAAATCACTACTTTCTTTGAGTGAAAAATCTGACCGTCATTGGAATAAACCAGGAAAGTACCATCCGGCTGTTTTTCCGTGCGGTCTACATCAATAAAAAGTTTAAAATTAAGATGATAATAACCTGCTACTTTCCGGTAATACTGCAATGCTTCTGTACGGTTCGCTTTCACTTCTGAAATCGCGAACGGAATCCCTCCTATTTCAATATTTTCAGCAGTGGAAAAAAAACGCATCCTCCTTGGATAACGGCGAATGGATTCAGTAAGATTTCCTTTTTCCAGAATCAGATAATCAAGCCCGCCTTTTTCAAGCTCAATTCCCATTGCAAGTCCGCAAGGACCGCCACCAATAATAATTACATCGTAGATATGCATAATTTTGAATTTAGCTGTCGGCAGTCGGCTTTTGGCAGTCGGCCTTCAACCGTCCTCCCTTTCCTCCATTCTCCCTTTTTTAACTCCTTTAACTTCCTAACTTCTTCCTTAACTAACTCCTTATTTTAGATATTGGTTTCTGAACTTTGTAAATTGGCTGACTGTTAAAACTGTTTCCATGAATATTACAAATTTCATCCATTGACAGACGCTCTCCGGACTTTTAACAAAAACCTTAACGATTGGGGGAAGCAAAAAATCCCGTTCGTATTTCTTGTCGATTACCTGATAGAAAATCCCGTTGCATGGAAATTGGAGGATATTAATTCTTCGGAAATATTATTCGATTTAAATGGCTTTCACAATAATTTTCTTCATAAAAAAGACGAGTTGTTGTCAGAATTTTATATCCAAAAATCTCCGGTTTCTTTTCCCGAATATCAGGTTAAGTTTAATCATGTAATTAAAAATTTAAAAGCGGGAAATTCATTTTTAGTCAATCTTTCAGTTCCTACGCCAATAAAGACAAATTTGAGTTTGCTGGATATATTCAAAAACAGTGAAGCTCCTTACCGGTTTTGGTATAAAGATCAGTTTGTTTGTTTTTCGCCGGAAATATTCGTCCGTATTCAGGGAAGCCGGATTTCTTCATTCCCAATGAAAGGCACAATTGATGCTTCTATTCCTAATGCTGAAAACGTGATATTAAACGATCCGAAAGAAGCTGCTGAACATGCTACGATTGTAGATTTGATCAGAAATGATTTAAGTATGGTTGCTGAGAAAGTCTGGGTTGAAAGATACCGTTACATAGACCGCATTCAAACAAACGACAAAACGCTTTTGCAGGTAAGTTCAGAGATTTCAGGAATTTTACCC
>Ga0247734_1000886_pt1 | contig 24147 bp, 16 predicted proteins | sample UWRJL103311B2_FD_180933 | JGI IMG/M metagenome (GOLD analysis project Ga0247734, IMG submission 180933) | Plant litter microbial communities from Arlington Agricultural Research Station in Wisconsin, United States - UWRJ-L103-311B-2 | ecosystem: Environmental > Terrestrial > Plant litter >... | reverse complement strand
CGATGTGGGTATTACTTACACCTGGGGATGGCTCACCGCGGATGGCTGGTGCGGCCCGCATATTAAACGCGAAGAATGGCTGCAGGCGAATATTTATGGCTATACACACCTGATGTGGGATGCGGATCAAATACCTGAAACACTGGCTAAAAGATGGGCATCACTGGCATTTAATATACCCATGTCGTCAAAGGCTGTTAACACCATTGCCGGCATCCTGATGGAATCCGAAGATATGATCCTGAAAGCCTGTTACTTTAAGGGCTACAGCACTGAACATAATGGCTGGCTCCCGGCTTTGAACTGGGAACGGGATGATGTGATTGGCGGAGGAACAAAATCGCATAAAAATATGGACTGTCAGTTTTCTTTTGGCCCCGGAGAGTTAAAAGGGCTTTTCAATAAGGCTACGCTCGAAGCCGACTGCAACGATAAAAAACAGGCTTATGAACTCGCGACAAAAATGCTGCGTGATTACGACCTGATTAAAGCCAGTTTGCCCGACCGCCAGCAGGCGGAAGAAGTACGCAACACCCTGGTTTCTGCGAAATACCTTATAGCAGTTATCTATCACTACATCAATGGCCTGTTCCGTTATTACAATGGCGACAAATCAGCTGCTAAAATGCATCTTAAGGAATGGAAAACCAGCTGGGACTACTACAATACCACAGTTTCGGCCCTGCCCGGTGCCCCTACCCCAATGGCCAATGGCGGAATGGTAGAAACCTGCGAAAGTTTGATGAACGAGTTAGCTAACTAACAAAACTATGAGAGTGAAAAAAATTACACCGATATACCAACTGGCATTGGTCCTGATTACACAAATAGTGTTATATACAAACTATGCCGCTGCACAAAATTACAGCAAATACGTAAACCCATTTGTGGGAACCGAAGCAACCGGACATACTTTTCCCGGAGCTACAGTTCCTTTCGGCATGGTACAACTGAGCCCCCAAACCGGAAATTTCGACTGGGCATATTGTTCAGGATACCGCTATGAAGATAAATCTATCAGCGGTTTTTCGCATACGCAGCTAAACGGCACAGGCGCTGCCGACCTGGGAGACATTCTGGTGTTCCCCTATCAGCACATCGAAAATAATATATACAAAAGCACTTTTGCAAAAAACACGGAAAAGGCATCGCCTGGCTTTTACCAGGTTACCCTGGCAGATAATGATATAAAAGCAGAACTGACCACAGCTGCGCATACCGGCCTTCACCGTTATACTTTTTCAAAAGCGGGCGAAGCACATTTGTTGGTAGACCTGCAATATGGTGTAGTAGATAAATTGAAAGACATGGACAAAAGGGTAATTGAAAGCAGTGTTAAAATAGAAAGCAAAACTGTTATTTCAGGTTATATCCGGTCTTCGAGATGGGTAGATAAAAAGATCTTTTTTGTACTGAAAACAGCAAAACCTTTCCTGTCGGCAGATTTTCTGGATGGCGTACGGAAACGTCAGATCATCCTTAATTTCAACGCGAAAAAAAGCGAAGCCATAGAAATGCGGGTAGCCCTCTCTACTGTAAGTGTGGATGGCGCGAGAAAAAACATGACAGAAACCGCTGGTCAGGATTTTGATGCAGTAAAAACCGCAGCGGAAAAAACCTGGAACACCTACTTGTCCAAAATCACCATTGAAGGCAGCACGGCACAGAAAGAAAACTTCTATACAAGTATGTACCATTTGGGCATACAGCCCAACAACATTGCAGACCTGGATGGCAAATACCGGGCTCAGGATGATAAAATCTATCAGTCGGCCTCTAAAAAATATTACTCTACCCTATCGCTTTGGGATACGTACCGCGCGGCCCATCCCATGTACACAATCCTTTTCCCAGATCAAGCAGGTGATATGGTGCAATCGATGCTCGGCCATTTTAATGCTGCAGGAACTTTGCCCGTATGGACTTTATTTGGCAAGGAAACTTTTACCATGATCGGCAACCACTCCGTGCCGGTAATTGCCGATGCGATGTTAAAAGGTTTGAAGGGCTTTGATTACGAAAAAGCCTATCAGGCAGTTAAAACAACGCTGACTACAAACGGGAACCCAAAATACAACTGGGATATTTACAATAAATATGGCTACCTGCCATCTGGTCTGGTCAAAGTGGAATCCGTTTCGCGTACGCTGGAGGCGGCTTATGACGACTGGTGTGCGGCACAAATTGCCAAACTACTGAGTAAAACTGCCGATTACAACTATTTTACCAAACGCGCTGGTTTTTACGCAAACCTGTTTGACAAAAGCACTGGTTTAATGCGTGGCAAAAAAGCAGATGGTACATGGGTTAGCCCCTTTAACCCGCTGACTATCTCACATGCAGAATCTAAAGGCGGCGATTATTCTGAAGCCAATGCATGGCAATATACCTGGTCGGTACAACACGATGTGGAAGGGCTGATCAAACTGATGGGCGGCCCGGATAAGTTTGCCGCGCGACTGGATTCACTCTTCACAATGGACTCTAAAGTAACCGGGGAAGGTTCTACACTGGACGTGACCGGCCTGATTGGACAGTACGCACATGGAAATGAGCCGAGCCACCATATTGCCTACCTGTATACCTATGCCGGACAACCCTGGAAAACGCAGGAACTGATCCCAAAAATCCTGAAAGAGCAATACAAAAGTACGCCCGATGGCCTGAGCGGAAATGACGACTGCGGACAAATGAGCGCCTGGTATATGTTTAGTGCCCTGGGTTTTTACCCCGTAAACCCTGCAGAGGGAAAATACATATTTGGTACGCCGGCCTTCCCAAAAGCAGTAATCCACCTGGGGGACAAAGACCTGGTGATTGAAGCGCCTGGTGTATCTGAAAAAAATATCTATGTACAAAAAATTGAACTCAACGGCAAAACCATCGCAGGTAATTTTATCACACATAAAGAGCTGATGGCAGGTGGTAAACTGTTATTCACCATGGGTCCAAAACCAGCTGCTATAACAGGTGCTGCAATAAAAAAAAAAGTAAATGATAAACTGGGTACCTGCACGCATTTTTCGCAGGGTTGGGACGAAATTAGGATCATGCCCCTCATTAGAAGCTCTGGAATGGGCTGGATCAGGGATGACCTGAACTGGCAGGACATAGAAACCAAAAAAGGAAAGTACGTGATCCCGGAAAAAACCATGCGCTGGATTAAGGCTGCGCATGCTAACGATTTGAAGCTGATCCTGATCCTGAACAAGGGAAATAAATTGTATAAAAACCCTTATGATCCTGATGCTTATGCCCGATTTGCGGCTGCGATGGCCAAGCAATTAAAACCAGATGTAGATGCGCTGGAGCTGTTAAACGAACCTGCAAATTTTGGCTTTATGAAACATTACGGTGGCCACTGGAATGGGATAGACAGCACCGGAAAACAGGAAGCATGGGTAAATAACTACGTGACGTTGCTGAATAAAGCCGCATCGGCCATTAAAGCGGTTAACCCCACTGTAAAAGTATTGGGACTAGGTTCTGTGGCACCGGTAAATTTCCGCCAGCTGGAAGCAGGAGTTTCTGCAGATGTGGATGGCCTGACTGATCATCCTTACAGTTACCGCACAGTACCTGAAATCATACCTTATAGCGCGGCGGCCTCTATCATTAAGAGAGATGGCCTGGCAACAGCCGATGAAAAAGGAACCTTCAGCTCACAGATTGCGATGTACCGTGCACAGTCGGCCAGGTTTAACGGTCCAAAGGAAATATGGCTTACAGAATTTGGCTATTCCGTATTTCAACCTGCAAAAAAGGCATTATTTGCAGGTTTTACTGCTGCTGCCCAAGCCAAATATTTGCAGCGCAGACTGATGCAGGGACTGGGACTTGGCGTTGACCGTCTTGTTCAGTACGACTTTAAAGATGATGGTCTGGACCCGCATGAGGCGGAACATCATTTTGGGTTAATAGACACAGAACTACAGCCAAAAGCTTCTTTTTATGCGGTACAACGCCTGGCGACAGCCACTGCGGGATTTAAAGTGGCAAACAGCCTGAAGGTTGGGGTGTTCCCCGTGGCAGACAGACCGGATGAATATCCTATTAGTTGGGACGGTGCAAAACTGGCTGCTCCTGGCACTATACCTGTATATGAATTTAAAGATGATGCCGGCAAAGCTGTACTTGCGATGTGGTCTGCCGAACGCGCAGATGGCGATTTTACCGACAGGATTGCCGACCTCAGGATTGATGATGCAGATAAAGTCATCCGTGAAATCAGCCAGCTTGATCTGATGACAGGTGAAACCACCCAGCTTCCCTTTTTGCGCAAAGACGGTAAGGTTGTGATAGAAAAAATGACGGTTAAAGATTACCCTGTTTTACTTTACCTTTTATAATTCATTTTAATCTGCGTATCTTTTTGCATCGCACCGCCAAGCTTAATTAACTTCCAAATATGAAACCTACTGTCCTATTGCTCAGTCTTTTCCTGATCAGCGTATCGCTTTCTGCGCAACAGCGTATCCTCCTGAGGCCTGCAGGTTTGATGGTAGACCTGATTGAACATACTGACTACCAGTCGGTGCATGGTTATGCGGTCCCTTCGTCAGAAGAAAACCTTGCAGATCCTGCGGTGCAGTCGGTGTTGATCGGTTCTGAAAGGCCGTCCTTTAGCTGGGAAATTAACGGCACGCAATACAACAGCCGGCAAACGGCTTACCAGATTATTGTATCAGACAGTATAAAAATGAGCAATGGACACAACGGTAACGTCTGGGATTCTGGAAAGATAAAAAGCAACATATCGGCAGGGGTGATTTATCAGGGAAAGCCCTTACAACCCAATAAAGCGTATTACTGGCAGGTAAGGGTATGGAACAACGATCAGGAAGCCGGCCCTTATGCCAATCCCGTCAGGTTTTATACCGCTAAAGTGTTGACTGCACATCAAACTCCTGCCTATCCGCTTACGGTTAATGAACAAAAACCCGTAAGCTTTGAACTACAGAATAAAATTTACCGCGCAGATTTTGCAAACGATGCTTTTGGAAAACTAAAACTGAACCTGTTTTCTGCAAAGGGAGGAGATTCAGTTGTTATTCATCTTGCTGAAGTACGAAATACGGATGGCAGTATTAACCGCAAACCGGGAGGATCAAGACGTTACGCACGTTATGTCCTTCAATTACAAAAAGGCACACACACCTACCTGCTAAAAATCAGGACAGATGCCATCAACACCAGGTCGGCCGCTATCAAAATACCCGCTTACATTGGCGAAGTTACCCCTTTCAGGTACTGTGAAGTGGAAGGTTATTCCGGGGAACTCAAAAAAGAAGACCTGACCAGGCTGGCTGTAAATTATCATTTTGACGATGATGCTGTACAGTTTAAAAGTTCGGACACCATCCTGAATGCCGTATGGGATTTGTGCAAATATTCAATGAAGGCGACATCATTTGCAGGGATTTATGTGGATGGCGACCGTGAGCGTGTACCCTACGAGGCGGATGCCTACATTAACCAGTTAAGCCATTATGCGGCTGATAAGGAATTTACCCTTGCCAGGAATTCACACGAATACCTGATTAACCATGCCACATGGCCTACAGAGTGGATCCTGCAATCGGTATTGATAGCGGGAACCGATTACCTGTACACCGGAGATTTGCAGTCGGCCAAATTTCACTACGAAGACCTAAAAGCCAAGAGCCTGATGGCACTTGCCGACTCTACCCTATTAATCAGCACATTGACCGGAAAAGTAACCAAAGAATTGTTGAAATCTATCCATTATGAAGGAACCGGGCTCAAAGATATTGTAGATTGGCCGCATAGCGGGATTCTGGGCCTTGATGCCAAAGATGCGGGCGAAACTGATGGATTTGTGTTTAGCACCTATAATGCAGTAGTAAATGCATATTACTATAAAAGTCTGCTGGTGATGAAATTGCTGGCAACAGATTTGGGAAAAACAGAAGATGCGGAGATGTTCGATAAAAAGGCCAAAAGTTTTAAAAAAGCCTACCAGAAAGCCTTCTTCGATCCCTCAAGGAATATCTATAAAGATGGCAAGGACACTAACCATGCATCATTACATACCAACGTATTTGCCCTTACCTTTGGGCTTGTTGAGGAACAACACCAGCAGCAGGTACTTAATTTTATTGAATCAAGGGGAATGTCTTGCAGTGTTTACGGCAGTCAGTTTCTGATGGATGCAGTTTACGATGGTGGTGGCGGAAAATATGGCCTTGCTCTACTTACGTCAAAAACAGATCGCAGCTGGTACAACATGATCAGGGTGGGCAGTACGATTACTCTGGAGGCCTGGGACAACAAATACAAACCCAACCAGGATTGGAACCATGCATGGGGAGCTGCCCCGGCGAATATCATTTCGCGTAAGCTAATGGGCGTTGAGCCGCGGTCGCCGGGATGGGCCACATTTTCGGTTAAACCACAAATAGGAGAACTGAAAGAAGCCAGTATCAACGTACCTACAATAAAAGGCAGTATTGACCTGGCGTATCAGCAGGGGGCAAATTTTTTTCATACACAAATTACTGTGCCTGCAAATACCTTGTGCGATCTTAGCATTCCATTAAAACAAGGTAGAAAATACAAACTTACCGCAGACGGGAAAGCGGTTAAAGCACGTAAGGTCAAACAGCGTGCAATGATCACTGATGTTGGTTCTGGCAAGCATGAATTTAAAATATTTTATTATTAGCGCCAATCATCCGATGTGCTGTTGAAAGCGGAAAAACGTTCTTAAGGCCATAGTCAAGCTTTTCGGCGTTGTTGAATTCTGGTTTCTGCTTAAAAACATGTTTACCAAGAGCTTTTTGGTAAAAAGATTCAACTTTTCCGGCTTCATAAAAATTGCAGAAATCAACCAGGATTTCGTCCCAGCGGTATTCCTGAAACTGTATGGATCTCCCCCCTTTTCCACTGTTTGAAAATATACTATTCAAAACACTTGCATGCTGGGCACCAATTAACCTGACTACAACCCCCTGCTCTCTGTTGTCTACTTCGTTAAAAGTACAATGGTCTATCTCGACAAAAGGCCCCAGGGTGCTCTCGTCATTGCCGCCCCTGTATATATTAATAGCACTGCCGAGCAAATTGGTAAAAACACAGTTTTTGATCAGTGTATATTCAGCATTGTAGATGCCCTTGTCGTCCTTTTCCGCAGCAAGGTTGATCCCTGAACCGGAAATGTGATGAAAGATAGAATTGGTAAAGGATATTGTGTCGGCAAATGTACTTTTGGAAGCCTTAAAACCACTTTGGGTGCTTTCATTGAAATCGTAAAACTCACAGCGGTCTACCGTCAAAGTATAGTGCCTGTTCATTGGATTTTCTGACGAGCGGATACCAGCATCGGCATTTGCGAAACTTTTGTACGTACCTTTAAAAGCAATACCCGAAACCGACAGGCGGCCTTTGTTTGTTATCGTAAAAAATGCCGGCAATTCTTTGTAAGAACCATTAACCAGTACAGGTTTGGTCAATAATCCAGCGCCAGCTGTGATCACCAGGGCCTTATCAATGACTACTTCGTCTGTCATCTGATAAAATCCACTTTCGCTGAGCAGAAGGGTGTCACCCTTAAGGGCCTTCCTTGCAATTGAAGTCAGGTTATTTGCATGAGTACGAGTTACCCTGAACACCACAGGCTTGCGGGTGGTTAGTCTGGCTTGCTGATACCACGGGGCGCCTGTTTTTGCTTTTACAATAGGGTTCAGTACGTTAAATGCTGCACCATAACCTTTTTTCGATGCAATCATTAAGTCCTGCAACGGGATCTCCGTAACCGGTTCATCACTGAATCCCCGGGGAACTGCTCCCGCAAATTTTGCTTCAAGCACATTATTGTTAAAATCGATTCCTCCGTCAGCATTGTTGTCGGTGTAAACTTCCCTACTTCCCCCTATAACCAGGTTTTTATGGAACAGGATCCGCTGGGGCGACAGTGTCCGTTCAGCATCCTTTCCCGCACCAAATAAAATCTCTGCACATCCAATAAAAGTATTGTTATTAATCCTGACATCGGTGACCTGGAAGTAGCGGTTAATCAGCGAATTGGGCACCCCATTTACCAATGCCAGCGAAGCCCTGAAACCTGTCCCCCTCAAATGATAAAATACATTGTTGCCGACCACATGGCCAGGGTTCACCAGCCTGACGCCGCCGGTAAACGGCAGGTTATTCCCGTTAAATAAATTCCCTTCAACTTTGTTTTTAAAGCCATGCCGCAATACCAGGCTGCCTTCGCATTCAAAAAACGTATTGAAAGATATTTCGTTTTCGCTGGATTTGACAGAGACAATTTCCACCTCCCCATTACAACGCTCAAAGTAGTTATGCGTGATCATTGTACGCGAGGAACTGAGTGAATAACGGGATACACCGATCCTGATACTTTCGCCACCATTAGAGCCAAAGCGTTCCCTGCCTTTGAAATAATTGCTATCGATACTATGGTAGTTCTGTTGACTCCTTTCGTCGTCCAGCTCGGCAATTATTGTCGGCCCTGCATTGAGTTTATTCACAAATGTGGAATGGTCTATACGGTTATGCTGGCCATACAAGGTAATCCAGCTGTCCGTTTTAAAACGCTGGGGCTGACTGAAGTCCTCTATCACCACCTGGGTGACACGGCAGTGGCGGGCGAGCTGTTCATTGTTGATCCTGAACGAGATCACTTCATGAACAGGCGTATAACCTTTTTTAAAATGAAAGCCGCTAACCACCAGGTATTCACCACCAATCTTTAAACAGGATTGGCCGGACAAGATAACTGCACCGGGATGTTCCGGTGCAATTACAATAGGAATTTTTGGACTGCCCTTCCCGTTAATTTCCAGCATGGCGTTATTCCAGATGCCGTCTTTCAACAAAATACTATCGCCTGGATTTGCCATGGCAACGGCAGCTTTTAATCCTGACGCGGTGGTGATTACGATAGTTTTGCTCTCGGCCGAAAAGCGAAACAAAATACAAAACAGCGCAATGATCAAATTCTTCATCTTAATTATATCCAGGATTTTGTAGCAGGTTGCCTTTACTCAGGTCAATTTCGGTTTGTGGGATCGGAAAAATTAAACGGTATGCTGGAACGGTAATATTAGAATTCCCCGTTGCTGCCAGATAGCTGTTAAGGATGGAAATGGTTGTTGCCGGATCCATTCGCACCAGATCATACCATCGTTGATTTTCAAATCCAAATTCCAGTTTGCGTTCCTTAAAAATAAGACCCCTGGTATTTTCTTTTGTGGCCAGAGTGGTTAGTGTGTAGGTACTGGCGGCAGCACGGGCCCTCACTTTGTTAAGTGGCAACAACACGTCACTAGCCGGACCCGAAATTTCATTTGATGCTTCGGCATACATTAACAGCACATCTGCAAAGCGAATAACAGGAAAATCATTACCAGCATCACGCTGTGGGGCAGTAGCGTCGAGAAATTTTGTAGCCAACCCGTTAGAGGCATTAAAGGTTGTTGCTTTCCTGACATCAGAAGCCTCAAACAAAGCCTGGTAGGGCTGCGAAGCTTTAACATTCCGCGCATCCCCATTGTTGGAGTATTCGTAAGAAAATGAGTTTCCTTCGCTGTTTGCACTTGCTTTATACCTCACAGCAAACAGGATTTCCTTGCTCATTTCAGAACCTGTACTAAAAATTGCTGCATAACTTGGGTTGAGCAGATAGGTGCCGCCATCGTAAGTATTACCCACCAATGGTTGCAACTGTGCTTTCGCCGCAGTATAATCCTTCAAGGTTAAATGAACTTTTCCCAATAAAGCCTGCGAAGCGCCCTTAGTTACCCGGGCTACCTGTGCGGCCGGCCAGGCATTGGGGCATCCATCAATGCTTGTTAAAAGATCCTGTTTGATCTGTGTATAAATTTCGGTAGTACTTACCCTTTTGAACTTTTCAAAATCTTCAAAGTTGATTGAACTGGTGAGGAGCGGCACATCTCCATATAACCTAACCAGGTTAAAATACATGAGCGATCGGATAAAAAGGACTTCTCCCCTAAAATTGTTCTGTTTTACCGGATCAGTTACCTTGTCCAGGTATTTGAGCACCAGGTTGCAACGCGCAATTGTATTGTAACTCCGTTGCCAGAAATCTGCCAGGAAAAAATTGGAGGGAGAATCCCGGAAGAACTTTATTGCCCCCCAATCACCTTCAAGCGATAAACCCGAAGTATTGTCTGCTTTAATTTCAGTCAGCTTAAATTCTATATCATATACTTTCTGCAAACCATCATAACAGGCAATCACACCAGTTTCTACTTCGTCTGTATTCCTATAGTATTCCTGTTCTATAAGATTAGAAACAGGTTTTTCGTCTAAAAATTTTTTACAGCTGCTTACACTTACGATAAGGGCCAGCGCTACGCATATCTTTTTCATATCCCGGATATTAGTCATCTGTTTAAAAATTAGCATTTACCCCAAAAGTTATATTCCTTGTAATGGGGGCGGCACCTCTCTGGTACCCATTTTTCAAAGGATCATCGGTATATTCGTTTACACCTTCAGGATTGTAACTTGAATAACCAGAAGCAAATTTGTACCAAAGGTTTGCAGCGGAAACGTATACACGGAGATTACTCGCTTTAAGGGCCTTCATCATCTGGCCTGGAAAAGTATACCCCACATTGATATTCCTCAATGCAATAAAAGAGGCATCTTCGATGGAATAACGGCTTTCAGTTTTATAGCGGGTGCGTGCCTGCAATTCGGGAGACAGCAATAGATAGGCAGCTGTTCCGGTAGCTGAAAACTGTGTTTCATAATAGTTTGGATCTGCGTTGAATACACTTGCGCCTTCAGAGCCCTGGAGTACAAAACTAAGATCTACATTTTTGTATTTCAGGTTACTGGTTAAGCCCCACGTAAATTTAGGTGTAGGCTGGCCCAATACCACCCGGTCTTTTTCAGTAATTACCCCGTCTCCATTAATATCTTTCGCGATTATCCTGTCTGAGTGCACATTGGTAGGCCAGAAGTTACCACCAACAGCAATATCGCTGTCATACTCATAGCCGTAAAACTGTACCAGCGGACTACCTACCTGCGACAGGAAATAGTTAAGGCGTTTTGGATCACCGATACTGATCAATGTACTGCTATTACCAATATTTTTTACAGTGTTTTTATTGGTCGCGCCATTGGCACTAAGGCTCCATTTAAGATCCTCCTGATCAATAATCTTGGCCGTGAGTTCAAATTCCAGTCCTTTATTCTGTACTTCGCCACGGTTTACCCACACTCCGTCTGTTCCGGTTATTGTATTTACCGGAAGAAAAAACAAGAGGTCTTTGGTAGTGGTTTTATAGGCATCAATAGTTAAGGTAAACCTGTTTTTCAAAAAGGCCATATCAATACCACCGTTTACGCTGAAACTGCGTTCCCAGCCCAGGTCTGGATTATCATAAAAAGTGGAATTGAAGCCTAAACTTGTTGCATCGCCCAGAACAGCCCCAACTGTGCTTACATTGGCGTATTGCCTATAGTTACCAATGTTATTATTTCCTGTTGCACCGTAACTGGCCCTCAACTTGAGGTCGTTCACAAAACCTTCTTTGTCATAAAAAGCTTCGTTACTTACGCGCCATCCAACAGAAGCAGAAGGGAAATATCCCCAGCGTTTATTTATGCCAAATCTGGAACTTCCGTCCCAGCGTGAACCTACAGAAAGCAGGTAACGGTTATCATAGGCGTAGTTTGCGCGGAAAAGTACTGATGCAAGGGCGCTGTGCTGTTCTGTAGAGCTGACCGCACTAAGGGTTCCTGCATTTAAGGTTGGGATCTCATCAGTGGCAAAGTTTGTGGCCGCAGAATTACTGGCGGTGGTTTTGGTAGATTGTGCAGTAAAACCAGCCACTACATTAAAATCATGTTTACCTACTGTTTTTACATAGTTTAGGATATTCTCATTCAATAAATCCACAGTTTCTGTATTAGATAGCGTACCGCGGGTAGAAGCCTGCGAAACAGCAGATCCCTGAAGGAAACGGTCACGGGTTGCCCACGAACGCTGAAAGAACTCATTGCGGGAATTATTTATAAAAGCACCCCCGGATACCCGGAGTGACAATGCATCGGAGAAATTATATTGTACATTGGCATTAGCCAGTACTTTAGAAGTATAAGTGGTATTGTCAATTCCTGCAAGGTTGGTATAACCGTTATTATTGGCAGTTGCGGAAAGATTAATACCTTTATATAAAGGATTTGTGGCAGGGTCAAAAGCACGCTGGTTAACAATGCTGCCAATTGGATAACCCGTGTATTTTGATATACTATCAGTGGCGTTCAAAGGCAGCCATGTGGCGAAAGAACGCAGAAGGTCATGGATCTTATAGTTTGGTGTATTTTGAATGGTATATGAAGGCGTTAAACTCAAGCCTATTTTCCATTTTTTATTGGGTGTGATATTGATATTGGCCTGGCCACCGTAACGTTTATAGTCATTGGTAAGAATCACACCCTTATCATATAGGGCTTCACCAGAAATGTAATATTTTACCGTATTACTTCCGCCGCTGAGGTTGACCTGGGTATTTTGAAAGAACCCTTTCTGAAATACAATATCCTGCGGATCTGTAGGCACGTCAAACTTTTGCGCAGCAATTAGTTCTGCTGAGAGTACACCGTTGTTGACACTCTTCACATGGTCAGACCACTCCGCGAGCGAAGGGAAATCTAGTCGCCGGTACACATCTTTAAAACCTGTCGAATTATTAAAGCCAAAAATTGTTTTACCTTCCTTGCCTGATTTAGTGGTAATTAGTATTACCCCGTTGGCACCACGTGAACCGTAAATAGCAGCAGAAGCCGCATCTTTTAGTACTTCAATACTCTCCACGTTGTTCATGTCCACAGAGGAGAGATCTGTAGGTACCGGATAACCATCAATAACGATCAGGGGATTGGTTCCGGCTGTTATGGAAGCGGCTCCACGTATTTTAATTGTAGGTGCGGCACCTGCTGTAGCATCGGTGGTCTGGATTTGCACCCCGGCAAGTTTTCCCGCTAATGCCTGATCTGCCCTGGATACCGGAATCTGGTTGAGGTTATCATTTGTAAGTTTAGCAACTGCACCGGTTACGGATGATTTTTTCTGCGTTCCGTATCCAATCACCACTACGGTTTCCATGGTGTTTTGCAATTCTTCCAGTATGATGGTAACCTTTTGGTCGCCAGTTACGGCATAGGATTTAGCTTGGTAACCGAGATAGTTGATTTCCAGTACCTGCCCCGTTTCCACTGTAATGGTAAATGCACCATCGGCATTGGTAACCACACCCTGTTTAGATTCCTTCACTTTCACGGTTGCCCCGGGAAGCGTAGCGCCGTCTGGTGTTTTAACAACACCCTGGATGGTAACTTTAGTTTGGGCAGATGCAGCACTTCCAAGAAGGAAACAGCATACAACTAAAAGCAATGCGCTTTGTAAGTAAACTTTGAAGTTCATATCAGTAATTTTATATTTGGTTAAGTTGATTGAAGCTTGGTAAATGCTTTTATTTACGGCTGCATAAAAATAAGGTCAGGGCACAAAGGCACCCCAACCAGCAGTATGTTAAGAAAAGTTTAAGCCCCCATTAATGTCGATATTGGTGCCTGTGAGGTAGCTGGCCTCATCAGAAGCCAGGAAAACAATCAGGCTAGCGACTTCTCCGGCCTGTCCTTCCCTTTTGAGCAGGGTTGAATTTGCTACATTTACCCGTACCTCAGGTTTACTGAAGGTGTCATGAAAGGTGGTGGCAATCATTCCGGGCAGTACTGAATTAACACGGATATTTTTAGGACCAAGCTCTTTGGCAAGCGATCTGGTATAAGTCATCACCCCACCTTTTGCCGTGGCATAGGCGCTAGCCCCCGGCCCACCGCCGTCCCTGCCTGCAAGTGACGACAAATTGATAATTGCACCACCGGATACCATATATGGGATAGTTGCTTTTGATACCAGGAATACGCTTTTTAAGTTTAGATCCATTACCTGATCCCAGAAAGCCTCATCAAGTTCTGCGGTAACTTTACGTGCCACCATGCCGCCAGCCACATTTACCAGGATATCAATCTGTTGACCAAAGGCCTTTGTTGTTTCAGCAATCAGGGCCTGCACCTCCGCAGATTTGGTCACGTCTGCCTTCACAATAATGGCCTGGCCGCCAGCATTTACAATCTGGCTGAGGGTTTCATTTGCATTCTCTTCGTTGCCGAGGTAATTGATGACAACTTTAGCCCCTTCTTTTGCAAGCTGAATGGATACAGCTCTTCCAATGTCTCTTGAACCGCCGGTTACAATTGCTACTTTATTTTCTAAACGCATAATAAGTTGATTAAGAATTTATTTTTTTTGAGGTTATATATTTAATACAGATCCAGGTTACGGGAACTAACACCGCCGCCAGGATAAAGAAAGAGATGTAACTGGTACGGGTAATTACAGGTACCAGCCACGTAGTTAATAATGTACCCGCTACGGCTGCTGTGCCACCCATCCCCGCGACTGTACCAACATTTTTGCCGTTGAAATAATCACTGGGCAAGGTTTGCAGGTTACCAATAAGGAACTGAAAGCCAAACAAGGTGGCACCAATAAGTACCATGGCCAGGTCTGGCGTATTTTTAAGGTTATTGAGGAAATAGAGTATAGCCAGCAGGGAAACCAACATGATTCCACATCCAAGCGCTACTGCATTTTTACGCGCAATGACGGCATTTGTGCCATTTTTGATTTGCGCTGAGGAATAATAACCTCCCAGTAAGCTTCCGATCGCAGCAAATAGATATGGCAACCAGGTAAAAGCACCAATTTGTTTGATATCAAACAAGAACTGCTCTTTCAGGAAAGTGGGGAGCCAGGTGACAAATAACCACCATACCGGATCAATGAAAAAACGTGCCATCAGGATCCCCCAGGTATTTCTGAATTGCAGCAACTCGCGCCAGCTTAGTAACGGTGCCTGGTCTATGCTGGATTCGGCTCCCGGTAGCTGATCAAGAATGTAATGTCGCTCTTCTTCTGTGAGCCATGGGTGTTTGTCTGGCGCAGCCTTATTCACAAACAGCCAGGGGATAATCCATATGAGACCAAGCATGGCAATCAGGACGAAAGTCATCTTCCAGCCAAAAGCAACGTATAATAGCGCGATTACCGGTGCGGCAACCACCGAACCCAAAGAGGCTCCTGCACCAAAGATCCCTTGTGCAATCGCCCTTTCTTTTGGAGGGAACCATTCAGCATTGCTTTTCGTAGCTCCCGGCCAATTGCCGGCTTCGCTAAAGCCCAGCATAAAGCGGAAAATACTGAATGAAAACAAGGATTTGGCAAAAGCGTGCAGGGCAATAGAAATACTCCAGCCTAAAATAGAAAAGGTCATTCCCAGTTTGGTACCCACAGCATCCATCAGCTTACCGGTGAAGGTTTGACCCAGCGCATAAGCTATCATAAAGAAAGTTGTAATGAGTGCCAGCGCAGTTTTATTATCTGCATTGGCAATGCCAAACTCCTTATAAATGTATGGCCACATTATATTGATCGCGCTTCTGTCAATATAATTGATCACAGTTGCAAGTGCCAGCAGCGCGATGATATACCATCTTAATCCTTTAACCTTCATATTTAATTTTTCTACAATCCCAGTTTGATGAGAAAGGCCATTATATTTTTATTCATTTCTTCGTTGTCTGCTGTTGTGAAATTTCCGTGCAGACCGGCTTTTACGGTCATCATTTCATTTTTCACTCCAGCGGCATCCAGCTTAGACTTCAATGCCAGTGACTCTTCATAGGGTACAATCGGATCTGCATCACCATGTACAATGAAGGTTGGGGGACTGGATTTTTTGACATAGGTTACAGGCGATACTGATTTTGCAAACTCATGATCCTGGGCCTGCACACCTAACCAGCTGCTGGCAGATTTGCTTGTTTTGTATGGGCCGTAAGCCCAATCCCACACATCTGTAATACCGTATTTATCTATAATCGCGGCTACCTTAACTTTCCGCTCAGGCTTGCAATTTGTATCAAAACGGTGGTCATTCTCCAGCAGGCCACCCATTAAAGCAAGATGTCCGCCGGCAGAAGTACCCATGATGACGATTTTGCTCAGGTTGATGTTGAATTCTTCTGCATGGTTAATTAAATAGATCAATGCACAACGCGTATCCTCAACAGCAGCAGGGGCAGTTGCCACCTGAGTAAGCCGGTATTCTATATTGGCAACCGCATAACCACGTTTGAAGAAATTGTCAAAGCCGCGCTGTGACTCTTTTACCCCCTTATTCCAACCACCACCGTGGATGTTGATGACCAGCGAAGAGGCTGCTTTTGCCGCAGGCGGAAGATAAAGATCAAGTTTACCCTCCCACCCGTTCACCCTAGTATACACAATATTCAGTCGCTCTGAAAAGCCTTCAGGATAGTCGACTTTCTTAAATTCCTGGGCAATACTTGCCTGGCCCGCCCATAAGAGGCAGATCATCAATAACATTGATTTCATCTGATTATATTATATTTTTATGATTGTATGCGTTAGTTGTATACAAATTAGATCCTATCAATTGAACTGGTTAATCAGCCCTTATCGAGAAAGTCTTCGCGGTGTGGACTAAAAATATCGATCAGTGTGCCGGCCTCCAAACATGTGCAACCATGAATCACATGTGGTGGCATGTAACAGCTATCTCCCTGACGGATCACTTTTTTATCATCTCCAATACTCATTTCAAATGCACCGCTGTCCACATAGGTTACCTGAGAATGGTAGTGCTCGTGCAATACCCCGATTGCATCGGTCTCAAATCTGGCTTTAACCAGCATGATCTGATCATTGTAACCACAGATCTGGCGGAAAACGCCATTTCCCAGGTCCTCCCAGGTACTTTCTTCTGCAATTTGAAATAAGTTACTTTCTAACATGACATATTAATTAAGGGTGATGAATTTATTTTTATCCATATAATTGAGCGTACAGGTATATACTTTCTGCTGAACTTGAAAGCTTACTGTTGCATGTTCTGCACTGGAATTGAGAACTTTAAGGTTCGATACTATCGCCGATGCCCCTGTTACCGATTCACTTACCGAATTTACTACTCCGTGCGTTTCTGTGATGCTGAAAAAAGTCAGGTTAGCCGCCTTATCCTGAGAAAGAATAAATGCTTGTGCCGCGGTCAGATTCAGTTCAGGATCATTGGCACCAAGGGACACCAACTTGAAGTTAAGAGGCTGATCAGATATAAAGTGAGTTGTGTAAAATCTTTTTTGGTTCAAAATTGTCACCATGCCACCATTCGATACTTCTGCCTCCGCATTGAGCCACAGATGCTGATATCCGAATTGTTTACCCAGCATTTTCTTTGCGTCAGTTTTCACTTTAATGGGAAACGATGCGTCCACCAGGTTACCTTTATACCAAAATGGAAGATCATATTGGTGAGTTTGTAAAGAGTTGGCCTGAAAGATATCTATCAGTAGTGGCTTTTCCAACCCGTCCACCTTCAGCAAAGCCGATGTGCGTTTCATCTCAACCTCCGGATAAGCATTTACTTCCTTACCACTAACTAACTGAAGCTGACCACTTGCTTCAAAATAAAGTATTTCGGCGTGGTTTCGCTGCGCCTTATTTACATCCGCTTCGAAATTTGAGCGCTGGTCTACTACCAGGGTATTGTGTGCTATCGTCTGTTTAGCCCAACTGGTATTTTCAGGAAGGTAGTCCCCTCCCCTTTTAGATTCAATGTTGAGGAACCGCGCAGAACCATAATCCGGGAAAACTTCTGTTCCGTTATCATAATACAAAAGGTTTAAGCGGTCGAAATGTCCATGCCCCATACCTTGAGAAGCGGCTTTAACGACAACACATTGCTGATCCTTATTTTGACCATAACGCAAAATCCCTATTCCACCTTCATCTCCTTTTGCACCATCTGCAACCAGCATTGTCTGGTAAGCAAAAGGCACTTCTTTCCTGGCCTGGACCGCCGCGGCTACCTTCAGGCCCGCATCAGAAACCACTACTTCGTTTTGTCTTTTAGCAATATCAAGCAGTTCTGGCTGTGCATTGATATCTGCAAAGGCAATATCAACCCCATATACCAGTTCGGCAGATTCGTAAGTTTTATCTTTAATGGCGTCATTCAGCGGGAAGAATGTGCCATCTGTATAAGTGAGCTGCAAAGAGGTCTGAATAGCTTTCGCCAGCAGACGGTTTCGATATTGGAATATTTTTAATTCTGGTTGGAAGTTGTTGATGGTCTTTGCAAAAATCACGAATGGAAGAAGTGCATAACGCTGATAATAAGGTCCCTCCGTATAATACCCATCCGGAGAAAACAGCTGATCTACCTGAGCCAGGTAACCTGTTTTACCATCTTTATTGAATCCCTTGATTGCCATTTCAACATAGTCAGGCTTGTTAAGGACGTAACCGGTCATGCCCACAGCGGCAATGTTCCAGGTACCATGGTTATGGATTTTATCAAATGTTTCGCGGCAATCCACTGTAAAGAATTTAAGTATCGGCATAAACAAACGTGTTTCTATAGTTTTTCTGTCTGCGGCTGAAATGGCATCAAACACCATATCGTAACTCTGAATGGTATATACCTGCCATACATAATCGTTTAAGCTTTGCCAAAAGATCTTGCCGCCCTCATGGTTCTCCTTCTTTTTTGGATGCACTGGCCATTTTTCATAATCAGCAGCATATTTCAGCAACATCTCTTTCACATACCTTGCGTATTTATTGTCGCCGCTAACCTGAAAGGCAATGCCGCAATTGAGCATGTTGATGTAATTTTTTTTATGTTGTTCATGTGTATAGCCACCACCGGCATCCTTCGGGACAGGTACCAGAATGGGCGTTATTAATGCCTTATCTGCGTCCTTTTTTACTTTGCTATAGGAGTATTTGAGCAATGGATAGGTATTGATACCCTTCCTTACCGCCGCCATATTCACTTTACTGAGCATAATGGAAGGATGGTCCTGTGCCAGCATGCTGAGCGGAAAAATCAGGCAAAAAGAATACGTTACCAACTTTTTCAAGTAGTTCATACAGAGTTTAGAAAATGAGTTTTACCTCAGTGAAAGTTATATTTATACCTGTACTGGTACAGCACAGCAAGTTCTCTTATTCACGCTTTTTTAGTTTTTGAGCCTGGTACCCGGCCTGGCTAATCTGAAACATGTCATTCAGATGTACCGCTACGGCATTTTCCGCTGCATCAATATCCTGGTCCTCAATCGCCTTTAAAATACTCCTGTGCTCTCCCATAGCCTGGATACCCCTGTTTTCACCACAGATTTTATTCTGAACAATATTTTTGATCAGATCTGGGATAAGAATAAGTATCATCGATTCCATAAAAGGGTTTTTTGAGGCTTTGGCAATCTTGATATGAAAAATCATGTCTTCCTCAACTGCATCCTGGCCGCTATTGATTTTATTTTCATAGTCTGTCATGGCATCTCTGATGGCGATGAGGTCTTCTTCCGTGCGCCTTTCTGTAGCCAGTTTAACAGCGTCCAGTTCCAGATAATAACGGGCTTCGAGTAATGCATTAAAATCCTGTTTGTTAAATTTAATGACATCGGTAATAATATTATCCATCACCTTGATACTCAATCCGGCCACATAGGTACCGCTTTGGGGATTCGTTTTGAGCAAACCATAAAATTCCAGTTTGAAAATAGCTTCACGGACATAACTTCTGCCAACTCCGAATTTTTCTGCGAGCACCCGCTCCGCCGGAAGACGGTCGCCGGGTTGCAGCTGTCCGGAAGTAATCAGATTTTTTAACTGCCCGATGATCTTATCAACAGGCGATTCAATCTCTATGGATTTGATAGTCTCAATAAAAGAATTCATACAATATTTGGTTTACCAATTAATTGGTAAACCAAATATATAGATTAAAATATCAAATCAAAATTAATTTAACATTTATTGGAAATTACACGGTTTTAATACTGAACTGCGAAATGGCAAACGCCAGATCGCTGAATTTAGAAACACTTAGATCCCTAAACCATTACTCAGATCTCTAAACCATTATTGTCCAGCGTGAGCGCTGCAGTCATGTAATCCAAAAAAGGGCGCATATTTTGAAATGCCTGATTTGCTGACTGCACGAAATTACGGTCAAGTACTTCTTTATCCGTAAACTTCTTCACCAGCAGAAATTGTTTATACCGCAGCAAATCTATCGCTTCGTCAGCTGCGTCAAATCCTTTTGGTGTAGTTTTCAACTGTTCGCCCCTGAGCACACCAAAGGTTTCTGTAAAATATTTACTGTTCAGGATCTCCCTCAGCGCCGAAACGTCCAGGCTAATCTCGCTGCGGATAAGCTTGAGGTCGTCTGAGTTGGGATTTTGAAATCCGCCTGCAACAAAACTATTGCCGGGTTCAATGTGGTAATAGTATCCGCCCCTGCGTAATTTTGTGGCCCTCGAAAAATGCCCTCCCCAGTGGCTTTTGTACGGAATCTTCTCTTTCGAAAAACGGGTATCCTTGTAAATACGTTGCAGGCTCTTTTTTCCTGAAGGCGTTTCAATCACATCGTGAACATTGAGTGCCTGGAGCAGGCCTTCAGCAAATGTTTCTATAATTAGTTTTTGTTCGGTAAATTCATCCTTTCGGGCATTGAACCAGTCGCGGTTATTATTGATTTTCAATGACTTCAAAAATTCCAGGCTGGAAGCTGGAATAAGGGGTTCAGCAGGCATAGGTTTATGTTTAGGCTATCAAATATAAATACAAACGTAGGAAAGAACAGATCCGCATCTGTATATCTGTTAAAAATTTCCTGTTTCTGACATAAGCACATTCACAACAGTTGTTTTTTCGTTATCTTCCACTCATGAAACCCATATTTGCTCTCCTGTTCAGCTTGTTTTTCTTTTCTGCTTACGCGCAAAACGATTCTCTTTATTTATTGAAACCAGACCGTGTATTTGACGGTGAGGTTATGCATAAAGACTGGGTAGTACTGGTTAAGGGAAATAAAATAGAGATGGTGGGCGGTATGACATTCAAGCTTGCAGCCAACACAAGGATTATTGACTTACCGGGGACCACCTTATTGCCCGGCTTGATTGAAGGACATTCGCATTTATTTTTACATCCTTATAATGAAGTGAGCTGGAACGATCAGGTATTGACCGAGAGCCGCGCTGAACGGACGGCGAGGGCAACTACACATGCTTATTCCACATTGATGGCCGGTTTTACCACCGTAAGGGATTTAGGTACGGAAGGCGCACAATATGACGACGCGGGGCTAAAACAGGCGATAGAAAAAGGAATTATCAAAGGCCCGCGAATGATTATTGCCACCAAAGCCATTGTTGCCCGTGGTACATATGGCCCTAATTATAAAAATGCAGATTTGGACCTGCCTCAAGGGGCAGCAGAAGTGGGCGGTCTGGAGGAATTGAGCAAAGAAGTTTATACACAGCTGAGTAAAGGTGCTGATGTGATCAAGTTATATGCAGATTACCGTTGGGGACTGGAAGGTGCAGCGGCACCCACTTTTAGTCAGGAAGCCATCACACTCGCCACCTCAATTGCAAAAAGCGCAGGCAGGCAAACGGTAGCACATTCATCTACAAAAGAAGGGATGCGCAGGGCAATTATGGGTGGTGTATCTACCATCGAACACGGAGAAGATGGAGATGAAGAGATTTTTAAACTGATGAAGGAAAAGAACGTAGCTTTCTGCCCTACCCTTGCTGCTGGTGATGCCATTCTGCAATACCGTGGCTGGAAAAAAGGCGTTGATCCTGAGCCGGAACGCATAGTGGCAAAGCGGAAAAGCTTTCTGCTGGCCATGCGTAGCGGTGTTACAATTGTGATGGGTGGCGATGTGGGCGTATTTACGCATGGTACCAATGCACGTGAAATGGAGCTAATGGCTGATTATGGCATGAAACCGCTGGATGTGCTGAGGTCTGCAACTTCCGTAAATGCAAAGGTTTTTGGCTATGCAGATAAAATTGGCAGGCTCCGCAAAGGAATGCTGGCAGATATCATTGCTGTTCAAGGCGACCCTTCAATTGACATCAGGAAAGTGAAAGAAGTTTCATTTGTGATGAAAGACGGAACAGTCATTTTACCACCAACACAATTACCCAGAGCGAAAGCACTGAAATAGCTCCCCATAGTATTAACCCCTGCATGAAAGGTTTAACTCCAACTGATTGAACCAGATTTAGCGATAGACCACTGCCAATCAGGAACAACGTAAGGGTAAGGCCCTTTTTTGCGATTGTTACAAGAAAAGGTGAGAATTCATGAAAGGCGGCAATGTATGTATTGGCCAGCATGGCGAGTAGGAAAATACCGATAAAATATGGAACCTTCACTTTTGTACGATCAGTTTTAAAAACAAAAGCCGTAGCAAAAGCAACAGGTACAATCCAGAGGGCACGCGCCAGTTTTACTGTTGTGGCAATCTGCAGGGCATCCTGACCATATTTCCCCGCCGCACCAACAACCGAACTGGTGTCGTGAATGGCAATGGCACACCACATGCCAAACTGGGCCTGGGAAAGATGGAGTGCGTGGCCAATTGCCGGAAAGATAATCAGTGCCGCTGAGTTTAGCATAAAGACGATACCAAGCGCAATAGAAATTTCTTTGTCGCCCGCCTTCATTACAGGGGACAGGGCTGCGATGGCACTACCTCCACAAATGGCCGTGCCGGCCGAAATCAGAAATGAAGTCTTACGACCGGTTTTAAATAATTTTCCTAGCAGGAAACCAACTATCAGTACACCAAAAATAGATACTACAGTAAATATGACGCCTTCTTTTCCTGCGGCTATCGCACTTGATAGGTTCATACCGGAACCCAGCCCGATTACTGAGAGTTTTAGCAGCCAATTGGTGGCGTTGTGATGCAGTTGAGGAAATGGATGTTCCATCAGTTGCGCCAGCAATATCCCTAATAACAATGCAAGCGGGGCAGAAAATAGAGGAAGCAGACAGAACAATGCCGAGAGGTAAAAAATAGATTTTCGTGTAGTCAGGTTAAGTTGTATCACCGCCGGTTGTGGACACAAAGATGATGTTAAATACTAACCCGTCTAAATTGCTAAAACTAATCCGCCATTACTTTAAGTTATGAACCAGCCTGGCATGTCTTAAGAATACATCAGCGAGGCCATCCGGTTTACCCTGCAAATGGATAAAATAAAAATCCCTGATAATGTTAAGCCCCGCCACATCAATCACCCGCAAGCTTCCCTGCATCAACTCATTAGTTATAGCATGTATCGATATAAAGGCTAGGCAGTTGGAATGCATCAGATAGGACTTGATGCTTTCTGTACTGCCGAGTTGGATTTCAACCTTTAGTTCTGCCATAGCCATCCCCAGCTGTTTCAGCGCATAATCAATCACTTCAAGTGTACCAGACCCTTGTTCCCTGATCACAAAAGATGCGGACGATAACAATGCAGGATCCAATTCGGCACGGCCCGCCAGGGGATGTTTTTTACCGCATACCAATACAATTTCATCTTTAACGAATTCTGTGTAACTGATTTCCTGATTTTTGAATCTTCCCTCGACTATACCAAGCTCTATTTCCTTTTTCAGCAGTGCACGCTCAATCTGCTCGGTATTTCCATTGATTAATTGTAGTTGTATACCACTAAATTTTTGATGAAATCCAGCCAATAAGGGTGCAATAACATATTGGGCGATGGTAGTGCTGGCGCCCAACCGGAGTGTCCCTTCCTTTTTATCTACCAGCGCATTCATGTCAAACTCAATCTCCCGGTAAATGTCAAAAAGCTGTTCTGTATGTCCCAGCAAAACTTCCCCTGCGCTGGTAAGCTTTATCCGGTTTCCGTTCCGTTCAAATAACTTATTATTATACTGTTGCTCCAGTTCATAAATATGTTTGGTAACGGCCGGCTGTGTAATAAAAAGCGTAGCCGCCGCTTTTGTAAAACTCATGCGCCTGGCTACGGTATAAAATACTTCTAAACGAAAATCTGACATCAGTATATAGTTGCCTCAATAATACTAATTTTGGCGCACTACTGCTTCATTGAAAAACAACTGATCAGGAGAAAGGCTAAAACCCGGGAGAAAAGCTGAAGTAAATCTTTTATTTCCGGAGAATGCTTTCCCATCGTAATGCCCGT
>Ga0247734_1000885_pt1 | contig 24174 bp, 27 predicted proteins | sample UWRJL103311B2_FD_180933 | JGI IMG/M metagenome (GOLD analysis project Ga0247734, IMG submission 180933) | Plant litter microbial communities from Arlington Agricultural Research Station in Wisconsin, United States - UWRJ-L103-311B-2 | ecosystem: Environmental > Terrestrial > Plant litter >... | reverse complement strand
GTACAAAAAGTGTTTCGTTTGCAGAACCACGCTTTTTGTTTAGCAGCGCGCTCAACTGACCATTGAGTTGCTCAACATCAGTACCCTTTTTAAGCACTACAAATGTGGAAGGACCGCCATTGGCCCAATTTCCAATCTCTGGGCGCATATTTATATATAAGGTATAACTAAACAAGAGATCAAACTGCTCCGTAGATGCGGCTTGCTTTTTAAAAACACCAGTAACCAGATAAGAACCTTTAAGTTCGTCGTTCTCAAATTTGATTGTTCTTCCTATCACATTTCCGGTAGTATGAAAGAGCTTGACCGCCAGCTCCTCAGAAATACACGCCGCTGTTTTTCCAGCCAGAGGTGCAGACCTGTCACCCTGCACAAAATGGCAAGTAAATACCTTAAAAAAATCTTTGCCTACAAACTGCGGACTGGTGTAAGCAGCACTGTTCCCTGCGCTGATAATACCTTTATAGGCGGGTTGTGGAGGAACAACAGATACCGCGGTTTCCACATCAGGAATTTCAGTGGCTATGGCATCGGCCAGTGGCCCAGGTGTAAACACTTCTGTTCTAACGGCCTCACCGTAAGGTTCGTTCCGCATCACCTGGTACAGGCGGTCGTTATTTTCGTTATAGGTATTGATACTAAGCTCATCCCTAACCCACAGGTAAATCACTAGCGCACAGGCCAGTCCGGTTGACAAGCCAATGAGGTTTATAAAAAATGAAATCTTAAATCTTTTAAAATTCCGGTAGATCAGCAGTAAATGAAGTTTAAACATACTCGTTGCTGGAAAAAATGCCCAATTCCGCTCCCTGCGGATCATCAACTATCAGCAGCCATTTTAGTGCCGTAGAAGCGGAACCACCATTTTCGATCATTCAAAGTAGATAAAGTAATAAAAATAGAATAGCTGTGTTCATTATCAAACACGTGCTGACCATTACCGGACAGCAAAAAGCCCAGGTTAAACCGTCATATTCATCATTTTAAAAAGGTGCTGTTTATACAGTTTGCCAACGGGTACCTCAGTATCGCCAATTTCGATTGTGTCCGGTGTGAAAGAAGTAATCTTGTTCAGCGATACGATAAACGACCGGTGGGCACGCACAAAAGTATCCTCGGGCAGCATCACTTCCAGTGCAGTAATGGCATATTTGGTGACTATCAAACCTTTCTCGGTATGGATTTTTACATAATCTTTCAAACTTTCGATGTACAGGATGTCTTTAATCAGCACCTTCACCATTTTACGGTCTGCCCTGAAATATAGAAAAGTTTGGTTTGGGATATTCACCTCCGGGGCTTCAGTATCCTGATACACGGGCACTTCCCTTGGAAGCGCTTTCATCATCGCCTTCAAAAACCTGTCAAACTGTATCGGTTTCAGCAGGTAATCGGTCACGTCAAGATTGAACGCTTCCAGGGCATATTGTTCAAAAGCTGTTGTCAGGATAATTGCCGGGGGCGATTTTAAAGACCTGATCAGCTCCATACCGCTTACCTGTGGCATCTGTACGTCCAGAAAAAGAAGATCTACAGCATTTGTCTGCAACGCTGTCAAGGCCTGCAACGCATTACTGCACTCGTCAACAAGCCGCAATATTGGCACCTGCTGTACATACCTTTTCAAAATTTCCCGCGCAGGGGGTTCGTCATCAACGATCAGACAACTGAAAGTCCTTTCTGGTTTCATCTTCAATATCTTTAATATCTGTAACCTGCTTCGCCTCGTCAAGCCAAAGCTTTAAATTAACAATATACATATCTACTTCGTCCACTGCCTGGAACTCATACCTTCCTGCATAAATCAGTTCAAGCCTTTTCTGGGTATTTGCTGTCCCAATTCCCGCCTGCGACCGCTCGGTGCCTTCCGCCTTTCCATTCACCAGTTTCATACTCAATACCGTGTCATTTAATGTTACATTTATACTGATCCAGGGATTACGGACCATCTTGCTGGCACCATGTTTAAAACAATTTTCAACTAAAGGAAGCAGTAATAAAGGCGCTATTCTTACCTGTCCGCTCTCTGCAGGCAGATTTACAGAAAGGTCAAGATGGTCGTCATAACGCACCTTTTCAAGTGCGATATAATCTGATATCATTTTGAGCTCCTTATCCAGCGGCACGAATGGCTGGTTGCATTCATATAACATATAACGCAGCAATTCTGATAAGCCATGAATCATATTCGAGGCGATTACTGACACTTCCTGCGTGTAACTATAAATATTATTCAGGGTATTGAACAAAAAATGCGGGTGCAGCTGTGCTTTCAGCATTTGTAATTCTGTCCGTGCCCTCTCCTTCTCCAGCCTTAGTGCCGCCTGCTGCCTTTCGTAGAAACACTTCATCAGCTTAATTGCTGCCGCAAGCCCTCCGATGGTTATTCCTCCCCGCAGACCCGCCATCACCGACTGTCCCAGCTGAAAATAAAAAGGTGTTGGGTCAGTCATCATTCCTGCAGGCACCATAGGCTTGATATTTTCCTGCCGCAAGTATTCTATCGCCGTCATGGATAAACCAGCAGACAATACCGCCGTGAACAGGAAAATGAGTATTGATATTTCCAGCGCTCTGCTATACAAACCATTAATCACCAACCGGGGCACCACAATATACATCAGTGTATAGGCGGCAAACAGATGCGGCACCATATAAACCAAACTTTCCGGTGCCGTCATACTCAGGCGTACCCAGAAGTTATGCATTTGCAGTACCGGTGAAGGGGAAAAGGAATAGATTAACACCTGGAAAACAAACCACGAGAGCCAGAATACCAGGTGCCGCGTAATTTTCCATTTAAGTTGGGCAGAAAAAATGAATGGTAAGGACTCCATAACCGCTTACTTTACTTAAAGATACAAAACCCATCCCTAAATATTATACAACAAATTGGTTAATAGACCAATGCATATAAAAAAAGCACCAATTTCTTTAGTCGACGACAAAATGAATTCATACGGAAAAACCTGTTTTATAACGCCCCGTTTCGCTTGCCGGTCTACTTGTCAAAAAACCGATTTAAATGGCCTTTATATTTGAATAAGCAAACAGAATCATCCATCATAAATTCAGCAATCATGAAAAAGACTTATTTTATCCTCATCATCGCCACTATCGGCATGTTACAATTATCATCAGTTTCAGCAAGTGCCCAGTCACGGTCGGCCTGTGTGCCAAAAAATGGCTATTGGGTGTTGGTATCCAATGTGAACGTCAAAAATGTCACTACCGTACAATTTTATAACGAAGAGAACCAGCTGATGTATGAGGAAGTAGTACGTGGCCAGAAAATGAACATTAACCGTTTGAAAACACTGCGCTGCCTCAAAAAAGGATTAGATACCGTATTGGTGGCCTGGAACCAGCAAAAAAAGGCACTGTACAACAAAGACTGGGTAGCGATGAACTTTTCGCGGAAATAGCTAACCTGGCTGCACCAGTTCCCTCAGTGTGACCAGGTTGTCAATCGCATCGCCCATAGTATTGTTAAAATAGGCATAAACGGTTTTGCCTTCGCCCATCCATTCGTTTACGTAAGCCCCATATTCGTACAGAAAATCCTGTTCGTACCTGCCTCTATAATTACCATCAGGGCCATGAAAACGAATGTATACAAAATCAACACCCGTATCCAGCATTCCGCTCGCTGTACTCAGTTTATCGTGCACAACCAAGCCCATTTTAAGTTCAGTAAGTAAATCCATGGTAGTTTCTTCATACCAGCAATTGTCCCTGAATTCGATTGCGATATCCCAGGTTTCATCAGGATCTGTATCACGAATGGTCTTTAGTAAAAAGGCCACTTGTTCACGGTGTGCGTTTTTAACACTCGGGGGAACCTGCACCAACAGGCTCCCTTTTTTATTGCCGGCAAAGGAGATCACCTCCATAAATTTAATCACCGCAGCAGGATCAAATGCCAGGCCTTTATTATGGGTGATATCCCGCGATAGCTTATAGGTAAATTTAAAATCTTCAGGCACATCAGCAGCCCATTTTTCAACAGTTGAGGCCATTGGGACTTTATAAAATGAACTGTTCACTTCAATACTGTTAAATAAAGATCCGTAATAACGGAGCCTGCTTTTGTCACGAAATTCCGGAGGATAAAACTCTTTGTTACGTACCGGTAAGAGTAAACCGCTTGTACCTGAATAATAATTTACCATTTGGCTAGCAACACCAGAGTAGAAAAATTGTTTAGCAAATCAGTTGCAGGCCGTGTTGGCTTCAAAGCAGTTGGCATTAGCTGGATTCCAGTTTTGCCGCAGGATTAATGAATTCTGTAGCAATATGGGTCAAATATGCATCGGCATGTTTTTCATCAGAAAGGCACCTTTCCAATAAAACCTGCGCACTGTCATTCTCAATTTCGCCAAGCAAGGAGATCAGGCTGCCATAACTTGAAATTTTATAATGGGCAATCAGTTGTACCGCGTAAATAATTGCCGCATCACGCAATGCTGTGCCGGTTTCTACAGTTTTAATTATTTCGGCAGATTTTTCATTCAAGGTTTCAATGATCTTACATTTTCCATCACCTGGTTTCTCTGATAAAAGTTTGAAAACCGTCTCCAACCGTTCTACATGTGACTCTGCTACATGTGATTGATCACATAATGCATTTTGTAACTCTTCGGTATAAGCCGCTATGGATAGCGCAGCTGCGCATTTTACAATTTTCTTTTCAGCACTGTATAAATCTTGTAGACACTCAATGAAGAACACGAACAATCCCCCCCTTTTCAATTGATCTGCCATATCGTATGATAATTATGATAAAATGAAATAATTCCCTTTAGCTAACCACTAAATCAACAATTGAAAAAGATAAAAGTTTAGGTAAACAAATTAGTTTGTAGCTTTGGTGCGAAAGCAAATAAGATTACCATGGCTGTATTACATAGAAAAGAAGAGAAAATTGAAGTTGTGTTAAGTAAGCTTCCTGAAAATTATACCGACAAACAGTTTGTAGATACTTTCATTCAGTTATATTCAAAAGACTGGGGAAAAATAAAAGCAAATTACCTCAAACAATCGCAGGACAAAGAGCCGGGAGCAATTATTACCATGCCGAAGCCGGAACTGTACCTGAAGAGCATTTTGACCAACTACCTTGAAAATTTTAAAAAATAATCAGGCGTCGATACAATAAATCATTTATATACGCGTCTTTATATGGAGAGCGTTAATTTAGATTACGGGCATAAGCTATAAGTTTATGCCCGTTCTTTTTATATCCGGTACCGGAATTAAATCAGTTCGTTTGCGATTAAAAACTCTTTTACGGCAAGGAAATCAAGGAAAATCTGGTCCGCAGCAGACAATTTGGTATGGTCTTCTGTATTTGCCTGGATGGCAAAACACGTTAATCCAGCAGCTTTAGCTGCACGGAGCCCGTTAAGGGTATCTTCAAATACCAGGCAGTCAGATTTCTCGAGCCCAAGTCTTTCTACTGCAAGATTATACGATTCAGGATCAGGTTTACTGTTAACAACATCACTTCTGGTAATGAGGAGACTGAAGTATTTGTCGAGACCATTTTTTCTGAACATCTCATCCACATCCGGTCGTTTGCTGGCCGTAACCAAGGCCATCTTAATTCCTTTACTGACGAAGAAGTCGAGCGTATCCTGCACATGCGGCATCAGGTCAATCACGCTTGTTTTCAAGCGTTCCACAGTGAGGTCCTCTTTTCTGGAGATCAGCAGTTCCAGTGGAGATTCTATTTCATAAAGTTCTTTCAGTCGGGCCGCGTTTCCGGGTAAAGGGATGCCCGCATAGTTTTTCAGAAAATCTGAATATTCTAACTGTATACTGGACTCAGCCAGTAGCTCATTCCAGGTATTAAAATGAAAGTGCTCAGAATCAACAAGGGTACCGTCTAAATCGAAGAGTAATGCTTTAAATTTTGCCATTGGAACAAATTAAAAAAAAATGAGGGTTGCCCCTCATTTTGCGTGCTATTTTTACATGATATTGATGATCAACCAGGTTTACTTCTGTTTGATCCAGCCAACAACATCATTGATCATTGTCTCCGAGACACTCGATGGCAGCTGATATTGTGCAGGCGAACCTTTTTCCAGTTGCGAACTCATCAAATGGTTTAAATCAGGATAAAGCTTCAGGATCACGTTACTCTTCTGTCCAAGTGCCGCCTTCCACAGGTTAAAATCGGCTTCCGAAACCTGAAAATCATTCCCTCCCTGGATCACCAGGATGCGCTGCCTGCCAATCTTTTTTGCAACTTCAACCTGGTTATAGTTATTCAGGTCGACCCAATACGATACCGGAATGCCAATAATGTTAGAGTCTGGTTTCATTGTTCCTGCCTGCGTAATGCGCGTCTTGTCCAGTTCTGTAATCACACCAGCAAGTTGCTTTTTGCCGGCCTGTGTGGTGTCTTTAGCCAGGTCGAACATATACTTGTTTTGTTCTACCATCAGGTCCGCAAATTTCCTTGCCGGTGCTTCCGCTAAAATAATCCCTTTCAAGTTTGGTGCAAGAGTTGCTATTCTAGGTGCAAGCATGCCGCCCAGGCTATGTCCCAATAAATAAATTTGTTTTTTATCCACCCCAGGCGTAGTTTCAGCAAGGGCAACTGCTGCTATGGCATCATCCAGCACTTCTTCCTTAACAGTAAAAACACCTGCAAATTCTCCGGAATAAATCAAGGTCCTTTTTACATAACGAATGCTGGCAACTCCTTTTGCCGCAAAACCCGCAGCCAGGTCTTTTAGTGGCTTATTCGGTCCTACCGTTTCATCCATATCTGCGGGGCCCGAACCATGAACCATTACTACAAGTGGAAAGTTAACCGTTTTCTTTGGCGTGGTCAATATACCAACCAAACTATGTCCCGGAGTTTTTATGTAAACCTCTTTCTCTGTATATAAGGTAGTATCTGCATAAGCAGGATTCAAATAGGTTGCCGCCGTGGAGCGCGGTTTGAGAAAAAATCCAACCATCTTCTCTGCTTTATTAAAAGCAAGGATGAAGGACTGTGTATCGTTTACAAATTTGGCATCCACGGTCACGGCGAAGTATTCTCCCTGTGCCTTACCCTGAACAGCCGCTGCCGATTCAAATTTACCGTACCTTTTATCCAGTTCTCCCCATAATTTCTGTAGTTCGGCAATCGGAACTTTTGCTTTTAGTGTTGAATCGAAGCTATTGTGTGCTTCAGTAAACTTTTGCTGTTCCATTAACTGAAAAAAATCATTTGCACGGCCAAAAAGGTTTAACATGCCCTGCGAAAATGATGCTGTTGTCACCAGCAGTAGTAAAATTGAAAGTATTGCTTTCTTCATATGAATCATTTGCATAAATTGTATAGCGTGTGATCAAAGTTATCATATTAATTGATTCATAAAATATTCCTGTACAGAGAATTTTGAAAAATGTTTCTGACAAGAGCAGGTATAGCGGTTGAAAGCACTGATCATATTCGATGTCCGTTCGGAGCAAGTTTTGAGTAAGTCTGCATATCAACCGCGTTGGGTCCGTATCCAGAGCACATTTTTTTCTGGAAAAAAACGCGCTCTGGATACGCTGGCGACCCGGACTCAAAGGGGAGACACTCAAAACCTGCTCCGAACAAGCTCTGCATAGTCTTATAACCCAGCTATATTCAACCGCATAAGTTTCTTCATCCACAAAATGCAAAACATAGGAGAAAACAAAAAATATTATTAAATTAGAATATTATCCCGGAATGACTTAATTTTCTTTAAATATGACAGCTCTTTTAAAATATCATTTAATAGATAACACTTTGGGGCCGGACATCATCCACCGTACCTCATGAAATATATACTGCCTTCCTTCCTCCTACTTTTCCTAACCTCTTGCGTTCAAGCGCAAGAAAAGGATTCCAGATTCAAGTTTGGTGCTAAAGCGGGTATTAATCTTTCCTTTTTCACAAATGATGTTGGTCCCTTCAAGGAACCTGACGAAATGTACAGCTCTTTTGAGCGAAACCCCAGGCCATCAGCCAATATCGGTGTCACTTTAAATGTTCAAATGCCGAAGAAATTCAACTTTGGTGTGGAGTTGCTATACAATACCAGGGGTGCCACTTACGTACAGGAGAATGAGAAAGTGCAGGAAGAAGATGACGAAGGGGTAGAAAGAAACGCCAAAAATTATTTCAATTATAACATCGACTACCTCGAGCTGCCTCTTACCGTCAATTACAATTTTAAATCAGAATTATCAAAATCATTTATTATGGGGTACGCAGGTATTGACCCGTCCCTTGCAATCAACCATAAAACCAGGCTAAAATATCCAAAAAAAGATCCCGATCATGAAAACCAAAAGACAAACTTACCCGATGTAAAAAAGTTTACTAATAATATTATTGCCGGAGTCCAGTTTGGCGAGAGCTATAGCACCATGAATGACTTGTATATAGACCTTAGAGGAAGTTATATGCTTTCACCTGTCTTTAGCAGGTCGGTTAATAACCAGGGTGAAAGTTTATATACGCATATGTATACTTTCACCCTGGCTTTTGGGATCAGGTTTTAAATTTTAAATTTACAACATGAATCACATCCCGATACATTTATTGCAGGACAGGACCGCTCATGGTTTACAGATTCAGTATTTTGATAAAAATAAATTCAAAAAAGACGCATCGCTCCTTGGTGCGCACAGGGATGACCACTATATTTTTTTCTTACTTGAAGACGGATCAGGTTCGCTAATGATCGATTTTAATGAAGTAAAATTCTCAGGAAGTTTACTGTATTATGTATTGCCAGGCCAGGTACATCACGGTATCCGACACGAAGCCGCTTCAGGTTGGTTCGTAGCTGTTGATACCAGTCTTGTACCACAAGAGTGCAGAAATGTTTTTGAAGGCGGGCTATTACTGCAGCAGCCTTATTTGCTGGATGCAGCTGAGCTCAGGCAATGTTGCACTTTACTTTCTCTTCTCTTTGAAAGATACAACGTCGATGACTCGAACCCCCTGTATCTGAGCATCGTTCATTCCCTTTTACAATCTTTCATTGTCATCGCAGCGGCCTGTTATAATCAATCTACTGGTCTTAATCTTAAATCGTCCCGCCCGGCCCAGCTCACCAGCCAGTTTAAAAATCTGCTTACTAAAGAATTACGCTCTACTAAAAGTCCAGCTAATTATGCTGCGCTGCTGAATATTTCAGAATCTTACCTGAGCGAAGCACTTAAAAAACAAACCGGCTTCCCTGCAAGTTACTGGATCCAGCAGGAGGTGATCATGGAAGCCAAACGTCTCTTATACTACAGCGAGTTAAGTGTAAAAGAGATTGCACATCACCTTGGTTATGACGACCACTCCTATTTCTCACGATTTTTCCGTAAGGCAACTGGTACCTCAGCGGTCACTTTTAGAGAGAAATACCGCAAATAGTCCTATCATTACTATGATTAAGCTATTTCACAGATACTTAAAACCCGGTTTCTTTGTAGTATCAAAATTCGGATTACATGGAAACATCTATTTTACAAAAGATAAGGAATAAAGCTGGAAAATTAATTGAAAACCAATTACTTAAAGCCGGAAAGGTACTGGATGTACGCGTCTGGGACACCTCCAACCTGGTCGAAATTGAACTGCATTTACCGCAGGTTGATATGCAAAACTGGAACCAGGTGTTGTACATTAAATTTAGGGTAGATGATTTCAGTTTCCGTGATTATACACCATTCGGTTGGGATGCCGAAACGGCAACCTGTTCACTGCTGATCGATGCAGGTCATGAAGGTCCTGGCAGCCGATGGGCAAAAACGCTGCGTGCAGGAGATACCTTTTATTACCTTAAAACCGAAAGTACCCGTCAAATTCCTCATCCAACAGACTGTGTTGTGGGACTCGGTGATGCAAGCAGCATCGGCCATTTGCTGGCACTTCAGCAGCTGACTGTACCTGTAAGCAGGTTTGACAGTGCGGTTGTGGTTAACAGTCCTGAGACCGGACAATTATTAAGTGATAACTTCTCGCCTGCTTTAAATAGTATGTCTACTCATTCGGAATTGAGCAGCTGGCTAAAAGAACAAGCCTACTGTACTGCGCATACCTGGTTTTACCTTATCGGGAATCATAAAATGGTGACAGAATTGCGCAGGTTGCTCAAGAGCATGGGACACACCCATATCCATGTGAAAGGATTCTGGTCGTAGATAAGTCGTTTTCAAGTTCAATAGCATTCCATAAAAAAGCCACTCTGCGAGTGGCTTTTTTATGGAAACTAAAGCAGATTCCAAAGGATCGGAACTTAGTTTGAAGGAATAAGCTCCGCTGCACGCAGTTGCTCAAACAAATCATAGAATGTTTGCTCAGTGCTTTGGAAAATAGTAAACCCTAATCTCCGGCTTTTTGACATATCAGTCATTACCTCTATTGGCCTGCCGAGATCAAGATCAGTATGCCACGCAGTTGCCAAACGGCTTAGATCTAGTTCTTTCAACTGGTATTTCTCAGCAATTTCGCGCCATATACCGGCATCGTTAAGCATTTCCTGTTCCAGCGACTTAATTGAACCGTCAAAACCAACCGCTTCTACACCAAAATATGCAGCTAAACGATTCCACAACCATTTCCAGCGGAACACATCTCCATTTACAACATTGAAGGCTTCATTGCGCGCTGCTTCGGTAATAGATGCCCAAATCAGGTGCTCTGCCAATACCCTTGCGTCAGTCACGTCAGACAAACCGTTCCACTGTGCCGCTGATCCAGGCCATACAAACGGACGTCCTGTTTCTTTACAAATTGTTGCATATACTGCCAGGGTGGTCCCCATGTTCATTGCATTACCAACCGCTTTACCAATTACAGTATGTGGTCTGTGAATACTCCAGGTAAAACCATCGCGGCCGGCCGCAGCATAAACTTCATCTTCTTGGGCATAGTAAAAATTCTCAACATCCAACCTTGGATGTTCTTCACGTAATGGTGTTTCAGGCAAAAAGCCTTCCTTTGCATAGGCTTCAAATGGGCCTAAATAATGTTTTAAGCCGGTAACCAGCGCAACGTGTTCAATGGATTTTCTTTCTGATAATACATCTAACAGGTTACGGATCATCAAACTATTCACCCTGATATTTTCAGCTTCTGTATCATTACGCATCCAGGTGGTGATATATACATGCGTAGGTTTGATATCAGCCAGGGCTACTTTAAGACTTTCGATATCCAAAAGATCTGCCGCAACGGGTTTCAAACCTTTAACCTCAGGGTTAGGTGTGCGTGCCAGACCGTAGGTTTCCCAGCCTTTTGAAATCAGCTTTTCCGCCAGATTAATACCTGTAATTCCGCTTGCTCCTACTACTAATGCTATTTTATCCATGTTCTTACAATTTTATATTATTTTTGTGGTTCGTATCACAAATATACGGGTACCGCCATCAGCTGGCGCCTGACCTGAATCAACTAATACACTTGATCTGAATCAAGAGTTTTTATGCTTTGGGTGCGGGTTTAATCTAAAGATTTATCTTTGCTATGAGCAAACCACAGCAAAGCATGATTGATGTACTTTTAAGCCACATACAGGAAAAAGTTACCCTTACAGATTTGGATAAAGAAGCGATAAAAACCTTTTTTGTTTCCAAAAGATTGAGGAAGCGGCAATATCTTTTACAGGAAGGCGATGTTTGCAAGCACCTCACATTTGTAGCCAAAGGTTTGCTCCGTACCTATAATGTAGATGACAAGGGAAACGAACACATGAGTATTTTCGGTTGGGAAGGCTGGTGGCTATCAGATTTTAACAGTTTTTTATCGGGCGTACCAGCGGTATTTAACATTGACGCGATTGAAGATTCAGAATTGCTGATGGTCTCACTGGCAGATTACAATGCGTTAACGCTAACTGTTCCTATTATGGACCGCTATTTTCGTATTCTTTATCAAAACAGTCTGGTCACAAAAGAACGCAGATTGATGAGTGCCATCACCCATACGGCTGAAGAAAAGTATCTTGAACTGGCAAATTCCAATCCTCACATCATTGAACGCATCCCTCAGAACCTGATTGCATCTTATCTTGGCATAGCGCCAGAAACATTAAGCAGAATCAAAAAAAACCTTGCTATCAGAAAATGAGAAATATAACATTGATAGTTACAAGCGCCAGCGACTTATTTTTATCTTAAACAAAAGCAATAGCCGCGCAGGGCATCGAACCAGATAGCTTTTAAAGCCAAGGGAAGCAAAGAACTAAATAAGCCTTTGCAGGGTCATACGTATTGCTTAAAAATAGTTTAAAAGAAGTTTAGATATCCCTTAAATACCCGTTAGATGTCGGCAGTAAATCGGCTGGAAGCACGTTGTATGGATATTTACCCCAACCAACCTCCAACTAACCTCCATCTAATATGCAGCTAAAGTCCATTCAACCGATTTCAAAACATAGCTTAAACTATTCTCAAGCGAGTCCTTTTACCGAATATGGTACTTATTGAGTTTCTGTTGAGGACTGGGAGTGCTGATTTATTTATTCACATGATTGGAATCTTGTATGATTTTCCTTAAAGTTGTATCACAAGAAAATACATTATGTCAGGTATCACAGAGCAATTTAACAGTATATCTAAAAAGTACGACGGACAAAGAAAATTTCTTATTCCATGTTTGAATGATTTTTATAACAGCTGCATCCCTATTGTCGCGACACTTACAACGGCAACGCGTGTCCTGGATATTGGTGCAGGTACAGGACTTTTTACCCAATACATCTACCAGCAACGCAGCGACCTGAGTTTTACCCTGACTGATATTTCAACTGATATGCTCAGTGTTGCAAAAGAACGCTTTGAAGGATTAGATAATTTTAAATTCAGTGAGTACGATTTTACTTCGGGCCCTATTCCCGAAAAGTATGATTTGATCATTTCAGCGCTGGCTATCCACCACCTGGAAGACAATGAAAAATCAGTGCTCTATCAATATGTTTTTGATGCATTGAATGAAGGGGGAATTTTTATCAATGCCGATCAGGTAGAAGGCAGAACTCCCTGGTTTGATAGTTTTTACAAATCGAACTGGAAAGAAACAGTCAATAATTCCGGCCTCGAACAGGATGCTATTGACCGCGCTTTCGAACGTATTAAGCTGGACAAGTTTGGCAAGTTAGAAACTCAGTTAAAAATGCTGGAGAGTGCCGGCTTTACCGAAACAGATTGTATTTACAAGTCCAACAATTTTGCGGTGATGGCCGCTATAAAGCATAATGGGCAGCTATAACCTTGTAAACTAATATACAGCCAACAGTGGCAGAACCTAAACCGGCAATACCATTTATCCACTTAAAAACTGCCATATTCTTTTTGAGGTACCTGCTCATCGTAGAAATCAGAACGTAACTGTAGATACTCATCGTTAGGATGATCCCTACAGATTCTATCACCAGCACCATAATTGAAGCCTGGATGGTGGACGCACTGATTACCAATGCGGTAGTTAGTGCGCCTCCCGTTCCTGCCAGCCCATGGATCATCCCTACCCAGAAAGAACGTGTTAAGGGCTTCATTTCAATCACTTCGCCATTTTTTCCATGTAAATGGACAGAACTGGAAGATACATGGTTATGCCCAACTGTTTGTTCATTATCGCGTATCATTTGATCCATTTTGTAATTGCTTCTGATTGCCTTTATTCCCAAAAGAACCATAATTGGGCCAACGGCTATTTCCGCCCACTCAGAAATATTGGTAACATACTGGTGCAATGATGCTTTGAATATCAGCGCTATAGCGCCAAAAATAAGCAGTGTAACAGAGTGTCCCAAAGCCCATTGTGAGGCCCTGAAAATCACTCCCCAGGAAATTCTCTTTTTCCTGATGGCCTGCTCCGAGGCTAAAACAGATACTGCAGTAATATGGTCGGGCTCAAAAGAATGTAAAATACCGGCCAGCAAAGGCCGGGTAATGGAAAGAAAACTCATAATAGTAACTATAAAAAATCGGTTAAAAGCTCTCAAAAGCTAAAACTTCGCAATGCCTTAAGAAAAATGGGAAGAGAAATCCGGATAGGCTACTTCAGCTACTGCCGATGGAGGTTTATACAAATCAAATCTGACCAGTGCTTCTTTTCGCGAAAGCATTGTCAATACAAAATAGGCAGGTATCTGGCTAATAACATTGATGTTATACACAGTTGCGCGACAGCTCGTGATTCAAACACGATTCCCTATTCATCTGCAGTTAAGCAGAACCTATAACGGTTGATGAAGAAATAATTAAAGAACTATAAGGCCGCAAACTTAGTTAAAAAAAACCATACACCTAATTATCGCAGTGATGCATAGTTTCCTGGCTCAATCCTTTCTCATAATCATTTCTAATTTGAATTAATTTTGCATACCTAATTAATTCATCGTAATATTGCAATATACACGATGGGAACTACAAAAACAGAGATATTCACAGAAGAACAGAACAAGCTTGCAATATTGTTGAAAGCGATGGCTCACCCGGCAAGAATTGCAATCCTTCAACATATTATTAAAAGCAATGCCTGCATTTGCGGAGACTTAGTTGAGGAGCTGGGTTTGGCGCAAGCCACTATTTCCCAACATTTAAAAGAGCTGAAAACGGCTGGCTTGATCCAGGGCACTATTGATGGTGTTTCTGTATGTTATTGTATTAATCCAATTGTTTGGGATGATCTGCAAAAACAGCTGTCGGGCTTTTTTGGCACTTACAGCTTAAAAGCGAATTGCTGTTAAAAAAATTTGGGCGAAGCCATCGTAATATTACAATACTAAATAAACTTACTAATCATGAACAAGCCAGAAGCCATAAATTGGAAAACGTTTAAAGAAATGCTGGAAAGCTCAGCTGACCTCACATTGCAATTTCAATATGCAACGAATCAACTGGTAGATGCATCGTATCATATCACTGAAATCAAACAAGCCCCTATTGTTTCGGTAGACTGTGGTGGTGTGATGAATAGCTGGACAGAAATTATTGTACAACTGTGGGAACCAGTGGCTGAGCAACAGGAAAGGGCAATGAAGGTAAGTAAAGCCCTGTCAATTATTAACCTGGTCGAGAAGTCACTACCTTTAAATCCTATAGGCATAGTTAAAGTTGAGTTTGGGAATTCAGATTTTGATACCAGGCAAATGTTCCCAAACAATTTTATCATTTCTGAGGACAACCTGATTATCGACTTGCGTCCAGATGCTGTACAATGTAAAGCGATTGAAAGAGGTGGAACTTGCGGTACAACCGATACGGGCGAAGAATGTTGTGCACCCGAAAAGCCTAAGATAGAATTGAAAAACCTTGCAGTATCCGGCGCTGTTTGTACGCCAGGCTCAGGCTGCTGTTAAATTATTATATAATCACTATAAAAATTATTATATGATCAATATCAGGGAACTTGAAGCAAAAGACTGGACGGAAGTTAAAAACATTTACCTGGAGGGCATAGCAACCGGACAGGCCACATTTCAAACAGAGGCTCCTTCATGGGAGGATTGGGATAAAGGCCATTTAAAAAACCTACGATATGTTGCTGTTGACCATGATCAGGTAGCAGGATGGATTGCATTAACACCAATTTCCGGGAGGTGTGTTTATGCTGGCGTTGCGGAGGTAAGTGTCTATATTTCAGAGGGATTTAGAGGACGTAAGGTAGGTTACCAATTGCTGCAGCACGTAATAACCGAAAGTGAAATACAAGGCATATGGACGTTACAGGCAGGCATATTTCCCGAAAACCAGGCAAGCCTGGCATTACATCAAAAATTAGGATTCAGGATTGTTGGCCTTAGAGAGAAACTTGGGAAACAACATGGCGTATGGCGTGATGTGCACCTTTTGGAAAGAAGAAGCAGCATTGCAGGTACTGAATAATATAAGAATAACCAGATGAAGAATATACTAATACTATGTACAGGCAACAGCTGCCGCAGCCAATTGGCCGAAGGCTACCTGCGCCATTTTGCTGGCGATAAAGCAAATATCTATAGCGCAGGAATAGAGACTCATGGTGTAAACCCAAAAGCTATTCTTACCATGGCAGAAGACCACCTTGATATTTCAGGGCATACTTCTAACCATGTGGATGAATATATGTCGATCCCGTTTGACTACGTGATTACCGTTTGTGACAACGCCAGTGAAGCTTGTCCTTTTTTTCCAGGTGAGGTAGAACGTTTACACCAAAATTTTCCCGATCCGGCAAAGGCTACAGGATCAGTTGAAGAAGTTATGGATGAGTTTAGAAGAGTACGTGATCTCATCAAGGTCTATTCATTAAATTTTGTGCAGACCCATCTCTAAATTAATTACCCCGAATCTATACTGTATTATGTCTGCTAATAATTGTGCACCCGTCAGCGAAAGGAAACAACTTAGTTTCTTAGACCGCTTCCTCACCCTATGGATTTTTGTTGCAATGGGGACAGGCATTGCTGTCGGATTTTTTATTCCTTCCTCTGCTGGTTTTATCAATTCTTTTTCAAGTGGCAGCACGAATATCCCGCTTGCCATAGGTTTGATATTGATGATGTACCCACCATTGGCAAAAGTTAAGTACGAAAAAATGGGTGAGGTATTTAAAGATGTTAGAGTTTTATCGGTTTCACTAATACTAAACTGGGTTATTGGCCCTTTTTTAATGTTTTTTCTTGCAATCACTTTTCTTCGCGGCTATCCTGAATATATGGTAGGCCTTATTTTGATCGGTCTTGCCCGTTGCATTGCGATGGTGGTTGTGTGGAATGAACTGGCTGAAGGGAACAGGGAATACGCTGCTGGATTAATTGCCTTAAACAGTATATTTCAGGTATTACTATATAGTGTATTTGCTTATGTTTTCATCACTGTACTCCCACCCTATTTTGGGTTAAAAGGTTTGGCAATTGATATCACTATCAGCGAAATCGCAAAAAGCGTAGGCATCTATCTGGGATTTCCTTTTGCAATGGGTATCATCTCCCGCTATGCATTAATCAGGTTAAAGGGAGAAGAATGGTTTCAGAACAAGTTTATCCCATTTATTTCACCCATAACATTGCTTGCCCTGCTATTCACCATCGTGGTAATGTTTAGTTTAAAAGGGGAATTAATTATTCAAATCCCAATGGATGTGGTGAGGATTGCTATTCCATTGGTGATCTATTTTGCTGTGATGTTTGTATTCAGCTTTTTTGCGGGACGTTATTTTGGAGCGGATTATTCTAAAAGTACTTCGATTGCCTTTACTGCGACAGGGAATAACTTTGAATTGGCTATAGCTGTTGCAATAGGCGTATTTGGTATAAATTCAGGTCAGGCTTTTGCAGGGGTAATTGGCCCCCTGGTAGAAGTTCCAGCCTTGATTGCACTGGTGAATTTAGCTTTCTGGTTCAGGAAGAAATATTTTCAACCTCAACCAGAAAGCGTAGGGTAATAAGTTTACCAGCATTTAGCCAGGTTAAAAATCCGTAATATTCACATCAGGCAATGAGGTCAACAATGCTGCACCATAGGCAGAAGCAGGAGATTGAAACCCGATCTTGTAATCTCCGTTCAGTGCACGGTTAACCACCTCAACCGCAGAGCTAACCGTAGGCATATAGCCATCGGGCGTATCTGCCATCGACCTTACTATAGTTCCGTCTTCAGCTGTTACTTCCACCAGAATCCTGCTACGTGCTGTATCAGTATCCGCATGAAGTTGTCCTTCTTCAAATTTCATAGACCCATCTTCGTTGGTACCTGCCGGAGCAGCCATTGCGAAATACTCTTCAATATCAGGAATACCTGTTGATTTATAGCTCAATACAACTCCGCCTAGTGGCATAAGGGAAAAGTCTTCAGCACCGTTACCTAAATCAAATGCAGCAGCGGGAGCTGACGTGATCTTTACTATCTCTCCGTTTTTCCTTACCAGTAATCCTGCGGCAATAATATTGGCACTACTGGCGATAGAACCAGGTGTAAAGCCGCCTGAATATTTGAAAGCAACCCTCAAGGCCACAGGATTTTTTACCCTGTTAGCGGTATGTACAACCAGAGGATCATAAGTTGCAAACAAACCCGCGCCAGACATCAGCATTATACCAGCAGTTGCCGCAGCAGCATCTTTTGATTCGGCAAGGCGATAGATATCCACTTCGGCAGTGATATCAAAGTAATGCGCTTTAAATTTAATAGCAGCTTCCATTGCCTGTTCAGCAGTTTCACTGAATGGTCCTGCTATATTTAGCAGCGCTGTTTTACCATCCAATGCTGCTTTCCAGCCCTCAATATCAGCAACCTGAAATACATGGTAGGGTACATTTACTTCAGCTGCCAGTGCAGCTAACTTATCTTTGGTTCTGCCCGCAATTTCAAAGTCGAGCCCTCTTCGCGAAGCTTCATGAACAATCAAAGAACCAGTATGTCCGCTTGCTCCGTAGATCAACAATTTTCCTTGTGGGGTAGTATTTAAGTTTGACATATTCTCTATATTTAATTCTGTAGTAATCGTTTCAAATTATTAGCATAAAAAAGGACGTTTAACCATCCAGCAATTATATGTTTGACAACTGAAGCAAACCTAAGGCATTTATAAAACATACGTTTCAGATTAATGTCATTTTCGGAAGCATCAATTAGTCAGTGATTCAGCAGAGTTATCCAGATATCTCGGATATCAGATATTTCGCCATTTTCTTGATCCTGATTGGATCGTGATGGATGATATAAGATTCGTGCCAGCCGGTGAAGGCACTAAGGATAAAATTGGCCATTGTTTCGGCATCCGCATTGGTAACAATTTCTTTCTGGTCAATGGCTTCCTGAATTAATTTCAATAAAAAACCATGGGTAAAGTCACTGTCCTCTTTCAGCAAAAGCTTAATATCGGGATCAGTTGAGGCCAGTTCGAAAGTAGTTTTTATAGCTAAGCAGTGGTTATCACTATAGAGAATAGTGTTTACACAATCGTTTACCATACCAATTACCGCTTTTAAGGGCGATTTAATTTTAGAGGAATGTGCTAAGGCTTCGTCCATCCTGCCGTGAACGTAATTGGTGATACACCTCACAAAGAGCTGGTGTTTATCACCGATCGTATTGTAAAGGCTGCTGGCATTGATTTGCATCGCACCAGTCAGGTCCCGCATAGAGGCGCCACTATATCCCTTTTTCCAAAAAACTTCCATCGCCTTTTGGATTGCCCTTTCTTCATCAAATTCAACGTTACGTGCCATAATCTATTCAAAGGTAATACAAATCTGAAATGTATGTTTTAAATTACTCTCATTTTTATGACCGTTACTCATTTTTTACACCCTCCACTATCATTTTTATGGCAAGATTGGAGACTATTTTCGCTTCATATCGCAGATTATGTTTGATACCGTAATCAGCTCCGTAAGATTTTATCCATCTTTTTTCCTTTTGCCAGTTCGTCAATCAGCTTATCCAGATACCTTACTTTTTGCATCAGTGGATCTTCAATATCTTCAACGCGGTAGCCGCAAATTACGCCTGTAATCTTTGAAACATTTGTATTTAGCCGCGGTGCTTGAGCAAAAAAACTTTCAAAATCAGTTTTGTTTTTGATATGCTGCTGCAAGGTTTGTCCATCGTATCCGGTCAACCACCATATGATTTCATCCACCTCTTCTTTAGTACGCCCTTTTTTCTCCGCTTTGTCAAGTAGTGCGGGTAAACACTTGCAAATGCCATCCTATACACCCTTGTATTGTCCATTTTACAGCTTGTTAATCCTTAAAGTTATTGCTAATACTTTTTCTATGCAATAATAAAACACAGAAAAAATGCCGGCACAGCGACCGGCATTTATAATTGTAAATTTAAGTTCTCACCTTTGAAGACAAGCAGATGATTCGCTATCTGCTACCTGGTTAGTGAAGCTGTTGCACCAACTAAGGCATTTTCGTGTACTGTTTTCAAGGCGGCAAATTTATCGGTATCCATCTTTGCAAAACCACTGGTTTTAATGATATGTTTTCCTGAAGTGCCCAGCAATTCTAATTTTGCTTTACCGTCAATTGCTGTATATATACTCTCTGTTGAGGCTTTAACACGTGCTTTAGCATCATCTTTTAGCATTACCTGCAGATATTTCACATTGAATTTTCCCGCTGTTCTAACCGATGCTTTACCCGATGCGGCAATCCTATAGATATCTTTTACGTAAACTGTTACTTCTACGGGTGTACTTTCAGAAGAACTGATGGTTAGTGTATTTCCAATTTGTTTCAACGAAACTTTGCTGGAGTCGAGTTCATCCATTTGTACCCATTCTCTGCCATTTTGTACAAGTGTCACTTTTACATTGCCCGTGGCCACTACTTTTTTAATTTCAGTCTCAGCGGATCCTCCTCTGCATCCAATGATGATTGTTTCTGCCGAAGCATTTGAGATAAACATTGAGGCCATTAATACGGTAGCCAATAAACTTGATTTTAATACGGTTGTGATTGAAGTTTTCATATCCTTTGGATTTATACGTTTTATAATTAACTATTTCTAAGTTGTTTGTATATAAGACGTGAACTCTTCACAAACGTTTCAGCCCGTTTTGGTGTATTATACCATGTAGCTGTAATACCCGACAAACGCCTGTATTTTTTCGACAAAGACGGGTAATGGACAAGTAATTATTAAGCTGTATTTAATGGAAAGGCAAGAATATGGGTATATTCAGGAAAAGAAGCGCAGATTAGGAATGCCTCAATCAAACGATCTTCTGAATTCCAATGGAGATACATTGGTTTTCGTTTTCAATGATTTTAAAAATGAAAATGATGGTAAACTTTTCTTTCTCTGACAGATGCAGTGTTTCATTTGCAGCATAGGAGAACAACCTATACCGCTTTATTTTTTTTGCCCAAGGATAGTTCCATAAAAAGTCAGGGTGGTGTAACAAATTGGGATATTCGCTCTCCAAGAAAATATCAAATGCTTTCATAGAATGAAACTCAGAATTTTTACGGCACTTTTTCTTATATCACTTGGTTTACTCGTTTCATCTGGTAAAGCCCAGGAATTTTCCACTTCCGACAGTATAGATACCTTTTTAAAAAGCCAGATGCAAAAGCGTCGTATTCCGGCACTGCAGATTGCCGTTGTACGTGGAGGCAAAATTATTAAAAATACTACGTATGGTATCGCTAATTTGGAGTATAATATTAAAGCAAACAATCAAACTATATTTTCTGTGAATTCCATCACTAAAGCTTTTGTTGGTATTGCCGTGATGCAACTGTCAGAGGATAACAAATTAAATATAACAGATCCACTGTCATTATATCTTGATAGCCTGCCTGATCAGTGGAGAAATATCACCATACAACAAGTATTAACACACACTTCAGGACTGCCGGATTTAATGGATGCGGAGGAACAGGTAATGGGGCATAACGATGAGCATGAAGCTTTGAAACAGGTAATGTCACTACCTGTTGAGTTCAAGGCGGGAGAAAAATTCCGTTATAACCAAACGGGATATGTTCTTATTGGCAAAATTATTACTAAGCTTAGTGGCATGCACTTTACGCGTTTTATTGAAGAACGTCAGTTTAAAGTGGCAGCAATGCCTTTAACGCGCTTTGGAGACTCCTTTGATGTAATACCCAATTATGCTGGCGCATATACGATGACCAGGCAAATGGGCGAAGGCTTTGTGAGGAATAGTGCTCCGGGGCACGCTTACATGCAATTCCCAGATTTTTTTAGAACGGCTGCCGGAATCCAATCCACAGCAACTGATATGGCAAATTGGATTATTGCTTTGAAAAGCGGTAAACTACTTAAGGATAAATCAAGCATTAATGTATTGTGGACCCCCGCGATACTTGCTAATGGTAAGATTGGAGGATTTAATCGGCTAACTAATGGTTATGCACTTGGTTGGCCAACAGTAACCCGCGACGAGCATCCCGCAGTTGGTCCTGTAGGTGGTGGAAGATCAGCCATATTTGTTTATTTAAAGGACGACCTATCCATCACGGTGCTGAGTAACTTAATGCAAGGAAATCCAGATCAGTTCATTGATGAAATTGCAGGCTACTACATCCCTGAAATGAAAAAATCCAATGGTTTTGGTTTACCAAAAGATTTGAAAAGATTTAGAGCAGAATTGCTTAAACGTGGATTTGATCAAGCTCTGCCTATTGCCATCACGTTCAAAAAGAAAGATCCCTTTTTCAACTTAGCTGAAAATGAAATAAATGGCTGGGGATATGAACTTTTAGCACAGAAAAACGCCACTGCGGCAGTATCAATATTCAAATTAAATGCATCCTTATATCCAGAAAGTGCCAATGCCTATGATAGCCTGGCCGAAGTGCAGGAAGCTACCGACAATCGTGAAGAAGCACTTGCAAATTACAGGCAATCACTAAAACTTGATCCACAAAACAAGCACGCAATAGCGAGGATACAAGCGCTTACAAAATAGCACGGGTTTATTGGCTATTAACTATTTAATAGATTATCCCCCTATTAAATAGTTAATAGTAAAACGATTTCTTGCTACCAGGTGCCTTCAGCTCCACAATACCTGGCCTGTATCCGTCCATTTTCGGAACTGTAGTAAACGGATATTTGAAAGTTGAAAATTTGTCCTTTGGGATTACTTTTACCTCTTCACATTCTTCAAAGGTGTCCGCTATACTCACCTGTTTAGTAGAAAAATTTACATCATATTTATAAGTCCAGCCACACACGTAATTGTCAGTAAAGGTTGATCCTATCATGAACCAATCCCCATTTTGATAGCGAAAAACATTCCTGTTGATGCTGCTATGCTTTGAACTATTAAAAAACGTTTGTTTAATCACCAAGGCTGAGTTTTTTACAGAAACTTCAAGCGTAATATCCTTCTCAAAGCACAACCCACAATCCTTGCTGCTTCTTATTACTGTGGCATTCTCTTTCCAAAGCTGCAACTTTCCTGCTGAGGCCTTACAAATATACAAGACCCTAAAGAATCCAAGTTGACCATCAGGTTTATTGGTATTATACACATACACCATCTCCTCAACCCCATCTTTGTCGAGATCACCTTTCACCTCCACAATTTTAGTATAATTAGCGGGTGCAGTAAAATTTGTCAGCGGCTGTGCAAATAAACCGCAACTTAAAATGCTGAATAAAAGGACCAGGTAAATTCGGAACATATATTATGGTTTACGATTAGCAACGGTAAAACTTATTCTTAAAATCACATGAACGGTAAAAAACTGATGTATTACAGCTGATAAAAATAGAGTGCCTGCAATGTCTCATACACTATTTTCTACTTCAGGTTCAGCTTTTTCTCGTGATCCATTATTAACTTCAAATTATGTTTTTCGATCTCTGTGAGGCACATCAATACATCATTTCTCCATGGCAGATAACGGTCGCGAAAGAGCGCCGCCGTTGCAGGGTCTTTAAATATAAAACGATACATGGCAAACACCTCGTTGCGCATATATCTTAACACTTCTTTCGATTTTCCAGATAGATATTTTTCATCAATGAGCTTTAGTGAAATTTCGGGGTATTTTTTACCATTAAAATAGGTAGCCAAATCCGTGTCGAAGTGTCCGGCCTCAACAGTGTCCTTTACATATACCAGATCTGATGATGGATCACCATTTAATAATATCGCTTTTTTTATTTTACCATTGTACACAGCAAAAGTGCCGTGGTACTTACCAAATTGAAATGTACTACCCTTCAAGATTACATGATTGAAGGTTTTGAATTCCCGCAACCATGTTTCAGTTCCTGTTTTGGGATCCGTTCCCCAGTTATAACCTGATACCTGAACAATCAGTCCTGATTTATAGGGCAAAACGATTAAATCTGATTCACCTTCAGATTCTCCAAAATGATATACACCGGCCGACTGCGCAATGCTCCGCTTTGAAATCGTAAACATACCTGCCGGATAATTTTCTTGCGCATCACCCTGAAGGATTGTTTTAGGGAGCTGAGCAGAGACAGACGCTGTAATAACAAGTAGTGTGAAGGTGAAGATCAGCTTATTTCTCATCATGAATCAACAATATACAAATAGTTAACATAATTACAGTAAATTAGTTTTCGGTACACAACCCTTTAGTTACATGGCGATAACCACATTCAGGATTCTTCAAAATGCTGTTTATATAGTATTACTCTCTCTACTCTGTTCATGCTTCGATGAGCAACAACGTACGGTTGGCAGTAAAA
>Ga0247734_1000884_pt1 | contig 24250 bp, 16 predicted proteins | sample UWRJL103311B2_FD_180933 | JGI IMG/M metagenome (GOLD analysis project Ga0247734, IMG submission 180933) | Plant litter microbial communities from Arlington Agricultural Research Station in Wisconsin, United States - UWRJ-L103-311B-2 | ecosystem: Environmental > Terrestrial > Plant litter >... | reverse complement strand
CTGATCATGGCCAAGTGACAAGCGGAGAGCGTTCCAGCATCTCGATAGCTAGCCATGTGCCAAAGTAGTGTCTAGGTAAGCATAGAGCTGCTAGAATATCGTGAGCCATGCGCAAAATCTCGCCCAAGAATTGCACATGCTCTAATGCGGTGCACGAAACTTGCTATATGTCATTATGGCAAATGGGCAAGTTAATAGTGACGACCTCGATTACCGTAAGCTGGAATTCGAGTAGATTCTATAATACGTTTGGAAGTAGTAACCATGCGTTGGATTTCTTTGAGACTACTATCATGGGCGTCCACATTGCTGATAATCATAAAAAGATGTTCAAGCCGTTGGATAAAGGTCGCTACGATCACCGGAATGTGACTACGAGCATCCTCTAACTATGAAAAAGTTAGAAAGCGAATTAGACCGTATTAATATAGATCTCAACTTACCAAGGAGCCATCATTGATCTGACCTATTAAAACTGTCAAGACAACGTCCAGATAGTCTATACGGCGCATCATATGGGCATCATCGATACCTTCCGAGATGATGCTTCCAATCGAGAGTAGAACAATCGTATTGAGGTTACGAAGGAAGTCTGGGCGGAATTGAACGAAATAGTCGACAAACATATCCTTAGCACGTGCACTATGGAGCCAAGCCATGGTTGCGCCATCGAAGTTCTGCTGTTCCATAAGCGAACTTACTTCGGCGAGTTGATCTTCATACTGCTTCTGTGCTTCTGACTTCTCCTTAACAGGGGCTAAGGCAACAGAGTCGCTGCTTTGGGTTGGACGAGTGTTTTCCCGAGAGAACTGTCGCAGTGTTCGTTCCTGAAATTCTGCCTGAGCAGCCGCCATGGTGGATATGGTCTCAGTCAAGCCAGCTACGACCTGCAGCAACTGATCAATCTTTATACTATCAGCTTGGCGTTGCCGTTCGATGGCTCCTATCTGCTCAGCAGCTTGACGTTGCACATCAGCCGCGACATTCTGAGAAGTCTGAACCGCCAGCGCAGTAAAAGCGGGTGTCACGGAGTTTTGCATGAGAGTAGCAAAATGCTCCTCAACATTGTATGCAACTGTTCTTGCCAGTGACTCAGACATGAGTTTCAACAGCTGTGGTTGCTGCAAAGCTCGTCCAATTATGTCTGGTAACACCTTCTGAAGCTCCTTGGGCAGCACATTGGCTATATTTGCGGAGAGCTTTGGACCCAATTGATCACTGAGTTGCGTATTGACGGTCTTCAAGGTAATATCAGAGATGGATGGAACAACAGTAGCCTGGATACTGGCATTGACAATTCGCGTAAGGGTAACCTCAATATTATCAGCCAACGTGGCAGAAACCATACGAAGCATAGCCTCTTGATGTCCCTCAGCAACTGCTGTTTGTACACGTCTATCGGATTTGATATCCTGGGTAAATGTATCAAGAGAGCCATCAAACACCTTCTTGACTTCCTCGGCAACTCGGAACTCGATATCCTTGAGGACAGTATCGTTAAAGCTATGTGAAGCAACAGAACTAACTTCCGGAATAGTACTGATATTCGATTTTGATGCGTTTGGGATTCTGGCGTTGCTGGAAGGGTCAAGGACAACTGGCTTGAACAAAGTGTTTTGGGTAGCGGATGGTGCTGGAGACTCAGTTGTTGAGGCAGCCTTGCGTCTCTTGCCTTTACCAGACTTCTCACCACTGCTGGGTGTTGCACCGTTAGAGCTAAGGTCTTTCTTCTCAGCCTTACTCTCCGCCTTTGAGAAGTTTGTCGCACTAGCTGCAGACTCAGTGTTATGTGACTTTTTACTACCTTCTTTGGAATTGCCCTCTTTTGGTGTATTTCGAGAAGCGATTCGTGTAGGAAGTGATGTTTGAGGTACAGATTCGGGAGCCTCAGGTGTTGGCGTAATCGGTATCTCTTTAAGAGTGTCCATGGAGATGACTCCTTCCTTTTCAGCAGCCATGCCGTTTATGACTTTATTATCTCGGCTCCAACCAAGATCCGACTGCTTGACGGCAAGATAGGTGACTCCCTTTGAGTGCATTGCATAGAGTTCGAAGACGGTGGGTTGGTCATCATTATCCGTTGTCGAATTAGGTGTTTGCAAAATGTCTAAGCTTCTTAGAGAGCCTTTGTTCTCGAACGAGTATTCGCGCATCCCACTGATGACGGCAGTAGAATCAGGAACTGGGATTGCATCACTCTTCTCAACGATGCCTTGCATAAAGTCTGCTTGGGTCATGGACTTGGACAAGTTGTACTTTGGCGCAGACAAATGTAAGAAGTAGATGGAGTTGCGAGTTGGATGACCGACTACAATCATTCCCGTCTGTGCGTGATATAGCACACTGCATACAGCATCTGATTCTTTGCCATGTGGAAGATGGATCTCCTGAACTGGCTTACCTAGTGCAAGATCCCATAGTTGCAGAGAATGATTTTGCTTCATTCCAACGATGAGATATCGTAGAGGACCTCCTCTTTGATATGGACGAATTTTGTCTACGAGGAGAACAGATGTTGGCCATGATTTCTCCGTTGCAGCTGTAGTTGTCAAGGTAATGATAGGGTCCTTGATCTCAATAGGTCCAGCATGCGGAAGAGGATTACCACGACCGTCGTTCTTGGTGAGCGGGCGGATATCCCAGAACTTAACACGGCCAGCCTTATCGAGAGATATAATGGTAGTGTCATCTTCACTAAAGCCGAAATCTTTACCAGCCTTGCCGGTATTAACCTTTAAGGTATGCTGGGCGAGATATCTTTCGGTATCGACTGAACGATCCTTTCCATTTTTCAGGAAAGACTTCATCACAACCGTCGGCCAGACAATGTGAATAAATTTCCCACGTCCAACAGCAAAGAAATCAGGGTGGGTAGAGCTCTTTCTTGCTCTAGTCTTCAGAACACCACCTGGTGACTCGTTATCCATAGACTGGATTGGAGTCAAAGCGAATCCATGCATTTCCAAGTGATCACGATGGTCCTCGTCAAGATGATCACCCTCACCATCCTTCACAAGGGCCCAATAGACAGTACCACTGATGCCAGTTCCAAGTATTGACTCTTTGAGATCGGCGGAGGATGTGCATGTCACAACAGTGAATATGCGGTCGCGGGTCTCTGTGAAGAGCCTGCCATCTTTGCCATCATCCTGTCTAATAACACGGATACCACCATTTTTGGACATGCCGTAAACAATGAAGTTATTGGATGCGGTCACCAAAACTCGGTCAACCTGGTCAAACTCCTTCTTAAGACGAGCAATATCATTAACTATCTCCTCACGAAAGATAGATCGAGGCTCCTTAAGTTCTTTGATGGTAACAGATGAGAACGGACGCATCGGGAAGTTGTACACCTTGACGGGTTTCACTTCCGGTTCCTTTGAAATAGCTTCGTCTGCATCTGCACTCTCCCAGCTATCGGGGGCATCGTTCTGAGCTGCCTCGTTAAGATGCCCATTAGCAGTGTCATCAATAATACTCTTCACAGCCTCTGCTACCCCTTTCGGATAAGCGTCTAAAGCATGAATATTTTCCTCTTTCTCAAGCTCCATCTTAATTGACTGAGCAGCCACTTGAGCTGATTCTTCGAATTCCTCGTCAGTCTTGGCTGCCAACATATCCTTCAGAGTTTTCTCAATAACACCTTGATTCGACTGGGGTCCGGTGCTAACATCTCCATCTTGTAGCTGTGTTTCCAGGTTTTCCTCAGCGTGAGCAATTGCCTCTTGGACTTCCTTGTTAGCTTGGTCACCGACTTCGCTCAAGGCTTGAGCAACAGTTTCCTTAGAGGTAGCTCCAATTCCAATTAGGGCTTCAAGCTTACTGCGACCATCTGCAAGGGGAGTGGGTGGTCCAGAAGATGCCTGTGATGGTGCTTGTAACTTGCGTTTGGTGTGAGCCGGACTAGGAGCCGAGCTACGCTCGTCAATCTTTCGCTTCTGGTCTTCATGATCGCCTTGTCGCTTCAAAATTTGTATTGTGGGTCCGGATGGAGGACCAACAGAAGAATCTTTCGGCGTACGTACACGCGGAGAAGATGCCGCCAGTTGATCAAATGGATTTACATATGTGAATAAACCCTGTAACTTAGAATAGGGGACTTCCGGAGTAATGTGTTTGCTTGTTAGGTGACCAGGTGTATCCTCAAACAATGTTGAGCCCACCAAATTCAAGTCAATGGATGTATCCTCCAATGCATGTGTAATTTCGCCGACATCGTATTGCGAGCCAAGCATGCTGGGCGGTGTATACACCTTGCTATTCGAAGCAGAGTTCTCATTTGGTGAGGGCTTTGGCTTGTTTAACAACGACAAGAGATAATTCTGGGTTTCGACCGGTGGTGATGTGGCCGTAGCATTAAAACCCGTATGTGCGGCAGAGTTTGCGCTGAGCTGTGGGCTTCCTTGTTGCCCTGGCTTTGGGCTCATAAAAGATGCTAGAAGATCCGAACTTCCACGTCCATGTTGTGGCGGGCTAATATGCCCAATAGCATCAGCGTTCCCATATCCCATAGACGGCTCACGAGATGGGGGAAGAGGGGTGCCAGTAGGAGCAGGGTGGGTTCTTGGAGAGCCTCCAGCTGGTTGGAACTTGAGGAGATTGAGCAGGCTCGATGTCCGATTAGCGTTTTGCGCACCACCATTGGCAGCCGGAATTCGAGGAGTCTCGACTGGACTCATGATAGCAGAGCTATGATGGGGTTGCGTATTGAATCCTACAGGGGTTGGAATGGAAGATGAAACCGAAGGTTGTTGGTATGGAGGCTGTCGGGGCTGGCCAAAGACGCCAGCAGGAGGAGGAGGAGGAGGAGGAGGATTCGAATAACCATAAGAAGCGCTTGACTGAAGGTTGACTGGATTGCTCGCCTGTGTACTTCGAAGCTGAGCAAGTAGTGAATCCAATCCTTTATTGCCTTCGCCAGGAGTATATCCAGACATGGCGGAGGTGGAAGCGCAAAGCGCAAACAAAAAAAATTGGGTAAAATTGAATGATCAAAACGGCAGGTGAGGTGGAAAGAGGAAAAGTGATGCTAGAGGATACAAGGTAGGCGGGGAAGACAGTCCCAGCCTTCAAATGCAGATAGGACTGTCGATAATGTGATTGTATGAATGATCGGACGTGGGTACTTCCGTACTGTAGGTAGGGAGAGTGTAGAGTCGAAGTGAGCTGGTGAGGAGTAGCGAATGTAGCTTGACAAGATCGCGCTGGCGCTCGTTTATTTTCTGAGCAATATCATTGGTTGTTGTCTTCGGAATTAAGATTTCGGTATTAATAAAACGCCTCCAGTCCAACTTCTCAGAAACAGTCAAGAGTCCGCAGGTTATAAGTTCCTGCTCTACGCCAGGCCTAATACTCATCACAAACACTGCTTGTGCAGGAAACAGCTTATTCGCCCTACCAGGCTGTACAACTACTAGTACCACGCTCTCTTACAATCCAACTCGCGCATCTCGTCTAGTTGTCACCCATTCTTTTGTGCAACTTACTTCCTTTATTTCCGAGACAGGCAAATCTCGCAGGGCAGCAACAAAAGTCACCTACTGGTAGACCACGGAGATTATCACATAATGTTTTGCTTGCGGAGGTAAGTCGTCAATTGCAGTTCTTCTTGTATAGTTCTAACCTGGGAGTACAGTTGGCTCCCGCTCCTCTTTATACCCACCAATGCCTCCCCGATATTCATCTTCCTCTTCTTCGTATGCACATACTTCCTCAACCGACCATGCGTATACTGCTCCTTCCTCCTCTTAATACTATTTGCATCGTCTTGCCACTGGTCAGATCACTGTTTCTTCGATTTCAGTAGTAACTGGTTTGAGCCCAGGAAACAGGCGTTCAGCTTGAGCCCTGATATGGTCAACTCTACCGCATCAAACCAAACGCTAGAAGAAGCCTCAATATATGCATCCGCTCTGAGCAGTACGGCGAAAGCACTTGCAGGCACTGCGGTCGAAGAAGCTAAGCGCCGGATGGCTATGCGAACTGAATGGACTGGACTCGGAGTTGAGTGGCTGAGAAGTTTATTGGGCAAACGAGAATGGAAATTGCCGTGCGTGGAGGTCAATGTCAGGCTTTGAATAATTGGGTGGGCTGTCGACCAATACGAATAATGGGAACTATTGATGAATTTACCGAAAACGGGCAGGCGTTGTAAATATGAGGGGATTGGGACGTGATGACGGGTTCACAAACACAGGATGGAATATAGAGCTCTTCAAATTGAATTCCTTGATGGAAACGGCTGCATTATTGGCGTCTTATGCGGTTGATGGTGAAAGAAGCTCTCGTTTTGAAGGGTATGGTGTGGAGAGTCAGAGCTTTCAGTCACTATCTACAGAGTCTGATACCCTACTATTTCTCTGGTCAGCCGTTGGGAGCAATTTAGATGACGTTAAATCAATCATCCTTATCTGCAATCTCCTCAACTGCTAACGGGCAGGTAGTATTGCTTGCCCCCAACCACACCTCATCGTGTATCCTTGCATCATTGTGAATCTGCAGAAAGCTTTCAATGTAGAGCACATTCATTCGTTTATTTTGGCACCAAGCTTGTTGGTTTCTTGAAGTTGTTGAAGGCGCTGGAAAGCTTTCTGTATAGATTAGGCATCAATGAACTCGACGGGCTTTGCAATGGGTTTAGGATTTGAATTTCATCTCGTATGGAATGTGTTGGACTAGTTGACTGTAGGCTAGGCAATATATATATATATATATATATATATATTGCCTTCTTTGGCACGCCTTTTCGTGTTGAATCTCATGTGCAATTCTGCTATTAGTTGCCCGACATTATACTTCTTCACCGCATGTTCTAATTAAACGGTGTCCGAGGCTCTGAGCTTCATAACTTTTACTTTGCTTCTACCTTGCTACTACCACTTCTTGAAAAGTTAGCTAACGGATAAAGCTTTGCCTTACAGAAATAGACACGTTTCCCACTTGTTTCCTGAAGAGTAAAGACTTGTAAATAGCCCGCATCAACAGAACAAGCTCAGTGTCTTGAACTATGTATGCTACAAAACCTTGTCATCTATATTCAACATTGTCATCATTAACTAATTGTTTTCTTTTACATAAAGAGATATGTAATATGGCCCAGTGAAATGAGTTTCTTACTAGAAAACGCTCACAATTACGGGACCGAGTGTCAAGGTAAACAAAACAGTTCGTATCTGGTAACGTTCGCGGGCGAGCCAGCATATTGATCTCTATCTCCACTCCGAGTCCTGACAAATTTTTCGGATTTTAGAAAAGGAACAGCGAGTCATAAGAGCAGGTTGCTGTGTCAATTCTAGCTGTTGCCTCGAAAAGGCCAGAAGTGACTTTCAACAATTTGGCTCGGATCCACTGAGCATCAAGCACGTCAATATCAAAATTTATCACTGCCCCCTTCGGCGAGACCCTCTTTCGCAAAGAATCCTCATTCTTATAGCGGTGCCTACAGTCATCTTTCGCAAAATATTCCAGAGGTGTTATAGTGCTCTCATGGAATATAGAGAACACTTCATTCTTTCCGAGGTCCACGTTCCATGATTGATACCTAAACAGGCAACACATTTCACCCTTGAGGCTACACAGCCTGTATGAGATCGCTTGAATCCCCGATCGGTATTTTTTGCAGTAAAGCGCCGCTCGTGCTATTCTCTATACTTACGAAGGCAGCCATTGAATTCGCATTTTCGTCTCGAAGGTCTGATAAACGTGACGCGAGGGTGCGCAAGAGGCATGGGAATGGGGGGCCGGCAGAGGACCGGCACATCATGCAGGCGCCAAGTATCACGTAAACAAATGAGGGTGAAGCTCTAAGCCACGCGAAGTATGGAAAGTATTAGCTGGAGAAGCTCTTAGTATACGTGGTGGTACTCTTGGTGGTACACTACCCGTTGCAGAGTGTATTACGATGACATTTGCTCTTGGCGGGCGCATGACGGGGAGTAGACAAAGTCCCAAGGTGTTCACCCGTCACAAGCTCACAAAGTACAAAACTACTTAAGTATGGGCGTTGGTCCTCAGGGAGGAGAATGGTATTATTGTTATTCTCTTGAAACTCCCTAAACATGTTTGCGCTTTCTCATATCTTGGCGGCAGTGCTTGGGGTTGTGCTTGTCATCAGTTTCTACCAACAGTTTTCCGCCCATTCCGTCGACTTCCGGATAGATATCCCTGAGAAGCCAAATCCTCGTCCGCGGATCTCTGTTAGCAAAGACAGTAATACATTCAACATTGTTATATTTTCAGATCTTCACTACGGTGAAGATGAATCTACATTCGGACCAGAACAAGATCGGAAGTCAACAAAGGTTATCGATAAGATTCTCGATTTCGAAAAGCCGGATTTCGTCGTTATCAGTAAGCCACTCCCACCTTGTCTCGACTGCACGTGTTCAGGATCTCCCTTCCCCATTCCCCTATGAGGTGGATAAGAACAAGAAAATATATTAATTATAATCTTAGATGGTGATTTAATCACGGGTGACAACACGCACCGGGAAAACAGTACAAAATATGTAGAACAGATCGTCTCACCTATGGTCGAGAAGAACTACAGATGGGCGAGCACATATGGCAATCACGACACCCAGTACAACCTTTCTCGGGAGCTATTGTTTTTGGAAGATTCCAAGCATAATCTCTCATATACACAACACTCACCCAAAGGCGTGGGAGGTGTGTCCAATTATTGGTTACCGATTTATGACTCGAACAACTCCTCCATTCCAGTAGCTATCCTTTACTTCTTTGATTCCCAAGGCGGAGAAAACTACCAGCGCTGGGGCCATAAAAAATGGATGCCCAACTGGGTAGAAGATTCAGCTGTAACTTGGTTCCGGAAGGAACGTCTGCTGATTGAAGACAAATGGGGCATCGTCCCTAGTTTGGCATTTGTGCACATTCCACCAACACCATTCTTACAATTACAGAAGAAGAGATTTCCCAAGAAGGGAGGAAAGGACTTGCATTTTCCGGGACTGAACGATGATGTCCCGGTTGCGAACCAAGGGGAGGGGAGATGGGGACAGAAGGATAAGAAGTTTGTGAAGGCCTTGTTGGAGACGAAAGGTTTGAACAGCGTTTATTCAGGACATGACCATGGGAACAGTTGGTGCGGAACCTGGGCAGGACAAGATAATGCGCAGTTAACGAAGAAAGAACCCTTGCTATGTTTTGTTAAGCACACAGGTTATGGGGGGTATGGCGATTGGAAGAGGGGGAGTAGGGTGGTGAAGCTGAGGTTTGGAGTAGAGGAAATGAGCCAGGACGGTAATATGAAGAGAGATATGGAGGTTGACACTTGGGTCAGACTTGAAAGCGGAGACGTGATCCAGAGAGTAAGTTTAAACGAGACATATGGCACGGATATATACCCAACAGACGACGGCGAGAAGCAAACGTAGGCGCAGAGTATAAATTAATTAATTGTCATATCACATATGAGCCGTGCTCTGTACTATAAATGGTTTTCAGCTTCTTCTAGCGCTGCGAAGCAACTAAATCGCAATGCTACTTTATTCTTGATGCTGCTCAAGCAACATTCCATGATTGTACTCCAAAGTGGGTTGGGTTAATAACCTGCCATCTCAGCCATTCGGTTTGTTGAAGTCATATATCCTTTCTAAAGCTTTGGCTTATCCGCCTCCCATATATCATCCCAGGGAACTTTGTGTTTCAAGTGATCTGGCTGCGTTGGCACGCTTACTTTATGATGCTCGCAAGTACAGTAGATAGTCTTGCCATCGAGACTCTTCATCGTGCCGCGGATCATCGCCATCGTCCTGCCCGCCTGGGTAACTTCGCCTCTAATTGAAATCATGGTTCCTGTTTCATTCTTTGAGTTTGTTTTCCAGCAACAGGAAATATACTTCACTAACCAATTGGAATGGCTCTCAGATAGCTTATATTCAGAGTTCTTGTGACACCTCCCATGAAACTATCTAATATTAGTCTTTTGTACATGCACAGAAGTACTTTTTTGTTTTCGGGAATGCCTACTCCCAGAAACCAGGTTTAGCAAGAGGTCCCAGTGCGCTTGTTGTACACATATCAAAGATAACCCCAGCAGCACCCCCGTGCATGACTCCGTTCAAATTCGTGTAGCGTTCATCCATAAGTAGCTCGAAATCAACAGTGCCTGTCTCAGATGCGTCGACGATCTTGAGAGATTCCATAAGATGACGGTCAAAGCCCTTGAACTCCTTACTCCTCGCTATAAGATGGTATCTGTTATCATTAGCAAAGAGCAATCTGTGCACATTGTAAATTGTAAATTGTAAATCGTCCGATATGATGCCAAGATCGTTGAGACGACCCCCCCTCTCTCTCCTGTTCAAAATACATGATCACCTCCAAAGCAAAATCAATTCAGAAACCTTGTACGGTCAAGATAGTAACCTTTGAGAGAGCTCCCGAAAACCAGTTGTAGTTTTATGATGACAAACTTACCTATCGAAGATAGCCTCAACACCTTTGATGGCTTTAGCACGTGCAGAAGCCATGATTTAAACTGAACCCGCCCAGTAAGTGAGTGGAAAATGTCGCTGTTCTGGTTCTTATATGGTACATTCAGTTATAATACAGCTGGAAAAGGGGACGGATAGAGAAGTTTAAGATTGAAGTTGAAAAGCGAGCCAGAAGAGATATTTGATTAGGAAGCGTGGTTGCCGAGGCTGAATTGACGACACCCTTTGTTTTCAGTTCGCGAACGACATCGAATATCATGATTCTTTCACAAAGTCTTCAATGTTTAAATTTGCTTAGATATATATTTGCAGTGGAAAGTGAGATATAATTTTGATTCAGCTCAACTCCCAATATCTTCTTCAGCTCTGTCAACTTAGAATGACTTTACACCCGTAAAGTATGGAACAATTAAGCAGGTGAGAGATAGGCATCCAAACACACTCCACCAGGAATCTGGCGGTCCTAAACTAGACCTTTGGTCTCCTTTCCTCTCTTTTTGAAGCAATCTTGATTTTCAATGCACACTACTGAAGAGGATCGAGTATTGGTTCAGTAGTGGTTACACTGGGAACAGGAACGCCTCTTCCACAAACCACGAACTATAAGCCATAGATACGCGTCCTTGGCGTCATTCCGTGGGAGATAATTTACACTGAGTAGTGGCATGTCCAATGACTATATCGAGTCAGATTGGAATAGAGAACTAAGATACAGTGGCGGCATCCAGTGTTTTGTCCCTCCCCACAACGAGCCACAAGGACACGCGTCTTGGCGCCAACGGCGAGAACGGGTATCTCGAGTCAATGGAACTATGGAACTATGGAAACGATGGAAACAGTTGCAGTCGTGTGCCCAACCAGATAATCAGATTAGAGGAGATCTGGTAGGACAAGGTCATTTGGCTATTCTCCTGTGAAGAGTTTTTGCTTATGTTACTGGAGAACTTATCATCCCCGACACATTGAAACAAGGGTGCACTCAAGTAGCTAAATTTCATAGAGCTTACGAAGAAGCAGAATAAGTAATCTGTGGGGCAAAGGAAATGTGATGTACATACGCACGTACTTAGTTGTGAGATGAGAAAAGACGGAAAGGATAGGGAGGTTTACTAGATCACCGCTTAGGACATGCTATGCGCAGCTAGGTGCGTGTTTGTTCCACATACTCACACATTCTAACATCTTAACATCACTAACGACTATTTTTAAATAACTGGGCTAATATTTGAGCTCTTGGGCCTCCCGATGCATTAGTGAAGCCGGCTTTGGTTGACTGTCATGTCCCAGCCAGTAGATTTTGGCAGATACGCAATGATATTCATCTATGTTCATATATATCAATAAAAGTCTTAGTGCAGAGAACTGTAGGTGGTCATTTATAAGGTCGAGGTGATTCTTTCCTTTTGAGATCCATCTTTGCATCGCTCTTCGCTCTTCACTCTCACTTGCCTCATTCTCCGAATAAGGTCAAATAAGGTCACTTATTCATCTACTGTGGTGTTCTCCTTTAAGTTACGACTATAGCCAACTTCTATTTCACTCTATTGGATAGCTGTTCTCTTTATTTGATTGTCATTACTCTGTTGAAGTTTTGCCGCTCTTTGTTTTTGAACTACAAACAAACTATACCGAAATAACACTATCTTATTAACACTGAACGGCCTACTACATCTCGGACAAACAGGTCACACACCTCGTTTTTGGTCGTTGAAACCCCCTTTGCCCACAATACCTACAATTACATTCTCCTGTCTCCTATCACTTGCCACCTGCCTGGACAACAAAGACACAGCGATCACAATTTCAACTCGACTTTACGCTTTTGCAATTGTTTTTGCCTGTACCTAGTTTAAAGATTTCTTTGATAATATCTCCACCTCTTCTTGTCATGATGTTTCCTAGGTGGACCAAAATCCTCCTTGTCGCCCTTCTCTCTTTCGCACTCATCATCAGCGCTGCGACGATCCCCACGGACTCCAGAAAGCAGCATGCTGTCAAAACCCTCTTGCTAGAGTCTGGCAAGTATTTTCACGAAGCTGGACCTGGATATGAGCTGGGTCATTACGATCATCGTTACTTCGCGGGTGCGCCGGCCTCATACGAAGTAAAAGGCGACACCTTACAGCACATGATCCGAGCCTATCTTACTACTTTCAACGAGAAAAACGTCGACACTTGGATTGCGCATGGAACTCTTATTGGCTGGTACTGGAATAGCAAATTGCTACCATGGGATTGGGATGTCGACGTTCAGGTCACTGGTAACACAATGGCATACCTCCGGGGAAATCTCAACATGACCTTTCACAACTATACTGGCGAAGCCAAAGATGGGTCCCCAATCTCCAGACAGTACCTTCTCGATGTCAATCCCCATTCAGTCGATGAATATTTTGAAGATGGACAGAACATCATTGATGCTCGCTGGATTGACGTAAATAATGGACTGTTCATCGACATAACTGCCGTACGTGAAACCCGACCTAAAACGAACCCTGGAGTCTTGAATGATAAGAATTCTCACTACTATAGTGAAGGAGAATTGTTTCCGTTACGCAACTCAACTTTTGAGGGTGTTCCTGCTTTAGTACCCTATTCCTATGTGTCCATCCTGACAGAAGAGTATGGACGAGCGGTCCTAACCAGCACAACTCACCAAGGGTAAGTTTCGTTACCAAATCAATAGAACAATAGGTTAACTTGTTTAGTCACCAGTGGAATCCTTCCAACAAGAAGTGGCTTAAGATCGAAGACCAGAAAACAATAAAAAACGAACCTCACCTTCCTCGAAGCTTGCAATCCGAATCCAGAGACCGTGGCTTGAGAAACATTTTGCGAATATTCTAGTTACGATTGCAACGAGATGTGGTATCATGGTATCAAGGGGCTGCTTTGTATTTGAAGTTTTCTGGCACCTTTTGTACATCGGCTGGATCTACCCTGAAGGTGTTTACAGCGTTGAGCATTATATGAGGAGTTTATGGATTGCACAGGGTTGGGCCTTTTTACTCGCATAAGTGAGGGTACATAAGTTGAGCGAATACATACAATGACAATGAATGTTGAGGGATTCTATGTCTCCACCAACTCGATAAATTAGATCTTCGTATTTGAGCCTTGCATTCGGCCTGTACCTGGACTCAATCCGTTGTATAGAACGGCCTGGTACAGTATCAGTAAATCTGGTCTGAGAATTTTCACTATTCTTTAGTTTTTTGTACTGCTTCTTAAGAACCGTCGCATTGAAATGCTTCTTGAATTTGGAGTCTATGCCCTTTGACTACTGCTTAAAACTCACTCATCGTATTTTCTCGCAGCTTCTGGATTGACCGGTATGTTGGTCTTCCTTGCGACGGTTTGATCTATTCTTCCTCTTGTATTATTTGGCACGTTACCCTTTTCACTTGCATGGAGTCTGTTTTTGAATATTGCATCGACGACTGTGGTTATTGAATCAAAAGTGTTCATTTAAATGCTGTCTTTCCCGCTGCAGATTTAGTTCACCAGTCTATTGCTCTCAGATTTCTAAAGTTCCAGCATAATAAGTGTTCAAGGAGAAATCATCCAGATATTATAACATGCAATGACTGGAAAAGAGCTTTGCAGCAAAGGTAGACATAGTTCAACTTATGTCAAAGGAGGATTATTATTCATTTCGCTCCAGGTATATATTAATACATACTGTTGGAGATAATTGTTCCAGCTCGTTGGTTACAATTAGGGTGTCTGTAGTATGTTGTGTAGATAGAGCTTAACCTCGCTTAGGTACCTACCCTGCTACTCAGAACTCAGGGGTTTGTTTACTTATGACTGAGACCCTATCACAATGTAACGGCATTGCTGCACAGTAAGTAGAATATCTGGATTAAACTCAGGGATTATGGACACGGTTACAACTATTCGGCTAACTTAGACCGAAGCATTTCTGAACTCTCAAAGCTTGCTCTTGACTCATTTCTTTTGCTTCTGGACTTCTAGACTACTAGACTTCTAGACTTCTTAAACCTTTAGCCCCCAACTTTAATCTAAGTTTGATTTAAGATCCTCAAAACGCCAAATGTTCAGCTAGCTCTTTCTGGTATGGATATAATCTTGTCAATGTATTGCGCTTTCTATATTTTTGATCGGAACGTGGGGTTGATCTACTGTATTGTAAGCTGAGCCGGCCTTGGGGTTACCCCGCCACCTGTACTCCGTATAGTACCTAGGTCTGCATGTCCAATCTGTATGGATTCGACTCCTGCATTGTTCATTGTTGCTTTAATTTGTCGGAGCTTCGCTCTGAATATATATACTTCCTCCGCACTACTCACTTACATTCTGATCCGTTACGATTGGTAATTCCGTACGAAATGCCCCACCACACGAGCCCGCTTGGGGGGAATTCCGAGCCGAGGCATGTCCACAGCTTGGCGACACCGCGCGCTGCACTGCTCCAAACACCGTGCATGTCTCAAGTGAGGAATCATTTTACCTTCTCGTCTCCCTCTCACATGCCCGCCAGCTCGCTCTTGAGACATCTACCGGCAGCCCTTCAAAACTCACTCCTCAATTCTAACATCACTTGAAGCATATATAAACAAACAAAACACAGGCACTCGGAATAGACTGTATCCCCGTAAGCCACCAACATTTCCTAAGACATCCTCATCCTTCATCCTTCATGTTAAGCTGATATCTCATCAAAGTGACAACGGTATATTTCTCTGCTTCTTGAGCAGCTACTTCAAACCATGGCTCCCCCGACTATTCACGCTGCTGCCGATCAGTTCCATGTTCCACCACCTCTTGGGCTACCCTACTCTGTTACTGTTCCCGGCAGTGAAACCGAAAACCGTTCTGCCGTCTACAGACATTGGCGCTTCCCAGAGAAGCTTCTCCAGACTCTCGACCCAACAATTTTAACATATCATGACGCATTCGAAGCATCGGTGAAGAGAAACCCCAATTCCAACTGTCTGGGGAAGAGACCATGGGACCCAGTCACAAAAACTTGGGGAAACTACACATGGCAGTCGTACAAGGAGATTGCGGAACGCAGGAAGAATCTTGGAGCTGGATTGGTAGAGTTACATAGGAGAGCTGGCGTAACGGAGACCAGACAATACGGTGTAGGTTTATGGTGTCAGAACCGTCCTGAGTGGCAGATAGTCGATTTGGCATGCGTCTCTCAATCCCTTTATACCGTTTCCATCTACGATACTCTTGGTCCTGACACCACCGAATATATCATCAATCATGGCTCCCTCAAATGCGTAGCCACAGGCATCAAACATATCCCAGTGCTCCTGAAAATCGCTCCCCGAACACCATCACTGAAGATCCTCATTTGCTTGGATCCACTTGATGCCGGAGAGGAACCAGGGAACTCAAAATTGGCTATTCTCAATGCCCTAGCTGCAGATGTTGGCATCAAAATTTATTATTTGGGCGATGTGGAAGCTATGGGAGCTGCCTCTTCCATACCAATAAACCCCCCTCGCCCAGAAGACACCAACACCATCAACTATACTAGCGGTACAACCGGAAACCCCAAGGGAGTGGTATTGACACATGCAAACAGTGTAGCAGCCTTGTCGTCAGCTCTGGTCACTTCTACCAATAAGCCCCATGATGTTTTGGCTTCCTATTTGCCCCTCGCGCACATCTTCCAGCGGGTAGCAGAACATGGAACTCTTGCTGCAGGTGCCTCCATCGGATATTTCCACGGCGATATCTTAGGTCTCGTTGATGATATGAAAACATTGCACCCAACGCAATTCACATCTGTTCCACGTCTCTTCAACCGCTTCGGATCTGCTATCAAGGCCGCTACCATTGATGCACCTGGCATGAAAGGCACAATCGGCAGACACGTCATTAACGGCAAGCTTGCCGCAATGAAGCTTCCACCGGGTCAAGCAAGCAACAGACATGCCATCTATGATCGCATCTACACCCCCAAAATTACTAGTGCTTTCGGCCTTGAGCGCGTAACGGGAATGGTTACTGGAGCCTCACCTATCGACCCTAGTTTGCACCAATTCCTTCGCGCAGCTTTCGGAAATGACTTCGTCCAAGGCTATGGTCTGACCGAAACGTACGCTGTGGCCACGGTCCAGGCAGAAGGTGATCTTTCCACAGGTAATTGCGGTGGTTTGCAAGCTAGCATGGAAGCATGCCTCGAATCTGTGCCCTCCATGGATTATTTGGTTACTGATGCAAGCCCCCGCGGGGAGCTTCTACTCCGGGGAGGCTGCCGATTCAAGGAGTATTACAAAGACCCAGAAGCAACAGCGAAAGCCATTGATGCAGATGGTTGGTTCCACACCGGCGATATTGCTGAGGTTGATAGCATGGGTCGCTTCAAGATCATTGACCGTCTAAAGAGTCTCCTCAAGCTCGCACAAGGAGAGTATATCTCCCCAGAACGTATCGAGAATGTCTATCTCGCCAACACGAACCTTCTAACTCAAGCATTCGTCCACGGTGACTCAACTCAGGCATTCCTTGTTTCGATTTTCGGAGTTGATCCTGTCACCTTCGCCCCATTCTGCAGCTCCATCTTGAACAAGACTATTGAGCCCACGGATCTTGCGGCCATCAAGGCAGCCGCGAACGACAATAAAGTTCGCAAGGCTTTGGTCAAGGAGCTAGATCGCATTGCTGGCAAGAACAAGTTCAACAGCTACGAGCGCGTCCGAGCAATTCACTTGGAGCTCGAGCCCTTCACGATTGAGAACGAGCTTTTAACCCCTACGTAAGTTGATCCTCCCGCCTCATTAAAGATCCTAATTCTAGGCTAACAATATCCAAGATTAAAACTCAAGCGTCCCCAAGCTGCAAAGAAGTTCAGAAGTGTCTTGGATCGTCTCTATGAGGAGGCGTTGGCTGAGGAGAAGCCACAGGCTAAATTATAGATTGTAGTAGATACCACGTAGCTTGCTAGAGCCGAGGAGTCAAATGTAAAAGTATAGAATTTTGTGGATAGAGTGCAGTAATATCGAATTACCTTTCCTCATGAATCTGCTGGCTTTTTGTATTCCAATTTTCCTATAGCTTGAGTGACATCTTATTTGAGCTTCCGAATTGCGTGGGAAATCAGTGCTATTGACAGTAGCTAGCGATTTTGAGAACACCAGTGAGGACTCTCCAGGATGACCTAATTACGTTGACCGGCAGCGAACCATTTATTCCTGACAGAGGAAACGATGAGATGCTCACTGTTGACGTAGCTTGGGAGCTTGGATCCATACCTACGTTATGCTGTATAACCCACATACTAAAGCAGTCTGACTAACCATGTAGTCCTGACGAATAACCATGAAGAGATCTAGTGAACTGCCACGTCATAGCGTTTCTCAAAAATGGCATTCATGTCCCGAGCTCCTGATCTAAATCTGAATAAATGATTCTCGAAGTCGATGCTATGGTGAAAGTCATTCATCTCGTTATTGTGCGGAAAGCAACCTTGAGGCATAGGAAGACCTCAATGCTTTTGCAGTACAGACTAATATCCGAGGAAACATGCCATGAGCACAAGCACGAGCACAAGCAGACAGGAAGAGAGGAGGATATATTAGCAAATATGATTTTATGATTACTGTCTATGGAACCATCCGGGCTCTGGGTATGTAGTGTAAGCAAATCGATGTAACTCCTCCGCTCAAAATCAATGCCCCCTTCCCGCACGCCCCTTTTTGTATGGTGTGGCTAAAATAAAGCTAGACCCAAAGCCCTAAGTGAGCAAATCAATATGTACAATACAGGCATGTTCAGTTGCCAGAAAAAACAAAACAAAAGGGAGTACGGCATTGCCAAGCTTATCTGGAACCATTGTGTATGTGCAATGCAGAATGCGTCAGGCTATGTGTAACTAAGAAAATTGGTCAGAACGATACGCGGACCCTGCTAACCGAAGGCATTGGGCATCTGTTTCGTGCTGGGATCGATTATGCTGATTTCTCATGTTGTGTGGAAACACGTTGAAGCGAGACAACTATGAAACATTGGTTAGTGGCACTCGTGACAGATGCTATGCGATCAAGACTTACCGAAATCTTCGAGGGACCGTTGCTTCTGGTTCTTCTTTGGAGATTTGCCATGCATGAGATTATCGAAGCCTCTACTATCTTGGAGAAGGTAGTAGACACCGCCCATAATGCAAAAAACACCGAATGAGAAAACCCAGATGCGAACCACAGCAACAATAGATGTCTGGCCGCCGACGAACCAGCCGAAGAGAGTGAAAAGAGTTGCGACAACATCAACGAGCAGGATAGCGCCAGCGAGTTGCCATGATGGTAGAGAGGACCAGAAAGGTCCGTTAGCACGTGTGATGAAGATGAGCCAATTTTCGGTAAGGGAGATCTCTAAGAACAGAACTTCATCAAGGACACCAAAGTTTTGCACAATACCACCGTTGGGACCACGAGCAATCATAGTAGTAAGGGTGATCCAAGTTCCCGCAGCAAGTACAACACCAAGAAGTACGGACATGCCCCATAGTTTGGGCAAATTCCACTTAACTGGTGTCTTGGAGAATGGTGCATTGTCATAAGCAATAGCCAAAGTTGCAACGTCGGCAAAGATGGCAATGAATACAACAAGCTCAATGTTGAGAGATTGGTTGAGGATGGCAATCCACAGACCCAGGAAGATTTCCAGATGAATCGACAATGCAATGCGATATACAACGTACGCATACATGCGGTGGAAGATCTGACGCGAAGTTTTGAGAGCATCAATAATCGCACCAAGTCCAGGGGCCAAGAAGACGATATCAGCTGCAGATCGAGCAGCATCAGAAGCACCCTCGACAGCAATACCTGTGTCTGCTTTTTTGAGCGATGGGGCGTCGTTAACACCATCGCCAGTCATGGCAACGAGATAACCACGTTGTTGGAGAATCTCAACGACGTTGTATTTGTGTTGCGGGAAAACCTCAGCAAAACCATCTGCTGCCTCAACGAAATCATAGACCTCAGAACCTGGCATGTCACCACCACCACCCAGACCAAGACGCTCAGCATTGTAAACATTGGTACCGAGACCGAGTACTCGAGAAGTCTCACGGGCAATGCCAACCGCATCACCTGTCAACATCTTGATCGACAGACCCAGAGTCTTAGCTTCGTTAATGGTGCGTTTGGTATCGTGGCGAGGGGGGTCAGAACAGGGCATGATACCCATAATTTCCCATTGGCCTCCAATACGCTTTCTCGCAACACCAAGAGAACGGAAACCACGAGTAGCAAATTCAGCGACCTTGTTCTTGTACGCTTGGTCCACATCCTCCGGAATGGGGTGGTCTTCCTCCACGGTCTTCAGAACGAACAAAGGAGCACCCTTGACACAAATGATTTGCTCACCTGTTGGTGATTCGACAAGGGCTTGGACTTTCTTAGAGACGGGATCGAAGGGGTGGAATTCGAGAACTCTGTACTTGGAGAGAACTGCCTTTGCACGTGGGAATTTTCGAAGATCCTTCAGGAAAGCCTTGTCAATGGCATCGATACCCTTCTTCTTGCGGGAGGCTGCAAGGCAGGCAGTCAACATAAGATCATCAGGGTCAACACCTGGACAAGTGTAAGGGACATCAAGAGACAATTTGTTTTTTGTCAAAGTACCAGTCTTGTCAGAGCAGAGGATTTCTACACCAGCAAGGGACTCAATGGCGGATAACTTTTGGACGATAGCCTTCTTTTTTGCCAGGTAGGCAGCACCTACAGCCATTGTAGTTGTTACGACAGCTGGAAGGCCAACGGGGACACCAATGATAGTTATTGCAAGAGTATACTCAAGAATAAGCACAATTGGATTGGAGCGGTAGAAGGAGGAGACCCAGACAACTAGGTTGGTGAAGATGACCAGTATCAAAAGCACCGTTCCGATACCGTTCAACACTTCAGTAAAATGTCCAGTTCCAGCAGATGCTTGACTGACGAGAGCAGCTGCACGTCCGACGAAGGTGCTATCTCCTGTTGCCGTAATGACCATAAAGGCTTCACCACGCTTGACACCCGAGGATGCGAAGCACTGGTCACCCTTGTGCTTATCAACTGCGAGAGACTCTCCGGTAATGGCAGATTGGTCGACTTGCAAGAAGGCATCGTCAGTTACGATCCGGCCATCGGCTGGAATAATGGTACCCTTTTTAGATAATTAGATCGATCCTAACACGATGAAGGAAGGTTGAACCTACCTCTTCAATCTGAAGAATGTCACCAGGGACGACCTCAGGTGCTTCAATCTCAAAGAGACGGCCATCACGCAAAACCACAGCCTTAAGAGCCAAAGTTTTCTTTAATTCCTCGACGATGGATCCAGCTTGATATTCTTGGACGAAGCCGACGGTAGCGTTAAGCAGAAGTAAAGCGCAGATCACACCAAAATCAACCCAGTCTTCGAGACCAGCTGCAAGAACAGCGGCTGCCTGTTGAAAAGAATAAGTTAGTACATGACTTTAGAGGACGCAAATGTTTTTTTTGTAAAAGACTAATGAGGACTGAGTGTCTGAATGGTTGTGTCATGTCTGTACGTGTGTGTTGTGTATGCATGGAAAAGGTGACCATCGATGTGAAGAAATGATGCAACGGTCCTACCAGTGAGAGTTTGGGGAACTTACTTCCATGACAAACTGGATAGGACCAATAAAATAGCCTAAGAACTTGAGAATCAAGTTCTCCTTCTCCTCCTTCATCTGATTCAGACCATACTTCTTGCGGCGTGCTGTGACTTCTTGTTCTGTTAAACCAGTTTGGAGACTGGTATTGAGCAGATCTTCGGGAACAATACGTCCAGCAGCTGGCGTGATGCTCTCATCGGCAAGTTCCTCTTCTTCTTGGTGACCGTCTTGCGACTCAAGTTCATCTATTAAAGCATCCATGTCCTCATCCTCCTCCTCCTCAGCATTTGGTGTTTTGGACGCTGCATCATTATGGCCGGCCTTCTCGTTGAAGTGGCCGGACTCAATGTCAGTATTGAGGTGGTTAGGAGCGTCCGAGGAGTTGCTCGAATACGTAGCAGGGTGGCTCGTCATGGTGTTTGGAAGACTAGGTCCAACGTGAGCGCACGTCGAGGTAATTGAGGCAGTTGTAGAATTGCGCTTCTGAGGGATTCGGTTTGATATCCCCAGTGTGTTTTCTAGGCACAATCACAGGCTTCGATAGCGCTTGACAGCTATACTCCTAGCAAGATTAGTTGTAATCTTGGGTTGAAATAACAGAATGAGACAAGGTTTACCTTCAATACGCCTTTGGAATCGTGGTGCTGTGGGTTTCTTCCCTTGTCACAGGCCTAAAGTCGCGGTTCGCGCCTCAAGCTGGCTGCAGTAGCCTTCGCGAGTCAATTGTCACTGAGCTCTTCGCAAGAGTTCAATTCGATAGCGAAGTTCACGGAAAGCAATCCCAAGACTAATAAAGATGCCTTTTTGTCAAAGGTTTGCGTCCATTGGCGGGGCGCCACCAGAGATTGAGGGGACGAGGTAGAAAAAGATCTGTGAGAGGCTGGCAGAAACAGTAGAGGAAAACACGCGTGTCTTCGAGTTGTAGGAGAGGTGGAGTTGCAGAATCTGCGAAGAAGTTCCGATCTGGTATGACTTTTTGGGGAATTAGGACTTTATGACAAGGAAGGTAGGAAGCTTGGAGAAAGTGGGGCGAGGTCTAGCCCAGACGGACACGACCGAGCAGAGAGATTGGGTGGTTGGCGCTAACTTAGGCAGGGGCCGGAATGTAAACTTTCGCAGGCTAATGATAATAATAAAAGATACCCAGGTAACCTCAGTCATCCCTCACGACATACCACATACCACATACCACATACCACATACCACATACCACATACCACATAGGACATTAACACATAACACATAACCCATATTACACATACCATATACCATCTACTACATTCCACAGACCACACCGGCCCTTCTTAAGGAGATGCATTTGAGAAACGACACCCCCTCTCCTTCTTGAACTCTATCGGATCGATTTGATTTTACGATTACTTTTTGACTTACTTCCGACTACTTTTCTTTTTGGACCGCTGTTCGAGCTAATCCAGCACAGTAGAAAGAAATAAAAAACCAATATCAGCTCATATCTCATATATATGCATCTAACTTTCTCCAATACAGCCCATTGGAAAAACGCCCTCCCTCCATGCTAGATACAAGAGCTAAGCATGCCTGAGCAGGAACGTACTCAACGGGCTAACTAATGGTCGTCATTCTACCAAGAAGAACCCCCTCAAGTGCTAAGCCTTTTCAATTCACTGCGTTGCACTGCACCGGCGTCCTTACTTCTTGGTGGATTATGTGTGCATGCCTTATAATGGAAGATGCAGGCACGATTGGCGTACCAAATGGGCACCGTGTCATAAAACAATCAACCCGAGAAAGATAGCTTGAACAATAGGTCTTGTCCTTTGTCGCTCCTCCGTGTATCGAAAGTCAATGCCTTGGAAATATTTATTAGCTTACTGCTTTTTTGTGTAGATGGTTCATGAAAAAAGAGCCTCCCACAGCATGTGTGTTCTTGACCACTTTGAGAAGGCTATGGAGAAATTAGAAGCCACATATGAGCTCAGTCTTCTTCCTGCAATCTGCTCATCGTTCAAGAAGAGCCAAGGATGCATCCAATATCGACGTGCACGAGATGACTGAGATAAAAAGTCACTCAAGCTTTGCACCTTTCTTGGTATTATTACACTACTTATTTTCACGCCTTACTGCTAGTTTGAGGGTAGAGATGTTACCGTTAACATAATAATTCTTAAGAATCAATGAATTTGAAAGCTGCGAAGGCTGCACTAGCGTTAGAACAATCACTAGCTCTCAACTATCAGTTGTCTACTCCTCACTGGTTGCAAGTTTGTACCAGAGCTTAAGCTATGAAGCTTTCAATTTTGGAGCAACACTAAACATGACAGGTCCAAGTGTATGTGTGTGATGTTACCAAGATAAAAATTCTTTCAAGTCGGTGTCACAAAAGACTACTACGTGCGCTGATCCATTTCCTATCAACTCAGTATACATCTGGATACCCGTCTAACGCAAGAAGTACACTTCCGTTTGCGTCTACACAGCCAAGTCCTTCAAATGTTAGGAGATCTGCTATTGCAATGGGCCAAGAACTAGCACAGATAGAATTCACGATATCCATTCTGCAGCATGGCGCCGTGATGCAGATGCAAAGTATGCAAAATACAGATGTGACATTCCGGTGTCGTGTTGTGTGACAAAAACCATATGATCGCTCACAAGCCAGCCCGGCTAACCCAGTTCCATCACTCGATAACTCGATCAGCCATGCAGCTGTCAGCACAGACAAAGCATCTGCTACTTTCCAAATCTGTGACTTACAGTAGATAGGGGTTTTTTTCTTCCAAAGCGGACTTATAATTGTCCTAGCTTATGATCTTCACTAGCTTGGTTCGGCTAAACTCTCAAATACAAGTTTTGTTTCACTCAACTGCAATGTATCTAAATTCGTATATATTCCTTACGTATGTGACCCTTTCCTCAACCAAGAAATTCACATGCAAGCAAGCAAGGCTTAGTTATCGAGCCAAGCTCGATGCAAGACCACCGAACCCTCCCCGCCAAGCTAAAATGCAGCAGCAGACATCTCTTGGAGATCTAATCAGTACTCTAATAATATTTCTGGGCATCACTCGCATCTCCATCCGTGTATGTACTGTAACACAACCCAAGAAATTACCATTTTTCTAGGTATAGATCGTCAAAATTTGAGTTTGAGAATTCCACTGATAACGTCCTTATGCGGGGGACAGCTCTCGGTAGATGATTT
>Ga0247734_1000883_pt1 | contig 24275 bp, 28 predicted proteins | sample UWRJL103311B2_FD_180933 | JGI IMG/M metagenome (GOLD analysis project Ga0247734, IMG submission 180933) | Plant litter microbial communities from Arlington Agricultural Research Station in Wisconsin, United States - UWRJ-L103-311B-2 | ecosystem: Environmental > Terrestrial > Plant litter >... | reverse complement strand
ATCCGGATTGTTGGTGTCGGCGCGCGAGGACGGCCAGATCTTGAGCGCGCCGACCGAAAGCGGGAACATGCAGCCCCAGCACACGTCGGTGATCGGGTTGACGAACGAACCCGAGCAGCTTGCCGCCGGGACTTGCGCCCGGGCCGCGGGCACAAGCAGGCAAAGCGAGGCCATGATCGCCAGGAGCCATCTAGTCATCGCGCCACTCCCCCGACGCAAGCCAGGCGTCATCGGCGGCGGTCTTGGCGCGGGCCCACAAGACACCCTGGACCGCGATGAAGACGACAAGACCGACGAACAGGGCAAACGCCCCGCCGGCAAGAAGCCGGGCGGCCGTGCTCCAGAACAGCGTCAGTGCCCCAAGCCCCCCTGCCGCGGCGATCAGGCGCCGGCGGCCGGCGCGAAGGTTGGCGGTCTCGGGTGCGGCCATCGGCACAGGAAGCCGTTTGCGCAGCCAGCCCGTCATGCGCCCGGCCCTTGCCCGAGCGCCACTTCGCGAACGATCAGGATCCGGCCGTTCTGCTCGACCGAAGCCGGTGTATGCACGATGCCGAACTTGGTCGTCAGCGACCCTTCCTGATCGAAATAGAACCGGCGCCGGTTCGCTTTGATCAGGTCGAACGGCGCGCCGCGCACCAGGATGACCCTGGCCTTGAGATCGTCGCCCTGCCTCATCGCCCAGGCGACTTGGGCGGGGCTGTCGCCGTCGATGAACAGGAGCTTTTGTACCAGGCTGATCCTATCCAGCGGATTGATCCGCTGCCCGGCGGCCGCGAGCAGGTTGCCCTTGTGATCGCGCACGTCCCCCTGGATCGTCACGGTGGGATCGTACTCCCACGTCCTGTCCGCCACCGCCGTGCCGATGCCGGCCACCGGCGGCGGGCGCTGTATCCTGGCCTTCGCGCGCTCGGCGAAACGGGCATTGAGCGCATCGAGCCCGCCACTCGCCCGGGCCTGTTCGAGGCGGCTGCGGATCACTTCGAGCAGATCGGGCTCGGCGATCGGCCACGCCTGTCCGACCTGACCGTGATCGACGGCCCCGGCCGTTCTCTGTCCCGGCAGGACCGTGCCGCTCACCGCGCCGATGACGCCTGCGCAAGCGAAGGCAAGCACCTTCACAGGATCGCCCTCCCGACCCCGACCAGGCGATCGCGGCAGACGAAGCCGATCGCGGCATACCGGCTGTCGAAGCCGTCCTTGTGCGGGCTGCCGGCATAGACGCACCCCTTGGGGATCGTGCCCGTAGGGCCGGCGAGCAGGGGATCGCCCTTGCGGGTGACAAGCTTGAGGCTGGCGACCTTGCGGCCATTGACCCGCACGTGCCTGCCGGTCCGGCTCACCACGTCGCCGGGCACGCCGTACGCGATCTTTGCGAAGGCGGGCGGCTTCGCGCCGAAATACCGCGCTACCAGCGGGTCGTGGCCGGGGGCGAACACGACGTAATCGCCGCGCGCGGGAAACCGGCCGGCTTCGACCAGGAAGGCCCAGTTGGGCAGGGACTCGCTCTCGTTTATCAGGAAGGCGTGAGTCTGGCTCCAGTGCGAAAGCGCCTGCAGCGCAAGGCCGCCGGCCGCGATCGCGCCGAACGCAACGAGCTTCGACCACATAGGCCGCAGCCGCGTGACGGGTACCGGCTCAAGGCGCATTGCCACCGGCACCCCCGTCAGCCCCTTCCCCGCCAGTGGCCAGGTCGACCCGCATGTCCTGACGCACCGCATCATCGGCAACCCTGGGCATCGGCACATGCGCATAGACCGATTTTTTGACCGCAGCAGTGACGTCCGGGATGTTGCCGCCGATCACTGCTTCGTTGACGAGGACTACCTTTCCGGAGTCGCCCAGCGCAGCAACCGCCTTGTCGAGTTCGGCCATGAACGCCGTGGTCGCCTCGGCCGCGCTTCGCTCATCACTGCCCGAGCGAGCTTGCGCCTGCAGGTATTCGGTGATCACCCCCTGCAGTTCCATTTTGACGAAACGACCCTCGCGTTTTTCGACATCGAGAAGTGCCTTCGTCATCCATCCGCCCCAGCAAACGGCGCCAACGGCCAAGGTTGCCACGATCGCCAGCCGCCAAAGCTCGCCCCGTCGCTCTGGCGCTCCACCCAATCTCGGATGTTGCGGCATGGGCGCGTCAGAGGCGTCGCCCAGCAACATGGCCAATCCCTTGGGAGATGACTTCGCTCCAGGCAGTCGTCGATCATTGGGGACCGGCGGGCGCGACGGTGCTTTGGAGTTGCCCCATTGCGTGTCCTGTCCTTCGTCCCAATGCAGATCAGTCAACTTGAACCCATCGATCACGGCCTGACTCCTGGAATATGAGGCGTTTCAACGAATGCCGCCGGAAGAAACCGACGCCGGCAAAGCATCCAAGGGTGATCCACACGAGGATCACGTCGAACTGGCCCTGGCGTTCCGGACCGGCAGCGAGGTAACGGCCGGCGAGATTGCCGAGTTGATGCATCGTGCCGTTGACCGAGAAGCCGGCGATAGTGAATGCCAGGACCAAAGGCGCACCGAGGGAGACCAGTGCATTCACCACCAGCCACCCAATCAGGCGCAAAACGGTTGCCAGTACGCCCTGCCCGAGCGTCCGGATGTGGTTCACCCTCAAGCGAGGCAACGAAGCGCACACCGCCGCGATCATAGCCCGATCACCCTCGCTTCTTGGTCTGCGAAAACCCGCTCCGGGAACGCTACGCGCTCGATCGCTTCTGCAACCCGGCACCCTGAATGGAGGTACTCCTCTATTCGCGCGAAGACATTGGGACTGGAGGAGTAGAGTGTCGCCGAAAACGCATCGAGCACGAGGCGGCAGACCGTTTCGGTGTCCGGCCCGCGGATCAGCACATCGGAGTACTCGGTCCCGTTGCGTCTGAGCGAGCGCAACAGCGCTTCGGTATATCCCGTCATTTCGAAGCGATCCGACTTGCGAAAGTCCGAAATCGTCTCAGCCTTCTGCTGAAGGATGACGAACCAGTCCGAATTCTCCAGCGCCGCCCGGGACCCTTCCGACTTGTAATAGTCGTTGATCGACTGGGTCGCCGTAATGAGCGAAGCTCCGTATTTCCGGCAGGTCCGGGAGTAAGTTTCCACGAAATCGGCCATCGCCCCGCCTTTCAGCATCTGCCAGGCCTCATCGATCAGCAGGGCCTTGGGGATCGAACGGCTCATGCGGCGCATCGTCTGCGAGGCGACGAACATGATGGAGGTCAGGACCACGCCGCGCAGTTCCTCGCGCGCCGCGAGGTCCGACAGCTCGAAGACGGTCAGATCGGCGCTCAGGTCGAGATTGTTCTCGCCGATGAAGAACCGTCCGTAGGTTCCTGCCTGCGCGAACGGCAGCAGAGAAGTCGCGAGGTCGTGCGCGAACAAGTGTTCCTGCGTACCCAGCGCCTCGATCACGTGGTCGATCGTCCCGTCCCTACCTTGCGCCGACCAGACGGTGTTGACGGCCCGGTCGATGAGCCCGCGTTCGGTATCGTTGAGCCGGTTCTCGTTTCTCGCCATCTGCGCAACGATCGCCTTGAGCATCGCCATGCAGTCGATCAGATAATCCTCGTCCTGCTCGGCGAGCGCGCCATCGATCATCCGGAACGGGTTCATCGAAATGCCCGACGACAGCTTGAACTCGGTAAAGGTTCCGCCAAGCGCCTTGGCCATGTGCTCGAAGGAACGTCCGTCATCTATGACGATTACCTTCGACCTCACTCCCGCAAGGCTCGCGGTCAGATCCTGGAGCAGAACCGACTTTCCAGAACCCGACTTGCCGGCGATGGCGACGTTGTGATTGCCGGCCAGATTCTGGAACGGCGACCAGAATTGCGGTTGTCCGCGGCGGCCAACGAAGAGCATGTGCGGGATTTCACCCCCCACGTACTCGCCCTGGAGTGGCGCGATCGCGGCAACGTTCGACGAGAGGAGCGTGCGAAATCGCTTCATACGCTCGAGGTCCGAGTGCAGGCCATCGGCAATCATAAGCGGAAAATGCGCCATGAAGGCAGGTAGCTGGATATGGGTTTCGTCGATCAGGTCCCAACCCGCCGCCTTGTAGATCGCCTTGAGCGACCTTTCCGCGGTCTCGGCCACCTCGCGCGGCGCTATTATGCTGACCGCGTAATAGCAGCGGATCAGCTTCTCTCCCGCCCTGACCCGCTCCTGGACGCTGCGCCATTCTGCAGCCTGGTCTCGCAGCTTGGGGACCAGTTTGACGCCCTGACCTTCGGAAAGCGACTGGGTGCGGGCGAACTTGTAGCCGGCTTTCGCTTCTGATCGCTCGATGCCCGGGATCATGCCGCAGACCGATTGAAGCGTGGGGCATGGCAGGCACAGCTTGGGATTGAAGATGTCACCGATGATCTTTTGTGTATCCCACGGAGCCCAGCGATCCGGAAAGTTGCGGATCGACATGGTGCGCACGTCAAAGCGCTCGGGCACGTAATCCTCGTATTCCGGAACACCGCCCACGACATGGCCGGTCGGCCGCAAGGACTGCGCATGGAGGAGCAGGCGATCCTTCTCGACATGCGTGACCAGGTCGCGGCGCACGCACTGCTCGTTGATCGGATCGAAGCGGTTATAGCCTGGAGCATCGTCGCCCGCCCCGGTCGAGGCACACAGGATCTCGTCGAAAAACCGGATCAAATGGATAGGCTCGAATTGCCGCACCGGCACATTGATCGCATCGAGCGCCGAGATGAGACCCTCGCGCATGGCGACAAGATCCTCGACCTTCAGGCCCGAGCCGTCAGGCGCGCCGATGGATACGAGCACGCGAAAGTTGCGAAGGAGAAATGGTCCGTCACTCGCGATACTGTTCCATGCGCCCGTGCGCAGCTTCTCGGCCCGGTGCCGCGCAAGCGTCGCGAACACGCCCCCCGCCTCAATCCGCGGCAGGACCCACTCTGCAAGTTTTTCCGAAATTCGTGGACTGGCGTAATTCAGGATGCTGAATGCACTGCCCGGCTGCAACACGTCCGAAAAAATGGAAGTTATGATCTCGGCGACACGATCATCACCGCCGATCAACGGCGCGAGTTCCAGGATGAAGCCCTTGGATCGTACCTGGTAAAAGAGCTTTCGTTGTTCGTCGAACGAGCGATATCCCAGAAAATCGCTTAGCATCGGCACGGCGGCAAGCCGGCGGCTGACGTCGGGCTTGCGTCGATCTCCAACGAGCAGGTCCAGCAGTGCGTCAATCTTCATCACGATTGCTCACTCCTGCGCCGGGAACGGATCGGCATGACGCGCAGCGCGCTGTCTCGTTCGTGCGGCAGCATCCGCCTTGATGCGATCGAGGGGGCTTTTCGTATTCTGCCCGCCCTCGCCGAAAACCACGGTGGGTGCGGGAGACCCGGCCGCGCCATCCTCGAGTAGAGGCGCGCCCTGCGCCGCCGCCAGAAGACCAGGCGAACCGTCGCCATTTCCTGATCGCCTTGCAAGCTCGACGCTAACGGCATTCCGCCCAGGCAAATGCGCCTCGACGCTGGCTAGCGACCGCGCGTGCACCACGCCGGCAACATCCGTGTAGGCGGGGAAGACCACACTGAGCCTGAATTCTTCGGTTGGGGTGCTCTGCGATGACGGGGGGCCGGCATCATCCTTGGCTTCCCGGCCCGCGGCGATCCCATCGTCAATCTTGTAGAGGCCCGCAGGTGAGGCAAAACCAACCCGGTCGCCTCGCGCGATTTCCTGGAGGGCGCGGTCATCGATATCCGTCGAGGGCGCACAAATGCCATCAGGCGCTTCACACCGAAAAGACCCGCTCACGTTCGTGCCGAACGTCGTGCAGCCAGCCGTCCCCGCGGACATGGCAAGCGCCACGAGGCCACGCCGGAACGTTGCGGAGTACCCCATCACCGAGCCTCCTTGAGCCAGGCTGCAAGAAACGCGGGAGGACGATAACCATGGACGACGGCGCCGTCGCTCCGCACGATAACAGGGGTCCCGGTGAAGCCGTGCGTTCTTGCAAAACCCTCGTTTGCGTCGAGCCCGCTGGTGTCGCACCGCCTGGTCGGGCCTAGCGGCTCATGCTTGTAAGCTTTCTCGACGGCTTTCACCCGGTCCTGCGAGCAGATCACCGCGTCGGAAATCGAGCGCGTACCGAGCACGGAGATCGGCCGCTCGATCACCGTTACGTTCATGCCTGCGAGCGCCTGGTGCAGTTGCCCGCAATAGCCGCACCGAAAATCGCTGAAGACGGTGACAGTTTGCGCTCCCGATCCCCACGTGATCGCCCCTGAAGCTGGCAAGTCTGCGATCGAAACCCTTTCCGCACCTGCTGCCACCGACTGTGACGTCGTTGTAGGCGATGATCCTTCAGGACTTTCTATGGCCGCCGCCTTGGCCGCGCCACCAACCAGCGTCTCCGGACTGATTTCCAGAAGGCGCGCAGCCGTGAGGTCGTGGCGCGTTTCCATGTCATAGACGCGCCCGACCATCAGAAAGCGCCCGGCCCTGTCGGTGTAGAAGAGGTTCGCGCCTGACTGCACTTCACACAGCCCCTCGATCTTGGCGCAGTCTATCGCCGTGAGGGGCGTCTTTGGCAGACGCACCGCCAGCACTTTGCTCAATGATCCCTCGCTATCGCCGACGGCATGGGCAATGGCCCCTGCCCCGCCTGCGAGAACGGCAGCTGCAAGACTCATGAAAAGGATCGTCCGTCGAAGCATATGTCACCTCAATTTCGGATGAAGGTCCCATCGAGGAAAACCACCTCGACATCGGCCCCGGTCGGCATTTCGATGACCGGCTGATATTGCTCGGCGCGCTCGATCAGGTAGTCCGAGACGGTGTCTCCTGCCTTCGAGACTCCCTCACCGAGGCCACCCTTGAGGATATCTCCAGCGGCCAATTTCTGGCGCTCGCCGTCGACGCTGACGGTCGTGCCCGAAAAGATCGAATTGGCGTTGGCACTGAACCCGCGTCCGAAGCCGCCCGCCATGCCCGCGAGGAATGCCTGCCCGATGAGGCCTCCCTCCCGGCTGACCACCCTGCCCCGCAGACCGACCTTGCCGCCGAACGAGATGAAGCCCTTGACCTCCGAGACCGCATAGCGACCTCCGGTCTGAGGGCAGGTCATGCGCTGCAGCTTTACGTAGACCTTTTCCGATGAAAGGTCCCCATAGGCGGCGCCATTGACCATGCACCCCTGCACCTGCGTCCTCAGCAAGCTGCCTTGTGCGAAAACCGATCGCGCCGGCCCTGTGATCCGCAAAAGCACGGGCAACGGATCGCTCTGGCTGCGCACATTGGTGGCGGCATCGACGCCGACCACGACCTTGGCCTGGGCGATCGAATTGGGTGGCAGGTAATTGGGGCTGTCGGTGTAGGCAGCCGCCTGCTTGCCTGCGCCATCGATCTTCTTCCCGTCGCCCGCCGGCGTCTCCTTGGCGGGCGCTGCACCGAACGACACCAGTTTCACCTCGCTGCCGCGGGAAGCGGCGGCGAGCCCGGGCACTCCCAGCGCGCTCGCCGCAGCGATCGGTCCAGGCGCGCCCGGACCCTGCCCTCTGTTCTCGATCTCGCGTTTGAGCTGGTCGTTTTCGCGCTGATAGGCATCCATCACGCGCGTGGCATCGGCTTTCATCTGCTGATTTTCGTGCCGCAGGTTCTCGAGATCGGCCTGAACCTGATCCACCCGCGAAACAGTCCGATCCATGCCCTTCAGCTTGTTGCCCTGCGAGAGCAACTGATGGTCGTACATCGTCATCCAGTCCCGATCGGCCTGCTGCCGGTTCAACAGCGCGTCGGTGGAAATCTGGGTCGTGTCGGCGGAAGAACGGATGCCGCCCTGCTTGGACCTTCCGTCCGCCAGGACATAATACATTGCCCCCAGGCCAACGACAGTGACGCCGGCCAGGAGGGCCAGCTTCTGCCGGCGTTGCGCAGAGGCATTTTCCCCGATCATGCCTATTTCATCGACGAGGTCATGCTCGTCGCTTCCCTGACCATCGACGTTCTTTGGCTTGCGCTTGAGAAAGTCCATCACAGAGCTCCCCCCGGTACGACGACGTATGCGCCGGTCGCCTGGCCTGGCCCGAGCGACGGATTTGAAATACTAACCGCTATCGCACCGGCCGACGCGATGAGCTCCTCGCCCAGCACTAACGGCTGCATGCCGGTATTCTGGACGCGAAGGACCTGTCCGACGAGCATCAGGCCTCGATACTCACTAACGAGCTGGACCTTGAGGTCCCCGACGTTGACCGGCATGTGAGGCCGATCTCGAATCTCGAAACCGGCGATCGGCTTTTGTTCGAACACGGCGCGCACGAGCCCCAGGACCTGCTCGTCCAGCGGCAGGTCGCTCACGGTCGCGAGCGCCGCGTCCCGTGCCGGCTTGTGGGCCTGGGCATTGGTCACGAAGACCTGTTTGGCCTCGCTGCCGGCAATCCTGCAGGTGAACTTGTAGACGAAGCCTTTTCGCGTCGTACCGAAGAAGGAAATCGAAGGACGAGGATAGCCTTCCGGCACTGAAATGTAGACGTCGCCCCGCGTCGGTTCATGGACCACGGAAAAGTCCTCGTTGGCATTTCCTGTGGCCACCTTGGAGACTGCGGCGAACTGGTCGTCCTCCAGGGAAATGCGCGTCAGATCCTGCCGCGAGGCGTCGCAGTCGATTGCGCCGTTGTCGGTTGCCGTCACTTTCTGATCCGCGTGCGCCGGTGTCGCCAGCAGCAGCCCCCAACCCAGAACACTTGCGCCAAGCGCTCGTCGGCCGACGCAGTTCGCCGACGATGCAAGCACTGCTCCACAAATCAGCGCGCACCCCGGCAAGGCATTCGTCCAAAGACCGGTCATCGAGCCTTGCCCTCCTGGAGGACCACCCCGAAACCAAGCAGCTTCAGGCTGAGGCCCTCGTATTTCCATTTGAACCGAAAGGTCCGTTGCTCGCGGCGCACGTCGCGCGATGCCACCACGGTATGCAGGACGCCGCCGATCTCGCTCGTGAGGGTTTGCGGATCGGCGCGGATCCAGTCGATCGTCAGGAATTGCGTGACTTGCGAGCCTTGTTGTTCGGCAACGATGGCGGAAAGTTTTGCCTTCAAGTCGCCCCGCGCCTCGGGCGCCGTTATCGCCAGGATCGACTCCATCCAGTACTGGAGCGTTTCGGGCGACCGGTTCAAAGCGAGCAAGCCGGCATCGCGCGTCACTGCCTCGAGATAGTCGCGCGAAATCGCGCCGGACGAAATCGCCATCTGCTTGGGCACTACCGGCTGCAGGATGATTTCCCGGTCCCGGCTCGAGGCGAGACCGACGAGCGCGATGCAGGCAACGAACAGAACAAGGCAGCTTGCCGCGAGGATGTTCCGCTGCCTGAGCGTCGCCTGGGACCGCTCGTGTGCAAAGGCATGGTCCATCTCAACCAGCCAGTACGCGCAAGTGCGAAGGCGGAGCGACCTTGAGGCCAAAGAGGCCACCCGGCAGGTGCCAGTAGGCGAAATGCAGCACCCAGTGCATCGAACGGCCGGCTCGGAGTTTGCGATAACCGAACCAGGCTGCGACAGCGGCGATCAGCCCGACCACGATGTGCTGGCTGAGAATGCCCCACGCGAACGGAATGACCATGACGAGGAACTCGTCGAGCGTCCAAAACCCGATGAGTTCCGGGTCGTCCAGATGCTTTGGAATGCTGTATTGGTCCACAAGGCCGCCCCTTGTCCAGGAAGCGCCCGGCCGCAGGCGGCAGAGCGCTTCCACGACATTCAGATTGTCGCCGAGATGGTCGACGTGACGATGGGAATACCGGTTCCTGCGCCGACGCCGACGCCGACCGGGATGGCAACCTGGCCAAGGCTGAAGCGACCGGACGCGAGTCCGACGATGCCACCGGCCAGCGACAGCACGGTAATGATCTTGCCGCCGGAGCCTTCCAGAAAGTTGGTGAATTGAGTGAGCGCGGTGTCGAAAGTACCGTCGGTGCCGGCAAAAGCCGGAGCCGTGGCCGCAATCAACGCCGCGGTACCCACCGCGGCGCACAACACGACCCGACTGGCGACTTCACCCTTTCGGCCTTGTGCCTGCATGATGTCCTCCTGTTCGATCGAGCAACGCCACCGCGTGGCCCACCAGAAGGGTCGTTGCGAACGCATCGCGGCCACAAGCGCGAAATGGGACAACCCGGGGCAATCGGCCGTCCATCGCGATAATGGTCCGGTCTTTCCCACATCTGTCCCGGATTGCAGGACCCGCGCACGCTGGCCCCGGACTTGGATGTCCGCGATACCAACATCGTTGTCCGACCTTCCGGGACACTGATCGCAGCAAGACTTGCCACGAGCATGCTTGCTGATTCGCCGCTCATGAGGTCTAAGTCGTGCGTCGCACGATCGTTATGCGAGGCACCCCATACATGGCGGCAGAAGACCACCGTTTCGAGCTCAAGATTTCCGAGTTCCTGTTCCGCCTGACGACGGAAAGCCTGCGCGTCAGATCCAACGAGATCTTGCGCCTGCTATCCGTCGGCGAACTCGTCGATCATTTGCTTGCCCAGAACGATAATGACGACGCCGGCAGCGATGCCGCCCTGCTCCGTGACCATCTACGCACGATTCCGAGCAATGGAGCTGTTGCGCTCGCAATCGTGCTCGGCGACGCGTCGGCAAGCCGCCTGCGGGAAATGCGGCGGATCCTGTCAGACAGGCTGAAACAGCCCGTCTCGGACGCGGACACGATCTCGATCCTGATGTTCGAATACATCGCCTCAAAAAAGGCGATATCGGTGCTGCAAAAGCTCGGCGTCCTCTCGGACCGGGCACCGCACTGAATACACGGGCTTGCTTCGGCGCGCTTTTTTGATTTACCCTCGGGTGGTTCCGTATCCCGAGGGGGCCCGACATGGGGGACGTCACACAAAGTTCACCTGGATTGCCCTGCGTTTCCCCATGCGAGGACGCAGCTACCGAAAATATCCTGCGATCGGAGCAGATGGCGAGCATCGAAATTCTCCGCCAGGCGATGGATGCCAAGAAGCTTTCGATACGTGATCTCGCGAGCCAGTCGGGAATTCACAAGACTCGCCTGGGCGGGATCCTCCACCGCACGCCGGCGAAGCGCTCGTGCGCTACCTTGCTTGAATATCAGCGCCTTCTCAGGACCTTAGGGATCAGCTTGATCCAGGCGTCGGTGAGGATCGAGGCCAGCGTCCATGCGGACGAGAGTACTCGCACTCTCTACGAGCTGCTTGCACAGCTTTACGTCGAGATCCCACCACACGTCATCGCCGAGCTGGATGAACTCAATGGAATCGACACCTCGATCATTCGCCCGGAATGGTCAGGACCCTTGACTAAGGCGATCACCAGGAAACTGGTCGATACGAGCGTCGGCATTCAGGGACGCCGCGACAGCCTGGCCCAAATGTGAACTGCACGCCCGGCGCGATCACTCGAACACGGCCACCATGGCGATCCTGGGTCTCGCCGACAACTGCGCTGTCGCATCTTCGAGGGCGGGGGCCAATCCAGCCATGCCGCCGCCGAGGCGCGACCAATAGGACAGTATCTGCGATACGTAAGCCTGGGTCTCCGCGATGCGCGGGATGCGCCCATCGCGTACACGGCCCGGACCGGCGTTGTAGGCCGCGAGCGCAAGATGATAGCGCCCAAATCGGTCGACCTGCGAGCGCAGATATCGGGCGCCACCCCGCAGGTTCGCCTCTTGGTCATATCGGTCGACATGAAGGGCGGCGGCAGTCCCGGCCATGAGCTGTGTAAACCCATATGCATCGCGCACCGAGACAGCATCGGCGCGATATCGGCTCTCCTGAATGATCATCGCGTCAAAGAGCCCGACCGGAATGCCGAATTCGCAGGCGATCCGGCTGACCAGCGGATAGACGCGGGACCGTCGAAATTCGACATCAGCTCGAAGGAACCCAGCCGGGCGGTAAGCATTTGCGCCGCATTTCGCGACATAGCCTCCGGCCAAGTCCCGCCGGTCGCGGTCTGCCCGAGGCAAAGGAGACGGCGCAGGGCCTCCTGGGGGATCTACGTTCCGTGGCGCGATAGCAGGCGTGCCTGCCACCGGGAAAGTATCATCGCCGTCCAGCAGACCTGTGCCGTTTCGATGTCCGGCTGTCGCCTGGCGGGCCGATGCCGGGAAAATCAATACCGCCTTTCGGACGGTGCCGGCGCCGCCGCGGGCGTCCGCACCCGCCTCGATGCCCCGACCGTCCGGCCGTACCATTTCCACGCGCCGTTGCGCACCAGCAGGTTCGGCAAGCAAGACGGTTGAGGTCAGCAATAGTAAACCGATCGGAGCCCGTCGTCTCATCCTACGCATCACGAACCCCAATCAAACCAACATCACGAGATTGGGGCGCCGTCGTCCGAAGTTGTCAATGCGCGCGAGAAGGAGACCTGGCCTGCACATTTGCCGGACAACGGAACGCGCAGGCGACGCAGGCATCGGCCACGATCATTGTCCCCTTTCCAAGCATCATGGCTGCAAGCAGCCGGCAATTAACAAATTTTAATCGATGGGATCGTCACAAAACCGTCACCTGGCCGTCAAATATGGCACTATCGCTCTGTCGCAATTAGCGAATCTGCTTGGCGGTGCCGGTGCATCAGGCTCCGGCACCGCGATGGTAAATCGCCGACATCCAAAACAACTCCGGCAGGGATAATCGTAACATCGAATAACAGGAGGAAGGATTTAAAAGTCTGAAAGGCCTTGTCCCTGCTGTTCTTTGAAGGAAACAGCATGCAAATCGGCCCAGAATTATCGCTTTTCATCTCTCGTAGCACTCAGGCCCAAAGCGAAGCAGAGATAAGCACGCTCCTGGCGGAAGCCGGCTTCCTGCTCGGGTTGCCGAAGTTTGCCCTGGTCAGTCATGTCGACCTGCTTGCAGAGGGATCTCAAGCGATAGCGATATCCAACTATCCCGGCGATTGGATCGATAGGATACTCAAGGAGCGATACTATCTTGATGACCCACTGCACGCGGCCAGTACGCGAGTGCGTATGGGACTGGCATGGCACGATGCGTCCAAGCTCGTCCAACTCACGGCGCGACAGACGGCAATTCTCGCAGAAGCGCAAACGTTCGGCCTGTTCGATGGCGTGACCATACCGGTCCACTCGCCGGGAGAGTTCAGGGGCACCTGTTCGTTCGGAGGCAGCGAACCCGTCCTTGTCACCCCTCATCTTCTTGCCGTCGTGCACCTCATAGCCGTTTTCGCCTTCCAGGCAGCGCGCCGGGTGATCCACCGCGGCGCATACCTTTCCCGACCGCAGGTTCCCCTGCTCAGCCCCCGTCATGTAAAATGTGTCGGCATGGCTGCCATCGGGCTGGGCGACAAGCAGATCGGTCACCGGCTCGAACTGGCGCAGGACACGGTCCACAAATATTTCCAGGAGGCCATGGGGCGATACGGGATCAATAAAAGATCCGTTCTGATCTTGCGTGCGATGTTCGATGGTCAAATCTGCTATCACAACGCAGCCTGATATCCCCTTTTCGGGATATGTTCGGCGGCGCGCCGTTGGCCGATGATGCGACAATCGCAAAACTTCGGAGATTTCCAATGACGCCCGTCATCTACAAGGGCGGGAGCGCGAATGACGACGCGCTCCTTGCCCAGATGTTCCTCGAACGCAAAAAAGTCTTCATCGATCTTCTGGGCTGGGATCTGCCGGCCTTCGACGGCCATTTCGAACTTGACCAGTTCGATCTATCCTCCACCTTGTACATCATTTGTGCGGACGATCAGGGCGAACATCTCGGGTCCTTGCGCCTGATTCCATGCAATCAACCCTATCTTCTTGGCACGATATTTCCGACGTTGTGTGCCTCGACGCCGCCTGCGTCCCCAGACATCTGGGAAATCTCGAGGCTATGCCTGTCGCGCTCCATCCGTGCCGCCGAACGGACCAAGGCGCGAAACCATCTTGCCACAGCGCTCGTGCAACTCGCTCTTGATAATGGCATAGCGGGCTACTGCTGCGTGGCAGACGAGGCATGGGCCGCGCAGATAAAAACGTTTGGCTGGCGTTGCCATCACCTTGGCGATACCCGGCAACTGTCCGGCACCAGTATCGGCGCGCTGCAGATCGCCATCGATGCCGATACGCCCGACATGCTGCGGCGCGGGGGCATCTGGTGCGAAGATGCGCGCGAGTTGCGTGTCAAGACGATGATGGAGGCGTGCCTGTGACAACTCCGACCGCTCTTGCCCATGCCGCGCAACTTCGCCGCGATGGGTTCGCCATCCTCGATAACGCCATGGATCGCCACTCGATCGAGGCCATCTCGCTTGACCTCGAGCCTCACTTCGCGGCCACGCCGCTTTCTCAAGGTGTCTTTTCGGGAGACGATACGCGAAGGTTCGGCCGACTGCCCCTTCGCTCGACTGCCAGCCATGCGTTGATCGAGCATGTCGGCATCCTCGCGATCGTCGAGGAAATCCTCGGGCCGTGGTGCGATCGCTTCGTTCTGAACCTTACGCAAGCCATTCAACTGGAAGCAGGCTCGATCGAACAGGTTCCCCATCGTGATCAGGACATGTGGACCCTCAGCCGCCATCTTTCGCATGAAAGCGAACTCGAACTGCTGGTCAATGTAATCTGGCCGCTGACCGATTTCACGCACGCCAACGGCGCAACCCGTGTCTGGCCGCGCAGTCATCTTCGGCCCCATGAAGTGCTGCTCGATCCGGCGTCGGCCATAACCGCGCAGATGGAGCCCGGCTCGGCACTGATGTTATTGGGATCGACACTCCACGCCGCTGGTGCCAATCGCACCGATATCCCACGACGCGGCGTCATCATCAGCTATTGCCTGGGATGGCTCAAACCATACGAGCTTCCCTGGCTCGCTTACCCGCCCGAGGTCGCTCGCACTTTCCCCAGAAGCCTCGCGGCTCTGGCGGGCTACCAGATTCATCGTCCGAATCTCGGCGTTTTCGAGGGCGCCTGCCCGTCCACCCTGCTCGACGAAAGTCATAGAGGCGGCGCTGTCGACGCGCTGCTTCCCGATCAGGAGCATCTGATCACGGCGTGGCGGAATGGTGAAATCACGCACCTGAACGTCCTGGAGCAGGATAAGCTACCGTGACGCACGGCGGGGAGCTCGACGCGCGTAATGCTCGGCTCTCAGTGGCCTGTCGCGCACTCATCACCGAACGCGCGCTCCTCGTACGGCATCTCGGGAAGGAGGCATTCCCAAATCCGCGATGGGACGTCGTCCTCGATCTCTTCCTGGCTAACCTGGAGGGCAAACAGTTCTACCAGTCCTGGCTCGCACCTCAGGATCCCCCCGCCAACGCGCATCGTCACTCAGCCCGGCTAGAGGAGCTCGGCATTATCCGGCGTATTCCGGATCTGACTGATCATCGCCGCGTGATCGTCGAACTGAAACCAAATGTCATGAATGCAATGGAGGAGATCACCGACGCGCTCACCACCTGCTGGCAGAAAGTCCCGTGAGGATGTCCGGGCCGGCTCTTGCCCGAATAGGACGTCTCCGCCGATTGTGACGGTCATGTAGCGAACGTTGCTGGCCGCACTGCACGCATGGTCCATGCGGTGCGGCCAGCACTTTGCATCACTTGGCCTTGAGACCGGGGCGCTTCCACCGCGGCTGGGCTTCAGCGGCAGCCGAAGCAGGCGCGCCAGTTTCTGTTTCAGCCACGTTTTTCCCGAAGAGACCGAGCTTACCTCGGCTCTTGGCCGTTTTCGCTACCGGCGCGGTGTCATCAGCAGGCACCGCCTCCGAAGTCGCAGCAGCAGAAGCGGCCTTCTTCGCCTGAGCGGTGCCGCGTGCCATGCGCTTGACGGGCTGCTTCTTCGCCTTGCTCGGATCAGCACTCGTCGCGCCCGTCTTCGTGACGACCGGAGCGGCAACAGGTGCCTCGAGCTTGGCTGCAGTCTCCGAAGGAGCAGGGCTCGAAACCGGCGCAGGCGCCGCAGTGGCTACCTCATCAACCGGGCCCGCGCTGGATTTGGATACCGGCTTATTCTTGCGAGGAGATGCTTTGGCTGCCGTTGCGGTCGCAGTCTGCTTCTTGGGTTTCGCTGCAGGAGATACCGCGGCCGCCTTTGGTTCTGCTTTTGCCTTACCAGACACCGCCGATGCCGAAACCTCCTCATCCACAGGCGCTGCGTTGCTTGCCTTCTTGTTTCCAAGGCCGATCGCTTCCGCAATCGAGCGGCGCAGCGCAGCAAAAGTCGGTGCCACCATGGGATAGGTGGCCGGCAGGCCGTAGCGCTCACGATACGTATCGGGCGTCAGTCCGTGGGTCGTGAGGTGGCGCTTCAAGGTCTTGTAGGGCTTGCCGTCCACCAGGCTGATGAGATGATCGGGCGAAGCCAGACTCTTGCGAACCGAGACGGCTGGCGTAAACGTCGCGGTTTCGGCCTCGGGCTCGACAGTTGCCACATCCGCGGTCAGCGCCAATCTCGTCGACCGGATGAGGCCAGCCAGTTCCTCGGAAGGGACCGTATTATTGGTGAGATAGGCGCCGAGCAATTGTACTGTCAGTGTGGTGACGTCTGACGTATTTTCATTATCGGACATTCAATTCAGCCTTTATGGTTGAGCAAAAACGGTTTGCGCCGCCCCTTTCGGACACATCGCCCAATTCGACCGGTTCTGCCGTTTATTCAAGAGCAAAGTAACTCGGATCGTTAAATACGGACAATCTGATCCACGACGCAATACGGGATTGAGCTTGCCAATGCGAACATCCATTAGCCGTTCGCTCGATTGGACTTGCGATCCTTGGACCGACCAGGGCATCATTCACGTGCCAGTCGTATGCGAAGGCCCTTGCAGGAAACGGCCCATCAAATGCATTGGCGCAGTTGCTCTGGGGCCGTATCCTGCATCGTAGGCCCAACTTTCAGGCATCCTCTCCCGTCATTTTAAAGCCAACCCTTGTGGCAGGCCTTCTTTCGTACAAATCAAGCTCGGGCAATCGCTGGTAGCAGGTGGGCTTCCGCCTTCCATTTGATCTTTCGCCCCGCGAGGCGCTGCGCTGATGGTCAAAGCGTTACAAAACTTTACATTGCGAAGGTTGAACTTCAATCGGACCTGGCATACCCGGCCACCGGGCGGCGAGAACGAACGCGACCACGTAACTCGCCGCCCATCATGGTTCGGCCCCAATAAGCCTTATCAATTATCGCCGACGCAGCGATGCAATGCTCCCGTTGGAGTTTTAACGTTCGCTTCATCCGCTGTTCGGCAAGAGCTTGGACCAAGATCGGGATCGGTTCGCTAGAAAGGTCTCCCACAACCAGCCATCGACGAGGATTGGAAAGGCAGGCGTGGACACCGAACCGTTTTGACGGTCATCGTCCCTTTCCAGCCAACGATACAGACACTGGCTCGCCATCAGATCGTAATCACGCCATTCCCTGGAACAGCCATCGTATGGCGTCCGGTCGGGATCAATGCCTCCTGCTTCGAGTCGAAGCGCCGAGCGCGATACGAACCTTGCTCAATGCCGTCCCTGCCCACTGCAGTGGCCAGCAGTAACCAAGACGTATCTCGAGTTTTGGCGGCTTGCGGCGCCTTGGCACGCATGGCAAGCATTGGCCATGACCGATGTGACCGACAACCACCTGATCAGCTTAGAGCTTGGGAACGGTGTACGCGTCACCGCATCCGATGACCCGGCGTCCCCGGTTTTAACACGCTTCTTCGCCGGTTATGACCGGGCCTTCCTGCTGCCCGACGAACGCGAGGAACTGGACGGTTTCAAAGCGTGTCTTGCACTCAACGGGAGCCACCGGCATGCGTTTAGCCGCACCCATTCGGAATTGATTGCGATTTTCGAGGACGTAGATGGGGCGCTTCTGGGCGGGGCTAATTTCTTGGCCACCGCGATCGATCAGGGCGTCAACCTGCCCCCGGCCACAATTGCGCTGAATTATGTCTATGTCGAGGAAGCGGCACGTGGACGCGGCTTGTTGCGTGTAATCCTTTGTGCGGTTCGCGAACTGGCGCTAATTGCGTTGGGATTGGATCATGCGGGGCCGCCGCCGGCGATCTTCATCGAACAAAATGATCCGCTTCGTTTGACGGCGGAGGAATATGCGGCCGATACAGCGCATTCCGGGACCGACCAGTTCGACCGATTGGCGATTTGGGCGCGCTTGGGTTCGCGGATCGTGGATTTTCCCTACGTCCAGCCTGCATTGTCCGCGCAACAACAGGCCGATGATGGACTGGTCTACGCCGCAGTCGATTACCCGGGCACCGACATCGATGCACGCCTGCTGCACGATCATCTGCAGAGTTTTTTCCGGATTTCGGTGCTGAAGGGCGCTCCAGAGGTGCCCGGCGACGGGGTGGGTACGCAGCTCGCTGCGCTCGCGCAGCGGTCACAGCCAGTCGCGCTTTTGCCGGTGGACCCCGCACTCGCCTGGATCCGGGCTGGGCGCCCGACGCAAGATTTCGAGAGCTTTCGCGCCCTTGCCGCGGCAGCTCAAAGAGGAGGATAGCGGGGCATGAGCGTTCGGGGGGAGAGGCGCGATACGCAAGGCTATGAGACGGCAATGCCGGGCACGGTCTATTGGACCCTCTCACTCTATATCGATCCTGGCCGGGTTGCTGCTGCCGCAGGTCAGGCTGGCATCCCGCTTGGTCATGGACAATTTGCGGCATTGCAGTCGGCCCACCTTCCTTCGCTTCTGTTGCGCAAGGCGATCGACCCCTTGTTCAACGACATTGCCGATCGCGAGGTGTTGGGGGAAGTGCAGGAGCATCTGATCGCTGCAGTCGATGTGCCCGACCTGCAATCCGGGAACGGCGATCGCGCTGACCGCAAGGCTGCGGAGAAAGCGATCCGCGAACACGAGCGGCTGGTCTTCACGCCTCCGGCCTCCGTGCAATGGGCAACCGAGGGTTTCACTTACGAAACGGCGCCGCCTCAGCTCGGCGATGACCGCGTCGTGCGGTTCCGCCGCTTCTGGCTGGCGCACAATAATGGGGCCCTGAGCTATCATCTGGGATTCACCCATCATTACGGGTCACTGCATTCCGATGGGGACGGAGCGGGTTATGACCCTGCGACTTTCTACTTCCTGTCGCTGCTGCAAAAGCTCGCCGCGCCCAAGGAATTCGAACTGGGCGAGAATTGGAGTGCCGGTTCGACCGCTTCGGTTTTCGATGAAAATCTGGGTATCGCGCCGCTCGACCAAATGACTGTCACAAGCCCAGGTGGCCCAGCGGAGCGGTTCTGGCCTTTCGTCCGGCGGCGGATGGTAGAGGATGCTGAGCGCCTGTTTGGCCGTCTGGCGGCACAGACGGGCATTGCGCGCGCCGAGAATCTGGCGACATGCCTGATCGAGGAGGTCCCCTTTATCGAGGTCCCGGGCCTGACGGTTCCCAAGTCGCGGTTCATGTTTCTGTTCCACGACGACCGCTTCTTCAAGCGCCTGATGCCACTCGATCCGCTCACGGGCGAAAGCGCGGCGCGCAAACTCATGGTCCAGGATCCGTGCTACCTGCCGTATCAGGAAAAGCTGGAAGAGCAGATCAAAACGGCCGATGCGGCCGATGGAATCGTACACCTCGACGATGGCTATTGGACATGGGCAAGGACACAGCCACAGTATTCAGACCTGATCGAAGGGCAGGACCCGGTGCTTCGCAAGGCCGGCGGCGGTAAATTCAACGATTTAGACGAGTTGGCCGCAGTCGTGCGGGTCGGGCTGGCAGAACGAACCAGGGATGATGCCGGGAGGAGGCTGGCCGTGCCGGAGCCAGTCAAGATACCAGCGTTCGAGCCACGCCGCACCGATTGCCTGGACTATCTGTTCCTGGCTGGCTTCAATCAGAATATCATCGATTTTATGAACCAAGATACATCGGAGATCCTGGACAGCATCGACCCGATTTATCCAGACAGCGGCGAACAGTCAGATGAACGCTTTTTCGTACGCTACGCCAACCACCGGGCGATGGTCACGTATCTTCCCAAGAGCCGCAGTCTTGAGACGGGGAACGATTATATAGGCACTTGTCCCTATACGTTTCTGATTCACGCGCTTGCCCTACACAACGAGTACCTCGCCCGCGAACATGAAGCAAAGAGCATGGCGCGAATAGAACGTATCGAATGGCTGGTCGCAAAGGACGGGGAGCGTCGGGCACTGAGTTCCGCGGCGGTGGCCCTCGATGATAGTGAGAAGCTTGAAGGTGGTGATGCCTTCGACAAGGCAGGGATGGCGATTAACGCGGTGAAGCTTGCGGACTACCGCGAATACGAACGCTTCCGGTACGAAAACCCCTTTCGCTACGACACCGAACGAGACGTCTTCTCCAAATTGGAGGCGTTGCGCGGAACCCAGCGCAAGAAGGATGCCCTCGCCCTTGCGATCGCAAGCCTGGAGGATCATGCGAGCGACCTGCAGCGTCGTCACCAGGCGGATGCCGACAAGGCTGCGGCGCGGCGCGATACCCAGCTCAACATCTTGCTGGGGGGCACCGGCGTATTTGGTGCAGGCCAGATGATCTACTGGATCGGGGAAACTGCAGCCGGCGATCCTGATGCCAAGAAACCTCCAAGGCCCGTCCATCTGGATTTCCTTGGTCTGCCCAATGTCGTTCTCGATGGTCAGGCCATCATGCACTTGACGGAAGTGTTAATGTTCTACGCGCTGATTTTCTTTGTGCCCTTCTTCTTTTATGTATTTGGCACTTCGCTCTGGATATGGGTTCGCGATAAGTGGCTGGGCCAACGAATCATCGCGATATTGATAGGGTTGCGGGGGAGGCTCCGTCGATAATGGCGGCATTACCGAGGTGATGTGGATCGTCATGCCGCGAAGCTGCATCTGCCCTTGAAACCGAAGCTCGCTGCGAAGAGCACGATCCGGCGCCTCGCCTTGAACCGATCCGGCCACACGATTCCGCCGCTCCTTCCTATAAGTGATGATCGGGTAGAGATTCAACCGAGGCGCCCGGCGAACTTGCCCGACCGGACGGAATGTTGCGATCATCCGGCAGCGTGTGATCACCGGAATTCATCAAGCGGAACGTACAATGACCTTGGACCGCCGATGAGCGTCGATCCAGTGGCTGAAATACGGCCACCGGAACAGTCAGACCAGCGAAACCTTACCCGATGCTTCGGGATCGATCAGCGCTTCGAGCAACGAGAGTCCGCGTTTCAGGCGGTCATGCGAAAGAGCACCGCCAATCGAGATGCGCAAGGCCGGAGGTGCGTTCATCGGATCAACGGCAAAGGCATCCCCCGAAATCACCGAGAGGCCATGCGGGCGTACCGCGTCCGCAATGCGCGCCGGGTTCGCCTCAGTGCCCAGTGGCACCCACAAATGGAAGCCTTCTGCTTGTGAATGGAAAGTTCCTTCCCTGAGGCAGTCGCGTGCGATGGCCTGACGTGTCTTTGCCTCCTCGCGCACTTCACCAACCAGTCGGTCGAAGGTCCCGCTGCGCACCCAGTCTGCGACAACAGCGGTGTTTAGCGGCGGCGCCATTATAGCCGTTTCGTGCATGTCTGCCGCCAGCCGCCAGGCGGTGGCGACGTCAGGTGCACGAAGCCACGCAACCCGAAGCCCCGGGGACAGGATCTTCGATACGCTGGCGATATGCCAGGTTCGCTCGGGCGCGAACGCGGCGAGGGGCGGCAGGGGGCTTGCCGGAAGCAAGCCATAGGCATCGTCTTCGATGACGAGCAGCCCACGTCGGCGCGCCACTTCGGCTATGGCCTCGCGCCGGGCGCCGCTCATCGTACTGGTGGTTGGATTATCGTTCGCCGGCACGAGGTAGATACCACGAACAGTCGCCATCCCGCAGACGGTATCCAGCGCATCGGGACGCATCCCCTCGCTATCTGAACTGATCGCTCGCAGTTCGATACCAAACCTTCGCGCCAGCGACAGTAAGCCCGGGTAGGCGAACTGGCCGACCGCGAGGACGTCGCCGGCGCTCAGTTCGGTGCTGAATATGGCATGGAGGGCGTGCTGGCCGCCGGCCGCGACGAGCACGGTATCCTCGTGGCAAGGAATACCGCGCTTAGCGAGCAGATCGGCTCCCTCCCGGCGGACTTCGGGAATGCCGCCAGCCGGCTGGTACTGCAATGAAAACGCGCCTGCGCCGGGCGTCAGTAAAGTGTCGACCGTCTTGCGGAATTCGCTCCCGAGTGTGGCGCCAAAGCCTTCGGGGGGCGCGTTCATGCCAATGTCGCCCGGGTCGCTGTAACTCGGGTTCGGTTTTGCAACGCGGCTTGGCAGCACGAAACTTCCGCGCCGACCACTCCCCTCGATCAGACCGAGCCGCTGGGCCTCACCATACGCTCGAGTCACCGTCGTCAGGTCAATGGCAAGTGCTTCCGCCAGCGCGCGCTGGGGCGGCAGGCGGTCACCCGGCCTCAGGCTTCCATATTCGATATCGCGTGCAATTGCGTCGGCGATCGCGAGGTACTTGGGGCCGTCAGCGCCGCGGATGTCCGGTTGCCAGGTTTGCATAGCGCTAGTTCCAGCTTGATGATGACGCATACATAAATCCGTACATAGCCAAGTCCGGGGATTGCATCTACCCTGCGATCAGTCTCGGTGAAAGAACGCAGGGCGTCCAGCCAGGACGTTACGTGCCATTTCGCCACCATCGTGCCCTGCCAGAGCCCCGCCAGGTGTTTCATCGTCCCAAAAATCGGCCTCCGCATATTGTGTGAGCGCCAGTTCGTAGCGGGCGAGCCGATTGGCATGGCCGGCCAATACCTCACGGGCTGCTTGCACCTCCTCGAAATCGTCGCCATCGCCCGCCAGGACGAGGCGGGAAAGGTCATCGCGCTTCAATGCTGCAAAGTAGCGGGCGGCAAATTGCCGGGCCATCTCAGGCGCGACAAAGCGACAGTTCGGTTCCTGCGTCATCTCTGTCGTTAGTCCGGTTTATCCTTTTTGCGCGCGTTTAGTTGCGCCCAAAGGCGCTCCGTGCCAGCTTCCTGCGCCTTGTTCACGTATTGTGAGGCTACAAGCCACCCCTTGATATACTGAAGGGGCAGCACGCATCCGATCCCCATCAGAGGAAACGATGTCAGCAGGTGAACCCAAAACGGCGGTTCGAACTTGACCTGAAACCACACTACGATGAACGTCAGCGGAAAGGCCACGATGCACAGGGAAAAGAACGCAGGCCCGTCGTCGGGCGCTGCGAAGCTGTAGTCGAGCCCGCATGCGGGGCAGGTGTCCTGCAGTTTCAGAAATTTGCGAAACATGCGCCCTTCGCCGCAACGCGGACAAAGGCCCCTGCCGCCGCAGTGCAGAATCCAACTGCCCTTGTTCTCTCGCGGATCACTGCTTGGAGTCTTTTCATATGGCATGGGCGGGCAGCTCGTCGTTTGTCCGATTCGTTATACACATATATAATCATTATTGTTTACGTGCAATATGCATATAAAAAGTCGATTGTAGGCATCAGGGGTGGGTTGGCGCAAAGACTGGAGCGACGAAAATGACCGGGGGCGGTAGGCGCGTCCCTTGTGGAGAAGTACGGCCTGCGCCCACTCCTCGACCTCAACGCCCAGGAAGACCCGCTTCTGCGCGTCAATGCGGGTACCCCGCGCCCGGTCACGGTCAGCGGGGAACTCACACGCGAACATCCCGAACCGGTCGCGCGCTATCTGGCCATGCTGCAGCAGACCGCCAGATGGGCGCTCAATCACCCCGAAGACGTGATCACCGCGATCGCTGCGGAACGGGGGCAACGCCCGATGCCGTGCGCCGTGGCTTCGGGCCGCATCTGCACAAACGGTTCTCGGTTTCGCTCTCGCCGCTGAATCTTTCGGGGTTGCGGGCTCGAAAGGCCTTCCTGGTTCGCGAAGGCTTCATTGCAGACTTCGACTTTGACGCCTGGATCGACGAGCGGCCATTGGAAATAGCCACCCGCTTTGAGGGCGTCGTCTCCCTCGATTTTCCGGCGCTGGTCTGACAAAACCCCCCAGCGCGATCAGTCGTGAGGGAATGACGTAACGGCGAGGCCCAGCTCTGTAGCCGACCATACTTAACGCCGCCCGTTGCCAACGCTCGTCTGTCGGCCCGGCCTGATCGTTCGCGCCCACCGCTTTCTGCGTGTGCGATGGAAAACCGTCCGGCAGTTCAGTACGTCATCGTCTAATCCAGGAAAGCACGCATCGCCCGCGATCGACTGGGGTGCTTGAGCTTGCGCAGCGCCTTGGCCTCGATCTGACGGATACGTTCGCGCGTTACCGAGAACTGCTGGCCGACTTCTTCGAGCGTGTGATCGGTGTTCATGCCGATGCCGAAACGCATGCGCAGCACGCGCTCCTCCCGCGGAGTGAGTG